>ERZ773007.426-NODE-426-length-21425-cov-82.453954_pt1 | contig 21425 bp, 20 predicted proteins | sample MGYA00580665_ERZ773007 | MGnify/ENA primary metagenome ERZ773007 (study PRJEB29015, sample SAMEA2738122) | human oral metagenome | biome: human oral; feature: human-associated habitat; material: saliva | place: China | collected 2167 ... | reverse complement strand
CCCCTCAACGTCAGCGTCGAGGTCGAGGCCGAGTTCCTCATTAAGTGAACGCGCGTGCTCGGCTGAGGCGCGCCTACACTGGATAAGGTTCACTGAAGTGGCCCTGCGGGCCGAAGGATAAGGAAAAGATATGACTGATCGTCAGATGTTCAAGCTGGTCAACGCCAACACTGTCCCCTCCGAGGGTGGTAGCTGCGGGTGCGGGTGCGGCGGCGAAGACAAGAAGGAGCGCGCCGAGCAGGCCGCTGTCGCCCAGCAGGACCCCGCTGCTGAGCACACTGGCTGCGGATGCGGCGGCCACGGCCACGCCGCACAGGCCGAGGCACCCGCGCAGACCCCCGCCGAGCGCCCCTTCGAGATGGCCGCTGAACCCATCGCCTCCACGGCGGGCGGCTGCGGCTGCGGTGGTCACGGCGGTGGCCATGGCCACGGTGGCGGCCACGGCAAGGTCCACGCTGGCGGTGCTGGCGTCATCCACCGCCCCGGTGCGGACGAGCTTGTCATTCACTCGATCCCCCACGTCGTGCGCCACGCGGTCCTCTTCGCCGCGGTCGACAACCTGCCCGTGGGCGAGAATCTCCAGATCTGCGCACCCCACCAGCCCGAGCCGCTGTTCGCGCACCTGCAGAACTCTGAGCAGCACTACCGCGTAGAGACCCTCGAGGCCGGTCCCATCGACTGGCGCTACCGCATCACGCGCCTGGCCTAAACACGCCTCTTGACACGAGGCCGCGGTTGACTCTGCTTTTCCGGCGGAGCCAGCCACGGCCTCGTCGTATCCGAACGCAGATCGGCAGCAATTTTGTGACCCCGTTCGCGTGACAGAGCGCGTGCGAGCCGGTACCGTTGAGGTATGAGCATCTTTGACAGGACTTCTGACGGTGACGTTGAGGACGAGCTGGACCGCGTCGAGACCGACGTCGTCGTGGACTGTGACAGTGAGGCCGCGTGGGCGCTCGTGTCGGAGCCGGGCTGGTGGGTCAACGATGGCCCGCTGGGTGACCATGAGGTGAGCCTCGGGGACGACGGCATCTACCGCGTGAGCGACCCGGACGTTGGCGACTGGCTGATCGAGAAGGCCGACGAAGACCCCATGGATGTCGTCGCCTTCCGCTGGTACCCGCTGGCCGACGACGAGCTGCCCGACGAGTACGCGACCCGCGTCGAGATCTCTCTGTCCGAGGAGCGCGGCGGCGTCGGCATCCACGTCGAGGAGTCTGGCTTGGCGTCCGTCTCCGACGACGAGGCCGTGGCTCGTCAGGCGTACGAGGATGCGGTCGGCATGTGGGAGCAGGTCCTGGCCGCAGCGAAGAGCTACCTTGAGGGCCGCTGAGTTCCTTCGCTTTTGAGTCGGTATCTATTGATGCCGTTGAGGTTTCGCCGTTTCGGTATCCGCTGGCGTTGTTGATGTTCCGTCGTCGTAGCATTTTGCCGACGAATGACTCGTAGTTAGCGCGTTGCCAGACTTTGAACCCCCGCAGTCTCACGGCTGCGGGGGTTGTTTGTTGGCGGTGTCTTGGGGGATATGTGCTCGAACTGCTTGCGGCCTGCTCAACGCGCCGCGCCATGTGCGGACTGTAAAGTTCTTACGCATAAAGGGTGATGTCGGCAATTCGGCAAATTTGTGATGCCATCCTTGGGTTATGGAACTGAGGGTGTTCATAGGCGTGTCGAATCACGACTGTGTGTGTCAAATATGGTAGATCTGTTTCCGTGACGAAAGTAGTTTCTAGCTGAAAGGCACGCGTAAGATGACCGATCTCCCTCAAGAAGAGCGTCTCAAGTCTGATCAGTTGCAATCGTTGACCGAGTGTGAGCAGGCGATTTACGCCATTGTGAAGAAGACTGGAAAGAGTCCGCTGGATATCTGGCGCGCTCAAGAGCAAGAACTGAGTGCTCGTGTATCAAATGTAGGTTTAAGGAGGGTGTTCCCGCAACCCGTTCTGCGCGTGGGTGCGTTGGTAGTCATGATCTGCTACATGTGCCAGGGAATTCATATGTTTATGAATGATGGGTGGGAACAGCAGTTACTAGGGTGGGTCGCTGGATTGATCTCTCTAGTAGCTATTGTTATTTCACTTGATCAACCTCAATGTAGTGAATGGATTGCAAAGCGCATGTGGGCGTTAGCTAATGTTCTATTTTCGATCTGTCTTGCGATAGTTGGATTCTTGCCGAGCTCTGGGATGGCTGTGTCCCCAAAGCTTCTTCTCAAATCATGGGTCTTTGCGTTATTTTGGATATTGATCGGGGCGGTGGCTAGTTCTCTTTTCACCTCCCGGTCGCGCCAAGATATTGAGGAACGGAAAGTAGATAGGGAGAGACTATCTATGCTCTGGGCTACGCTTCCTCTCATTGCAGGTCAGTGCGCGAAGTCATCAATGCTGCGTCGGGATGGATCATCATTTCCTTCTCGCTCGCGTCTTCGTGTGGTTGTGGACTGGGATTAGGTGGTGCGTCTCCGAGTCTGCGCTCGTGTCCGAGGGGTGTTAGATTCGAAAGGAGTTGTGCCCTTTATGTGGTGGCTCAGAGCTGTGGCGCGGTATGGCTTATTATCTGCGATGCGCGCTGGTGCTGTTGCGGTCATTTCGTTAGGTCGGGTCTGCTCTCGTTGTGTTGAGGTCGGCGTACGTAGCGGTTTGGTCCGCGGTTGCGCTTGTGAGTATGGGTGCTGCACCCGATCCGTAGGCAGTGCACCCGTTCTGATCGGGTGCAGCGTCCCGTAACGGGTGCAGTGCCGGGTGTAGGAGTTGCTGCGCGAACCATGGTGGAGATTGATACTCCGAAGCGTTGCGCCATTTCGGGGAGCAATGCACTAGCCGGGAGACGGTGTCATGCTCGCTAACTAGTGCAGAGCCTGCGGCGGCGTCGCTCAGGATCCCAGTAAGAGGTGCGATGCTCCCTTGATTGTGCGTCCCTTTTCAAAGTCGCATGCAATTCCCCTGAGGGTGTTTCAACTTTTTAAGTCAGAACGTTGAAATTCCGCGGTTTTTGAGGCATTGATGCGTCAGACCCTCGGGGAATTACGTGCAGAATTGATGGGATCCGCCGCGCCTAGTCCGCGGTGAGCGCCGCGACTACTCCGCTTGTCCGGCCTCGCGCGTCGCCTCGCGGGCTGCTTTCTTGGCGCGGGCGTGGGCCTCGACCTCTCGGGGGTGAGCGGACCCTGCGTGGTGCCGGCGCTGCCGTCGGTGCGCCGCCACGAGATGGTCAGGGCGTCGCGCACGCCGAATCGCGCCAGGTGAATGCCCGCAACGTGCTCGAGGTGATCAGCGCGCTCGGGGGTCGTACGCAGCTCAAGAATCAGTGCCGACGGCATTGCGCTCACGTCGAAGCGTCCGACCGCGGGACCCTCGCGGTCAAAGAGGAGGTAGCCGCTGGCCGTTTCCTCGTTCCATTCGCCGGTGACCTTGTGTGCCATGTGTGTCACGAGCTGCTTGCCGTAACGCGCCGCGCGCTGCGTGGGCACGTTCGCGGTCGAGACCAGGGGGAACGAGGCCGGGGCGGGGGAGTGCGTCGTGTCAGGTGTCATGAGGCTAACCTAACCCCGCTGTGCGTTGTGTGCCATGCATCCCCACGATTCGGTCGCGGGCGGGCCGTTGCGGTAGCGTTGGAGGGTCAAGTGTGCTCCGTGCACACGCAAAGACCGCGCAAAACTCTGCCTGTAGGCGGTACCAGCGGAAAGGAAAACGAATGAGCAGCGAGCCAGTCGTGCACGACGAGCCCCGTCAGGAGGGCGGCGAAAAGCTCCAGCGAAACCTGAAGAATCGCCATATTCAGCTGATTGCGATCGGCGGCGCGATCGGGACGGGCCTGTTCATGGGCTCGGGCAAGACGATCTCCGTCGCGGGTCCGTCGATCCTGCTGGTCTACATGATCATCGGCGCTGTCCTGTTCCTGTTCATGCGCACGCTCGGCGAGCTGCTCCTGTCGGATCGCAAGTACGCGACCTTCGCGGACATTGCGCGCGACCTGATCGGCCCGTGGGCGGGCTTTGTGACGGGGTGGACGTACTGGGCGTGTTGGGTCGTCACCGGCGTCGCGGACATGATCGCTATCACCGGCTACACGCACTTCTGGTGGCCGAACCTGCCCCCGTGGATCCCCATCACCGCCACGACCCTGCTGCTCTTCGCCCTCAACGCGATGACGGTCAAGGCCTTCGGCGAGACGGAGTTTTGGTTCGCACTCATCAAGATCATCGCGATTATCGCCCTGGTCGTCGTCGGTTTCGGCATGGTCGCCATGGGCACGGTCGACGAGGAAGGGACGGTCGCAGCCGTCTCGAACCTGTGGAGCCACGGAGGCTTCCTCCCGAACGGATTCACCGGCTTCCTGGGCGGCTTCCAGATCGCGCTCTTCGCCTTCATCGGCATCGAAATGGTCGGCACGACGGTCGCGGAGACCGACGACCCGGACACCACTCTCCCGAAGGCCGTCAACTCCATCCCGGTGCGCATCATGCTCTTCTACGTGGCGGCGCTCGCGGCCATCATGATGGTGACCCCCTGGGACCAGGTGAGTCCCGATCGCTCCCCCTTCGTCACTATGTTCTCACTGACCGGACTGGGGGCTGCGGCCACGATCGTCAACCTGGTCGTGCTCTCCTCGGCGGCGTCTAGCGCGAACTCGGGTATCTACTCGACGTCGCGTATGCTCTACGGTCTGGCCCGCCAGGAGCAGGCGCCGCGCGTCTTCGCGCGCCTGTCGAAGCATCACGTGCCCCTCAACGCCCTGTTTCTGTCCTGCGTGTGCCTGTTGACGGCCATCGTCATTATGGCGACGGGCGGCTCGATCTCCGCGGCCTTCACGCTGGTGACCTCGGTGTCGGCGACGCTGTTCATGGGCGTGTGGGTCGTCATCGTTGTGTCCTACCTGGTGTACCTGCGCAAGCGCCCGCAGCTGCACAAGGAGTCGCACTTCAAGTCCCCCGGCGGGGCCGTCGGCGCGTGGGTGGTTCTGGCGTTTATGGGGGCCATGGGCGTCATCCTGGCGATGTGGGACGATACGCGCCCCGGCCTCGTCTATTCCTTGGTGTGGATCGCGTTCATCGTGGGCGCGGCCTTCGCGAACCGGCATTTCCTGCTGCGTCGCGCGGCGCGCGGCGTCCTGGGTGACGGCGGGACGGGCGAGGGGCCGCATCAGGGTCCTCACCTGCACGAGTAGCGCGACAAATACCAGGTGACTATGCTCACCACTGTGCCACGGGAGCTCGACGCGAGCTGAGAGGGGACGAACCCCGACCGTAGAACCTGATCCGGGTCATACCGGCGTAGGAAGGCTCTTCCCTCGTGGCCGCCGTGCATCACGAAGGGAGTATTTTCGCATGGCTACCACTGTTTCCCTCCGTTGGAGGGTTATTGACATTGTCACCGCCGCCGTCCTGGGCGTCGCGTGCGGCCTCATTTTCGTCGCCTGGAACCCGGTCGGCGGCGCCGCTTTCGATGTGTTTGGAAAGTTCTTGCCCGGCCTGGGTGGCCTGGTGACGGGCATCTGGCTGCTGGGCGGCACGCTCGGCGGCTACGTCATTCGCAAGCCCGGCGCCGCGCTCTTCGTTGAGCTGCTGGCGGCGACCGTCTCCATGGGCTTGGGTTCGCAGTGGGCGGTCGAGACGCTGTATTCGGGCCTCGCGCAGGGCCTGGGTGCCGAGATCGTCTTCGCGCTTGTCGCCTACCGCCGCTTCACCGTGTGGGTCGCTGCCGCCGCCGGCGCGCTGTCCTTCGCCTGCGAGTGGGCCCTCGAACTCTTCCTCTCCGGCCACCTCGAAGAGGGTGTGCTCTACAACGCCATCTATTTGGTGTGCGGCGCGCTCTCGGGCATCGTCCTGGCTGGCATCCTCGCCTGGGCGCTGACGAATGCGCTGGCAAAGACGGGCGCGTTGGACCGTTTTGCCTCGGGACGTGGAGCGCGCGAACTTGTCTGATTCCCGCTCCATGAACGAGGCCTCCTCCGCCTCCCCCCGCCCCGTGTCCTCCCCGGATGGCCAGGTGCCGCTGGGTGAGGGGGCGGGCGCGCGCGTGCGCGCGCGCGGCTGGGGATGGCGTCACGCCGGGCGTAAGAACGCCGCGCTGTCGGGCGTTGATCTCGATATTGCGCCGGGTGAGCGCGTGCTGGTGCTCGGGCCGTCGGGGTCGGGTAAGTCGACGCTGATGGGTGGCCTGGCGGGCCTGCTGGGCGGCGCTGAGGAGGGCGAGGCCACCGGCACGCTCACTGTCGACGGCGTTGCCCCGGCGGATGCCAGGGGCCGCGTGGGTCTGCTCATGCAGGACCCCGAGGCCCAGGTGGTCCTGGCCCGCGTGGGTGACGACGTGGCTTTTGGCATGGAGAACCTGGGGATCCCGCGTGAGGCGATCTGGCCTCGCGTAGAGGAGTCCCTGAGCACGGTGGGCCTGGACGTGCCCCTGCATCATTCGACGACGGAGCTGTCGGGCGGGCAGAAGCAGCGCCTGGCGCTCGCGTCGATTCTCGCGATGGGCCCGGGCCTGCTGCTCCTGGACGAGCCGACCGCGAACCTGGATCCGAGTGGCGTCGCCGAGGTGCGCGCCGCCGTCGAGGCCGTCGTCGAGCGCACGGGCGCGACGATGGTGGTCGTGGAGCATCGCGTGGACGTGTGGGCATCCCTCGTGGATCGCGTCATCGTGGTGGCCGACGGTCGTATCGCCGCCGACGGCCCCCTGAGAGAGGTTCTTGACCAGCAGGGCGACGCCCTGCGCGAGCGCGGTATGTGGCTGCCCGGCGACGACGTTGCAGCGGAGGTCGGCCCTGCGCCCGAGGTCGCCCCGGCCTCGTCCGAGGGCGCGGAAGAGGAAGAGGGCGCGCGAGGCGCCACCCCCATCGCCCGCGTCACCGACCTGTCGATCGGCTATGACCAGGATGCCCCCGTGCGGTCCGGCATCGACCTGACGCTCGAGCGCGGCGTGTCCACCTGCATCGTTGGCGCTAACGGCGCCGGAAAGTCGACCTTCGCGCTGACGTTGGCGGGCCTCCTACCGCCCCTCGCGGGCACCGTCGAGGTCGAGACCTCCGACGGCACGCGCGGCGACCCGCACGAGTGGAGCAGCAAGCAGTTGCTCGGCCGCATGTCCATGGTCTTCCAGGAGCCCGAGTACCAGTTCCTGGCCTCCACCGTCGCCGAGGAGCTCGCCATCGGCCCGCGCGCGGCGGGCATGAGCGAGGCGGAGATCGCGCCCCTCGTCGAGGAACACATGGATGTCCTGGGCCTCACGAAGCTCGCGCGCGCCAACCCCATGACGCTGTCGGGCGGCGAGAAGCGTCGCCTGTCGGTGGCGACCGCGCTCATCAGCGCCCCCGAGCTGCTGATCCTCGACGAGCCGACCTTCGGGCAGGACCGCGGCACGTGGCTGGGACTCGTGCGCCTCCTGCGCGCCGCCCTCGCGCGCGGCGTCACCCTGGTGTCGATCACGCACGACCCCGCGTTCGTGGCGGCGATGGGCCAGCGCGTCGTCGACCTGGGGTTGGTTGGGAGCCGAGGCGGGGGAGAGTCGCGCGGGTGCGCCGAGTCTGCGCTCGCCTCCCCAATTGACGAGGCCGACTCGGGTCGCGCGTCCCGCACGAGTGTCGGGTCGGAATCTGGTGACGACGCCGACGCGGCGGTGACCGGCGATGCGACGGGTGCTGACGCGCCTGCGGGCGAGGCGCTTGCGGGCGAGGCGCTTGCCAGCGCGGCCACCGCGGGTGCCGCCCGGATGGGGGCGCCCGCCTCCGCCCGAGCGCCCCGGCGCGGCCTCCTGGCCCGCACCAACCCCGTCGCCCGCGTGCTCGCCCTCCTGGTGGCGACCACGCCCCTGCTCATCACCATCGACCCCGTCAGCGCGGGCGTGGCCCTCGCCCTCGAGCTGGCCCTCGTGCCGCTCTCGGGCGTGTCGGCGCGCAGCTTCTTCCTCAAAGCGACGCCGCTGCTGCTGGCCGCGCCGCTCGGCGCCCTCTCGATGCTGCTCTACGCCTCACCCGGCGGCCACGTCTACTGGTCTTTCGGGCCTTCGGCGATCTCCGACCACTCGATGTGGCTGGCCCTGGGAATCGGCTTGCGCATGTGCGCGCTCGTCGTCCCCGCGATCGCCCTGCTCGACCGCATCGACCCGACCGACATGGGCGACGGCCTCGCGCAGATCCTGCACCTGCCCGCCCGGCCGGTCCTGGCCGCGCTCGCGGGCGCGCGCATGACCTCGTTGATGGCCGCCGACTGGAAAGCCCTGGAGCGGGCCCGACGCGCCCGAGGTGTGGGCGACGCGTCGCGCATCCGTTCCTTCCTGCGCGGCTCCTTCTCGCTGCTGGTCTTCGCGCTGCGTCGCTCCGGCAAGCTTGCGACCACGATGGAGGCGAGGGGCTTCGGCGCTGCAGGCCGACGCACGTGGGCGCGCCCTTCGCGCCTGCGCGCCGCGGACGCAGTCCTCTTACTCGTGGCGATCGCGCTGCCTTCGATTGCGTTGGCGGTCAGCGTGATAGCCGGGACTTTCGCGCTGGTGGGCCGATGAACGGCGATGGGTGGCCCGCGACCTAGTCGCCTGAGGTCGCCGCCTGGGGGCGTGCTCCGCGCTGCCTCAACGGGGTGTTGGCCAGGGTGAGGTAGCGGCGTACGCGGGCGATCGAGTAGTCGTAGCGGGCGGCGAGATCGCTGATCGATGCGCCTTCCTCGTACTGGCGTCGCAGCTGCGCGCTGACTGCGATTTCTGAATCGTGGGGCAGGCGCTGGTGGGAGTCGAGCATCGGGAGGGGAGCGAGGGGACGCTCGATCTTCCCGCCGGCGTAGCCGCTGTAGACACGGCCCTGCGGTTCGATGCTCTCGTCTGCTTCGTTTCCCCACACGGACCAGCCGGCTCGGGGGTAGCGGGCGAACATCTCGAGGTAGGGGCCGGGTGAGCAGGCCTCGATGAGGTCGTACTGTTCATCTGGCTTTCGGGAGTGTTCGCGTTTGCGGGTTTCGATCATGTTGACTTGGCGGCGCCCGGGGGAAAGGGTACGCATTCTGCCTCGGACGCCGAAGAGGAGCAGTTCGGTGACGTTGCGGAAGTAGAATCCGACGCCGCGACCGTCGGGGCCGCCGTCTTTGCGTCGCTTCGCCCAGACGATGTTGGAGACGTATCGGAATCCCCAGGCGGACATGACGTCGAGGCCCTCGGGGAGGAGAGCGTTGGGAACCCACAGGTACAGGTGTGCGTTGGGCGCCACCACGTCAGCCACGGGCAGGCCCTTGATGGCATCCAGCGACATGGTTCCGTAGCGGCCGAGGCGCTTGTGTTCGGGTGCGACCTTGCCTGTGCGGTTCTGGAATCGCCATGGCGGGTCCGACAGAACCGTCGAAAAGCCACCCGCGATGGTGGGCAGGGGGGCGTAGGGCTCATCTGTCATGCCCCCATGGTAGTACCATTTAGATCTAAATATAGATCTAAATTGAGGCGTGTTGCGTGGCGCCACCCATGCGGCAGTCGCCTCCGATGGCCGTGTTACGATGACGAAATGATCCAGACAGCGTCGTATGATAACCCGGATATTGTTCCCCCGAGCGTCCGTGATAGGTTTTCATTCTTTGAAGTGAGAAATGCGTGTGGCGTTCTCGCCGCTGTCGCCCGCGATGAGTGGATGGATATTATCGACGTATTGGATGATTTTAGCTTTTCGGCGAACCTCCTACTTCGAGCTGGTGGGAATAACTCCGCAATGGCCGACCGTCTCAATGGGGAGCTTCGGGAACGCGGATGGGCGGAATGTAAATACGTCGTCAAGCGTGAAGGGTACATCGAATATCGCGAGAGATGGCGCGCAATTGAGGTGCTACCCCACAGTGAGACTCCTTCCTATTGGGTCGATAATCGCAAAGGACGCGTCCTAGTCGACGTGGAATGGAATGCGAAAGATGGGAATCTCGACCGCGATCTCGCCGCCTACCGTGCCTGGTACGAGGACGGCCTGATCGACGGCGCAGTCATCATCACGAAAGACCGCCCATCACTTCTTGATCTTGCGTGCGACTTATGGGCAGACTATCGCAACGTCTGCGTGGATGAGGTGTATTGCGCGACGCGTTGCCCAGCGAAGAAGAGGACCCCGCGACAGTGGGAATTGGCCCTGCCACTCGACCTGACCACGACGACCGTGACGAGCCTCGACAAGGCGATTCCGCGTGTTGATCGAGGCGAGGCCGGCACGTGCCCGGTCGCCGTCATTGCGGTCAGCGCTCGCACGTGGGACGCAACCCCGTATGAGCCAACCACCCATGTCGTCGGCTGAAGTGTCGGTGAACGGTCAGTCGGGGCCCCACGCGGCGGCACCGGGCAGGGGAGTGAGGGCAACCGTCCCCATGACCACAGGACCCGAGAAGGCCGCGCGCGACCTTGCTCCCCGGCTGCGCGCGCTTGCTGGGGAGGCGGCCCCAGCCTCGTCACAGTGCGTGGGAACAAACGCGGGGACCGAGCGTGCGCATCAGGGCGCCCCGGCCTCGTCGATCGACAGGCACGCGGATGGGGCGAGCACGCCCGACGAACGCGCGCCCCGCCGGGTCCCCGTCGTCACCATCGACGGCTACTCCGGCTCCGGCAAGTCCACGCTGGCCGCCGCCCTCGCGCGCCTCCTGCCCGGCTGGCAGGTCCTCCACCTCGACGACTGGTACCCGGGGTGGGACGGCCTCGCCCAGGGTGCCGAGGTTGCCCGTCGAATCGCCGCCGACCTGCGGGAAGGTCGAGCCTCGTCCTACGTCACCTGGGACTGGGAGACCAACACAAGCGGTCGCGCCGTCGAGGTCCCCCTGGCCCCCACGATCATCGAGGGCTGCGGCGCATGCGAGGCCGACGCCGACCTGTCGGTGTGGATCGCAGACCCCGGCGAAGCCGAGCGGCGCAGGCGGGCGCTCGCGCGCGACGGAGCGACCTACGCGCCACACTGGCAGCGCTGGGCCATGCAGGATCGGAGCCGCTCGATAGACTAGGCGCATGTTTACGCCGCCCCCCGAACCTCCGATGTGGGCGTGGCTCCTGTTCGGGGCCGTCGACTTCGCCATCCGTATCGTGGCGCTCGGCGTCGTCCCGAAACGCCGCCGAGCCTCCACCTCCACCGCGTGGCTGCTCCTCATCTTCCTGTGGCCACTCCTCGGCGTCCCCCTCTACATCATCTTCGGATCCTGGTGGGCCATGGGGCGCCGCCTCGACCGTGACCCTGAGGCCAGTGCCCTCGTCAACACAATCCTCGCAGGCTCCGCCACGCCCGAGCCGACCGCCCACGACGCGCCCGGCGTCGACGACGCGGCCGCGCTCATGCGCCTGACCGGCTCCCTCACTGGCTTCCCCGCCTCCAGTGGGCGCGTCGTCGCTCTTCACAACGACACGGCCGAGACCTTCCGGCAGATGGCCGCCAGCATCGACCGGGCGACCCACCACGTCAACGCGCTCTACTTCCAGACGTCGTGGGACGAGTACACGGCCCCCTTCTACGAGGCGCTCGAACGCGCGAAGGCCCGCGGTGTCACCGTGCGCCTCCTCGTCGACCACCACGGGCTGCGCACGATCCCCGGCCACAAGGCCTTTCGGCGTCGCCTCGACGACATGGGGATCCTCTGGCACAAGATGCTGCCCTTCGCGCCCCTGCGCGGGCACATCCGCCGCCCCGACCTGCGCAACCACCGCAAAATCCTGGTCGTCGACGGGCGCGAGGCCTACATCGGATCCCACAACCTGGTGGCCCCCGACTACGACACGCCCTCCTTCCAGAAAGCCGGCATCACCTACGACGACACCAGCGTGAGCCTCACCGGGTCGATCGTCACCCAGATCGAGGCCGTTTTTGCCCTCGACTGGTACTACGCCAGCAGGGAGGTCCTCACCCCCGCCGACCTCACCCCGCCCACCGCGCGCGAGAAGGAGGCAGCTGACGAGGCCCCGGCCTCGTCGATGCAAATCATCCCCTCGGGCCCGGCGTTCCGAGACGAACCCAACCTGCGGGCCTTCGTGCACATGGTGTCTTCGGCGCGCTCTCACGTGTCCATCGCGAGCCCCTACTTCATCCCCGACGAGGCGCTCATCGCCGCACTGACGAACGCCGCCCTGTCCGGCGTCGAGGTCGAGCTCTTCCTTTCCGAGCAATTCGACCAATTCCTGGTCGGGCACGCACAGCGTTCGTATTACGGGATGCTCCTCGCGGCGGGCGTGCGCATCCACCTGTACCGCAAGCCCACGATGCTGCACTCCAAGTACGTGGTCGTCGACGGCAGCCTGTGCGCCATCGGATCGTCGAACATGGATGTGCGTTCCTTCGGCCTCAACTACGAGATCACGCTCGTCGCCGACGACGCGCGCCTGGTCGAGCTGCTGCACGGTAACGACGAGCGCAACCGTGCGCGTTCGCGCGAGCTGACCTACGAGGAGTGGCGGGACCAGCCGTGGCACGTGCACTACGTCGACAACGTGTGCCGACTGTGGAGCTCGCTCCTGTGAGCGCGTCGGGGGACGAGGCCATGGCAGGGCGCGCGCACACCACTCCTGCGTGGCAGCAATACGGGGATCACGAGACGATGCCGAACGCAGTGTCCGCTTCGCTCGAGGTGAACCCGTTCGTCGGTGAGGGAGGCGCCTACGACGCTGTGCGCCCCGCCTACCCGGACGAGGCCGTGGCCGCGCTACTGGGTGCCGTGCCCGCACTGGGTGGGGTGGTGAGTGGCCAGGCAGATGCCGCGCCCGCGCGGGGTGAGGGAGCCGGCGGCATGCCGTTAGCTAGTCGCCTGCGGGTCGCCGACATCGGGGCGGGCACAGGCAAGATGAGCGAACTCCTGGCGCGTGCGGGGGCCGTCGTGGACGCGGTCGAGCCCTCGGAGGCGATGCGCGCCCAGGCCTCGTCAATGCCGGGTGTGACGTGGCACGAGGGTGTTGCGGAAGCGACCGGATTGCCGGACGCTTCGTTCGACATCGTCGTGTTTGCCCAGTCGTGGCATTGGGTGGACAGTGAGCGCGCGGGTATTGAAGCGGCAAGAGTTCTGGCGCCCGGGGGTGTGCTGGGCATCGTCTGGAACCAGATGGACGTGAGTGTTCCCTGGGTTCATCGCCTGACGCGCATCATGCGCTCTGGGGACGTGCACCGGGCCGATCGCCCGCCGATGCCGGGCGGCGGATTCGCGCCCATGCGCCTCACCCAGGTCGTGTGGGAGGATGTCATGACGCCGGAGCAGGTACTGACGCTGGGGACGACGCGCTCCTCGTATATTCGTTCCTCCGAGGCTGGGCGGGATCGGATGCAAGCGAACCTGCGCTGGTACCTCTATCGGCATTTGGGGTACGCGCCTGGGCAGGAGGTTACGATCCCATACACGACGCTGGTGTGGGTTGGGGAGCGCGAGGGCGAGTGAGGGTCGCGGTTCGCTACCCGAAGGTGATCTCGCGCTGTGTCTTGTTGTCGAACCAGCGGCGACGACCGTCGGGTTCGACGACGAGCTGAATGTCGGAGCCGACCGGGAGGTTGTAGATGCCGATGCAGGCGGGTTCGAGCTCGCACAGCTCGTTGAAGTCGACCACGGTCATGTTCGCGGGATTCGACAGGTATTCATCAGTGTCGCGGTCGGATAGGACGCGCCAGCCGGTATCTGGCGGGGCGATGGGCGTCTCGCGGGTCAGCCACTTGATGTTGCCTGTCCGCTCGACGATCTTGCGCGAGACGATGGCCGCGCCAGCGTGGTCAATGAATGTAGTCATGCGTGTTCCTCTGTGCTTTTCGTGCTCTTGGCGCCGAGGGAGTCGGCGATATGGTCGGCCACAGCCCGGCGTCACTGGATGGGAATCAAAAATCGATCCGAGGCCCCCTTGGGCAAAGCGAGGCGGTGGGCGCGGGCGGCGCGCAGTGCGGGTTCAAGGACGATGAGGATCGGATCCCACGAATCGAGGCTGCGTGCTGGCCTAAGGGCGTCACCGCCCGAGGCGAGCTGCATTTCTTCAAAGACCTGGATTGTAATGCCCGAAAACTCTTGGCATGTGTGCTGTAAGAAGTACGTGCCCGGCAGGTAGGTAACTTCTTGGAGATTACAGCCAGGCGCGCCCGCCATGATGGGCGACAGGTCGCGCCCGTTCGCACCCACAAAGACGGCGACCTGTGGCCTTGCCAGGTTGTTCGTTGCAATGGCGATGCTGTGCGAGGTGGCCGTCAGTGTTGGGGAAACTATCGCCCGAGGCTTGGTGACGGACGTATCGATGTGGCCGCGGAAAGTCACCGAGGGAGCGGGTGGCAAAGAATTGAGAAGTGCCAGTAGATTATTAGCGCTGTCGTTGATCATCGGTTGTCCTGCCGGCGATGAGAGTGTTCGATCATGCGGGGTGAAGGAGCGTAGGGGCTGGTCCAGTCGCGCACAAGGTGTGCATAGTGGGTGAGGCACTCGTATGCGAGGCGCTCGTCAATAGACTTGGTGGCTGCGCGGTAGGAGTCCGGGTCAGATGCGGCGGGTGTTAGGAACTGCTGCCACAGGAGTCGGTCTTGCCACCACGTGGGAACACTGGTTACCTCGATGCGTTCGTCCGAGGGCAGACTGATGAGTGGGGCGGTTCCATAGAGTTGAGAGTCGTCTGGGTAACGGTCGGGGTAAATCGTACGAAACGAGGCCTTGGATACCTCGGGAGGCATCGTGATCTCGCTCATCGGGAGGACAAACTGAGAGGTATGTCGCCAGACGAGTACGTCCACCCAGATTGATGTGACTCGTGTGTTGCATGCCCGTGGGTTCGTGTGCCAGCCGTATCCATCAGCACGGACGATGAACCATGGTTCGCAGGGCGGTATATCGACGAGGAGGGCAAAAGTGTTTGTGCCCTTAATTGGATGATGCGAGCGAATTGAGCCGTGATACGTGCGGTTATTGCAGGTGAGGATGCCGTTCGTGTCAGTACCAATAGGCATGACCCACCCCTTTGGGCTGGGCTTGCCGAAGGGCTGGAAGGGGACCGGGGGCAGCGTCGTAGACAAGCCGCATAACGAACGGAGTGTGGCTGTGAAACGTCGAATGATGTCACGTTGGTGTTGGAAGAGGCGACTCCAGTCAAGCTCGCCGTCCTCTGGGCGCTTGGGAAGGCGCCATATGCTGGGGCTGTCCCACCAGTGATGGTCTGGTATCCACAGCTGAACGCCGTCAACGTTTCCGTTATAAGCGATGGGCATAGTGAGACGTCCTGTTACTGCTCCGCCATTCTAATGAAGTAATAGCCGGTGTATGGATCGATTCGATAGTCCAGAATATCGAACTTTGTTCCGCTCTTAAAGAGCACTTCCGCTTCATGTTGGATTTGAGACATGCGCTGGATGGAAGACCCCGAATGGCCATCGATCTCAAAGAGGACTTTGGTGCTGCCGGGATCGGGGTAACCGCTTTGCATGAAGCTTCGCGCTACTCCACCGTCAGTACTGCTCGACAAGAAAGCCGGATCGCTGTACACCCCTGATCTGAGTGCTTGCTCAAGTGTTTCCGTGGGGACTTGTGTTCCGCGGTAAACCGTTCCCTCGTGTGAGGGTAACTTGTCGAGCAGGCTATTGAGGTTGTCGACAGTTTTGGGGATTTGGGGAGAGACGGGGTGCGACGAATCACGGAGCCAACCGTTGATGTTGCGGTAGTTGGAAGTGGAGTAATCGTAGGCTGCTAACACTTCGTCTCTCGATAACGCTGGGTGGGCGGCGGCGACCTCATCAGCCCACTTATTCAGTGCCTCAGAGTTAACTCCGGGGTTCGTTGGTGCCTGGGGCAGAGCATCAAGATCAGCGGCGGTGACAGTTGGGTGTGATGAGGAACGACGAGGCGCGCTATCAGCAGGAAGGTCGCCGTGAGAAGTGGACGCGTCCCCGTGAGTGAGCTTGTGAAGCCACTCTTTCAAGGTCTTGAGTAGCTCGTCGCCCTTTGTCAGCTTGGTTCCAAGGTTCGACAGCGATTCCTTCAGGGCAGTGACGCGTTTGGAGACGCTGCCCATCAGGGACGCGACCTTGGTGGAGATCTGTTCCATCACAAGGGGGAACGCGGTCCCAAAGGAAGCGACCAACTCCGCCGCGTAGGACAGGATCGAACCAACGACCTGACTAATCGCGTCACGGACGAAGTCGTGGACGAATTGAATGATGACCGCGCACACGTCGTAGGCGGTGCCGACCGCTCCCGAGAGCGCCCCCGTCATAGCTATGCCCTTCGTGGTGGCACCCGACGCGGCGAAGTACGCGGTCGCGGCGCTTCCCGTGAAGGACCCTTCGGGGAAGGACGAACGAACATCCTTCTCGATGTTATCCGCCGCGGCCTTCAGGGTCGCGGATACGTTCTTCCATGTCTGCCCGTTCGCGCGCAGCTGATCCGCGTCACCGGCGAGCTGGAGCAGCCAATCCTTGAAGGGCTGGATATGGTCGAAGACCCACCCGATGCCCCAGGCCATCAGTGTGCCCAGAGGATCGGATACGTAGGCGATCGTGTCGACGCCCAGCGCGACGCCAGCCAGCGCGCCGCTGACCCACGACTTGTTCTCGATCGCCTCGCTGAGCTGCTCGATGTCGTCGAAGACGCCGGCCCCCGACAGGGTCGACGTGGTGTCCTGACGCTGTGCGACCAGGGGATTGGTGCCGTCAGTCGCCACTGCCGCCTCCCTGTAAGCCTGCTCCCGCCTGATTTACGGAACTCGACGACGAGGCTTCGCTTGTCTCGAAGCTGCGCGCGCTCGCGATCAGGGACTGCGAGAGCTTGTCCAGGGCGAGGCCTGCTCCGCTGATCGCGAGGTGCTCACCGGCCTCGACGAGCTGGAAAAGGGGGGCAATAATGGGGCCGACCATCATTCCAAAAGCGCCTGTGGAGGCGGCGGCCGCCCGCAATGCGTCGGACGCCTGCTCAAGGTCGCCCTGGTACGAGGAGAGCCGCATCGCGTGCGCCCTGATGGCTGACGGATCGGCTGACAGGTTCTCCGACATGGTCAGTGCCCTCTCAGGGCGGTCCAAGGATCCGATGTGTCGGCGTTCGAATCCTGCGGGTCAGGCACGCCGTACAGGGAACGCATGCGTTCGATGCCCGCGTAGTTTTCACCAAAAGCTTCCTGCGAGGCGCTGATGACCTGTTCGCCGGCGTCGCGGCGCGCGGCGGCATACGCTGACATGATCGCCTCGCATACCTCGTTGGACACGCTTTCGATGCCAATTCCGAGGAGCGTCCCACCGGAGTCTACGACCACCTCGACGCGCTCGTCTGGTGACGTGCCCACACCCTGGATCGCTTCAATTCGTTGGCGCATCACGCGGGCGCGCTCTGCTTGCTCTTGAACCTGGCGCTCCTGACGACGGATCGCGTCGGGATCGTCCTCAAACAGAGACATCGTCACCTCCCAGTAATAAACGCTTTCCAGTGTATGTGAATCCTTAACCTGGTGGCAAGAATGCGGCAGGGTTGGTCACCTCTGCGCAGCATTTCTCCTGCTCAGCATCGCTCGCATCTCCCGCGGCATCACACACGGGAGCGTCCGATCGGTAACTTTCCGCGTTGGGACACGCGTTCGCTAATGGGAACCCGGGGCTGGTACCTCTCCTGAACACACCGTCAGTGCCTGGCACAATGGGCGTCATGGGTTTGTCGTTTCTGGGAGTGATCGCGGCGTTCGCCATGTACGCGGTGAGTGTGTCACCCTCACTCATGGCACGCTCATGGGCGTGGCACGCGGTTGCCTCGGGTATCCTCGTCGCCGGTGGCTATGTCGCAGGCGTCGTCGTACAGAACCTGGGGACACTGATCATCCGCGCCACCGGCCTGACAATCCGCGCATCCGAACCGGTCGAAATTGGGTTCCGCGCGACCGCAGCGGCTCTCTTTGCCATCTGGTGGATGTACGCAGTTATCCAGTCGTATCGGCGGGCCCGCATCGCATCGACGCTCGTGAAGATGCCGGGCGAAACCTTCGGCGACTACCTTCTAGGAACTGCAGGTACGGTCGTCGTCGCATGGACGCTCCTCGCTATCGTCGAGGGGTTCAGCCGTGTGGGTCGCGCCCTCATCGTGTACCTGGCTAAGTACATGCCACTCCCTGCCGCAGTGATTGCTGGCATCGCCATCCTGTTTGTCATCATGTTTTTCCTGACGTCGAAAGTCATCCTGCGTGGCGGCATCGGTTTCTTCCGACACAAGGCCGAACAGATGAACATGCGTACCGCGCGTGGCATCTACAAGCCATTCGTTCCTGAACGCTCTGCGTCCCCGGCGTCCCCCATTACCTGGGAATCCGTGGGCGGGCAGGGGCGCGTTTTCCTTGGGCGCGGTCCCTCCCGCCTCGACATCGCGCAGGTGAGCGGAGGCGAGGCCATGGAACCTATCCGCGTCTACGCCGGTTTGCCCACGGGTGGGAACGGCATCGAACAGGCTGTCTCCGCTGTCGTCGCTGAGCTGCGCCGCACGGGAGCATTCACGCGCGCGGTTATCCTCATCGCTGCTTCTACTGGTTCGGGTTGGGTCGATGAGTGGCAGGTCCAACCCCTCGAGTTCCTCACGCGCGGCAACTGCGCCACGGCCTCGTTGCAATACTCGTACGTGCCTTCTGCCCTGAACTGGCTTACCGGCCTCGAACCTGCTAAGGAGGCTTCCGCCGCACTGTTCCGGGCGGTTCGCGCCGAGCTGGATCTCATGGACGAGGCCGACCGTCCTGCGCTGTTTGTGTGCGGTGAGTCCCTCGGCGCTTTCGCGTCGCAGTCTGTGTTTGCGTCCGTTGAGGACGCGCTCACCCGCGTTGATGGTGCCCTGTGGGTGGGTACCCCCGCCTTCACGCCGATGCACAAGGAACTCACGAATGCTCGTCACAAGGGCAGCCCCGAGGTTGCCCCCGTCGTTCATAACGCTCGCCGAGTGCGCTTCGTTAACGAGCCTTCCGATCTGCGTACCGATCTGTATGGGCGCGAGCTAGGGCTGTGGGGGTTCCCGCGCATCGTCTATGCCCAGCATCCCTCGGACCCTGTCGTGTGGTGGAACAACAAGCTCATCTGGACGCAGCCTGACTGGCTGCGCGAACGCGCGGGGCGTGACGTCTCCCGTTCCGTCGAATTCACGCGCTTCGTCACCTACATTCAGGTGCTTGCTGACCTGCCGGTCGCCGGTACTGCCCCCGGCGGACACGGGCACACTTACCACGAGGAACTCATCCCTCTGTGGCGGGCAATTCTCGGTTTTGATCGTCTTCCTGGCGAAGATGGGGTGCATCCTCGGTTGGACGGGCTCGATGGGTCCTGGGTTGATGACTCGATGGTTGAACGGATCGGCGTTGTCGTGCGTGCGAACCTGGAGTTGTCGGACCGGCAGTAGCTGCGCGCTGCGTGTGTCTTCGTCGCGGTGGGGTGCGCGGGTCGAGACTCATAGGCGTCGTGTGGGTGTGGTCGTGGATTCAAGTGGTGTCAGTACGTGTCGATGCATGAGCATACTAACCAGATGGTCTGGTGAGTGTAGTATCGGAATAATCGTGTTTTGCATGTATCGCGTACTGAGAAAATGTGTGTGTAAACATAAACATATGTGCAGCGGTAAGGAATATGGCTGCATGCGGTAGAGAATACCGCGATAGTGTGCGCATCAACTCCGCAAATATGCTTGTAAGTATACGATGGTAAGTGAGTGATGCATTGCTAGGTATTCATTTGCGCAGTACGGTTCACACTACGAACCCCAAGCCTAACCAGCTGGAATAGTTCGTTGGATCAACATTGGAGTGAGTATGACCCAGTTAATTCACAGGGCGTTCCTAGCGATCCTGGCGACCGGCGCGGTAGTGGCGTCCGGCGCTTTCGGCGTACCCGCGCACGCGGCGCCCGCCCCCGACATGTATGGCCCACCATTTCTCAGGTCAAGACCATCGGTGAGGGTCTCGGCGGCTCCGTGACATTCAAGGTCGATGACAACCCTGGCCTGTCCAGCATCGATCTGCGCGATCCGTCGACCGACGCGATCTTTTATCATCGAGTTGTCGACTTCCCCGGCAACGTCACTGACGATGGGGTCCATCACTACAGCTTTGAAATCAAGTTCTCCGACATTCAGGCGGCCTGGACCAAGGCAGGCCACACGGAGGCCCTACCTGCGACCGTTAAGCTCGTCGCGTGGGGGAGCGACGGAAAGCCTTCGAAGCGCGCTGACATCGCGATTGAACCCATCGCCATGACCTCCCTCGACTTTGGTATCGAGTCCGGTCAGCTCAAGATGACTGTCGGTCAGCAGACGAACATTGGCGTCACCCACAAGCCTGACAACGCAAACAAGACGGTGATCAACTGGACCGCCGACGATATTGACATCCTGACTGTCGATGATGCATCAGGCCTCGTGACGGCGGAGAAGGAAGGCTGCACGGACGTTCGTGCTGTCGCCGACTACTTGGATCCGATGGTTTTTGATCCGGTGATGGCGAGCGTACAGGTGTGCGCCACCGAGCTGGGCGAGGACGAGATTGCTCTCAATCGCCTTCGTGTGGATCTTGACGAGGGCGAGTCTGTCACCCTGACGCCGATGCTGCCCAAGAAGTTCAAGGACGCGACCCTGTCCTGGGGCCTGGAGTACGGTGGCGCGGTCATTTTGAACGTGGCAGAGGACGGAAAGAGTGTCACGATTACCGGCGGTAACGCTATCGACTGGGATCAGGTGAACCTGACCGCCACCCTAGCCGACGGAACCGAGGTGACGACGACGACAATTGCCACGGTGAAGTCCGTGAAGCAGGACGCGAAGGCGCCTGCGCCATGGGTTGAGCCTCAGCCGGATCCCCAGCCCCAGCCGGATCCCCAGCCTCAGCCGGACCCCCAGCCCCAGCCGGATCCGCAACCTCAGCCGGATCCCCAGCCTCAGCCGGATCCGCAACCCCAGCCGGATCCCCAGCCTCAGCCCTCGCCCGAGGGCACCTGGATGCAGAACTCGACCGGCTGGTGGTACGTGAACGCTGACGGTTCCTACCCGAAGGACACTGTGGCCACGATCGGCGGACGTGTTTTCCGCTTCGATGCCAACGGCTACATGCGCACCGGTTGGATCAATGAAGCTGGCGCCTGGTACTACCACGACGCGAACGGCGTAATGGCGACGGGTTGGCTCAAGCTGGGTAGCACCTGGTACTACCTGGACGCCAACGGCGCGATGGTCACGGGTTGGCTCAACCTGGGCGGCACCTGGTATTACCTGGACGCCAACGGCGTGTGGGTCAAGTAACCACTGTCAACACACGGTGAACGGGCGGGGCTCGGAAATGCAGCATGAGCGTGTTTCCGGGTCCCGCCCATTGACACGTTAGATTGTCTTAATAGTTTCGTTAGCGCTCTGGTGATTGTCAGTTGCCTCTTTTCCGGTAGCGTTGTCCCTGGCGGCTGCAACGTGGGAGCAACCACACTGTCGGCAGCTGTCTGTGACACTCATTGGAGCAACGCACATGACACTGAAAAAACCAACGGCGCTTCTCGCGCTCGTC
>ERZ773007.425-NODE-425-length-21457-cov-9.560321_pt1 | contig 21457 bp, 22 predicted proteins | sample MGYA00580665_ERZ773007 | MGnify/ENA primary metagenome ERZ773007 (study PRJEB29015, sample SAMEA2738122) | human oral metagenome | biome: human oral; feature: human-associated habitat; material: saliva | place: China | collected 2167 ... | reverse complement strand
ATTTCCTCTATTTTGAAGAGTTTAGAAGACCGATATTCCTGAAGAAGATTGCGGGTATGGACTTTTTGAAAATTCACCGAAGCATGCTCGTATCAGAGATCGCCGTGCTGCTATTAGGTAGTGTCCTGATTTTCTTTCTCACACAGGAATGGTGGATCGCTCTTGTCACGCTCTTATTATTTGCGACCAATGCATGGCTGATTCTCCTTTACCGCTCGCATAAAGAGGACCATTTCTTGCCCATTATTCTGAAAGGAGCCTAATATGATCAAAATAGAACACTTGACAAAATCATTTGGAGAACGGATTGTCTTTCAGGATATCAATCTGCAATTTGCAGCAGGAAAGGTCTATGCTCTAATCGGAAATAGCGGTTGCGGCAAAACAACCCTACTTAATATTCTAGCCAAGCTGGAACCTTATGATAAGGGGAGCATCAGCTATCGAGGGCAAGAGCTTAGGAAAATCAAATCTCATCACTTTTTCAAGGATGAATTAGGCTATCTCTTTCAAAATTTTTGTCTTCTTGAAAACGAGACCGTAGCTGCCAATTTAGAACTTGGTTTGATTGGTCAAAAATTGACTAAACAAGAGAAGAAGCAGCGAGAAGAAGAAGTCTTAGAAAAGGTCGGATTGGATTATCTCACACTCAATCAAAAAATCTACGAATTATCAGGCGGAGAAGCACAGCGTATCGCCTTGGCCAAAGTCATCCTCAAGGACCCTCCCTTGATTTTGGCAGATGAACTGACTGCAGCACTCGATCCTGAAACTTCACAAGAAATTATGAACTTACTATTATCATTGAAAAAGCCCGACCGTTTGATGATTATTGCAACGCATAACCCAGCGATTTGGGAAAAGGCCGATGAAGTGATTCGGTTAAATACTATTTAAGTTAAGTAAAAATGCTCTATGATTTTTTGTTCATAGAGCATTTTTACTGTTGTGTGTCATAATTTTAGTTCTGTAAACTAGAGCTTGTCCAGAGCATTCTTTTGCTCATCATTAACAATGTGGGTGTAAAGGTCAGTGACTTGTGTACTAGCATGCCCTAGTTGGTGACTGACGAGAACTTGAGATTTGGTTGCATCGTATAAACGTGTAGCAAGTGTGTGGCGGAGTTTGTGAGGAGTCACCCGCACCTTGAAGTCCTCAGAATACTTGGCTACCATTTTTTCGACACTGGAAGCATCAATTCGATTCGGAGTGCCACGGTATTCCGTCAAAAAGAAGGCTGTATCCGTCTTTTCGGCCTTGTATCGCTTGCTACGAATATTCAGATACTCCTCTAAATAGGGCTTGGCAAAAGCAGCAACATTGACAGAGTCCCTTTTTCCGCCTTTTCTTGTCACTTCAATGACCATCATTTTGAGATTGATATCTTTCAGGTCCAGATTAACAGCTTCAGACAGACGCACACCAGAGGCTAGCAGCAAAGCAATGATAGCTAAATCTCGTTCTTTATTTTTGTTAAAGGAGGACAGAGCTCGATTAGAGAGCTTCTTAGGGTACTCCGTATCGATGTACTGGAGAAATTCCTCGGTTTCATCCCCTAAAAAGAGCTTCTGCTTAATATTCTCTGCACGGGCTGCCAGAGTTTCCTTTTTCTTCTTAGTAGCAACTTTTTTCATCACATTTCGATAGAAGTAGGGCTCACCCTGCTTATTTTCTACTTCCTCAGTCAAATATTTATAGAGGCTAGACAAAGCCGAAAGAGTCCGATTGATAGTTGTCTGAGAAACACCGTTTTGTGTCGTGTTGGCATTGAGAAGCGGCCGCTCTCGCAGATAAAGAATGAAGGATTCCATATCTTTCTTAGTCATATTTTCCAAGACTGAGAGAGGAATCTCAGCAATTTCTGAAGCGTCAGATATACCAGAGTCTAAAACCCAGCGAAAAAATCGATCGTATTCTTTAAGATATTCATACAAGGTCGTAAAACTATAAGGTACCGCCAGCTTGGACTGATAGTATTCTAGAACGTACCAGGGCATGATTTGCTTCAGCTTATCAATTCGTTCCAATAAAATCTCGCGTTTCATTCCATTTTCCTCATAATTTTCTATAAAAGAAGTATAGCATATCTAGATATATTTTTCAAGAAAATTATAGTTTTTCGGAAAGATGTATATGTTAGAATGAAGAGCGTCAAGCCATCTAGGCTGTAAACATCATAAAGAGAGGACGGATTTTGTCCTCTCTTTATGATGTTTACAGTTGGCAAAGAACTGATTATTACATTTAGCTTTGAAATATAATGAACTTCTATTATTCATATTCGTACACGAGCCCGAATTACTTTAATTGTGTGTTGTAATATTCATCAAATTCTGTTTTTGTATAGGTATGTACATCTGAAATAAAAACTTTTTTCAAGACTTCTAGTCCAAAATAAACAAATTCTTCCCCAGCCTTGTTAGCAACAAATTGTTGAATATCCCTTAAACTGTCTGTTGTTTCTGCCTCGTTTTGCCTGATTTGCTGGCTTTTTTGTTCAGAGACGGAACTCCTATTTTCATCTTGATTATAGACCAATATATACTCAACGTTATTTCTTGAAAAATCTAAATCTAATTTATTAATATCATTAAAAATTAGAATACTATCTCTTAGTTTACTCTTTAAGCGAGACTTTTTATTTCTATTATTAATTTTACCAGTTTTAAATTCAATAAAAACGATCTTATCTTGTTTATTAAGAATGAGAACATCTGCGGACTGGGAAGCTTCATTAGAAGAACCATATCTCTCGCAGTAATTGATTTTGACTTTATCAAAATCAATTACACTATCTTGGTAATCAATCATAGAGTCAGAAGCGTTTTGAAAACTATCAATAGCATTTTGAAAAAAAACATCACTAAAGTAATGACTATTAATCATCAGATGTACCTCTTATATTCTCTAAAGTTTGTAAAGGTCTAGATAATTTTTGGTAAATTGCTTCAATATTGTTTGTGACATCTGTAATTTTGGAACGCACACCTTCATTCTCGGCAAGATAGTAAGAGCATTTATCACTAATACGATATTTACTTGAAAAAACTTCAATAGCATTCAAAAAATAAGGACTATGTGTATTAATTAAAATATGCAAATCTAAGTTAACTTGTAAAATAACTAAAATTTCAGCATATAGCACTTGCCATTCTGGATGAAGATGAACCTCAGGTTCGTCTAAAATTATTGTATTTCGATTTTTTATCGTACCATTTTCTATTAATTTTTTTAATATATAGAATGACTTTAGACCAGATGATAAGTTTTTAAAATTGATTTTTTTCTCATGTGAATTAAAATTTTCCTCTGTAACTAATCGCCAATCATAAATATTAGAAAACATATTATTAATTAATTCTAGACGTTCGGAAACTAGTACTTGTTCAATCGCATTTTGTGTTCCTTCTCGACGAAACTGGTTCCTTAAGTAGTCACTATGGTGTTGAATAATATCAGAATCGAAAATAAACCAGCTATCTCTATCATCAATAATCAATGGATTATCTATATAAATAATTTCTGTTGATAGATCAAATAATGGTTTTAATAATTTTATCTCATTATCAGCTATGCTTAAAGATAAATTCCCGTTTTTTATTTCTAGATCAACTTCACCATTAGATTCATCAAATATATAATTGATTTGTTTATTAAATTCCTCTTTGAAAGTTCTGGTTAATATATTTTGGGTTAAGATATCACTTGTTATCTGTAAACGTTGAACTATATCATCTACCTTATTCTTTATATCATCCCCATAAACATCCAATAAGAAGGCATCTTTTTCCAAACTATTCCTATCTTGCTTGTCATCAAACAAAAGAATCAATCGTTCTATATTTTCATTCAAGATCTCTTGGTATTTAGAAAATGGGATCCCTCCTTCTCTCCTTACACTCCTGAAAAAAATACCATCATCCAATAAATCTTTGAGCGAATTATATCTCTCTTGGATAATTTTATTTTTCAAATTAAAGTATGTCTGGAAGATAGAGAATAATGTTTTTCCGACTGTACTTTTACCTGTGTTATTCTCACCAGCAATAACTGTGATACCATTTATATTAATATCTGCTTCTATAACTTTACCTATATTGTTAATTTTCAACTTCATAAATTAAAGCTCCTCTTAATTTATCCATCTTCTACCATGTCATTTACTCATTTCATGGCATGAAATAATGTTTTAAGTGTTTGTCAAATGTATCAATTTGAATTTTCGCACACAAAGGCATGCTTTGTAGCATCAATCATCTCTACAAAATTGCCAAAAGTTACAGTATGATATGATTCCACTTCTACATTTTACAACAGTACAAAAACACAAGTTCCACAACTGTCACTTGTGTTAAAGGATTTATTTGATTGACTATAAGTAAAATCCAAAATATGTTTAATTATACCCAAATAATAGGTATTTGTCAATTTTCCAATTCCCAAATCACGTTAGAGTAGCTTTTCAAAGTAAGTTCTGATTTTCTATTCTAGTTTGAAATGAACAGAAATCGTTAGAGCCGTACTGTTTTTTTAACATTGATACTTTCAAGTAGAGCCTCTAAATCTTTTTGACAATAATCTCTGTAATTATTGTTGAATTTCTGAGGATTTATGAGTCCTTTTCAATTGCTTTTCTTGTTAAACTGTTTTATGTTAAATCTCGTTTCTTAACCTGTGGCAATGCTACCTCCTTTACCTTTAATAATGAGATAGCATTGCCAACAGGTTAAGCGAAAATATCAGTCTATTCTTATATTGCTGATTTTAGATAAATTAAAATATCTCTAGATTTAAATTTATCTAAAAGTTGATTGTATGAGTATTCGAAGGTTGACAATTTTATCAAAGGATCAAGTAAAATTTGAAAATATTTCTTCGATTATCTAATTAGTAACTAATAACAATTTATATCCATATAGCTAAAATTATGCAAAAATAAATTGTTGAATCAAACTGATAACCTGTTCATTTTGCGGCAGAGATGAATGATGTGCAGCCTTACCTGTGATGACGACCTCTCTATGCGAAGCGATCTTTCCTTTATAAATCAAGCTCCCAGCTTCCACACTGCTTCTATGGACAATTCCGTCACCATCCCGGAAAAATATCCCTAAAATCGATAGATGCTGCAGCTTCTTAGGCAGTTTTTCCTGATTGGCTACAAAATCGTCCAACATCGGAACTCGATCACTGATTTCTTTTTTATTCAAATTATAAGGACTACCAATGGTTATGAGTTTTTCTAATTCTAGGTTAGCATGCTCTGTTAGGTATTGCTGCAGGAAAGCTGTATATACTAGGCCTCCGTTAGAATGTCCCAACCCTTTAAAGCTGGTAAAAGCATATTTCTCTCGTAAAACAGTTATGGCAGCGTTGAACATAGCAGCCTGCTTCTTGATATTTTTGTAACCATCGCAATTATTCTGAAAACCAACCACAAAAATTGGATTTCTATCCTTGAGCTTCAAATGCCCTCGATAAGTCATGCGGCCGTCATTCCAGACTTTTATACGAATCAGACTATGGTGTGGATGCTGCCCGTGATTGAGCATTCTAACCATTTTATTAAAACGATTCTCCGTTGCTGAACTGCCCGGAATCATGATAATTGGCTGAATATCAACTTTGCTCAAGGGCAGATGACTGATGGGATGGGAAGTGAGCTTCGCTTGTATGTCGTTATAAAGCCTAATTAGATACTTAATCAACTTTTTCATTTCTTTTTCCTAAATGTACAAAACAAGCTACATAAACTAAATTATGTAACTTGTTTGCGATTACTTCCGTTTTTTCTTGTTTTTCTTCATTTGCTTGGCCATTTTATTCATGCTGCGGCGCATGAGGAATTCTCCAGCTTTTCCTTTGAGGCCACCGCCGAAAAGTTGACTCATGTCTGGCATACCTGCTCCGCCTAAAGCAGATAAATCAGGCATACCTCCTTGTCCCATCATGCCTTCTAAAGCTGACATATCAGGCATGCCGCTCGGCATATTTTTAGGCAGATTGTTAGGATTGAGCCCCATCTGTTTCATCATTTTGTTCATATCTCCAGATAGGACGCCCTGCATCATCTGTTTGGCTTGGTTAAAGTCCTTGATAAACTTATTAACTTCGACAAAGCTATTACCAGAACCAGCTGCAATCCGACGGCGACGGCTTGGGTTGAGCAGGTCTGGATTTTCCCGCTCGGCTGGTGTCATAGAGGATACGATGGCACGTTTACGGGCAATTTCTTTTTCATCTACTTTGATATTTTTAAGAGCAGGATTATTGGCCATACCAGGCAGCATCTTGAGCAATTCTTCCATAGGCCCCATGTTCTGCACTTGGTCCAGCTGGTCGATGAAATCGTTGAAATCAAAGGTGTTTTCCCGCATTTTTTCAGCCATTTCAAGAGATTTCTTCTCATCGTACTCTTGAGCGGCCTTTTCAATCAGGGTCAGCATATCCCCCATACCGAGGATACGGCCAGACATACGGTCTGGGTGGAAGGTTTCGATATCAGTAATCTTTTCACCGGTACCAGTGAACTTGATTGGTTTGCCAGTAATCTGACGGACTGACAGAGCTGCACCACCACGGGTATCCCCATCAATCTTGGTCAGGATAACCCCAGTCACTTCGAGTTGATTGTTAAATTCACGGGCTACATTTGCTGCTTCCTGACCGATCATAGCATCGACAACCAGCAGAATTTCATTTGGCTGTGCTAAAGCCTTGACATCAGCCAGCTCCTGCATAAGTTTCTCGTCAATTTGTAGGCGACCAGCCGTATCAATCAAGACATAGTCATTGTGATTAGCCTTGGCTTGCTCTAAACCTTGACGGACAATCTCTACTGCTGGAAACTCGGTACCCAAGGCAAAGACTGGTACATCAATCTGTTGGCCCAGTGTTTTCAGCTGATCAATAGCCGCTGGACGGTAGATATCCGCCGCAATCATCAAAGGACGAGCATTTTCTTCTTTCTTGAGTTTATTGGCCAATTTACCTGCAAAGGTTGTCTTACCAGCCCCTTGCAAACCGACCATCATGATAACAGTCGGAATCTTTGGTGACTTGATAATCTCGGCAGTATCAGAACCTAGAATGGCTGTTAGCTCTTCATCTACGATTTTGATGATTTGTTGAGCTGGATTGAGCGTGTCAATAACTTCGTGTCCAATAGCTCGTTCACGAATCTTTTTAATAAAGTCTTTAACAACAGGCAGGGCAACGTCAGCCTCCAAGAGAGCAAGACGGATCTCCTTGGTCGCTTCCTGGATATCACTCTCAGAAATTTTCCCCTTTCTGCGTAGGTTTTTAAAGACGTTCTGTAAGCGTTCAGTTAAATTTTCAAAAGCCATAAATATTTCTCCTCTTAATTATCGAATGATGGAAATGGACAGGTTTCTATCCGTTTTATTCTCGGTTATCAATGCTGGACAAAACCGCAAGTTGCTCCTGTAAATAGGGATCATCAGGGTATTTCTCCATAATCTGGTCGAAAATCTGATTTCGGACGATATAGTCAGAGTACATGTGCAGTTTCATTTCGTAGTCTTCCAGAATTTTCTCTGTCCGCTTGATATTGTCATAGACAGCTTGGCGGCTCACATTAAACTCCTCAGCAATCTCAGCAAGGCTGTAGTCATCCGCATAGTAGAGCTCAATATAGTTCATCTGCTTGTCAGTCAGCAAAGCCGCGTAAAACTCAAACAGAGCATTCATTCGATTTGTTTTTTCAATTTCCATAAAGAATATTATACCAAATAATCCCTTTAAACTCCACTCTTTCGATAGGTTTGAAAATGGAGAATTATAAAAAAACTGCCGATTGACAGTTTTATAACGTAATTTAAATTATGTAATCATTTGTTTTCTAAATAAAATTCAAAGCGTTCGCCGACATACTGGCTTTTTACGTACTCAAAGGCCGTTCCATCATCAAAATAAGAAACTTGTGTCAAGCCTAAAATGGCATGACCACGGGGAATTCCTAGGTATTTAGCGATTTTCTCCTTGGCCAAACGGGCGTAAATGGTCTGTTGGGACTTGCCAATTTTATACCCATGCTCCTGTAGAGTTTGAAAGAAATGGCTGGTCACTTCTTCTTTTTTGAAATTCTTTATAAATTTCTCTGGAATCGAGGCAACTTCATAGACTACGGGGATATCGTCAGCGTAGCGAACCCGTTCCATGCGGATGATGTTCTCTGTCTTATGGATGCCAAGCTTTTCGACTTCTCGCTCGCTAGGCAGTGTCCGACGGTAGGAAATCAGCTGGCTGGACGGTATTTTTCCTTGAGACTTCATAATTTCTGTAAAACTAGTTGTTCCGCGCATTTTTTCCTGAACGCGTGTGCTTGCGACATAAGTCCCGCTACCGACTCGCCGCTCTAGCACCCCTTCCTCCACCAGAAGCGTAATAGCTTGGCGCAGGGTCATTCTGCTGACCTCGAAAGTTTCAGCAAGATCACGTTCACTTGGTAAACGCTCGCCAATTTCCCAAACCCCTTCGTCAATATCCTTTTTTATTTGATCATGTATTTTCACATAAGCAGGTAACATCCATGGCCCTCTTTTCTGATTTTAAGCAGCTTTTTTATACATTTATTGTATTATCAATTAGTTTAAAAGTCAAACTAAATATCAATCAATGTAGGGAAATCCTATTTGATTATCATTTTTTAGAACGGATGTTTTAATTTCTCAGTTATTTTACTTGCAGCTGGCTCTATTACCTTGGAAAAATTCGATTTTTGTGATAGAATGAGGGGAAAAGATTACTTCTTTTAAGAAAGGAAAAAGATGACAACTACAACTGAATTGCAAGATGTTGAAAAAATCATCGTGCTTGATTACGGCAGTCAGTACAACCAGCTGATTTCGCGTCGTATCCGTGAAATTGGTGTATTTTCTGAACTCAAGAGCCACAAGATCACAGCGGATGAAGTTCGTGCTATCCGTCCTGTCGGGATTATCCTTTCAGGTGGACCTAACTCAGTTTATGAAGAAGGTTCATTTGATATTGACCCAGAAATCTTTGAGTTGGGGATTCCAATTTTAGGGATTTGCTATGGTATGCAGCTTTTGACTCATAAATTAGGCGGGAAAGTGGTGCCAGCAGGTGATGCCGGCAATCGTGAATATGGTCAATCCAAACTGACATGTGCTACTTCTCCTCTTTTTGAAGGCACACCGGATGAGCAGCTTGTCCTGATGAGCCACGGTGATGCGGTGACAGAGATTCCTGCAGACTTTGTCCGTACTGGTACATCTGCAGACTGTCCTTTTGCATCTATTGAAAATCCTGACAAGAAAATCTACGGAATCCAGTTCCACCCTGAGGTTCGTCATTCTGAGTACGGTTACGATATTTTGCGCAATTTCGCTCTTAATATCTGTGGAGCTAAAGGCGACTGGTCTATGGATAACTTCATTGATATGCAGATTCAAAAAATCCGTGAAACAGTCGGTGACAAACGTGTCCTGCTCGGCCTATCAGGTGGTGTTGACTCTTCTGTTGTAGGTGTCCTCTTGCAGAAAGCTATCGGGGATCAGCTAATCTGTATCTTTGTAGATCACGGTCTTTTGCGTAAAGGCGAAGCTGATCAAGTTATGGAGATGCTGGGCGGCAAGTTTGGTTTGAATATCGTTAAAGCAGACGCAGCGAAGCGTTTCCTTGACAAACTAGTTGGTGTCTCAGATCCAGAGCAAAAACGTAAAATCATCGGAAATGAGTTTGTCTACGTCTTTGACGATGAAGCCAGCAAACTGAAAGATGTGAAATTCTTGGCTCAAGGTACACTTTATACTGACGTTATCGAATCCGGTACTGACACTGCTCAAACTATCAAGTCTCACCATAATGTTGGCGGTCTGCCAGAAGATATGCAGTTTGAGCTAATTGAACCACTGAATACACTCTATAAGGATGAAGTGCGCGCTTTGGGTACAGAGCTTGGCATGCCTGATGAAATTGTCTGGCGTCAGCCATTCCCAGGTCCTGGCCTTGCTATCCGTGTCATGGGTGAAATCACTGAGGAAAAATTGGAAACTGTCCGCGAATCTGACGCTATTCTCCGCGAAGAAATCGCCAAAGCTGGTCTTGACCGCGATATCTGGCAATACTTCACTGTCAACACTGGTGTTCGTTCAGTTGGTGTTATGGGCGATGGCCGGACTTACGACTACACAATCGCAATTCGTGCTATCACCTCTATTGATGGGATGACAGCTGACTTTGCCAAAATTCCTTGGGATGTTCTGCAAAAAATCTCTGTCCGTATCGTCAATGAAGTTGACCATGTTAACCGTATCGTCTACGATATTACCAGCAAACCACCTGCAACCGTTGAGTGGGAATAAGAAATATGAAAAACCAGCTAGATTCTAGCTGGTTTTTTAGTTATATTTTTAAAGACAGTCTTATTGACCTAGCAGTCCCTTAAAGAAATTGACGATTGCATTCCAGATATTGCTAAAGAAATTTCCGCCATCTTCAAGAAGTCCGTTTGCATCAAAGTTAAGGTTGATATTATTGAATGTATTACCAGCCTTTGAGACAATACTATTTTTCAGGTCGGTGAGCGTCTTTGTGAAATCAGAGTTTGTGATGACCCCGCTATTTGAAAGATTAAGCGCAAAGTTAATAATCAGATTGATTTGGTCAGCTGTGACTGAACTACTGAGACCGTAGTTTTTCAGTGTTTCTTCAACGATTTTACGGACATCAGCTTCTGTCAAGTTGCTATTATTCTTTTTAGCATTAGCAACAGCTGTTTTAATATCTGTCAGAGCCACATTCAGCTTATCAGCATCGTAACCTTCCTTGCCCTGGTTCTCAGCATTGATATTTGAAAGTGCGGATAATTCTTCCTGAGCCAGATCTTTATTTTCCTGGGGAACGCTTGCTCCATTTTCCTCCAGCGAGTAATAAATACCAGCCAGGGCGCTTTCTCCAGTCACAGGGATAGGTGCTGCTACTGTGATTTCTGCATGCTGTACGCCCAAGGTGACTGCCGCATTGCGATACATATCCTCTGTAACCTTGGTGATGTTTTGCGGCGTAACAATCTTAACTTGAAGTGGTTTCTTGTTACCCAACTTCTTAATCTTAACAGAAGAATATAGCTGTAAACTAGGATCATTTGCCACATTCATAATCTTTGAATAGACATCAGGTGTCATTGTCTTCAGAGGTTTAGAATCACTCGATGCATTGTAGCCTAAGAGCTGAAGCGTTTGCTCTTTTTGACTGTCATCCAAGGAATAGCCCAAGACATACTCAGGCTGAACATAGGTTTCGTCAATGACTTTTTGAACGTTTGTGTCAGCAGTTACTGTGGATACGGTAAATAGCGTAGCTACTAGAGCTCCTGCTGTCAGTAATGTTTTCTTGAATTTCATTTTACCCCTCAATCTATCTCTAACCAATAAGGTTTTAGAGAAGCTTCGATTATAATCAGCGGATTGCGCTGTCACATCAAATAGGAAAGGAAAACTTTCCATAGAACAAAATAGTATAAAATGCTTAAAGTTTTCTTATAGACAAAGAATAGCCTACATTTCTTAAAAACATTTGCCCCAAAGAAAATCAATCAATAATCTATCGACTTCTGGATTTTCATGCAGCTGGCTATGCTGAGCCAGAGGGCCAGTCACTCTTTTTTCCTGATAGGACTTGGCATTGTCAATTACAAGATACTTGAGACTGCGAGAAGAAACGTTTAAGACGGAACCATCTGATTGATTTTTAAAATCTCCATAGATATTAAGCACATCCACTTGATCTTGCGGATAAATTTCGCGCAAGCCCAGAAGTTTTTGATAGCTATCACTCATGGCGCTAGGTTCCCCTGTTTTGGAATCTAGAATGGTCAAATTAGCTGGTAGATCCATGCCCTCCAAACCATTGACATGATTGGCGATATTTACCTGCTTTTGTAGTTGTGGAAGTTCTTCATTTTGAGCGTGCTCCAATAGGTAAAATAAAATAGACATATTGCCCATAGAATGTGCAACAAAATTCATCTTTTTAAAGCCATACCTTGCTTGCAACTCTCTAACAACTGCTGCTGCATACTCTCCATCCTGAGCATAGTTGGCATTTCGATTGTCCTCGAACTCAACCATAACAATTGGATTAACAGCATTTTTCGGAATATCACCTTTAAGAGTTACTTGAGCATGACTGTCAACTGTGGCTGTGATGATGGTTTGAGTAACTCCAGCTTGTCTGGCTGCCTCTACCATATGCTTTTCAGCATTAGCACTTGAGCCATAACCATGGAAAAACAAAGTCGGTATGCTTGACTGAATATAGTCTCTACTATTTAATCCTTTGGTTTGCCGATTGTAGATTAGAAATAAGATAACAAGAGCAATGAACAGAAAAGTTGAGAGTGCTATGATAGACCGTTTTCTCATTTTCCACCTCCTATCCTGTATAGATTAGTATTATAACATTAAACAACTAAAGAAAACAGTGTTCTATTTAAAAAGAATTTAAAAGAACTTAATTTGTATTAAAACGTATTTATTTCATTTTTATTCGTATTAACTTGAATAGAAAATCATTGCACTGAGAACTATCATGCTATTCAATTTTATCGTCATACTTTCTTTTATAATGTTTTTTAGCTTTTTGCGTGTGCTGCCTGATGAAATCAGTTTTAGCTTCTGTATAGGCATCACGATTGTGCTCGTGCTTTTTCCATAAGATTAATTTTAACTGCTCGTAGTCTTTAGCGACAGCTGAATGATCTTTCAGATAGTCTCGGAAATAGAGTTCATCATTGTCTCCATAGTAGCGCAAATGCAAGTGAAAAACTCGTTCAGAAAAGCCTTGCAGTGTATAGCCCTTGTTAAAAGACATGCGTCCTTCTGACTCTGACATAAGCAGGTAGCCATGCTCCAGCAATTCTCTCTTGATGCTCCCCCTATCTTCACTTCGAGGAATTTCTAAAAGAAGGTCTATAATCGGCTTAGCCCAGATCCCCTCAATAGATGTGGAACCAATATGATGCAATTTATACGACTGATTTGCTGGCAAAAAACTTTGTATTCTTCTGCTTTCCTCCACATACCAAGTTGCCCAGTCCTTATTATGCTCCTCTAAGAAAATCGGGAATAGCTGCCATAATTCTTCTAAAGACATATCTTCTAATTTTTTGGACATGTGCCTTCTCCTTTCTTTATAGAAAATAAGAATCAAAGTAAAGACTGGGAATCCTATCCCAGCCTCAGTTTTTATTACCAATAAAGCAAGCCATAAGTCAGTAAAACGCTGATCATGCTAAATAGTGAGCCAATCAAATAGTATTCTGCAAAGGATTGGCTTTCAGAAATTTTATTATAGCGAGCGATAGACTTGGCCGTGAATACCAGACCAATGGCAGTAAACTGCCCAAAAATAAGAGAAAGTACCATAATTAAGCGCTCCAAAATCCCAATCATGGCACCAGCCCCCGCAATAGTCTCCCCACTGTCTTCCTACTGTCTTCCCACTGTCTTCCCCCGCCTGATACTTGCTGAAGAAAAGTTTAAAGAGGATATTAACCGGCTTACCGGTAAGGGCGAAGAAAAAGAGAGCCTGCAGCATGGGATAGCGCTCAGACAACCAATTAGGAGCTGGAATTTGCTGCTTCCCTAAGAGAAAATAAAGAGCAAAAATACTAATTAAATGCAAGATCTGATCCAGTATAAAGGCAAACTTTTGAGCATGCTGCTGGACAATCAAAGAATTCAGCTTATATTTCAAGAGGTCAATAAGCGCATGACTAAGCCAGACCAAGGCGAAAAATAGCAGATACTTAGGTAGGATTAGCCCTAATAACAACAGAGGCAAGAGAACAATTCCCAAGTGGAGAATCAAAAAATTCAACCGTCGGCTTTTGAGGTCGGCCATTTTCTGACTTTGAAGCTGAAAATCAGCTAGTACATGAGCCAGCAAAGTCAATACAAGAATCGGATTCTGCATGAAAAATTCTGAAAATCCCATAAAATTTGTCATTGTTCAGCCTCCTTTGCTGCCTGTAGAATCATTCTCATAGCTAAACGGCGATTTCTCAGATAGATCTTCAGACCAGACGACTTGAGCCGCTTACTAAGCGCACTGGGACTAATCTGCAGCAGCTCTGCTATTTCCCCATGAGAAAAATTCTCGTCATAGATATATTCCATGAGCATCCGCTCCAGAACCTCTCTCTGACTGGCATTCCACTTGCTCTGGATAAAGGACGCAGCCGCCAGCACCGTATTGACCGCCTGACTGAGCTCTTCATCTCCTAAGGATACAGCTATGCGACTACTGCCATAATCATTTTTTTCGTGGACTGCGTTAATAGCTGCGCGTGCCCTCCAGTAGGCTGGACCGTCCGAGCCAATACTTTGCTCGCGATTTATATCCGTCACAATGTCACCCAGACCAAGACCAAAGCGAATCGGATGAGGAAAGCCTAAGGCAATCTGATCAATGAGCCGCATGATCTCAGGATTAGGCCGCAGCAAAGCCTGAAACTCGTCTCCAGTCGTTACTGTAAAAGGCGACACCAGATAATCTCGATAATCCTGATTTAGCACCGCCATCAATTCCTGCAACTCTTGCTGCGCCTGCTTGCGGTTTTTTAGCTGTTTGGACTCAATCAAATCTCCAATAAGAGCAATATAAAGCATAGCTGATCAAACCTCCTTTAAGTCCATTATAAAGGAAAATTCTTAAAATGTCTATTACAACGGAAAATTTTAGAAATATCCATTAGAACAGAAAGACCATTTTTTCTTTTTAGGTGCTGGTAAGGCAGGATAGGCAGCTTCAATCAGATTACAGAGAAAGGAAGCATCTTCTACTTCTTTTATATGAAGCATTGGTTTTGCACCTGGATAAGGGAGTTCATAGACTGGATTCTCTAAGAGAGTCAGAGCAGGCTGAACTGGCTTGAGTAGCAAGCGATTGTCATAAATCCCGCCAAATAAGCGACCTCGATAATATAGCAAACATTCCCCCATCATCTTGCGAAAGCTGATTTCTTGGCCTAAGCCTTGCAGCTGCTTCAGGATAAAATCCAAATATTCTTGACTAGATGCCATCGGAACACCTCCATGAATTGATACTTTATTATACCAAAAACGGATGAAGATTGCTGATGTATCTTCTTCAATCTGCAGTCTATCTATTCTAAAATAAGTAAAAAAGCTAGACATTAGAAGTCTAACTTTTATTTCTTATTTTTTTAAAAGTCCTTCCTTGACCAGATAGTCACGCGCAACAGCTTCCGCTTTTTTACCTTCGATGCCAACTTGATAATTCATCTGGCTCATCTGACTTTCCGTAATTTTGCCAGCCAGCTTATTGAGAACACCTTCCAATTCAGGGTGTTTTTCTAGCAATTCAGCCTTCATGAGAGGCGCTCCTTGATAAGGCGGGAAAAGGTGTTTATCGTCTTCTAAAACTTGTAAATCATAACGCGCAAGTTCTGCGTCAGTCGAATAGGCATCCGTGATTTGAATATCACCCGACTGGATAGCTTGGTAGCGGAGGGCTGGCTCCATAGTTGACACATTGAGGTTCAGTCCATAAACAGATTGAAGTCCCTTGTTTCCATCTTCACGGTCGTTAAATTCCAAGGTAAACCCCGCCTTGAGCTTATCTTGGACTGCTTTAAGATCAGAGATGGTTTTAAGATTGTATTCTTTGGCGACACTCTTAGGTACTGCGATGGCATATGTATTTTGATAAGCCATGTGATTGAGCAAGACTAGATTGTCCTGTTTTTTGATTCCATCACGTGCTGCTTCAAAAACTTCTTCAGCATCATTGCTAACCTTTGGAGCAGGCTGCAAGAGAGTTCCAGTAATCGTACCTGTAAACTCAGGATAGATATCAATATCGCCTTTCTTTAAAGCCTGATAAAGGAAGTCGGTTTTTCCAAAGTTTGGTTTGACCGTAACAGTCATATCCGTATTTTCCTCGATGAGGAGTTTATACATATTCATAAGAATTTCTGGTTCTGGACCTAATTTCCCAGCAATAACCAGATGATCCTTCTCCTGCTTGGGAAGCAGACTAGGTGTGTAAGAAGCGCCTAGCCCGAGGATTAAGACCGCAAAAGCAGTAAATACTGTCCGAAGCTTAGCCTTTTCCATCCATTTAAGAAGACTGTTGAAAAGAATTGCCAAAACTGCAGATGAAATAGCTCCAATCAAGATTAGACTGGCATTGCGACGGTCAATTCCTAGAAGGATAAAAGAACCTAGTCCACCAGCTCCGACAAGGGCTGCTAGAGTTGCTGTTCCGATAATCATTACCGTTGCCGTCCGAACTCCTGACACGATGACGGGCATAGCTAGAGGCAGTTCAAACTTTTTGAGTCGCTCCCACTTGGTCATCCCAAAGGCGATTCCAGCTTCTTCTAAACTAGGATCAATCCCATTCAAAGCCGTGACAGTATTTTCTAAAATCGGGAAAATGGCGTAAATCACCAGAGCAGTCAGTGCTGGCAGTGTACCAATCCCCATGAGAGGGATAAAGAGTCCCAGCAAGGCCATTGAAGGAATGGTTTGAAAGATTCCTGCAATTTGCAGCACCCAATTGGCCGCTTTTTTGTGACTATTGAGATAAATAGCGAGTGGAATGGTCAGGAAGATGGCCACTAGTAAGGTCAGAAGAGACAGCTGGAGATGTTGCCCTAAGGCTGCCAACCATTCGCCAAAGCGCTCTTGAAAGGTAGAAATTAAATTAGCCATGTTGAACACCTCCAAATAAATCTGCTACGAAGCTGGTTGCAGGTGCAGATAGGATTTCCCCAGGTGTCGCCACTTGACGAATCTCTCCGTCCTGCAGAACGGCAATCCGATTCCCCAACTTTAAAGCCTCGTCCGTATCATGAGTCACAAAGATTGTCGTCATCCCAAATTCATTGTGCAATTCTCTGGTCAAAGTTTGTAGTTGTTTTCTCGAAATGGCATCCAAGGCCGAAAAAGGTTCATCCATGAGTAGAATCTTAGGTTGACCAATCATGGCCCGGACAATGCCCACCCGTTGCTGTTCTCCACCAGATAATTCACTAGGAAGTCGATGTCCATACTCAGCTACTGGTAAACCAACCTTAGCCAAAAGCTCTTCTGTTTTCTGAGCAATCTCTTCCTTAGTCCACCCCTTCATCTCAGGAATGAGAGCAATATTTTCAGCCACAGTTAGATTTGGAAAGAGGGCGATCGCCTGTAAGACATAGCCTGTAGAAAGGCGTAGTTCACGCTCATCATAGTCTTTGATGCGCTTGCCATCCATGTAAACATCGCCATCTGTAGGTTCCAAGAGGCGGTTGATCATCTTGATCATGGTCGTCTTACCAGATCCAGAAGGACCTACTAAAACCATGAACTCCCCATTCTCAATCCGTAAATTGACATCTCTCAAGACATCCTTTTCTGTATAGCGTAGCGCTACATTTTTGTATTCAATCATTCTTTGTCCTCAATTTAAAACTTCCCTCGGTTGGTCAAGTCTTCTACCTTAGGCATAACTTCCTTATTATCCCAATGCTCCACAATCAAGCCATTCTCCAAACGGAAGATGTCATACTGAGCATAAGCAACCCCATCGATCTGAGTCTGACCATAGCTAACCACATAGTTTCCTTGTCCCAAAAGCTGGAAAACAAAGTCAAAAGTAACCCCGTGTTCAGCCACATAGTTTTTATAAGCAGCACTTCCTTGGCCAATCTCATGATTATGCTGAATCAAATCGTCTGCCACATAATCACTCCACTGCTCCAGTTCCCCATTTTGGAAAATTTCTGTCAAGAAACGGCGAACCAACTTTTTATTTTCTGCTGTTTTGTCCAAATCCTTGATTTCAAAATCTCCAAAAATCTGATCTAATTGGCCATTTTCAGGTGTTCGATAGTAGTCAATGACATCCCAATGCTCCACAATACGTCCATTCTCATCTGCACGGAAAGTATCTGTCGTCACCCATTGAGCTTCCCCACCATTCAGATATTGATGAACATGAACAAAGACCAGATTGCCATCCTCAATAGTGCGGACAATCTTCATCTGACGCTCTGGATGGCGCTCGAAGAAATTTGCAAAGAAGGCCACAAACCCTTCTTTCCCGTCAGGTACACCTGTCGAGTGTTGGATATAAGTATCCCCTACAGACTGGGCTTGAGCCTCAGCAACTCGTCCATCTTGAATAGCATGAATGTATAGGTTGTGAGCATTGTTCACTTGTTGTGACATGATTTAAACCTCATTTTCCTTCTCTTTCAGATTTGCCAAAATCCTTTCTTGAAAGGCTTCAAACTGCTGAATTTCTTCCTCTGAAAATCCTTTGTAAAAGATTGTATCCAATTTCTGACTGACACGATGTCCCACTTCTTTCTGGGACTGCCCCAAGTCTGTTAAAACTAAATACTTCTTCCGCTTGTCTTCTCCACATGGACTAACAGTGACAAGCTTTTGTTCCTCTAGCTTTTTTATCATAGTCGTCAGCGTATTATTAGCAAGTCCAGTCGCCAAAGCAATATCTGTCGCAGTTGCACAGCCAGTTTCACTATTCCATAAAACCGCTAAAATCTTTCCCTGCTCACTCCGATAAAGAGCTTCAGGGTCTTGGCTCAGTAACTTTTGAAAAATCCGCCCATTCAACAAACGAATATGATGGGCTAGCAAATGACTATCTTTCATAACACCTCCAATTTATTTCTATATCGAAATGAATAACACAATTGTAACACTTGTTGTTCCAACTGTCAACTATTTCGATTTGGAAATAATTTTCCCCAGTAAAAAAATCTCCTACCCAAGATAGAAGATTTTAAACTTATAAACTTAATCCGTCATGTCCGATACCAACGTTCGATGTTCCAACGGAATACTGCACATAACTAGCAAGAAAATGAAACCGGACTGAATCCAGAAGAGGGCCAAATCAAAAATTCCGTGCACAGCAACCACTGTAAGGAAAGACAGATAAAGACCGATAATCGGACGTTTCCCCGACTCCTGACTCATATCCATCATCAAACGAACAGGAGCAACCGATGACAAAACTAATAAAATAGTCCCTACAATTCCGTAACTCAGAATCGTATCGATATATAGACTGTGAGCATGTTCATGATAAGGAGCATTTATCCGAGGATAAGAGTGCATATAGGTTAATGGCCCCTCACCCCAAAAAGGATTTTGCTTAAACAAGGCCATCCCCGCATCCCAAATAGAGATTCGTTCTTCCATAGAAGAGTCTAAAGTCCCCATTCGAACTCCCAAATCACTGGAAAATAGGAAACTCAAACCAATGGCGAAGACTCCAATACTAAGCCAAAAGGCCTTCCAGTTTTTTATAGTCGTAAAGAGATAAATAATGGCACCAGCGATAATAGCAGGAAAGGCAGTTCGATTTTGCGTAAAATTCAAACCAAAGAGATTCACAAAGCCTGCAAACACACAGAATACTTTCAACCAATTCAACTTGGTCGTTGTAAACAGATAGAAGGCAATCATGATACAGAAACAACAAATAATTCCATAATAATTAGGATTAAAGAAGGTCACTTCTGCACGATTCTGATGCCACACCTGCATATTGGGTGAAAGAAAAGCATAGTTGAATTTCTTCACAATTTGGAAATGTTCTAAACTCGCAAAAGCAGCTGACAAGACGCTACCAAACAAGACGAGCTGCAAAATCAATCGAAAGAATTTATGTGATAAAATCGACTGATAGTGCAAAAAGAAAACAGTAAATAGAAACATTCCTACTGAAGCTACAACTCCCATCCAATTTTGTGCAAAAACGGATATAACAGTACTATAGCCAAGAAAAAGAAGCAGCATCGGATGCTCCCCCATTTTCTGAAGAATACTTTTCATGTCTCCTGTAAAAATCAAACTGATAATATATAAACAGAATACAACTACAAAAAGATAAAAGGGTAAAAAGATACTCAGGATAATTCCCAATAAAATCAGCTCTTTACTAGACAACCCTTTCAGCTTTTCAATAAAGCCTATTGATTTCAAAATGAATCCTTTCTCTCCAAATCAACTGATTCAGATAATAGTAAGCTATCCTATATTGTACCACTTTTTTAGCAATTTGAAAACAAAGGAAACGCTTCCTAAGTAAAAAAGGGAGCAAAAATACTGAGATTTCAAAATTCAAGCTTAATGACTACATTTACTCTAAGAAAATCATACCGTAAATACTAGGCATATGTTAAAATAGTAGTAATTAAGCAACTAGCCAAACTAGATTCAAATCAGATACTATTCCTAAAGAAAGGAAACACTATGAAATCTTACCAAGCTGTCTACCAAATTCTAGCTAAAGAAACCAACTATATCAGCGGAGAAAAAATTGCAGAAGAACTATCCCTAAGCCGAACATCAATTTGGAAAGCCATCAAGCGACTAGAACAAGAAGGCATTGAAATTGATAGCATCAAAAACAAAGGATATAAACTGATGAATGGTGACCTTATTCTTCCAGAGATTCTAGAAGAAAATCTTCCAATTAAAGTCAGTTTTAAACCCGAAACAAGATCAACACAACTCGATGCAAAAGAAGCAATTGATTTAGGGAATGAAGCAAACACCCTCTATCTAGCTTCCTATCAAACAGCAGGGCGAGGCCGTTTTCAACGCTCCTTCTACTCCCCACAAGGTGGCATTTATATGACACTCCATCTTAAACCAAATCTCCCCTACGACAAATTACCGTCCTACACACTACTTGTAGCTGGAGCTATCTACAAAGCCATTAAGAACCTAACTTTAATAGATATCGACATAAAATGGGTCAACGATATCTACCTCAAAAATCATAAAATTGGAGGAATCCTCACTGAAGCAATGACCTCTGTAGAAACAGGCTTAGTCACAGATATCATTATTGGAGTAGGAATCAACTTTACTATTAATGATTTCCCACAAGAATTAAAAGAAAAAGCTGCTAGCTTATTTAAAACTACAGCTCCAATAACAAGGAATGAATTAATCATAGAAATCTGGCGTTCTTTCTTCGAAACACCAGCAGATGAGTTATTATACCTATATAAAAAACAGTCATTCGTTCTTGGAAAAGAAGTTACTTTCACACTGGATAAAAAAGACTACAAGGGACTTGCTAAAGATATCTCTGAAAATGGAAAACTTTTGGTGCAATGTGATAACGGAAAAGAAATCTGGCTCAATAGCGGAGAAATTTCACTCAAGAGTTGGAAGTAATAATAAACTAGCACAACCATAAAATCAACAATATATAAAGATTTTAGCTTTTCTCCAGCCCACTACAGTTGACAAAGAGCGCAAAAAAACTTCAGATAAGTAATCCAATTAAGTTTTACAAATTTGAAGTTTTTATTCTACTATTCTTAAAAATACAAAAAAAGAGTTATAAACTCTCAATAAAACGGAGAATAAGGGATTCGAACCCTTGCGCCAGTTACCCGACCTAACGATTTAGC
>ERZ773007.423-NODE-423-length-21526-cov-17.358204_pt1 | contig 21526 bp, 16 predicted proteins | sample MGYA00580665_ERZ773007 | MGnify/ENA primary metagenome ERZ773007 (study PRJEB29015, sample SAMEA2738122) | human oral metagenome | biome: human oral; feature: human-associated habitat; material: saliva | place: China | collected 2167 ... | reverse complement strand
CGCGAACCTGCCCTTCGATGCGGCGCAGGCGCTTGAGGTGCGCCTCTTTGTTGGAAGCGTAACCGTGCTGGGTTTCGGGCGCCTCGCCGCCGCAGCATGCGCCGGTGTGCGCCTCGGTGGGCTCCTCAGTGGGGGCGCCGGATGCGGTGCTGACCTGGTCGGATGTGCTGTGGCAGCACTGGTTGCTAGTGGTTTCCATGACTCCAGTGTATACCCTAGGGGGGTATCCCGCAAGGGGGTGTTACGGGTTATTACGAGGTATGGGTTTTCATGCCGAGGCTTTTTACGCCGAGAAGCCACATGTCTTTCGAAAAGCCACCATTATTGTGGCTTTTCGATATGAAGGAGCTGTACCTCCCCGCAGAAATTGGACCATAGGTTAGTGTCTTCTGCCATGGTTTTTAACTACGACCAAAGACACTAACCTATGGCACAAATCCGTAGCTCATCACCGAATCTGCGTCTGAGCCAGGTAGGCGGGCGGGACCCGGTGATGGTTTAGTGTTTTCGGTAATGAGTTAGTGACTTTGGGCTGGGGTTTTAACCATTACCAAAGACGCTAAGTCATGGCTGAAATTGCTAAGTCATGACCGAATCTTTACCCGCGTGGAGGTGCCGCGCCTGCAGAATTTGTGCCATGGTTTAGCGTCTTCTGCCATGGCTTTTAACTACGACCAAAGACACTAACCTATGGCACAATTTTGGGCACACAAAAACAGGCGGCCCTGAATGTTCAAACATTCAGGGCCGCCTACTGCGGTTATCTATATATTGGGTCAGAGCTGGTTTACATGTCGGGCCAGTCGCGGTGCAGCGAATACTCCGTGTCCCCGTCACCGTTATCGTTCAGGTGCCAGCGCTGACCGGTGCGGATATCGGCCTTGCGCAGGCGCGGGTTCGGGTTATCCTTCTTACCCATGGTTGGATCGTTCTTGCAACCCCAACGAGTGTCGTCTTCATCGCAGGTGCCGCCGACGCGGCCAACGTCAACCCACCACACACGCACCAGCAACGGGTCGACAGTTTCCTTCGTCAACACGACATCCAGTGCCTGCCAGTCGCCACCGTCAACACGGAAACGACCAGAGTAAGACACCGTCGCGTAGGCGTGGAAGTTGCCTGAACGCTTATATACATAGCTGGTTGCGGTCTTGCGTGACTCTTTGCCACGTGCCCTGCTGACCGGCTTGCCCATGGTGTAGAAGCTGCCCTCGTCACCGTTGCCGTACTGGATGGTCATCTGGGTGGGGTAGGACTCCATCTCTACGTGACCAATCATGAGGTCGCCTTCCCAACGTGCGATGGGTGCGTCGACGTAGAAGTTAATCTGGTCGCCCTTGTAGACGTTGGGGTTGTCTTCGCTCAGGCCGGAGCCGAGGTTGTAGGACTGCTTCAACACAGGGGCCTGGATATCGGTTTTAGCGAATTGGTCCTCAATCTCTTGGAGCATTTCTTCAGGAGAAGGACCCTTAGGCTGCGCGGGGTCATTGGAGGTGAAGGTTTTAGTATCGAGCGGCTGGCAATATGTTCCTAGTCCTGTTTTCGGATTGTAATTTATCTCTTCGTCACCAATAGGCATCTCACGGATACGACTGTATTTGCCAGGTTGTCTTCCTGCCGCAAGACATTCTGCTTCCCCTTGCTTGCGCGCATTACCTTTGGGAATATACATAGGCTGCCCCAAGTTGTCTTTTATTTCGTCATAATTTCTACGGAATTCTTCTTCCTTCCGCTGGTTCTCCGCTTCTATTTCAAGGGATGATTTAGCGGCAGGTGAGTCTATCCTAGTATCTAGGATGCCTTTCCTCGCAAAGTTTTGTTGTGGAGTCTTTTCCTTAGTGAGGCATATAGCATGGCCGTTATCGCTACTGCATTCCTGGCTGTTCGCAGGAGGAACGCTCATAAAAACAGATGATGTGATAACAGCAAAAGTGAGTATATATGCACTTCCCATTTCTCTGATACGGAACATGCTATTTCAACAACCCTTTTTCCTTCAGCTGCTCTTGAGAAAGTGAGCCAACGACAGTCCAAAATCCATCCGAATATTTGAGAATGTAAGCGCCGCTATCGTCCCCCTCGGCCGTATTCGTGTCTTCGGTGTATGACCCGTCGGGCTCAACATACATTACGAATTCCCAAATATGCTTCAGCATAAGGGTGTATTCTTTAGTTTTTTCATCATAAATAAACTGACCATCGAGCTGATATTTGTCGAGACCATTAATGATCCATCCGCCGCGCTTATAAAGGCGCTCGACATATCCGTAGAATTTTTCTTCGTCAGTTTCTGGTTTCACATATGCTTTGGCGTATTCGCAATCACCCGTCTGGACTGCATAGTTGTGGGCTATGGTCCAGTCGTTGATCATGTTGAGAGCGCCCTCCTGAGTTTCGGGGTATTGTTTCCGACTCGGGGGCTTGGGCACATTCTGGGCAGGACCGTAGCCGTCAGCTTTGCGATATTCGCCGTCGGGGGCTTTGGACTGTCCAGAGTATCCACGGATAGTAGACGGGGTTGCGCTTGCCGAAGGTGACTCAGACACCGCCGCAGACGTCGAAGCAGTCTCGCTCGGCGCGGCGGAGGCAGTGGCTGCCGCCTCATTGTTAGCTTGCTGGCCACACCCCGCAAGCAGGGTCCCCAGGCCAAGTAGTGCGCCGCTACCCAGCAGGGTACGGCGGTTGAAAATGGTCGAATCCATAGAAGATACGCTCCTATCGTCGGTGATGGTGTGATATATGTGCATGTCAAACCGTTATTCACAGGTTGCATTGACTGCCGGAAGAAAAACAGCCCCGTAGTGCACCCATCAAGCGCATCAATGCGCTGTGGAACACTACAGTTACCACCCTACCGCATGTTTGCGGTCATTTGCATTCTTTTGGGTGCTATAGCAACGAAACATCACTATTCGGATATTTCATTGCTTTATGCATCAAATGTCTCTGCGCCCGCGGAGGCGCCGTGCCTGCGGAAATTCGGTCATGAGTTACGGACTTCGACCATGAGTTAGTGACTTCAGGCTGGGGTTTTAGCCATTGCCAAAGACGCTAAGTCATGGCTGAAATTGCTAGGTCATTACTGAGTTTTCACCGGCGGCGGGTAACTGGCCGTTTCGATAGGTTACTGTCTTCGCTGCGGGTTTAAAACCCACGGCGAAGACACTAACCTATCGAACACTGCATCCGCCCAAGACAGACCCTGCCCAAAACACACTCCACCTCAGCCTCCGTGCTCGGACGCCACTGGCCCGCCTAGCCCAAACAAAACAGAGCGGCCCCGCACCCTACCACCACCCCTGACGCACCCCGCATACACCCCTCCTCATGCCCGTAATGTGGCGGGCAACTCATGCCGCTCACGCGGGGTGTTAGACAGTACTACACTTAAAGCGGAAGTCACATCGCCGTCACTGAAGAAAAGAGTTTTTGTGCCCACCACGACCGTACACTTGACCGACCGCATCCCTCGCGTTTCTGCTGATGAGTTGCTGGCGGGTTTTCGCCCCTCTGAGCGTTTTGGTGAAGTGTCTTTTGATAGCTACATTCCTGATCCGAATCAGCCGTCGCAGGCTGAGGCTGTGCAGAAGCTGAAGGATTTTGGCGACAAGATTAATGGTGGCGGCGCTGGTGCCGGTTTCTTTGGTCGCCTGTTTGGTGGCAAGAAGAAGGATTCGACGAAGGCTGGCCTGTACCTTGACGGCGGTTTTGGTGTGGGTAAGACTCACCTGTTGGCGTCGCTGTGGCATTATGTGGATGGCCCGAAGGCGTTCGGTACTTTTGTGGAGTACACGAACCTGGTGGGTGCGTTGACGTTCCGTAAGACGGTTGAGGCGTTGAGCAGCTACAAGCTGGTGTGTATTGATGAGTTTGAGCTGGATGATCCGGGTGATACTGTGCTCATGTCTCGTCTGATGCGTGAGCTGGCGGACGCTGGCGTGAAGCTTGTGGCGACCTCGAACACGCTGCCTGGTGCGCTGGGTGAGGGCCGTTTCGCGGCTGAGGATTTTAAGCGTGAGATTCAGGTGCTTGCTTCGCAGTTTGAGGTGCACCGCGTGGATGGTGAGGACTTCCGTCATCGTGGCCTGCCCGATGCTCCGGAGCCTGTTGCTGATGATGCGTTTGATGCGAAGGTTGAGGAGGTGTTCGCCGGTAAGACGGTGGGCGTCGATAACTTCGCGGACCTGGTTGATCACCTGGCGAAGGTGCACCCTTCGCGTTACCGTCAGCTGATTGACGGTCTGCAGGGTGTTGCGTGGCGTGATGTGCAGCCGATTACGGAGCAGTCGGTGGCGCTACGTTTTGTGGTGCTGGCCGACCGCCTGTATGACAAGGACTTGCCGATTGTGTCTTCGGGTGTGCCTTTTGACAAGGTGTTTACCCCGGAGATGCTGGCCGGTGGTTACCAGAAGAAGTATTTCCGCGCGGTGTCTCGTTTGACCGCGCTGGCTCGTGAGGGCCTGCTCGGCGAATCTGAGTAGTCGCCGCCTGACGCTGCGAAACCGTGCAGTGTGAATGCGTGAACTGCGCCGAAAAGTTTATAGTAAAGACCCCCGCCGGATGCTCCACGTGAGGAGCCGGCGGGGGTCTTTGTTTGTCTTAGCTAGTCTTCGTTATCAAGCTTGAAGCTCTGCAAGCCTAGCTGGGTGGTGTACACCAACTTGTAATCGCAGAGTTCGTACGAGTAAACACCTGCTTCTACCTCTTCGAAGGGCAGGATGAGCTGCCCCTCCAGCATGAATGATTTCTGCCAGTTCTCGATGCGTTCCTTTTCCAGCTGGTCGAGTGCGGCGTCGAATCGGAGTTTCCCACCCCTGATGCGGTGGTTGGGTGCATCTGAGTATTGGTAGGGGAGTCGAATCGATGAAGCCGCAAGTTGCATGCTCTGCCAGTAAGTCGGCGGGTCATCGGCTGAAGCGTCAAAGCGGAGAGATTCAGCCTCGTCTGTGCCGTTGATGGAAGGCAAAAGCCGGTAGCTTTTAATCGCGCTATTGGGATTGCCCGGTTGGTTCCGCTCCACAACGATTGCGATAACTTCCAGGGACGCGTCGGTGTCGCGAACCTTTGCCTCGCCAATTTGCTCGTCAGAGAATCGCCGGTCGTTGGAATGGAGAAGACTCTTCATGCAGTCTGCCATGGTGTGCTGGTCACCATGAGGTGCACAGAGTAGATAGCCTTTAGCTCGGGCCTTGGCTTGTTCCTTACCTTTCTCGTATTCCTGCTTGGCGTTCTCGTAGATTTCTGCCCAGGCACTAGGAATCTCAGTAGACGTATTTTCCTGGTAGGTCTTCTGCACCAGTGGACTGATGTCCGCAGGAATTCGAATAGGTTCACCGTCGAAGTGGGGGAGTAGCTGCGCGTAGCTGCTGAGCAGGATCATTGGTTCGTAGACTGCCTTGGAACCACGCGGGAAGTCGGGCGCCTCATCGTGTGAGCCGAAAGTTTCAACTCCTCGCACGTAGCACACTGGCTTGCGGTATGCAGGGGTGCGTTCTGAGCTGCTGCGGCTATCGTGACGGTGTAGACGTCCCATACGCTGAAGCACCAGGTCTACCGGCGCGAAGTCGGTAATCATCACGTCAAAGTCCAGGTCAAGCGACTGCTCGATGACCTGCGTACCCACCACAATGAGGCGGTGCGGGCGCGAAGAATCCTCCCCGTCAGCTTCGCTGTAGTGTGCCTTCTTGCCGAGCTTGGAGACAAGAATGTCTTCTTGTTCGGCGCGGTGTGTGGCGGTAAAGCGAGAGTGCGTGAGGATTACGTGCTCTTCACCGAACTGTTCACTCAGAAATGCGTGCATTTCCTGGGCTCGGCCAACGGTATTGCAGATGACTGCGGCGCATCCGTGGTCATTGGCGAGCGGTTCGAGCACGTTCAGGACGCTTTCGGGGCTGTCGTCAATGAGCTTCAGCTCGATTTCGGTTTGCTCTACGGGCTGTTCAACCTTCCATTTCTTGGGAGTTCCGTTGTCCTCGGCGGTGAGCGTGTGGACGACGGGGTAATCCAGATCGAGGAAGGGTTCTTCGGACGCTTCCGGCTTAGGTGCTGCCTGAATACCTGCGAGTCGAGCTTTCATCTTCGCCATCAGGTCATTCTGTGATGGGGGAGCAGGAGCAGCTACTTTGTTCGGTCCTGCTCCAATCTTCAGGCCCTTGGCATAGCTCTTCATCAGATCATCACGAGTAGCTGACGGCAGGGTTGCCGACATGAGAATGACGGGCACATTCATCTGACCCAGCCAGTAGAGCGCAGCGGAAAGGTACTTGCTCATGTATGCGTCGTAGGCGTGCACCTCATCAATGATGATGACCTTGGAAGCAAGACCGAGGTGCCGGAGCATCACATGCCGTGTTTGCAGGGCGGTCATGAGAACCTGGTCGATGGTGCACACGACAAAGCTGGAGAGGAGACCCTTCTTGGTGCCACTGAGCCAGCTGTGTCGCGCAAGGGACGTTCCGGGACGCAGCGTTTTTCGGTTGTTTTCTCGCCCGGGGGTAGAAGATTCATCGAAAATATCTGCCTTAGAGAGTGCCTCATAGGACTTGTTGAAGCGGTTCTTAGAATGGCCTAGGAACATGGAGTGTGGCTCAATAGGCCCGCCATGTTCTTGCGCCACATTGTTTGTCTGGTATTTCACCCATTCGATAACACGGTCAAAGAGGGCATTAGAAGTCGCCTGGGTCGGTGCAGCAAAGGCTACTCCGGTACGACCGGTCGCCTGCGCAAGGAACTCTGCAGCGATGAGGCCAGCTTCAGTTTTACCCTGACCCATCGGTGCTTCGATGCACATCATGCCGCCGCTTTGCATGGAGCGTGCCGCTTCGACTACGACTTCCTGCATGGGGCGTAGGGTCGGGTTACTCCACCCAAAACGGGATACGTAAAGATCTGCTGCGGGGGTATCGGGATTAGTGTCCAGCGCGGCAATCCAGCGCTGTTCAAGCCCGAGCGCCTGCCAACCAATGCGCGCTCGCTGTTCCTGCTCGGCTGATCCGAAGGTTCCCATGGGGAAGAAATCAGGGTTTGAAGCAATCCAGTCTGACATGATGACGAAACCGGTAATGCAGAATTGCACGGAGACGGGGATAGTCTGTCCGTGCTGTGCTAGCTGTTGCAACGCCGAGGATGCACCGAAACGTTCCAGGGTGATGTTGTAGAGTTCCTGCCAGGTGGCATGCCATTTGGGGGAGAGGCGCTCCAAAACTACGTTGCTTAGGTCTGCTGAATTAGGCATGTAGCCTGCGGGTGTGCCGTGGTGCGCGCCGGAGATACTTGCGAGAGTTTCAGCAACTTCACGCGGCATGCCCTCAATGTTGCTGGTGAGCAGGTGAATGAGGATGCTCTGGCTGTATTTGCTGTGAGGGCATCGCAAGCCGCTAGTGGGCGTGACAAGGTCTTCGGGGAACTCAAAGTCCTGCTGTTCGATACGCTGACGATATACCGCGAGGTTTTCGTCGCGTCGTGCATCGAGCTGTCCGGAGAATTCGGGGGTTGCTTTGCCCATGTCGTGGGTGGCGGCGAGCCAGCATACGAGCGAGCGCGTATCTTCCATAGAGAGATGGAGATGCTCACTGAATCGCTTCTGTAGGCCGGGGGCGAGCCAAGTATCCCAGAGTCGGGCGGCAACAGAACCGGCATCGAGCATGTGCTGGACGAGTGAGAGGCCGCGGGCAGGGGAGTCCTTGTCTCCTGTTTTTGCCCAGAATGATGCCGTTTCAGGTGTTGAAAGATACTCAGGGGCGGGTGCCATGATTCTCCTTAGACGGTAGACTAGTGCGTACCTCGCTGCGGTGCGAGGCGTATGTTCCCCGAAGCAGACGGGGATGAGCCAACGCGGTTTTTGATAGTTGGTTTGAGGTGTTCCCTGCGTGAGCGGGGATTCTGCTCTTGTAGATGAGCGTATTAAAAATATATCAAACACGCGATTTAAATAGTAAGTTTTCTTGACTTAACCTTCTCTTCGGTCCTATGATGAACTCAACAAGCCAATGAAGGCTCTTCAAAGAACCTCCTGACAAGGCTTAACTATCTGGCCTACTCACATTGTGGACCAGATCCCGATATTGTGCTCGCTTGTTCGTCATTCGACAGGGAGCTGATTTCAAAGAAGAAAGGAGTGGGAATGGTTGCCAAAGAAGAACCTAGGTTCAATCTTGTAGATGAAGCATGGATTCTTGCCCGGCTTAAGTCGGGCGAAGTGGTCGAGCTGTCTCTGCGCGATTATTTCAAACGTGTGTATGAGATTGACCGAATTCAGACGGATAACCCGCTGACGGATACTGCAATCTTGGGTGTCGTGCTCGTTATTTTTGCTCGTGCATCCTTCCTTGCAGACAGCATTGACACCTCTGGCGGTTCAGCCCAATGGATTCGCCAGATGCGAGAGCCTGACGCTGATAACCTGGCTGCTGTTCTGGGGTACCTCGAGATTTTCAAGGACCGTTTCTGGCTGGTGGGTGGTGACCGCCCCTTTATGCAGGTGCATGATTTGCGCACGGCAAAGGGAGACACGAAACCTGTTAGTCGCTTGCTTTTGGACTCGGAGAGCGAGTACTTCTCGCAGCGGGCTGAGGCAGCATTGAAGTCGCTAAGCTTTGCCGAGGCTGCTCGGTCTCTCGTAACGCTTCAGGCCTACGACTACTCGGGTATTAAATCTGGTGCAGTAGGTGACCCCCGTGTTAAGGGTGGTAAGGGCTATCCTCTGGGTGTTGGTTGGTATGGTGCCACCGGTAAGGTGATTGTCCGCGGCGCCAACATGATGGAAACCTTGCTGTACAACTTGGACTACGAGCAGTTGACTGATAAAGAGTCGTTCGAGAAAGACATTCCAGTATGGGAACGCGCTGAGCCTGATACCGCAGCACCGCGTGCGTACACTGGTGGTCCTGCGGCTCAGTACAAGGATCAGCCGGTGCCCGCGAGCGGCATGTGCGAGATTCTGACCTGGCAGTCCCGTCGTATCCGTCTGCATCATGACGGGGAGCGAGTGACTTCGGTACTTGTCTCTAACGGTGATAAGTGGCTTGATCGCAATACCTATACTGACCCTCTGACGGGGTATCGGTACAGCAAGAATCAGTCGTCGAAGACCGAACAGGTATGGATGCCTCAGACTCACGCGGCTGAACGCACCCTGTGGCGTGGTGCTGATGCTCTGCTGACTCGTCTCACCCCGGAATCTGAGAAGCAGAATAAGCCTGCTCCTGTGATTCGTCAGCTGGGTTCGGGAAGGTACTTCCCGACCAATGCGGAGGTGCAGATTCAGCTGGTGGGTGTCGAATACGGTACCCAGAGCTCCATCATAGAGAACATTATTTCTGACTCGATGACCCTTGAGCTTTCTCTTCTGACGGATGAAGGAACGAGCGCGTCCCAGATGGTTCGCGAGAACATCAAAACCACCATGGACGCGGCAATTGCTCTTGGACAGTTTGCAGGGCAGCTTCTGCAAGCAGCGGGCCGAGAATACGAGTTCCGTGCGGATGCTACCGAAGCTCTCCTGAACCGTATGGAAGACGCTTTCCGCCTCTGGCTTGCAGACCAACGAGCATCGGAAGATGTCGCTGAGAAAAAGAAGGAATGGCAAAGCCGTGTACGTGCCGTAATCACGCAAGAATCAGACCTTCTTAAATACAACGCTGGCCCCAAAGCTATGTTGGGTACTTTCGGTAAAGACCCCGCTGGTAATGAAGTTCTCTACAATGTTGCGCGTGCGGAGCGCCTGCTACATGCTCGCCTGCGTAAGATTATCCCCCTGGCTTACCAGGACTCTACATCTCACTCTGACAAGGAGGAAACCAATGAGTGATTACACCGCGCAGGACGAGCTGCAACGTTTCGTTGTGACAAAAGTGATGCGCCTGTACCACCAGAAAAGTAATGGGGTATCATCGGCCACTGCCCAGTTGGCGCAGCTTCGCCGAGGTGTGGGTGCATCACCCTTTCAGTACCCGGAGCTCTTAGGAATCATCCTGGAAAAGGAAGATGGTACTGAAGGCATCCCTGAAGAGTACCGCGGTAAGGGCGACCAGCCGAGTAATGCGGAGAGCGCCGCGTACACTGCGCTGACTCTTTTTGCTCTGCATCAGCAGTCGCAGAACCAGCCCATGCACGATGCAGAGGTCTCTTTTGGCAAGGCGGTAGGCAAGTTGGTCGGCGACACCACAACGTCAATGAAGAAGCGTTTTGACTCTCTGATGACCGCTCAGACGGAGAACGCTCGCCAGCATTACCTGCGTAGCCTGATTACTCTGCTTCGTTCCGAAGGCATTGCCTTTGATTACGGTCGATTTGCGGTGGATTACATGCGTCTTCTGAATCCTGCGACGCGTCAAAAGGTTATGTACCGCTGGAACCGGGACTTCTCCTACGGACTCATCCCTGCTCGCGATGCTGCGAGTAAAACCACTAAGTAACTATTACTTCTGAAAGAAGGAAAACATCATGACTACTTTCGTCGACATCCACGCCCTGCAGACCCTGCCCCCGTCGAACATTAACCGTGACGACACCGGCAGCCCCAAATCCGCTTTCTTTGGCGGCGTTCAGCGTCAGCGTGTTTCCAGCCAGGCTTGGAAGTCCGTCATTCGCCGCGATTTTGAATCGCACCTCGACCGCTCGAAGCTGGGTGTACGTACCCGCCTGGTCGCTGACAAGGTAGTGGCGCGCATCCTGGATCTTGCACCCGAGTTCGATGCTGACCTGGCTGAAAAGGCTGTCGTCGAGGCTTTCAAGGCGGCAAAGATTAAGCTGGAGAAGCCGAAGAAGAAGGAAGACGAAGAAGCAGGCCGTGCTGTTTCTGGCTACCTGATTCTGTTGAGCAACCAGCAGATTGACAAGCTGGCACAGGCAATTATTGATGCTAATGGCGAGAAGCTCGTTGCGAAGGATGTTAAGGAAATCCTCGACACCAACCACAGCGTTGACATCGCCCTCTTCGGTCGAATGCTGGCAGAAGCTGCCGACTTCAACGTTGACGCAGCATGCCAGGTAGCACACGCTTTGAGCGTCCACGGTTCCGAACCCGATTTTGACTACTACACTGCAGTGGATGACGTCGTTCGTTCTTCCGATGACTCTACCGGTGCAGGCATGATTGGCACCGTTGAGATGGCAGCAAGCACCTTCTACCGCTACGCCAACATCAACCTGGATGCACTGAACGCTAACCTGGGTGATGCTTCTGCAAGTGTTGAGGCAACCCTGGCGTTTGTCCGTTCCTTCATTAACTCCATGCCTACCGGTAAGCAGAACTCTTTCGCCGCACGCACCCTGCCTGACGCGGTTATCGTGACCGTTCGTAACGACCGCCCCATCTCCTACGTGAACGCCTTCGAGAAGGCTATCACCGAGGTTGAGGGCCGCCGCGTGGCTGCTGCTCGTGCGCTCGCATCTGAGGCTAAGAACATTGAAGAAGCATACGGTTACGAGCCGGTCGCTTCGTATGTTCTGGCTTTGGGTGACCTCAAGGAAGAACTGGCTGGTCTGGGCGAGTCTGTTTCTTTGAAGGGTCTGCTGGAGTCCCTGGAAGCTCAGCTGACTGCTCTCACCTCTCAGGAGTCCTAATGCCTACCCTGCTCTTGAAGATGAGCGGGCCGTTGCAGTCATGGGGCACTCAGAGCCGTTTCCGTCGCCGTGATGCCGGACATGAGCCGAGCAAATCTGGCGTGATTGGGATGGTTGCTGCAGCCCTGGGGCGCTCGCGTAATGAGCCGGTTGATGACTTGGTTTCGTTGAAGTTCGCGGTGCGTACGGATGCCTCGGGTACCCTGATTCGTGACTATCAGACCGCTAAGAATTGGGCTAAGAACCCGAATGGTGCGGCTTCTCTTTCGACCCGTATGTACCTTTCGGATGCTGTATTTGTGGTGGCTCTGGAAGGTGAACGTGAGCAGCTGGAGACTATCGAGTCTGCACTGAAGAAGCCCGTATATCCTCTGTATCTTGGGCGGCGCGCATGCCCGGCTGGTTACGACCTTGTCCTGGGTATCCGTGAGGAGTCTGCTGAGGAAGCTCTGCGTTCGTTGGAGTGGCAGGTTCCTGAGTATCGTCGTAAGGATTTTCCGAGCCCGGTAGCGTTGCGCATCCTGCGTGATGCGTTGCCTGACGAGCGTGGTGATTTGGTTCAGGATATTCCGGTGAGTTTCAGCCCAGAGTACCGTCAGTATGCTGCCCGTGAGGTGGTTACTGCGGAGCCTCTGGTATTGGAGAATCCTCGAGGACGAAAGCTTCAGGCTACAGCCTCCTTAGTTGATGCAGAATCTTCCGAGAGTCCTGCCGAACCTGATTTCTTGAATGTGGTGGTGGAAGCGTGACGTATCTTTCTCGTTTCATGATTAATCCGCAGCGTCGTGGTGCGTGGAAGTTGTTGCGTAGCCCGCAGGCGATGCATGCAGCCGTGATGGCGACTTTGCCGCCGGATACGGATTATTCTGAGAGCCGCATCCTGTGGCGTTTGGATGAGTCTAAGCATGCTCCGGTTCTGTACATATTAAGCCCTGAGGAGCCTGATTTTTCGGCTCTTGTGGAGCAGGCCGGTTGGCAGAATCGCCCTGGCGAGAGCGCTCATTACGGTCGTTTGCTGGCGAAGCTGGAGAGCGGTCAGGAGTGGGCTTTCCGTCTTGCCGCGAACCCGGTGAAGCGTCACACGAATCAGCAGACGGGTAAGCGTGAGGTGTTCCCGCACGTGACTGTTGCCCAGCAGCAGGCGTGGGTTCGTGAGCGTGCTCCGCAGTGGGGATTTGAAGTAATTCCTACTGTTGAGGGTCAGGATATTGAGGAGTGTCCGATGGTTTCTTCTCGTCAGGACCTGGCGTTTGCCCGCCGCAATGCTGAGGGTAAGGTCGGGAAGGTGACTCACCGTAAGGCTCAGTTTGATGGTGCTCTTCGCATCACTGATGTTGAGCTGTTCCGTAAGTCTCTGCTGTCCGGTATGGGCAGGGGCAAGGCGTACGGCATGGGCCTTCTGACGTTGGCGCCTCTGTCCCGCTAGGGTAACGCGGGTGAAGGGCGGGGGACTGTTCTGTGTGATGGTGCCCCGCCCTTTCTTTATTTACTCATATTTTTGTGCCGATGCTGGCACGCTGATGTTCATAGGAGAAGATCATGCAGGGGGCTATTCCTCCGAGCTCGTCTGAGCTGTTTCGTAGTTCTGACCGTTTGAGTTTTGTGTATGTGGAGCATGCGACGATTTCCCGTGCTGATAGTGCGGTGACGTTTGTGAAGGAAGAGGGCGTGGTTCATTGCCCTGCTGCGAGTTTGAGTGCTTTGCTGTTGGGGCCGGGTACTCGTATTACTCATCAGGCGATGGCTTTGTTGGGGGAGTGCGGTACTACGGTGGTGTGGGTTGGCGAGCAGGGTGTTCGTTATTATGCGAGCGGTAAGTCTGTGGCTCGTTCTTCGCGTCTGTTGATTGCTCAGGCGAAGTTGGTGTCGAATACGCGGAGCCGTTTGGCTGTGGCGCGCATGATGTATCAGTGGCGTTTTCCTGGTGAGGATACGAGTGAACTGACGATGCAGCAGCTGCGTGGTAGGGAGGGCGCTAGGGTGCGTTCTGTGTATAGGCAGTGGTCTGAGCGGACTGGTGTTCCGTGGGAGCGCCGTGAGTATGATCCGAATAATTTTGGTGATGGGTCACCGATTAATCAGGCGTTGTCGGCTGCTCATGCCGCGTTGTATGGGATTGTTCATGCGGCGATTGTATCTTTGGGGTGTGCGCCTGGGCTGGGATTTGTGCATACCGGGAATTCTTGGTCTTTTGTGTATGACGTTGCTGATTTGTATAAGGCTGAGATTACGATTCCTGCTGCGTTTGAGGTGGTTGCTGGCTATACGGAGGGGATGGATATTGGGTCTGTGACGCGTAGGGCGGTGCGTGATCGTATTCGTTCTGAGAAGGTGATGGAGCGGGTTGTGCGGGATATTCAGCGGCTTCTGTTGTCTGAGGAGGTTCCTGAGGAGATGCTTGATAGTACTGAGATGCTTTTGTGGGATGAGTACACGGGAGGTACTACGGCGCGTGCGAATTTCTCTGGAGACGAGTCATGATTGTGATTGTGTTGTCTGCTTGTCCGGTGAGTCTTCGTGGTGATTTGACGAAGTGGCTTTTGGAGATTAATCCTGGTGTGTTTGTGGGTCGTGTGAGCGCCAGGATTCGTGAGAAGTTGTGGGCACGTGTGTTGGAGTCGGGTGGCACTGGTCGTGCGACTATGGTGTTTCCGGCGGATAATGAGCAGCGGCTTGAGTTTCGGGTGAATAATGCGGATTGGGAGCCTATCGATTTTGAGGGTGTGAATCTGATTTATCGCCCGGTGGTTCGTAAAACGGTGCCTAAGTCAGGGTGGAGTAAAGCGAGTAAGTATCGCCGTGCTCGTCGTGGTTAGGAGTTACTGTTTATCGTGTATTCTGGATGCAGGCTCTGGCTCCAAAGTGATTCTATTTTGCTGATGTAGGAGGTAAAGCCCCATGTCAGCAAGTGTGTTCCCCGCGCGAGCGGGGATGAGCCGCGCTGAAGGCTCAGCTGAAGGTCATCGAAGACGTGTTCCCCGCGCGAGCGGGGATGAGCCTGGAAGCACGGCGTTTAAAAACGCGGTTGTCCCGTGTTCCCCGCGCGAGCGGGGATGAGCCGAGCGTGAGCTGTTTATACCGCTCATGATTTGGGTGTTCCCCGCGCGAGCGGGGATGAGCCGGTTGGCGGCGAGTCTGCTATCCCTGCTGATTTGTGTTCCCCGCGCGAGCGGGGATGAGCCGAAGTCGTCGAGCATGACGGCATCGACAAGGAAGTGTTCCCCGCGCGAGCGGGGATGAGCCGTCGCCGGGGAGATGGTGCGTGGCTATTGCGGGGTGTTCCCCGCGCGAGCGGGGATGAGCCGTAGTGAAGGGGGACTAAATGGCTTTGCAGTATGTGTTCCCCGCGCGAGCGGGGATGAGCCGAAGCGGCACACGTCATCAAAATTCTGGCCGTCGTGTTCCCCGCGCGAGCGGGGATGAGCCGTTCCGCACGCCCTCTAGGTTGTTCTTGTCGGCGTGTTCCCCGCGCGAGCGGGGATGAGCCGAAACCTGAGGCCACTTCTGAGCCGCCTCAGAAGTGTTCCCCGCGCGAGCGGGGATGAGCCGCTGCCGAATCTACCGAGAAATTCCGCCGATTCGTGTTCCCCGCGCGAGCGGGGATGAGCCGGCATACCCGCGAACCCGTGAACTTCTCAAGATGTGTTCCCCGCGCGAGCGGGGATGAGCCGCCGCCTAGCGGGGCTTTGCCGCCGGGTTCTACGTGTTCCCCGCGCGAGCGGGGATGAGCCGAGCTGGTATAACCGCCGCTCTAACTCCGGGACGTGTTCCCCGCGCGAGCGGGGATGAGCCGCGATAACCCCCGCCTGCTCATTGGTCAGCAGAGTGTTCCCCGCGCGAGCGGGGATGAGCCGAAAAAAATCTTTGCCTGGGCTGATTTTAATAAGTGTTCCCCGCGCGAGCGGGGATGAGCCGCGTGACTGCCGGGCGCACCGCTGGCATTAAGGGTGTTCCCCGCGCGAGCGGGGATGAGCCGGATGCCTCGCACAGGAGTGCTTCCTGGTTGGTGTGTTCCCCGCGCGAGCGGGGATGAGCCGAGCACCGGGCGTAGCGGTAGGCTTGCCGTCTAGTGTTCCCCGCGCGAGCGGGGATGAGCCAGCACGTCGAGCGTGTGGCAGCAGATGCCGCCGCGTGTTCCCCGCGCGAGCGGGGATGAGCCGTCTTTATTTATCGTACCTTTTCCTTACAGGTTGTGTTCCCCGCGCGAGCGGGGATGAGCCGTACGGCTTTTTTGTCGAATCTTTGGCACATGAGTGTTCCCCGCGCGAGCGGGGATGAGCCGGGCTTCAAAATCTGCCATAGTCTCGAAGCTGTGTGTTCCCCGCGCGAGCGGGGATGAGCCGCTTGGAATAATCGCTACTCATCCGCATCTTCAGTGTTCCCCGCGCGAGCGGGGATGAGCCGCACGGTACGCGGCCGCCGCCTTCGGATTCTCAAGTGTTCCCCGCGCGAGCGGGGATGAGCCGAAGTACTGACCGTTCTCATCCTTAGCCAGGCGGTGTTCCCCGCGCGAGCGGGGATGAGCCGAATCCCGAAGAGCTGGGTCCTGATTCCGAGGTGTGTTCCCCGCGCGAGCGGGGATGAGCCTGGTACCGCTCGACAGCCACGAAGCGACAGAGAGTGTTCCCCGCGCGAGCGGGGATGAGCCGGCAACCTCCGCACGTAACACCGCTAAGTCTAGGTGTTCCCCGCGCGAGCGGGGATGAGCCGCGGTTGTACAGGAAATCATCATTAACATTGTTGTGTTCCCCGCGCGAGCGGGGATGAGCCGTCGCCGCGTAGCATCCCTTCGGTATTGAATTCGTGTTCCCCGCGCGAGCGGGGATGAGCCGAAGCGCCGCACCACCGCCGAAGTCACCCTCATGTGTTCCCCGCGCGAGCGGGGATGAGCCGTCGCCGCGTAGCATCCCCTCGGTATTGAACTCGTGTTCCCCGCGCGAGCGGGGATGAGCCGCACACCGCGGATATTGCACCGGAAAATGTTTAGTGTTCCCCGCGCGAGCGGGGATGAGCCGGCATCGGCGGCATTTAGCAAGAGCAATGTTATGTGTTCCCCGCGCGAGCGGGGATGAGCCGCCGTCGTTCACGGCGGCGGTGATAGACTCCTGGTGTTCCCCGCGCGAGCGGGGATGAGCCGGCGGCTAAGGCTGACCTACGCGAGGCTGAGGCGTGTTCCCCGCGCGAGCGGGGATGAGCCGGCTACTACCCACCGCAAGGCCCCCGCTGACCAGTGTTCCCCGCGCGAGCGGGGATGAGCCGCACTCGCGCGTGAGTTCGCCCTCTCTGAGCGCGTGTTCCCCGCGCGAGCGGGGATGAGCCAAGAAGCGCCTGCGTAATGAGCTGTTTCTGCTGGTGTTCCCCGCGCGAGCAGGGATGAGCCGACCGCATTATCAGCGCGTCGTTGCTGTACTACGTGTTCCCCGCGTGAGCGGGGATAAGCCGCACCATTTCAGGCCACCTATGAGAGCCTTGAGATGTTCCCCGCGCGAGCGGGGATGAGCCGCACCATTTCATGCCGCCCATCAGTGCCTTCAGGTGCTCTCCGCGCGAGCGGGGATGAGCCGAAGGGCCACGCCCCAGCAACCTTCTTCAACGGGTGCTCCCCGCGCGAGCGGGGATGAGCCGAGCGGCCACCGTTCCGTAGCTGAGGCGTACCGATGTTCCCCGCGTGAGCGGGGATAAGCCGAGAAGCTTGTGATGGAAGCTGCGGCGATGACTGTGTTCCCCGCGCAAGCGGGGATGAGCCGTGGAAGGGTCGCCGTAACCTTGGTGCCCTCTGGTGTTCCCCGCGCGAGCGGGGATGAGCCGAGGATTGACACTGAAACCATTGCCCTATGGGTGTGCTCCCCGCGCGAGCGGGGATGAGCCCCACGTACGGACGGCTATCTCCATCAAGGAGAAGTGGTCCCTGCGCGAGCGGGGATGAGCCGGCGGCGACCTCCCTAACGCATATGGTCTGTTTGTGTTCCCCGCGCGAGCGGGGATGAGCCGATGACGGCTGCGGCGGTTCTGTTGGTGCTAGGGTGTTCCCCGCGCGAGCGGGGATGAGCCGAAGTTGGCGAACCTTGCAGACATCACCGCAAAGTGTCCCCCGCGCGAGCGGGGATGAGCCGACTGATGAGGGTAAGGCAGATGACCTTCTTAAGTGTTCCCCGCGCGAGCGGGGATGAGCCGCCCCAAACCCAATTATCGGGGTCCTGCGCAATGTGTTCCCCGCGCGAGCGGGGATGAGCCGCGCGGCGACGGCCCATGCGGTGATGGTGATTGGTGTTCCCCGCGCGAGCGGGGACGAGCCGCATGACGCGCGATAAGCTGGTTTTCAACGAGAGTGTTCCCCGCGCGAGCGGGGATGAGCCGGCACGGCCCATGCGGGCGATTTGGTCCAGGAAGTGTTCCCCGCGCGAGCGGGGATGAGCCGAGCCTGGGCTCCTTCTGGGTTAACACACCCAGGTGTTCCCCGCGCGAGCGGGGATGAGCCGGCTTCATTATTGACGGTTCCCCATTCGTCGTTGTGTTCCCCGCGCGAGCGGGGATGAGCCCCCACAACATCCAGCTCAAGCATCTCCTCAGGAGTGTTCCCCGCGTGAGCGGGGATGAGCCGTTCCTTTACCGCCAGGGTGAAATTTCCCTGTGGTGTTCCCTGCGCGAGCGGGGATGAACCCCAGGTTCGCCTGCGCAGAGCCTTCGTCGGTGTGTATTCCCCGCGTGAGCGGGGATGAGCCCGCCGCCCACGGTGGTTTTTCAGAGCCGCATTAGTGTTCCCCGCGCGAGCGGGGATGAGCCCTATATCAAGGGCAATATTGAAAGGCTCTCAACGTATTCCCCGCACTCGCGGGGCACAGGTAAAGCCCCTCGATCCGCAGCAGTAAACTGCAGGCCGAGGGGCCTCCTCATGCATTAGCGTTAGCTGGTAGAAAGGTCAGTGCCCGAAAGTCGGGGAACCGCCCCCTACGCCGCCGCTACAGTCCCCTTGGTTGCGGTGCCGTTGCGGGTCCACAGCAGGAGCGCCGCCACGCTGTTGATGATGTAGAAGATGTACTTGCCGACGTTCGCAAAGTTGCCCTGGGTCAATGCCTTCACGCACTGCACGGCGTTGTACAGGAGCCAAAACTGCCACTGCATCGTGAGCTTGAGCGCGTTCAGAATGTTTGCTGACAGGGAGAGACCAAACACTACGGTCGTGATCCAGAACAGGAACGAGGTCTTGCCGCCGTAACCGACATAGTTCGCTACCAGGGAGAACGCGAACGAACCCGCCACAATACCGCCAATAATCAGCTGGCCCTTCGTGCCGGTCGGCGGTTCCATCGCCTTGCCGCGTTCGGAGTTTTGCCACCTACGAATCGCGAAGGTGTACACGATAAAGGTCACCGGGTAGGTGATGATCGCTGCCTTGTTGCCCAGAATGTAGTCGATCGCTCCGGATAGCGCCGTGTTAATAATGCCGAGCACGTTACCGACGTTCGAGAGACGGCCGGTCAGGCGGGTAGACATCATTGAAATACCCACGTTAATCACTGAAATAACGCCGAAGGGGATGAGGCTCGTCATCGGGCCCCAGTTAACGTACTTGGCGAGGTTAGTGTTCAGGTATCCAGACCCGATAGCGATGGCAATAACCAGTGCCACGCCGAAGAGATCGGCGTAACGCGACTTGGCGAAGAAGATAAGTGCCTTATCCACAAAAGCTCCTTTGGGATGGGTGTGTTAGCTCGCCGTTGAGTGGTACCGCAACGGTGATAAGGTTGTAATAACTATAACCCCCGAGCCTAAAGACACGCCAAAAACACACCAAACCGGCGCTATTTGTAGCGCGACTCACTTTTGGGGGTTGCAGATTGATCCGAGGCCTGCGGGTTGATGATTCTCACGCCTTCTAGCGTCACATAATTCGCCAAACCCTCGAATAAACTCGAACCTTAAGGTATTCTTGATAGCTGGGTCAGGAACCACGCCGGTCTCACTCACCGTGCATCCGCCCGGCACCCACCCTCCGCGTCTCACTCACGCTCAACAGGGAATCGCGTATCGGCCTCACTCACCGCACACGCTGTTGCCGCGCCTCCTGCCACCCGTAACTCACTCAACTCAAACGACAAGTGAATAGGACAATCATGCCCTTCCTCAACAATCGACTCTCACGACGATTCTTCCTGAAGGGTGCCTCCGCTGCCACCGCAGCAGGCGCCCTCGCACTGCAGGCCCAGGCCGCAAACGCAGATGAAGCCCCCAAGACCGCCGAGTCCCCGGCCGCCGCCGAGGAGACCAAGGGTCCGCGCCTCACCATCCAGCGCGCCACCATCACCGAAGACGGAATGACCGTCAGCTACACCGCGCACGGCCTGCGTAAACTCCTCGCCGAAGGCACCACCCTGACCGTGCGCCACGGCTACGTGCGCGATAACTCCTTCGAAACCTTGCGCTCCTGGCCGCTCACCCCCGAATTCAACGGTGACGAAGACACCTTCAGCGGAACCGACCTGTTCCCCATCGAACTCATTCAGCCCGAGGGTGTGGACCACGCCCTGCAGCTGGATATCTGTACTGACCCCTGGGGTCAGGAAATCGCCCACCAGGTCGCCGCACGCATCCCCGTGGCCGAAACCAAGATCCTGAAGACATCCTTCGAAGACGTGCCCGGCAACCACCCCTACGCCGACGACATCCGCGTGGCCAACCAGAAGAAGTGGCTGCTGCCCAACCCGCAGACCGGCGCCTTCGAGCCGGACCGCGCCGTCACCCGTGAAGAGGTCATTGCCCTGCTCAACCGTGCGGCGGGTCGCCCCGGCGTGAGCGAAAACTCGGAAGTCGCACCCTACGCGGATGCGGCAGACCGCCCCGCCGCGAACGCCCTGCACTGGGCGCGCGACCGCAAGATTGCTGAACCGATCGCTAGCGGCGAGCGCATCGACCCGACTGCCCCGATCTCGCACGAGGAGCTGGCGGCGGTGCTGTATCAGTACAACACCGAGGTGCAGCTCTCCGAGCTGGAGGATGCCTCGGGCTCTCGATTCCGCGATGTGCTGGGTGCGGGTCTGCTACACCGCTACGTTGCGTGGGCTGGCGCGAACGATATCGTGCTGGACTCTTCGGGTGAGTTCAAGCCGACCGCCCCGACGACCCGTGCGGAGCTGGCTCGTTTCATTCGCCGGTACAAGCTGCAGAACCTGCTGTTCCCCGATTTCTCGTACGTTTCCTAGCGTCGGGACTGTCTTAGCGCAGTTCGTCCGGATGGGTGACGGCACCTTCGCCGGCATTTTTGTCGGTCGGGGCCGGGCACGGTAGATTCCCGTCTCCCATATTTTGTAAACCCCCGCCTTCTGGCTGTGCGCTAGGGGCGGGGGTTTCTTGCGTCCGGGTTCCTAGCGGGGATGGGACTTGCCGGGGACGCTGGGAATCCGGTCGGGAGCGGTGGTATTAGATTCGACGGGGCGCGAAATATTTTCGTCATATACTTGCCCCATCTTGAAAAATCCTAAGCGGTAAGTGAGTATTGCCTGGTAGGTAAATTAATGATTGCCTTACTTAGTACTGTGTGAGAACTGCCCATCGCGCCCTGCAATGTAATAGCGACCGGCCTGTCATAGCCTTGGCGTCGGCCGGTTTGCGGTCGTCGCAGGGTCGGGCAGGGAGCACATCCCCGCAAATGGGGGAGCGGCGCTCCGTCCACACGCCACCCACACGATAAAGGACATACATATGAACCTCGCATCGAGCAAGGTATTCAAGGGCCTCGCCGTTGGCTCGCTGGCACTGGCAATCTCGGGCGTTGCCACCATCCCCGCATCGTTCGCGGCGGACCCCGCCCCGGCGGCAAGCCAGAGCAGCGACGCTCGCACCATCGCAGACAAGGCCATGGCGAAGATTACCCAGGGCCTGCCCGGTCAGTTCCAGGTCGCCTACTCTAAGAAGACCAACAAGATTTGGGTTGCGGGCACTGCAGACCGCGACGAGCACGTTT
>ERZ773007.422-NODE-422-length-21529-cov-7.195166_pt1 | contig 21529 bp, 23 predicted proteins | sample MGYA00580665_ERZ773007 | MGnify/ENA primary metagenome ERZ773007 (study PRJEB29015, sample SAMEA2738122) | human oral metagenome | biome: human oral; feature: human-associated habitat; material: saliva | place: China | collected 2167 ... | reverse complement strand
AAAATGGAATTCGTGATTTGGGTATAGAGGAGCTATATCAAAGCCACATTGATGTAGTAAATGAATTGATTTGGAAAAAAGAAGTATATACAGATAGTTACAAAGATGGTTTGTCAAAAATCTTAAATCAAACAAATCTTGAATTGAGCAAAGCTGAGTTGAATCGCTTTATAACAGGTCACTACACAGACAAAGAAAATTATGGGAAGAGACCACTCTCGAAAATGGTTACAGATATTAGTAAAGAAATTGGACTAATAGGAGAAGAGGAATGAAATTAATTGCTTTGGTGATTAAACGGTATGATAATCTTTTTAAGAATCAGATTTTTAATTTTTCAGATGAATATAAAGTTGATTTTAACTTTGAAACGAATGAACTTAAAATTGATAAAAATTCAGACTATATTGAAAATTTTTATGGGGAGTCTATTTATAATATTTCACCAATAGTTGGGATAAATGGTGTGGGAAAAAGCACTATTTTAAATCTGATAGGCTATTATCATCGTGCGGAAGATCAAAACAAAGATATAAATCAATTTTTCCATGTGTATTTAGATACTAATGGAAAGTTTTATCTAAGAGGTGAGAATTATGATTTAAATTCAATTACTATAGAAGGTCTAGCAACGGATCAAGTTGATATAAATGGATACTATGATTATCAAAAGAGAGATAAGTTGATTTATATCATGAACGAAGATAGACGTCCAATTGGAAGTTTCGGAAATTACCAATTTTTAGAAGTTCACTTAATACAAGATTTCGGATGGTATATTTTGAATGGTATTTTTGAAGTTTATGAGGTATTATATTCTCGAGGATTAGTTTCTTCGTCATATAAATTTAGTTTTGGATTTAGTAAGAATAGTATTCCAGAAAAATTTTTGAACGTTTTGGAAGAGAAAGAGTTTTTTTTCTGTCTTGTTTTGATGGTAATTGTGAATATTCGTAATAAGTTCGAGCTTGGTTTAAGCGATGAAGAGATTGAAAGACATTTTGTAGATGGTGATTATCAGACCCTATTTGATAAAATAACAGAAGAAACAGAAGAAAAGAAAGATTTTATAAATTCATTAGTCAATTTTCTAAATTATTTAGAACAATTTATTCATGAGTACAAGATAAAAGAATACAGTGATATTATGGGAAACCGGATAGTTGAGATTGGATATGGAAGAGAGAATTTTGATAATCGATTCAAATTTGAAAAACTATATCTAGACAATGAAAACTTATTAAATAAAGCGTCGGATTTGAAGTACCATGGTTTTAGAGTAATAGATGACTTTTATTATAATATGTCTACTGGTGAAACAAATATATTAAAAGTGATGAGTTATGTAAAGTGGTTACAAATGAATCCCTCTCAAGGGACATGTCAATTAGTAGTGGATGAATTAGAATCGGGTATGCACCTCGAATGGTCTAGAAGCTTAATAAACTTTTTAGTCAACTATATAAATGAAATCAACAAAGTAGGAGGAATGAACTTCCAACTCATCTTCACAACCCACTCGCCTTATATGCTTTCGGATATTAAACCAGGAAATGTGATTATGATTGAAAAAAATCAAGAAGCGGGATATTCAGAAGGAAAAGTTTTACAAAATACTTTCGCTAAAAATATACAAGAAATCATGAAGGAAAATTTGATTGATAATATTTATGGTGATTTTGCCTTAGCGAAGATTAATTCTATGATTGAAAGACTTAATGGAGAAGAGGAGCAGGAAGGAAATGAAGAAGAACTATTAAAAGAAATTCATTTAATCAGCGAGCCTATTCTTCGTAATAAATTATTAGAGATGTATGATAAGAAATACAATACCTCAGAATTTAGTATTGAAAAACAATTACAGAAGTTGAATCTAAATGAGGAACAACGCCAGCAGGTCAGAGCAATGATTGAAGAAAATATAAGTAATGCCGATGCGGATAAATAAGTTTGTAATTAAATAGTTTGAATTATCAATACAATCATTTGAAAATGAATAATAGAAAGTAATAATATGAAACATAGAATCGCAATTCTCTCTGATATACATGGGAATACCACGGCCTTGCAGGCAGTTCTGTCAGATGCCAAAAGACAGGAAGCGACAGAGTATTGGCTTTTAGGAGACATTTTTCTCCCTGGTCCGGGGGAAAATGATTTGCTAGCCTTGCTAAAAGACCTTCCTATCACAGCGACTGTCCGCGGAAACTGGGATGATTGTGTCTTAGAGGTCTTAGATGGGCAATATGGCTTAGAAGATCCACAGGAAGTCCAGCTCTTGCGTATGACGCAGTATTTGATGGAGCGAATGGATCCTGAAACGATTGTCTGGCTACGAAGCTTGCCTTTGCTAGAAAAGAAAGAAGTTGACGGACTGCGCTTTTCTCTCTCTCATAATTTACCTGACAAAAACTATGGGAGTGACTTACTGGTTGACAATGGGACGGACAACTTTGACCAGCTACTTAATGAGGAAACAGATGTGGCAGTTTACGGTCATGTCCATAAGCAGTTGCTTCGCTATGGCAGCCAAGGGCAACAAATTATCAATCCCGGTTCAATTGGCATGCCCTATTTTGATTGGCCGGCCTTGAAAAATCACCGTGCCCAGTATGCCTTGCTAGAAGTTGAAGACGGGGAACTGGTAAATATCCAATTCCGAAAAGTCGCCTATGATTACGAGGCAGAGTTGAAATTGGCCAAAGATAAAGCTCTCCCTTTCATCGAAATGTATGAAGAATTACGTCGCGAAGATAATTATCAAGGCCATAACCGAGAATTATTGGCTTACTTGAATGACAAGTATGGCTACGTAGAGGATGTTAGGCAATTTTTTCAGATAAGTGAACCAAAAGAAAATAAAAGTTGAAGAGAGGTGGCATTGAGTTTTGAAGGAAGGGCCTAGATGTTTGAAAAATTAAATTAGATCCTTTGAACCAGTTTTATCCAGTGAATCTAGATGAGATTAGGGATAGTGAATCAAAGCTAGGCATTCAAATCCCTGAGCTCCTCAAGGAATTTTATGTAGAAGTCGGATATGGCTTTCTTAAAAGCAAGGTGGACAATATAAATCGTATAATGGATCCAGAGTCAGTATTAGACTTTAGGTTGAGGCAATATGATTTTGAGTTTTACCCAGATATTGAAATCTACAATCAATTTGAGGATGATAAATTAGTTTTCTTTGAAGCCAATGAAGTAGCACTGCTATCTATCGGATTTGCTGCTGAAAATAAGGGGAAAATCTACTATTATGATAAGGAAATTGCTCCTAATTTAGTAGAGTTTCTAGAACTGCTTATGGAAGATGATACCTTCTATTATGACTTGATATAGCTGGAGTTTTTTGACGAACAGAGCTAAAGACCGATTGTTATAATCATGTTGAAAAGGTCGAGCGCTTAATCAATAGTATCCACTAACTTCAAAAGCTAAAAGAATTAGATAGGATGATGACAATGGCACAATTTGAAGATAAATTTATGGAAGTTCAGGCTAGCATGATTTCGTTAGCACTGGAATATGTACAAGATCAGGCAGATAAAATATACATATATGCAATAGCAGATAGTTTATATAGTTTTAATTTGTTTTATGAAATAAAAGGGAAGGTTGTACATAAACACTTGGTAAATAATTTTTTACCAGATGATTCTCAAGTTGATATCGGTCTCCAATCAATCTTACTGAGAGAAGGTATCAAGGATGTAGAAAACATGATTGAAATCTGCCAAGAGTACAATCGTGAACACCCAACTGAAATGTGGCTGATTTATGTGCCAAGAAAAATAGTCTTGACAGTCGCTATAGCTATGAAGGCCGTTATGAGAAGGATGATGACTTAGAGCTACTTCCAAGTCTAGAGTTTGAAAAGTGGTTTGAGGAAGTGCAAGGCCAATAACTGTTTTCGACAACGAAATTATATTAAATTGTTGAAGCAGCGGAAAAAGACTGCATAGAAGGTAAGAAAGATTTTTGTGGTCACTTAGTTGACGAACTTGGAGAATAAAGAGAACAATGAAATTGAATCATCAAATTTTCGGTAACATAGACTTTAATAATGGCTGGACAAGACCTATTTCTATAACAATTTTCGGTAAGGAGCATGTTTTAGGGATAAATATTGATGCAGAGGAAGATGCAGAATTTGAAGTCAACCAAGAAAAAGCCTATACATTTTTTCAAGAACACTTAGATGAAATTGTAACAGAGGCTAATGCTGCTATTTTATCGTACTATAATCGTGAAATATCAAATATTGTTTCCAGTTTTACAAATTTAGCTGAAAAACAATCATTTTTAAATAAAATTGGAGATAAGCAGCAAATTTATTCTCTGTTACAGCCTAAGCAAATCATGTTTCCTCTAACCTTTGATGAAAGTGTTGAAGAATTTGGCTTTTTATGTGATTGTGATTGGGACAAAGAAAATGGCATAGGAATAAAATTTACCAATGGCCTTTTGTCTGAAATTGGCTATCAAGACATACTTCTATAAGTATATAATTCATAAATTTGTCTATCTTTTATCAAATGCTTCTCAGCTTCAACCGTCCTATGTAAAGATTTTAGAAAAATCCAAAGTTTAATAGGAGCTAGAGCCGTTTAGAGGATTGGGAGAAAGGAAATTAAGTACGAATATGAAGTGGTTAAATTACAAGGGAATTTCCAAGGATATAATAGAATGTGTGGAGCATAGATTGCAGATTACTCTACCAGATGATTATAAGCAAATTGTCTTGAAATATGATGGTGGTTATCCTAATCCCAATCATTTTAAGGTAGAAGGAGAGATAGAAATTTTCAACAATTTAATCAGCCTAGACGAAAATGAATGTAATAATATATATGAAGTTCTTGAAGATTTACAGACTCGAATGGGAGATCAGCTGATTCCCTTTACGGAAGATGGTTTTGGAAATGTATTCTGTTTTGATTATTCAGCTGATAAAAGCATAGTTTTTTGGAATCATGAAAAGAACTATGATGATTTTAAAAAAGCGACCTTTGTTTGTTCCAGTTTTTCTAGTTTAATTGAGAGTCTTTTTTAAGAAATATAGACTTTCTATGTACTACCTTCTTAGTAAATGATATCGACGCGCCAATAGTGAGATTTTAAGGATGATGGGAAAAGGATTGGCTTGATGCTGTAGATGGTAGATACATGCTCTAGCTAAGAAGATGGAACTAGGACAATTACCAACGCCTGTCTAAATGTACGCTAAACTGCTTAAACAAGGAGTCTATATGTTAAAAGTTTTTACAAGAGTGGCAGCCATGCCTCAAGAAGTAATTGAAAAGTACAGAGATCAAGTTCCAGCAGAACTGGTTCAAATCTGGGAGGAAGATGGTCTAGGAACTTTTCTTGATGGATATCTGAAAGTGATTAATCCAGATGATTATCTTGAACTAGTTCAGGAGACCTATTTCAGAGGGGACATTTCCATTCCCATTTTTGCGACAGCTTTTGGGGATATTATAACTTGGGAGAAGAACGAATTTTTGGGGATTATTAAATATAAAGATGGTACATTTGATATTTTTTTAGAAGATTTATCGCTCTTTATCAAATGCTTACCTGATGAAAGTTTTACAGATGATTATTTTGACTTACCGCTTTATTATGCAGCGGTAGAGAGATACGGCTCGCTTGATTACGCACAGTGTTTTGGTTTTGTGCCTCTTTTGGGCTTAGGTGGGTTTAAAGATGTGAAACACTTAGATAAGGTAAAAATGTACGAGCATATTTTACTGATTACTCAATTAGTCGGTCCAATCGGAGATTAAAGTAGTCATAGTTTCGAAAACCGAATAAAATCAAAGGAATTTACGACGAAAGCTTGAAGGATTTGGAGTATTTTCCCTATGATTTGTTGGTGCAGGGAGAATAGAAAACGAAGCTTTTTATCTGAAAGAATAGCTTGGTTCTAAAAAGGGGATAAAGATGAAGATCCATTCAGATGTGATAAATGAATTAATAAGTATAGACTTTTTGAAGGAAGAAAGAGAAACAAACATACCGATTACTCAGTTAAAGACGGTAAAAGAAGCGGAGAAGAATATTAATAGTTTAAAATGGGAGAATTTTGTCTTAGATAAACGTGGTGATTATACTGTTTATCTTTTTAAAAATCATAGTGACATTTATAAGCATTGGAATGAACTAGTAGATAGTGTAAAAGAGGAAATCATTCCTGAAATTGAAGCACGATTAGATAACCTGATTGCGGAAAGTAAACTGGTAGCACCCATGAAAGATCAGATTAAATTTGATATCGTCGGCTTAGCTATCTACTTGACCATCAAAAAAGAGCTTCCTCAAGCTGAGTCAACATTTTATGATGATTTGTATGCTTTATATCAAGCGGGCTACATTCCTTGTGGTTATACTAAGGGGGACTATAAGGTTTTATAAGGGTATTTTTTTCATAGAAGACGGAATGTTCAAGAATGAAATGAATCTTTTGAGAGAAAAAGATATAAAAGTGAGGATTTTTAGGAATATGTGGAGTCCTTATAAATGAGCGAACAATACTTACCAATAAGAGATAGTTTAGGTTATCAGAATGTCAAGCAAGCTTTGGAGAAAATTTTTTCGATTGATCTTGATACGATTGCGATTAATGAAGGAGAAGATGAAAATTTTAATTTTCCGTTCGTGTATAACGGTTATCATATGACAATAGGTATTTCATCAACAGGTAAAAATACGCAATTGGAAGCAGGAGAGGGTGGATTATTTAACATTTGGTTTACTCAAACTGATGAAGAGAAATTTTTAGTCACATTTTTATCCAAGCTTATTGATGATAAGAGTATAAGAAGAGTGTATGGTGGTAATAAAGATTCTATTGAACATACTTTGCATATACTGAAAGATTTTCTAAACTCAGACAAAGCGGAAGTTTTATTGAAAATATAAAAGGAATGTAGCAATGACACAATTTGAAGATAAATTTATGGAAGTTCAGGTTAGTATGATTTCACTAGCAATGGAATATGTCCAAAATCAGGCAGAGAAAGTATATATTTATTGTATTTCGGAGGAAGCATTGCAATCATATAAAGTTTTTTATAAGATTAATGGTATTGTAATTGAAATGGATAAAGTTAATGAAGTTGTGGCAAAAAAAGTAGATGATTCAGATAATATGGCATTCGCTCTATTGAGATATGGAGCTGAAGATATACAAAAATTGATTGATGTTTGCCAAGAATATAATCGTGAACATCCAACTGAAATGTGGTTGATTTATGATGCCAAGAAAAACAGCCTTGACAGTCGCTATAGCTATGAAGGGCGTTATGACAAGGATGAGGAATTACTTCCACGTCTCGAGTTTGAAAAATGGTTTGAGGAAGTGAAAAGCAAGCAATTGTAGGAGAATAATATGACACAATTTGAAGATAAATTTATGGAAGTTCAGGTTAGCATGATTTCATTAGCAATGGAATATGTCCAAAATCAAGCAGAAAAAGTATATATTTATTGCATTTCTGAAGAAGCATTACTTTCTTTTGATGTTTTTTACAAAATTAATGGAGTTTTTGTCAAATTACACAGAGTCAACACTGTTTTGGATACTAAAGTAGATGATTCTGATAATATGATGTTTTCAGTATTACGATACGGTAATGAAGATATACAAATATTGATTGATGTTTGCCAAGAATACGGTCGCGAGCACCCAACTGAAATGTGGCTTGTCTATGATGTTCAGAAAAACAGGCTTGACAGTCGCTATAGCTATGAAGGTCGTTATGATAAGGACGAAGAATTGCTTCCACGTTTAGAATTTGAAAAGTGGTTTGAGGAAGTGAAGAACAGTACTCAAACTTAATGCTTGCGACAATCTCTAGTTGAATGATAGAAAAGCAGAGGCAAAAGGCTTTCCATGCGACCAAGTGTGTGGTGGGGCTGTTTTTGAAAAGTAAAACAAAAAGAAAGTTGAAGACAGATGGGGCTGAATTTTGACAAACATAAAGAACATTTGGAGAAGGATATCCGTGCAGAGCTCCAAAAAAATTTGGATCTAATTTTGAAATAGAAGGCATCTCTGATATTGTCTTGAGTTCATATTGTCCGACTTTTCTCTTTAAAATCAATCTAGAAAATTATAAAGAAAAGTTGGATATTTTAGTAGACGGCAGCGATTTACACTTGAAGTGGGGTGAAAAACCTACATACGGGATACAATACAAGTATCGCCCAGAAACGTTGGGGGAAGGACTGGGAAGAATAAAAACCTACCTAGATCAACCAGAACAGATTTTTCTGGAACCTCTTACTCCTGAAAATGATTATCTGAAGATACGAGCTATTGAAGCGATGATTGAAAATATTTTCGATGGGAAAACGGAAACGGATAAGTGGGAAAAACCTGTCGAAAAGGGCGAAGATTATCGAGTCATTATTACAAGCATACTACCTAGCTACAAAGCTTCTTTTACTCTGGAGCTGCTAGAACAAGATTTCATTGTGAGAGATATTGTCCCCTTAGATGCTAGTGTAGGAAGTCAGGAATTGTTGCTTGATTGTCCAGTCCAGTTAAATTCCTATAATTTATCATCTTTTCTAAGCAAGTGTAAGACTTATTTAGAAGAATTTTTAGAAAAAGACAAAACTGGCATGAGTCTTTCTACGGCTTCTATGTCTGATTTGGAGCTGATTTTAAATGCTCCTCTGAGTCTGGATACGGTTGATACAAAGGTTTTAGAAATACAGAAAATGATAGAAGAGCTGTTTTTAGGTAAGATTGAATTTGACAAAACGACGAAGGAAATGGAAGTCGACTACCTTTATAGGGCCTATTTCTTTGTAAGATCTAGATTTTATCGGGTTTCTTTCACGATTACGTTGATTGGACAGCACTTTTACATCATGGTGTCACTTCCAGATCATCCAGAACTAAGAAAGAAATGGCCGTTACGCGGGTATCCCTACAAACTAACCGAAGCAAATCTGAGGCTAGTCTTAAAAGAAGTGGTGGCGTATGGTCTAAAACATAAGCCACAGACTGAAAATGAGGTGGTTCAGGAGATTCAAGCAAGTCAAGAAGTAACTGAACCTACAGCAAAAATTCAGACTCAAGAGAGAGAAGCTAAAGACGGTGGCAAAGAGCAGGCAGATAAACGGGCTTACTTAGGATTGAGAAAGCTCTGGAAACTGCAGGTCTTTATTTTCTTTATCTTGATGATTATAGCTTTTGTCTTAGAGGTTTATATGGCTAGGTCAGGCTATAAAGCCTTCAAAATGAGGATTCAGTTTAGTTGGGTATCTATGCATAGTTTTTCGTTTCTCTTTCTTACCATGTATGGTTTTTTGACACTCTATCCCAATGGGATGAAGATAAATGAATTTTTGCAGCAGTATCCTCGTTGGAAAGTTTTCCCGACCAAAGGAGTCTCTCTTCCAGAAAAAGAGACTTTGTGGACGATATTTGTCTTGTTGCTGGTTCTACTGTTTGCAGCTATTGATTTTTCCGTGCGGAAACCTGAACCAAAAGTTGAAATTCATAAGTTAAATCAAGAACTATATAGAGACTTTGAGTAGTAAAGAAACTCAAGTTGTAGTGATTTGAAAAAGTGCTGAAGAGAGTCAAGTAGTCAGAATGGAGAAAATGAAACTCCTACAAGGGAATAATCTTATCAAGTGGCAAGGGCAGAAAGCTTTATTTGATAGAGAATGAAAAAATCCTTCATGAAAAACCTCTGCAAGCTCTTTCAATTTGTGGTAAAATAAGAGTAACAGAAATTAGAAAAGGAAACCAATTATGAAATTTCTTGAATTAAACAAAAAGCGTCATGCGACTAAGCATTTCAATGACAAACCGGTAGATCCTAAGGATGTCCGTACAGCTATTGAGATTGCGACCTTGGCACCAAGTGCTCATAATAGTCAACCTTGGAAGTTCGTGGTGGTGCGTGAGCGAAATGAAGCCCTAGCGGGCATTGCTTTTGGCTCCAACCAAGATCAAATCAAGGAAGCTCCAGTGACAATTGCCCTCTTTACAGATACGGATTTGGCTAAGCGGGCACGCAAGATCGCGCGTGTCGCTGGGGTAAAAAATTTTTCTGATGAGCAACTGCAATTTTACATGCAAAATTTACCAGCTGAGTTTGCTCGCTATAATGACCAACAAAAGAGTGATTACTTGGCCCTTAATGCTGGCTTAGTAGCTATGAACCTTGTTTTGGCCTTGACTGACCAAGGTATTGGCTCAAATATCATCCTAGGCTTTGATAAATCAAAAGTTAACGAAGTTTTGGAGATTGATGAGCGTTTCCGTCCAGAACTCTTGATTACTGTTGGTTATACAGATGACAAGCTAGAGCCTAGCTATCGTTTACCAGTTGACGAGATTATTGAAAAGCGTTAATAAAGTAAGATTTCAATACTTTGATTTAATTCAAAAATTTCATTTTAAATCAAAGTACTTTATAGAGGTGAGAAAATGACAATTGATTTTAAAGCAGAAGTTGAAAAACGTAGAGAAGCTCTGTTGGCGGACTTGTTCAGCCTTTTAGAAATTAATTCAGAGCGGGATGATTCTAAGGCAGATAAGGAGCATCCTTTTGGACCTGGTCCTGTAAAGGCCTTGCATAAGTTCTTGGAAATTGCTGAACGTGATGGTTATCCGACTCAAAATGTGGACAATTATGCTGGTCACTTTACTTTTGGTCAAGGAGAAGAAGAACTGGGTATCTTTGCCCATATGGATGTGGTACCTGCTGGAAGTGGTTGGGATACAGACCCTTATACACCGACGATTAAGGATGGCCGTCTCTATGCTCGTGGTTCTAGTGATGACAAGGGACCAACTATGGCATGTTACTACGGTTTGAAAATCATCAAGGAATTGGGCTTGCCTGTATCTAAGCGCGTGCGCTTTGTGGTGGGAACAGATGAAGAGTCTGGCTGGAAAGACATGGAGTATTACTTTGCTCATGTAGGCCTGCCTGAGCCTGATTTCGGCTTCTCACCAGATGCTGAGTTCCCGATTATCAATGGTGAAAAAGGAAATATCACAGAGTACCTGCATTTTGCTGGTGAAAATGCTGGCGCAACACGCCTGCATAGCTTTACTGGCGGTTTGCGGGAAAACATGGTTCCTGAGTCTGGTACAGCTGTCTTGTCAGGTCATTTGCCAAATCTAGTTGATAAATTGGAACAGTTTGCTAAGGAAAATGGGCTAGACTTCACATATGAAGAACTAGCTAGTGGCCAAGTCACTGTGACCATTATCGGTAAGTCTGCGCACGGTGCTTCTCCTCAGTCTGGTGTCAATGGTGCAACTTATTTAGCCAAATTCCTAACGCAGTTTGACTTTGCTGGCCCAGCTAAGGATTATCTAGATGTGGCTGGAAATATTCTCCTAAATGACCATGAGGGTAAGAACTTGAAGATTGCTCATGTGGATGAGAAGATGGGAGCTCTGTCAATGAATGCGGGCGTTTTCCGTTTTGACGAAAACAAAGCTGACAATACAATTGCCCTCAATATTCGCTATCCTAAGGGAACTAGTCCAGAAGCCATTCAAAATGTTTTAGAACAGTTGCCGGTGACTAAAGTGACCTTGTCTGAGCATGGACATACTCCTCACTATGTACCGATGGAAGATCCGTTGGTGCAGACCTTGCTAGCTGTTTATGAAAAACAAACTGGACTGAAGGGTCATGAGCAAGTTATCGGTGGTGGTACCTTTGGACGCCTCTTGAAACGTGGTGTTGCTTATGGCGCGATGTTCCCAGACTATATCGATACTATGCACCAAGCCAATGAATTTATCGATGTTGAAGATCTATTCCGCGCGGCTGCTATCTATGCGGAAGCTATCTACGAATTGATCAAATAAAATAAGAACTCATTTGGCTATGCCAGGTGAGTTTCTTTTCAAGGGAGGAAATATGATGCAGACAATAGAAGATATTACCAAGGCCATTATAGCAGACCCACAGAATAAAGCTTTTACAGAACAGGGGATCACCCCACTCTTTGCGGCGCCTAAGAATGCTCGGATTAATATTGTCGGTCAAGCGCCGGGCTTGAAAACCCAGCAGGCAGGGCTTTACTGGAAGGACAAGAGTGGTGACCGACTGAGAGAGTGGCTGGGTGTTGATGAGGAAACTTTCTATCAGTCTGGATATTTTGCGGTTCTGCCCATGGATTTTTATTTCCCCGGGCATGGTAAGTCTGGAGATTTACCGCCTCGTAAAGGCTTTGCTGAGAAATGGCACCAGCCGATTTTAGAGCTCTTACCGGATATTGAGTTGACTATCTTGATTGGTCAGTATGCACAGAAATATTATCTGCATCAAAAAGGAAATGTCAAACTGACCGAGACGGTCCAGCATTATCAAGACTACCTGCCAGACTTTTTTCCCTTGGTTCATCCATCGCCCCGCAACCAAATTTGGATGGCGAAAAATCCTTGGTTTGAGGCAGAAGTGGTGCCAGAATTGCAAGCATTGGTACAAAAGATTATTCATCAATAAAGGAGAAAAACTATGGATGCTTATCAACAAGTAGCCAACAAGTTGCAAGAGTTGGGGATCCCCTTTGATGTGGTGGAGCACCCGCCTGCATTTACCACAGAGCAAGCTGACTCCTATATCGAAGGAGTCCGGACTAAGTCTATGTTTTTGACCAATAAGAAGAAAACTCAGTATTATCTGTTGATTATGGATGACAAGAAAAGTCTGGATATGGACCTATTTAAAGAGCTAGTTTCAGCCAACCGTATTCGCATGGCTTCAGCGGATTCTCTCTATGAAAAAATGCAGCTGCCACCAGGAACAGTATCGCCTTTTGGTTTGTTAAATAATGAAGAAAAAGACATTCTAGTTTATTTTGATAAGGACATTGTATCAGAGTATATCATGACTTTCCATCCCAATACCAATGAAAAGACGATTTTTGTCGCGACCCGAGATCTTTTTAAGTTCTTGACTCATCTGGGCTATGATTATCAAATTTTGGAACTTTGATTTCTGGAAAAGCTGTGAGGCTTCTTGGTCTCACAGCTTTTTTGACTCCAAAAATCATAGAGAGGCCAAGAATTTTTTCAAATAGTAAGAGAAGGCTGGCAATGAAAAAAGCCTGAGTGACATTCAGGCTTTCTTGGACAGATTAGATAAGGGGCACTCTTCCAAATGTTCCTAGTTGGATGCTTGAGTGCTGGACTCTGTTGTTGTATGCTGGTCTTGGCTTGTCGAACTGCTGTCAGTGGAAGTAGTTGTATGGCTCGTATTCGTTTCTGCGCTTGAAGAGCTTGAGGATGTTTCGGTCTCAGTAGCAGATGAAGTTTCTGTTGGAGTCGAGCTAACAGATGTAGACTCTTTTTCTACCTCTTTGATAATGGTAGTAGTCGTTGTCGAGTTGCCTGTATCAGTTTTTGATTTTGAGTCATTGTTGTTCATAAGGTTCATGATGGTAAAGCAAGCAATGACGATTGAAAGAAGACTGGCAATTGTAGCAATAGTCTTTTGTAGGGCGGAAAAGCCAGTTTTAATATGCTGACTAGCTGGTTTTCGATTTGAAGTGCTGTTATTTTTTTCTTTGCGAGAATAGTTTTCCATGTAAAAGTCGCTCCTTTTCGTTCTTAATTTATTATACGTCTTTTATTTAGAAAAGTCTTCCAAAAATCTGAATTTTTTAAATGAAAACGCACACAATAGAATGAAGAACAACAGCTCTAAAAGGCGGAGAGATAAGCCTCTTAGAGCTGTTGGTTTTATCAAAATGGTAGAGCTATTTTGGTGTACTTTCAGAGTCAAGGGCAGCTTGGGCCACGGCTAGCCGAGCTGCTGGGACTCGATAAGGGGAGCAGGAGACATAAGTGACACCGATTTCTTGTAAGAAAGGAATGGAAGCCGGATCACCACCAACTTCGCCACAAACTCCGATGGACAAGTTTGGATCTACTTGGTGAGCTTTTTCAATCGCCAATTTCATCAATTGGCCGACACCTTCTTGGTCAAGGCTTTGGAAGGGATCTTGAGTCAGCAACTTTTTCTCTTTATAATCATTGAGGAACTTTCCGATATCGTCCCTTGAAAAGCCAAAAGTCATCTGGGTCAAGTCATTGGTTCCAAAGCTGAAGAAGTCGGCTTCTTGAGCCAGCTGATCAGCAATGAAGCAGGCTCTCGGTAGTTCGATCATGGTTCCGATGTCATATGAGAATGGCGGGCATTGATACTTTTTGAAAATCCATTCGATATGCTTTATTAGTAGCTCTTTGAGATAGACAAGCTCTGATTTTGTAGCAATCAACGGAATCATAATTTCAGGACGCACTGGATTTCCTTCTTGCTGCAGTCGGATGGCGCTGCTAAAGATAGCTTCTATTTGCATCTTATAGATATCTGGCAAGGTGATTCCCAAGCGACAGCCGCGATGGCCAAGCATAGGATTTGTTTCTTGCAATTGCGTGATTTTTCTTTCTAGTTGACTAGCTTTTTTATTGAGCTTTTCAGCCAGCAGGGCAATCTCTAGTTGGTCTTTAGGGAGAAATTCGTGCATAGGAGGATCCAGTAGACGGACAATCATGGGCTTTTCGCCAACAGTCTGGAACATCTGATAGAAGTCTTCTGCTTGGTAATCAAGGAGATGGGCAAGTGCTTCCCGTCTTTCTATCTCATTTTCGGCCAGAATTAATTTCCTCATTTGTAAGATTCTTTCCTCACCGAAAAACATATGCTCGGTTCGTGCTAGTCCAATGCCTTGCGCTCCGAAGCTAATAGCGGTTTTCAAATCTTGAATCGTTTCAGCATTGGCGCGGACTGTAAGTTTAGCTATTTCATCAGCCCAAGTCAGCAAGAGCTGCAGATCCTGATCATTTTCTACAGAGACCGTCGAGATTTGACCCAGATAAAGAAAACCAGTCCGACCATCTACGGATAGAATATCTCCTTCATTGAGCAAGATATCTCGGCACTGGATAGTTTTGCTGTCCTCTTGGACAAGTAGATCTCCACATCCTGCGACACAGCAGGTTCCCATCCCTCGTGCGACAACTGCTGCGTGTGAGGTCATCCCACCTTGGCTAGTGACAATTGCTTGGCTGACAATCATTCCTTCTATGTCTTCGGGAGAAGTTTCTTGGCGGACCAGCACAACTTTTTCGCCAGCTTCATGTAGTTCTTTGGCTCGCTTGGCAGTAAAGACAATTTTTCCTGTTGCAGCACCGGGACTGGCTGGCAATCCTTGCGCTAAAATTGTCGCTTGCTGGAGCTTATTTTCATCAAAGACTGGGTGAATCAGCTGATTGATATGAGCCGGGCTAATCCGACGAATGGCCTCGCACTTGTCTATCTTGCCTTCTTCTACTAATTGCAGAGCGATTTTCAAAGCAGCCTTGACTGTTCGCTTACCATTACGGGTTTGTAGGATATAGAGCTTGCCCTTTTCGATTGTAAATTCGATATCCTGCATATCTTTGTAGTGATCTTCAAGTATGTGGGCATATTCTTGAAAAGCAGCATAGGCTTCTGGCATCTTTTCTTGTAGATGTTGAATGGGCTCGGGCGTGCGGATACCAGCCACGACATCCTCTCCTTGGGCATTTAAAAGAAATTCGCCAAAGAGGTCCTTTTGACCAGTTGCTGGATTTCGAGTGAAGACGACTCCAGTTCCGCTTTCTTGATCAAAGTTGCCAAAGACCATGACTTGAATATTAACGGCGGTTCCCAAATCTTCTGGAATCTGATTGAGCTTGCGATAGACTTGGGCGCGTGGGTTATTCCAGGAGCGGAAAACGGCTTTGATAGCAGCGAAGAGTTGTTCCTTAGGATTTTGAGGAAAAGTTTGATAATGCTCGCGATACAACTGCTTGTACTGATCAATGAGAGCTTGGTGCTCTTCCAAACTAAAGTCGTTGGCAGTCTTACCAGCATTCTTCTCAAAATAGGAGAGCAACTGATCGAAGTCTTCTTTTGGAATTTGGAAAACGACATCTGCATACATCTGGAGCAGCCTGCGGTAGCAGTTGTAGGCAAAAGCCATATTGGTTTTGGAAGCCAAGGTTTGGGTTCGCAGGTCATTTAATCCTAAGTTTAAAATCGTATCCATCATGCCGGGCATAGAAAACTTAGCACCGCTGCGAACAGAGACTAGCAGTTGCTCCTCTTCATTTCCTGAGAAGCATTGGCCGGTTTTTTGCTCCAGTTCAGAAATAGCCTGCAAAACATTCTCTCTTAATGTTTCTTCAAAAAAGGAGGGCTTATTTAAAAAATGCATACAGGCTTCCGTCGTAATGGTGAATCCTGGCGGAACTGGCAAACCTAAATTGGTCATTTCAGCCAGATTGGCACCTTTACCACCCAGAAGAGCATTTTGATCGGCTCGTCCTTCCTCAAAGGAATAAATCCATTTCGTCATATCTTACCTCCATATAAACAAAAATGTGTCATATATACCTTGTTTATATTCTAATATACATCACATATATTTGTCAACGGAAAAAATCGTTATATTTCATTGATATAAGATAAAAATATGATATAATATGACAGAAAAAGATGAAAAATAGAGTATTCTATCTCTAAAAAGGAGACATATTGCATTGGAATTATCAGCACGCCAAAAGCAGATTGTTGACATTGTCAAGAAAGAGCAGCCAGTCAGCGGAGAAAAGATTTCAGAACTGATGGAGATTTCTAGAGCAACTTTACGCTCAGACCTGTCCTTTTTGACGCTGGTTGGCATTTTAAAAGCGACGCCAAAGGTTGGCTATACTTATTCAGGAAATGATTTAGAGACCTTATTTTTCTTTGACACTTTTCGCAAGAAAGCGGAAGATATTATGGTTTCTCCCGTTTTGGTGTCTCAAGACACTTTCATCCAGGATGCGGTGATAAGGCTCTTTATGTATGACGCGGATGTTCTTTATGTCATTGATGAAAAGAAGCTACTCTTAGGAATTGTCTCGCGCAAGGATTTGCTACGAGCGGCATTATCCAGTAGTATCGGAACAACGCCTATTGCAGTTTGTATGACGCGGATGCCTCATCTTAGAACCTGCCATAAGGATATGAATATACTAGAGGTGGCCGCTCTTTTGCAGGATTTTGCCATTGACTCCATGCCGGTGGTAGAGAAAGATAATGAGCGCAAGATTTTAGGAACGGTGACTAAGACAGCCCTGCTAGACTATATCATTCAGGAAGCGCGCCAAGCGGAAGTAAAGAGACAGGAGTAGTGACAATGAAGAAAGAAATTATTGTATATAGCATTTCGGATTCTTTAGGAGGAACCTCGCAGCGGCTCTTGTCTGCTGTAAGTGCGCAGTATCCAGATTTGACATTTAATAATAGCTACCGTTTTCCTTTTATAGACAAGGAGCAAGAATTGCTGGAAATTTTGCAAGATGCTTTAAAAGATGATGCCTTGGTCATCAGTACCTTGGTAAATGGAGAATTAGCTAGACTGGCTAGAGAATTTAGTCAAAACCACAAGCTTTCCTACATTGATCTCATGCACCCTTTCTTTGAAATCATAGGAGAAAAGACTGGGATTAGCCCGATTGAGATACCAGGAACCTTGCACCGTTTGGATACGGAATATTTTAATAAAATATCAGCGATTGAGTTTGCAGTAAAGAATGATGATGGAAAATCTCCGCAAGGATTTTTGGAGTCGGATCTAGTTCTACTGGGAGTTTCACGGACTTCAAAAACTCCTCTCAGCATTTTTTTGGCCAATAAGGGTTACAAAGTTTCCAATTTACCTTTGATTCCAGAAGTCCCGCTTCCTCAAGTTTTAGACAAGGTGGACAAGCGTAGGATCGTCGGTCTGGTCTGTGAGCCAGAAAAATTAGTCAAAATTCGTAGCAACCGCCTCAATTCGCTGGGGCTGTCCCGCTCGACCAGTTACACAGATTTGGAGAAGATTCATCAGGAATTAGACTATTCCAAAGAAGTCTTTAGAAAATATCAGACGGAGGTCATCAATATTACGGATAAATCAATTGAAGAGACAGCCTTCCTGATTGAAGATTATTTAAAAAAGTTAGATATGATTGGCGAGGCGAAGTAATCGTCTTCAGGGCTGGTTCCTAAATTTATCAGATAGGAGCTGCGCCCTTTTCTTGTTCCTAGGCTCGTTTCGTGTTACAATAGGAGTATTGATTTTTACTGATAAATACAGAGGAAAAAGATGATTTATTTAGATAATTCAGCGACAACCAAGCCTTACCCAGAGGCGCTGGTTACCTATACAGAAGTGGCTTCTAAAATCTGGGGTAATCCTTCTAGCCTGCATAGTTTGGGCAGTCAGGCGACCCGTCTCTTAGAGTCCTCTCGTCGGCAAATAGCAGAGCTTTTAGGCAAGTCTTCGTCGGAGATTTTTTTTACGTCTGGAGGAACAGAAGGGGACAACTGGGTGCTTAAAGGAGTTGCTTTTGAAAAAGTTCCCTTTGGCAAACACATCATCGTTTCCAACATTGAGCATCCCGCGGTTAAAGAATCAGCCCTCTGGCTTCAGAGTCAAGGATTTGAAGTGGATTTTGCGCCAGTAGATAAGGCAGGTTTTGTTGAGGTAGACAAGCTAGCGGAGCTGATTCGACCTGACACCACTCTGATCTCTATCATGGCAGTCAATAATGAAATCGGCAGTATTCAGCCCATTCAGAAAATATCTGAACTGCTAGCAGACAAACCGACTATTTCCTTTCACGTGGATGCTGTCCAGGCTGTTACAAAGATTCCGACAGCGGCTTATCTGACGGATCGCGTGGATTTTGCGACATTCTCCAGTCATAAATTTCACGGCCTTCGGGGCGTAGGATTTGTCTATATCAAGTCTGGCAAGAAAATCAGTCCCCTCTTGACAGGTGGCGGTCAGGAGTCGGACAAGCGCTCCACAACGGAAAATCTAGCAGGCATTGCAGCCACGGCCAAGGCTCTGCGTTTATCCATGGAACAGCAAGAAGTATTTGCCAAACGAACAGCAAAGATGAAGGCGATTATCCTTGAAGAGCTGCAGAAGTATCCAGATGTGGTGGTCTTCTCAGGCTTGGAAGATTTTGCGCCTCATATCCTGACCTTTGGTATCAAGGGAGTGCGGGGTGAAGTCGTCGTCCATGCATTTGAAGACTACGAGATCTATATCTCGACGACTAGCGCTTGCTCTTCTAAGGCCGGTAAGCCAGCAGGTACGCTGATTGCTATGGGGGTCGAAAAGTCTCTGTCTCAAACTGCTGTCCGTATCAGTTTGGATCTTGATAATGATATGAGCCAGATGGAGCAGTTTTTGATAACTTTTAAAATTATTTACGAAAAAACCAGAAAAGTAAGGTAAACAATGCAATATTCAGAAATTATGGTGCGCTATGGTGAGCTTTCTACCAAGGGCAAGAACCGCATGCGCTTTATCAACAAACTCAAACGTAATATTCAGGTTGTTTTGTCAGTCTATCCGCAGGTCCATGTCAAGGCTGATCGTGACCGGACCCATGTCTATCTGCATGGAACAGACTATCAGCCTGTCGCTGAGTCACTCAAGCAGATTTTTGGGATTCAGAATTTTTCGCCGTCTTACAAAATTGAAAAATCTGTGCCAGCCCTAATTGAAGCTGTCCAAATCATCATGAAGGAAGTCTATCAAGAGGGCATGACCTTTAAGATTACCAGCAAGCGCAGTGACCACAGCTTTGAATTGGATAGCCGCGAGCTGAACCAGACGCTTGGGGATGCTGTTTTTAAGGTTATTCCAAATGTTCAGGTCAAGATGAAAGCGCCGGATATTGACCTACGTGTCGAAATTCGTGAAGAAGCGGCTTATATCTCTTATGAGACGATTCGTGGTGCTGGGGGACTACCAGTTGGTACTTCAGGAAAAGGCATGCTTATGCTGTCTGGTGGGATTGACTCACCGGTGGCGGGCTATCTGGCTCTTAAGCGCGGTGTGGATATCGAGGCAGTTCACTTTGCCAGTCCGCCGTACACTAGCCCAGGTGCTCTGAAAAAAGCTCAAGATTTGACAAGAAAACTGACCAAGTTTGGTGGCAATATCCAGTTTATTGAAGTGCCTTTTACAGAGATTCAGGAGGAAATCAAGGCCAAGGCTCCAGAAGCCTATCTCATGACACTGACTCGTCGTTTTATGATGCGTATTACGGATCGGATTCGAGAGGAGCGGGGCGCTCAAGTCATTATCAATGGAGAAAGTCTTGGTCAGGTGGCGAGTCAAACCATCGAGAGTATGCAAGCTATCAACGCCGTGACCAATACACCGGTTATTCGTCCTGTCGTGACTATGGATAAGCTGGAAATCATTGAGATTGCAGAAAAAATCGATACTTTCCAAATCTCTATCCAGCCATTTGAAGACTGCTGTACTATTTTTGCGCCTGACCGGCCTAAAACCAATCCAAAAATCAAGAATGCCGAGCAGTACGAAGCTCGTCTAGATGTTGAAGGCTTGGTAGAACGCGCTGTTGCAGGCATCATGATTACAGAAATCAGACCACAAGCAGAGACTGATGAAGTTGATGAGCTGATTGAGGACTTGTTATAAGAGTTTACGGAGTATCTTTCTGCTAAAAGAATCTGGAAGCTATTTCCATTGATGCTGAAGATAAAAGGGGGTATTTATGAACGAATGGGATTCCTTTTTGAGTGGGCTCATGGGAGCATTATCTTGGAAAGATGGCTATGACAATGCTTTGTTAAGAGAGGTGCCAGGGGAATCATATTTGTTAGGTGTCTTCTCACATTCTTTGTTAGCTGTATTGATTACTTTTCTTATTTTTTATGGTTTAAATATTGCTAAATTAAAAGCAGGTTCTTGGAAAGCTCTTATTAGCAAAGAATATCAAAAGAACCCAGTAAAATCTGTATTAGTTCTTGGTTTTGGTTTACCAATTATGATTCTTGTTCTTGTTTTTTATGAAGTTCATAGACCTATAGAAGCTCTACATGTTTATGAATATTTCAAAGAACAAAATGTGCACCCTGATATTGTTCGCTTAATCGATATAGATATACATACTACGACTGGTAAGTATGGAAGAAAGATATTTAGTAATCTTATCTTCATAGTTGAAACAAAAGAAGGGACTAGTAAAGTGAACATTTCCGATGCCACACAGTATGAGGCAGAATTTTTAAAAGAAAATCTTGAAACGCCAACAAATATTTCCGTTCATGTAAATAGTAAGGGTGAAATAGTCTTTGTGCATTAGTGGGCAAAATCTAAAAATAATCCTTGAAAATCCGTTTTCATTAAATAAAATCACTTGCCAAAGGTTAGTAGAAGTGCTATACTAAGAATGTTGACTATGCACAGCCTGTGCAACCGCTCGAACATCGTAGCTCATATTTAGTGAGTATTAAGTGGTTCGTCCCACGATGCTAGGCGAGTCTTCACAAAAATACGGGGAAATCCCAAAAAAATCATAGGAGGTGCATAATGAGCACATACGCAATCGTTAAAACTGGCGGAAAACAAGTTAAAGTTGAAGTTGGTCAAGCTATCTACGTTGAAAAATTGAACGTTGAAGCTGGTCAAGAAGTTACTTTTAACGAAGTTG
>ERZ773007.421-NODE-421-length-21556-cov-18.813730_pt1 | contig 21556 bp, 26 predicted proteins | sample MGYA00580665_ERZ773007 | MGnify/ENA primary metagenome ERZ773007 (study PRJEB29015, sample SAMEA2738122) | human oral metagenome | biome: human oral; feature: human-associated habitat; material: saliva | place: China | collected 2167 ... | reverse complement strand
CGAACTCGGAGTAGCACAGGTGCGTGTGGATCTGGGTGTCGGGACGCACCGAGGATGTGGCCAGTCGGAAGGATCCCACGGACCAGTCGAGGTAGTCGGCGTGGCGGTCGGCATCCAGGGGCAGGAGCTCTCGCAGGGCGGGCTCGTCGACCTGGATCGCGGCGATGCCGGCGGCCTCGAGGTCAGAGACCTCGTCGCGCAGGGCAAGGCCGATCTGGTCGGCGATGTCGCCGAGGGGCAGGTCGTTGCGCGGGAAGGACCACGCGATGATTGTGACGGGACCGGTGAGCATGCCCTTGACGGGCTTGTCGGTCAGCGACTGGGCGTAGCTGGTCCAGCCCACGGTCATGGGCGCGGGACGCGAGACGTCGCCCCACAGGACGGAGGGACGCGTGCAGCGCGAGCCGTAGGACTGGACCCAGCCGTTGCGCGTGGCGGCGAAGCCGTCGAGCAGCTCGGCGAAGTACTGGACCATGTCGTTACGCTCGGCTTCGCCGTGGACGAGGACGTCCAGGCCCAGCTCCTCCTGGAGCCTGATGACCGAGGCGATCTCCTCGCGCATGCGAGCCTCGTAGTCCGCGTCGGACAATTCACCGCGGGCGTTGGCGGCGCGGGCCTTACGGATCTCGGTGGTCTGCGGGAACGATCCGATGGTCGTCGTGGGCAGCGGAGGCAGGTGCAGGCGCTCGGTCTGGGCGGCCTCGCGCTCCAGGTAGGGCTCGCGGGCGCGGTCGGCGTCGGTCAGGGCTGCGGTGCGGCTGCGAACTTCGGGACGCACGACGCCGGGAGCGGCGGCGCGCTCTTCAAGGACGCGGGTAGCCTCGGCGACCTCGGCGTCGATGGCGTCCCAGCCCTCATCCAGGCCGCGGGCCAGGGTGACAACCTCGAGAACCTTCTGGTCAGCGAAGGCGAGCCAGGCGTGCAGGTTCTCGTTGAGGGTCGCGTCGTCCCAGGTCTCCAGGGCGGTGTCGTGAGGCACGTGCTGGAGGGAATTGGAGGTGGCGACGGTGACGCGGGCGGCACCCAGGGCCTGGGCAGCCTTCAGAGTTTCGCGCAGCTGGGCCAGGTCGGCGCGCCAGATGTAGCGGCCGTCGACCGCGCCAACGACGAGGGTGACGCCGGACAGGTCGGCGCCCGTGGGCAGCGAGCCGCGCAGCGTGTCGACGTGGAGAGCCTCGACGCCCGTCTTGGCAAGAGCAGCCACCGCGTGGGAGGCGTCACCGTAGGGGGTGGTGAGCAGGATCTGGGGACGGTTCTGAGAGGCGGCCAGGCGCTCGTAGACGCGGGCGGCCAGCTCGCCCAGCTCGACGCGGGTGCGCGAGAGGTTGTCGGAGGTGAGGGCCGGCTCGTCGAGCTGGACCCACGGGGCGCCCGCGGCGTGCAGGGAGGCCAGCGCCTCCTCGTAGGCGGCCACGGCCTCGTCGATGCGGGTGAGCGGGTCGAAGTCCGGGGTAGCCGGGTCGGCCTTAGCCAGGGCCAGGTAGGTGACCGGACCGACCAGGACGGGACGGGTCACGTAGCCCCACTCGCGGGCGTCGGTGAAGCGGCGGGTGATCGTGTCGTCGGCGAAGCGCAGGGGCGTGTTGGGGCCGATCTCGGGAACGAGGTAGTGGTAGTTCGTGTCGAACCACTTCGTCATCTCTTCGGGGCCGACCTTGTCGTCACCGCGGGCGAGCGCGAAGTAGAGGTCGAGGCCCTCGCGGCCGGCGAAGCGCGGCGGGATGGCACCCAGGAGGATCGTGGCGTCCAGGACGTGGTCGTACAGGGAGGGCGCGTCGGCCAGGGAGGCGTCGGAGGGGTTCAGGCCGAGCTCGACGAGGCGCGCGAGGTTCTCCTTGCGCAGATCGTTGGCGGCCTGGATTAGCTCGGCATCGGTGATGCGCCCGGCCCAGCGGGCCTCGAGGGCGCGCTTGAGCTCACGGCCACGGCCGATACGCGGATAGGCCAGGATCGTGGCGGTGGGGAACTGCGTGGTCGCAGCGGACATGGTTTTCTCCTTGGGTGTGCTACTCGTTCGGCCTGCGCGGGAAACCCCGCACCCTGCCGCAGGGTGGATGATGGTGCGCTCAGGCGCAGGTGTCGGGGGTCGAGGCCTGGGACCGCAGTGGGTCAGGCTTGACTCCCATGAGGGCCAGGATGTCCAAGACGGGCTTGGAGCGGTTGAAGGTGTAGAGGTGGACGCCTGGCGCACCCGCCTCCAGGACGGAGTGGATGAGGCGCGAGCCGAAGACGGCGCCGAACTCGTCGCGCGCCTCCTGGTGGGGGTAGTCGGCGAGCGTGGTCAGCAGGTATTCGGGGACCTCGATGCCGGTGAGGTCCTGGACGCGGCGCAGACGGGCCGGGTCGGTGGCCGGCAGCAGGCCGGGCACGATCGGGATCGTGACGCCGGCGCGGCGGGCGCGCTCGACAAAGGAGGCATAGACCTCGGCATCCCAGAAGAGCTGCGTGATCGCGAAGGAGGCGCCTGCGGCCTGCTTGACGAGGAGGCGCTCGACTTCCTGCGCGGGCGTGGTTCCGGCGGCCGGGTTGCCAGCGGGGAACGCGGCGACGGCGATCGTCAGGGGCTTGAAGGCGGAGCGCAGCGCCTCGCCAGGATGGGCGTCGCAGCGGCGCTTTTCGACGGTACGGATCAGGTGGATGAGCTCAGTGGCGCTGCCGACGCCGCCCGGGCCAGGCTCCCAGCCTTCCTGTCCCACCGGCGGGTCTCCGCGCAGGGCCAGGAAGGTGCGCACGCCAGAGTCCAGGTAGTCGTAGACAGTGGAGACGACCTCTTCGGTCGAGTTACCCACGCAGGTCAGGTGCGCGATCGGCTGGATCGGGGTGTCACGCACGAGGCGGCGGACCGTCGCGCGGGCGTTGGAGCGGTCTTTGCCGCCCGCACCGTAGGTGACGGACATGAAGTCGGGGCGCACGCGCAGCAGCTGATCGACCGTATTCCAGAAGGGTTCTTCCAGGGAGGGCTTGCGCGGGGGCATGACCTCGAAGGACAGGAGCGTAGGCTCGTGGTCGTGGGTGCAGGGACAGGCGTAGGGGTCGTCTGAGAAGGGCACGGTGTAACTCTCGGGTGGCGGCTGGCTTCCACGTGAGTGCGCGTTGGCGCGGGGGTGTGGCGGTGGAGCGCGAGCCTAAGGATTGGCGGACGTCGGTGTCAGCTGCACATTCGGGCACGAATCGACCCGCACATGCGACGGGTGGTGTTCGTTCGTGCGTTCATGACCCCAGTATGTCCGCCTTCGCGCAGGTGGCGCAGGAGGGGTCCACGTAACGGGAGTTTGTGACAGCGCCCGTCTCAGAAACGAGACGGGCGCATGGAGATAGCTGGTGCCTCCGACAGGACTCGAACCTGCAACCTCGGGATTGCGTCACAGTCCATATTCTGGACACTTTGGCAGGGTCATTAGCGCACGTCGGATCGGGAGTGGCGGCGTAGCACGAGCGCGATCGCGTGACGTGAGTGAGGATAGCGGCCATGGTTACACAAAAAGCGGGAGTGCCGAGCGGGTGGAGTACACCAACCGGAGATTACAGACTGCATCTATTGGGGATTGGGCGGTCAGTGGCGACCGTGAGGCTCCGGGTCGATTGGGTGAGACGTTTTGCGCGCGCCGTCGAGGTGGGGCCTTGGGAGGTGGGGACCGCCGACGTGATTGAGTGGTCGGCGGGTCACCTGTGGGCGCGGGATACGCGCCGGAGCGCCCTACAGTCAGTCGCCGGATTCTACGCATGGGCGAGCGAGACGCGTGAGGTCGGTGTCGATCCGGCGCGGATCCCATCGGTGAGGGCGAGCGCGCCCGCGCCGAGGCCAGCCGATGACGTTGCGGTTATGCGGGCGCTGTCCTCGAGTGATTGGAGGGTGAGGCTTGCGGTGAGGCTCGCGTCCGAGCTGGGATTGAGGCGCGGCGAGGTTGCTCGAGTGCGCGGGTCCGATCTCGTGCGCGATCTGAGGGGCTGGTCGCTTATTGTGCACGGCAAGGGCGGGAAAGCGCGGATAGTGCCCCTCGCGGCAGATTTAGCCCTCGAGGTCGAGCGGCGCGGGTCGGGGTGGCTGTTTCCCGGTGCGGACGCCGGGCACGTCTCGCCGGAGTGGATCGGGCGGCTCGTAGGCCGCGCTCTACCCTCCGGGGTCACTATGCACGCATTGCGACATCGTTTCGCTACTCGAGCGTATGAGAGGACCGGCGATCTCGTCGCTGTGCAACGGATCCTCGGGCATGAGTCACCACAGACGACCCTTAGGTATCTCGCCATTGCTGATGAGACCCTAAGGGCCGTTGTGGAGGCCGTCGCTTAGCGTGGCCTTACTTTTGTCGCGCGGGCTTTATCGTCTCGAGCGCGCGGATCCTCGCGTCATAGTCCCCATGCTCTCGATCACGCGTCACTCTGAGGTCTCCGATTTCATGACCGAGTCCATTGACCTCGCGTGCGAGTGATTCGACTGAGTGCCGGGCGATGAGTACGGCGGCGCTTTGCTTGGCCTGTTCGGTCTCGATCCGTCGGATGGTCTCGCCGTGGGCGGCTAGTTGGTCCTCGATCCGCTGGGTCGCGTCCGAGATACTAGATCCGTGGTTGGGACTCACGCGGGCGTGAATCCGGCGGGCCTGTATGAGGGTCGCGACCGAGGCGACGACGGTCGAGAGGCCGGTCAGGCCGCCGAGCGCGGTGATGACCTCGGCGGTAAAGCTCATTCGTCCGCTCGGGGCACGTGAGCGAGCGCTGTTCCCGTCCCGAGAACGGAAGCCACGAGGGCTATCCACATAGGCGCTGTTTCGGACTCGATGACGCCGTAAATTACGAGGATCGGAACAAGCGCGGTGGCGATTCCGTAGAGCCACCTGCGCACATCGGGTGTGAGCCACGCGAGCCGCTCGGGTGTCATTTTCATGCCTCCTTCTTGGTGGCGTTAATAACGCGATCGACGGCGCTAGCGATATCCTCGCGTACGCCGTCGCGGATAACATCTACCGCATAATTGTGCTGTTCCCACGCCTGGCGCACGATGAGATTATAAAAGTCCCAATCGACGACCTTTGCGGATCCGAGCATCTGTTCATAGGCGGTGCGTTCGCCAAATGTGTTATCGATGGCGCGCGCACCGCCGATGGTTGCGTGAATGAGGGCGTACGCCCATTCGCCCCAAGGGGTGAGCGTGCAAATGATGTACATATCGTCTCCAATCAGAATTGTTTCGGTTGTTGTGGGCGCTGCGGTGGAATTTGCGCAGCTAGTGGGAGGCCGAAGGACATGTGTCCATTTCCCGGCCTGTGTGTAGGGATGGGCGTAGAAACTGATAACGCGGGTCTCGCCGCCGGTGTCATCGCCGGGGCCGTCGCCTTCGGCGCTGCCCATGATGTCGCCGTGGCCGTCGATCCATGCCTCGGCGAGGCGCTCGTCGCCGATGTATCCGGCGACGTGTCCGACGCCGCCGGATGATGCCTCGGAGAGGAGGAGATCGCCGGTGTATAAGTTATCGGCGTCGCCGCCGGTCTGTGCGTATGGGATGACTGCCCATCCCACGGCCTCGAGGGCTTGTCGCATGTCGCCGGTATATGTGGCCGCGCCTGTGGGGTATCCGGCTTGCCGCGCGGCCTCGAGGACTAGCGAGGAGCAATCTGCCTCGAACTGGAAACCGGGAAAATCGATACCGCGCGTGCGTGCAACATCGGTGCGGTGCGGCTGTGAGTAGCCGCCGTCGGCGATCGCACTCATCCAGTACAGACGCCGCGCTAGTTCTTGCGTACTCAAATTGTCATTCCTTTCAGTCGGAGAATTCGTTAATTGTCGCGATCCAGTCGAAATAAGCATCGGATGAGTTAATACCGCCTGTGTCGTTCCACGCGTAATAGTAGAAACCCGTCGTAGTGACGTTGTAGATCGCGATGCGGAGCCGCTGGTTGGCGCATGAGATCGCGATATTTGGCACCTTACGGAAAGGCTTTGCGAACGACTCCTTGCCTTCACCTGCCTGGCCCGGCGCGTAGGCACCTATGCCTACGCGGCCCTGCTGTCGGGACGACGCCAAACGGTCGATGAGTTGTTTCAATTCGGCGAAATTTGCATTCACATCTTCTGCGCGGGCGATCTCGCCAGGTACAAACTTTTTCATGAGCGGGGTCCTTTCAAGGCGTTAGGGGCTAGGTTGAGCGTGGTGGTCCACGTGGTGGGGGTGATCTTGTGGGTGACCTGGGTGATGAGGACGGGCGTCGAGTCGCCTCGGAATTGCACGGCGGCGGCTGTGATGGGGTCGAGCCGCGCCGCTTGTCGCATGAGCGCGCCGCGATTATCGGGGCCGTGCTTATGCGCGGGGATGAGGGTGATGCGGCTCGGCGTCGGCTCGGAGTTTGCGGCGGTGAGGTAGCGACGGGCGGTGGCCTCGAGGACATCTCCGGCGAGGGTCGTGTCGATCGATACGGTCGTGCCGCCCCATACGTCGGCGGCTGTGGGGTCGCTGACTGTGACCTCGATGTCCTCGGCTCGCCACGCTCCGTTTTCGTCTCGGACGGCTTGGTGGTTCGTGATGGTCACGTGGCCGATTGAGCCCGATGCAGTCCATTCGTTCGCGATCGCGGTGTAGGACCACACGCCGCGCGATAGGTCCGTGTCGATCGCGTCGCTGAATGTCAGGGCGGGGGTGGTGGGGCGGTTGACTGTGATCGAGACGGTTCCGCTGCGGGTGACGGACCATGAGCCGACGACGGACGCGGTGAGGGCGTCGATATGCTTAGCAAGACTCGTTTCCCATACCGTCGCACAGATGCGGGCGGGCACATTGGTTGTGTCGATCGTGTACTCGAGGCCGGGCGCGCTCGTGACGAGGCGCTCGAGGCGTGCACTCCATGTCTCGGATCCGTCGCCGCCGTCTGCTTTCGCGCCGTACCGGGTGATTGCAGCGAGGCGAGCGACGGTGTCCGAGCATGTAAATTCGACCTCGTATTTCGTGCGCCCGCCGGGCTTGTGCGGGGTGACGGTGAGGTCGGTGATGATGCCCGTGTAGATCGGCGTCCGGGTAGGCCAGTGAATGAGCTTGACCGGTGTGCCGTGGTGGATACCGGTCGCTCGAGGGCTGAGTGCGTCGATCGCGCGGATGGTCAGGGTGCCGACGCGGGCGGTGAGGGCCGGACCGGTCGCTTGTACGCCGCGCGTGATTGACATGTCCGTGACGGGCGCGGTGATGTCTTGCCAGTAGTCGGTGGCCGTTTCGGTGACTTCCCACGCGCGGGTATCCCACGCGTGCCTATCCCATGTCAGGGCGTTTGGGCGGTCGCCGCCGATGGTCCATGCCTCGCGGTCCCATCGGTGCTGATTCCATCGGAGGCCGGTCGCGCCGGGCATCGGGTAGAGCGCTTGGAGCGAGAGGACATCTCGAGGCTTTGGGAAGTCGCTTAAGGGTGTCTCGTCGATGATGTCGAGGCGCTCGATGATGCCGGAGCGGATGCCGGAGACCTCGAGGGTGAGGGTGGGGCCGGTGGTGACGGTCGCGGTGTAGTCATAGCGTCGCGAGGCCGGGTAGCGGCGAGTGTGATCGCCCGCGCGGATGATGACAGGTGTGCCCATTTGGGTTGAGGAGACGGCGAGGATGACCGTGATCCGGTGTCCCGGCACGAGGTGGTCGATCGTGCATGCAAGCGATGAGCCTGTGAGCTGGAACTGCAGACGCCCATTACCACGGGGCAGGATTGTTGCGCCGGTGTAGTCGGTGGGGCTGGGTGCGGGTAGCTTGGTCATCGGCCCGCTCCATTGAGTCGCGTGTACTGCTCGAGGCTCGATGCGATGACACGCCCGGCGTCGATCGAGGGCGTGAGCATCGGCGCGTCAATCGTGACGTTGTAGACGTTGACGATGCGCCCGCCGGAGAGGTCGAGGGCAGCGGTAGGGCTGAGGAATTCCGTCCCGGCCACATCGCGCGTGAGCCCCTGCAGAGAGCTTTTGACGTTGCCGTACTGCGATTCGAGGCCCTTGATAAAGCCCTGAATCACGAGCACGCCCGCGGGCGTGAGGATCCGCTTATCCAAGTCCTCCGGGCCCTTCCAACTGGTGAGGCTCGAGGTGAGATTGCTGAGGGTCGATTGCACGCTACCGATCATGGACGTGATGCCGGAGATGAATCCCTGAATGAGGCTCCGGCCAGCGTTCACGAGGGTCGAGCCGAGCGATCCGATGGCACTCACGGCGCGGCTCGGGAGGCTCGAGATAAAGCCGACCGCCGTGCTGACGCCGCTCGAGATCGCGCCGGTGAGCGAGCTCATCGCGCCGGTGACCGCGCCGGTGATGTTAGACCGGAGATTATTGAAGTATCCGATCGCGCCGGATATGAAACCGTTGATCGTGCCGGTGACCGCGCCGAGGACGGTCGTGATTGTCGAGCTTATGGAGCTCCATACGCTCGTCGCGATTGCCCATATCCCGTTCCATGCCGCCGAAATTGTCTGACTGACTGCCTGTATCGTTGCGCCGAGGTTTTCCACGAGGAACGCGACAAACTGGCTGAGGACGCCGATCGTCGCGGTGATGATGGGCGTGAGGATCTGGATTGCGACCGTGAGAACGTTCCCGATGACGGCGGCGACCATTGAGATAACGTCGATGATGGGCGTGAGGATCGTGATGAGGACGGACAGGATCGGCGCGAGCGCGCTGACGAGCGCCTCGATGAGCGGCGAGAGCGCTATCACGAGGCGACCGACAAACTCGCCGACCGCGCTGAGGAGCTGTCCGATGACGGGTAGGACGGGCGCGAGGGCAGTCACAAGGCTATCGACTAGCTGCAGGATGACAGGTAGGAGCGGCTCGATCGCGGTGAGGATCGCGCTAATGACCGAGCCGATGGCCTCGAGGAGCGTCCCGATCGTGGGCAGGACGGGCACGAGGGCCGAAACGACGGCGGCGATGATACGCGAGAGGATCGGGAGGAGCTGCCCAATGATCGGGATGATGGTCCCGGTGAGAATACCGCCGACCTGATTGAGGAGGTTCCCGATGACGGGCAGGACTTGAGCCATGACGCCGCCGAGGAGGTCGGCGAGGCCCTGCAGGGCCGGTACGACGCTCGGCAACGCCGCCGCGAGCGTGTTGCCGAGGGCCACCCCAATATCGCCGATGAGCTGTGCGATCGTGGGTAGGAGCGGCTCGATCGCCTGAAAGATGAGGTGTAGCGGGCTGAATGAGCTCGCGATCTGCATGACGGTCGGAACGATCTCCATGAGGGTGGGGATGACGGGCGCGAAAGCCTGTCCTATCTGCGTGGCGACCGGTATGACGGTCTGCATGACAGAGGCGAACACCTCGCCGACCTGGGAGACGATGGGGCCAATGACCTGCATGACGCCGCCGAAAGCCGTTTTAAGGGTGCCTCCGATGCCGCCCGCGCCGCTGAGTCGGTCGCGGATCGAGTCGATGACGGGCGCGATCGCATCCCCAATAGGGGCGAGCCGGGCACGGACGGTCTCGATGACGGGCGCGATCGCATCCCCAATAGCCGTGAGACGTGCGGGGATGCCGGTGATCCAGTCGGCGAACTTTTGTCCCGATCCGTCGATGAGCGCCGAGAGCTTAGGTCCGAGGAACGCGGCGGCGGCGTCGGCGGCGGGCGCGAGCGCGCTCGTGACGGCGTCGATCCCGATCGTTGCTTGCTGTAGGACGGTCTTGAAATGCGGGAAGATGGGACCGACGGCGACCGCGCCGAGGCGACCAAGCGCCGCGAGCGTGTTCGCCCATGCGCCGCGCGTCGTGTCTGCCATGACGCGGCCCGCGCCGCCGATGTTCTTTTCTACCGCGCCCAGGAAGTCCTCGAGGGATACCTTTCCGTCGCTGACCATCTTCCGTAGCTCGTCGGTCGTGACGCCCATCGACTCGCTCAAGTACTTCCAGATCGGAATGCCTCGGTCGGCGAGCTGGTTCATTTCCTGAGTGGTCACCTTTTGATTGGTGGCGACCTTGCCGAAAATTGAGCCCATTTCCTCCATCGAGGTACCAGCGATTTGGGCGGTATCGGCGACGAGGCCGAGGTAGCGTTGCAGATCCTTACCGGGCTTGATCTGAGCGGCGAGAGCTGACGCGGCGGTGGTAGCGGCGGCATCGAGGCCAAAAGCCGTACCCTTGACCGCCGCTAGGGCGTCCTTGGAAACCTGGGTCACTGTTGCGACATCTGCCCCTAGTGCCCTGAGCTTTGCCTGTGCGTCCTCGATTGCGAGCGCGCGCGAAATGCCCTTTTTGGCGGCGATACCGGCGATTGCCGCGCCGATCGCGCCGACGGCGGCGACGCCGGTTTTCGCCATACCGCCGAGCTTGGAGCCGAGCCCGCCGAGGGTCGAGGCAACATCGCCCATGCCACGCTTGAAATTCGACGTGTTGGCGAGGACGGACACGATGACGGTTTGGCGACCCATCGACGGACCTTTCTAGTTGCGGTTGCGTTTCTTAAGAACCTTGATAAATTCCTCGAGCTCGGCGAGCGTGAGCTGCTTGTATTCGGTGGGAGACATGCCCGCCGCTACACAGACGTTGGCCATGAGGCGGGCACGCTCCCTAGCTAGGGGCGGGTGGCATCGCCCTCTGTGAGCGGCTCGATGATGCGGTTTGCTTCTTCCATGGGCAGGGCGTCGATTTCCTCGAGGGTGAGGGGGTGATCGGATCGGTTGCTCATGATGTAGACAAGCGCCTTGAGGACGCGACCGAGGGGCTTGTCCTCGTCGATCTGTGCGAGGGGGAGGCCGGAGATGTCCTCGAGGGTGGTGACCTCGCCGATGGTGAGAGAATCGAAATTCATGATGGTTCCTTAGAGGTTGTTGCGGTCGAGGGTCTCGCCTAGACCGGTTTCAAGGCGGGTGATGACCTCGCCTCGTGTTTGCTCGATTGCCTTGAGCATGAATTGGTTGGGCTTGATGTGGTGTGCGGGCCACCCGTAGTGGATGACGCCCGCGTAGGGGAGGCGTTTGGATTCGTATCCTGTGCGCACGACGGCTTTCGTCTTGCCGCGCCCGGCACGGATCGTGCCTCGCAGGACGCCGGTGCGGGCGGGAGCGAGGCTGCGCCCCCGCCCGGCGACGATCTCGCCGATCGAGTGCATGAGATCACGCATGTTCTCCGAGTCCGCTCCAGCCTTCTCAGCGGCGCGGATCGCTCTCGTGAGACCATCGACTCGAAAGGCGACTTCACCCGGCATTAGGCGGCGGTCTTCTGGGTCCAGGAGATCACCGGGAGCTCAAGGTCAAACGTGGATTCCTCGTTGACCTTGACGGGCAGCGTCGGCGGGGTGGAGATCGTGCACACGCCGGTGTAGTGGGGCTGGTCGGCGGTGGGAGTTTCGTTGCCGTTGGGCGCGAACACGAAGGGCACGTCCTTTCCGACGCTGTCGAAGAGGAGACGCCACAGGCTCGCTGAGGCGGTGGAGACGATGCCGGCGACCTTGAGCTTCATCTGGGTTCCACCTGCGCCGATGGAGCCGAACGTGGCGGTCGAGTCGGACTCGGAGGGGCTCATCTCCGCTTCGCTCATGTCGGGCCAAACGTCTCGGTCGTTGAGCTTGAAGCCCAGCTTCTTTCCCTTGATGCGGGCGGATTCGCGGACGGTGACCTGTGCGGGTTCGGGTGCCATGACGGGTGCCTTTCGTTAGATGGGGGTGGTGGCTGTGATGGTGACGGCGGGGAGGGTGAAGGTCTCTCCAGTCAGGTAGTAAGGGGCGCTCACGTCAGTGGCGCTCCAGTCGGTGCCGTCCAGGACGGTGAGGACCGCCGAGGTGAGGGTCTCGAGGCCGCTGATCTGGTCGGCGGCCTTGCCTCGTGGGGTGACGCAGATGATCCTCAGGGCGAGGCGGTGGGCGCGGGCGAAGGCGGTGGGCGCGGGGTCCAGTTCGATCCAGGGGGTGGAGGGTGTCAGGATGATCTGCGGCGGTGAGGGCCGGTCCACGTCGTGGGCGAGCACCTGAGCGCCGTCGATCGCGTCGGCGAGCGTGGCGGCGAGGGTCTCGCGGAGAGCGGTGATGTCGCATGTCATCCGAACGTGACTCCGATCCATGGGGCGAGGATGGGCCTCGCGGCGATCATGGGATCGCGGGCGAGACGGACGCTACCCCCGATGTCTGAGTACCCGGCGACGATGCCGCCGACCGCGTCGCGCGCCGCCCATAGCTCGGCGGCGACCTTATGCACGGCGAGGGTGATGATCTCGCCGGGCACGTCCTTCCCTGTCGTCGCGGCGGCCACGAGGTGCCGGGCGCCGTCCAGGACGGGCGTCAGTTCGCCGTCGGTGGCGGTGGGGTTATGCAGGTAGGCGCGAAGGGCGTCGAGCTGGTCGGGGGTAGCGGCCTCCATGGTCACGCGCCGATCTTGAGGGGGATCAGGCGGTCGGGGCGCTCGGGCGCGATCGCGCCGTAGTAGTAGACGCTCATGTCCCTGGTAAGATTCAGGATTGCGTCGTCCTGCAGGTGCGCAAGACCCGACGTGTAGACGCAAATCGCTTCCTTGTTGAAGAACGTTCCGGCGACGTGCTCACCTCGGTTGGCCGTGGCCTTCAGATCGGGGATGACCATGATGTTCCCGAGGGTGCCTGCCAGTGCGTCAGTGGAGATCGTGCCGATGGTGCCTGTTCCGTGCCCGGTGATCGCCATGTAGGGAACGCCCGATGAGGTTTCGAGGGTGCCCAGGCGCAGCCAGGTGGCCCGATCCACGATGAGGCCCGTGATCGAGGTGCCGAGTTCCTGGTAGGCAGCGTTTGCGTCGGTGATCATGGCGAACAGGTCCGCGTAGGTCAAGGCCGAGAGTTCCTTGCTGATCGTGATCGCGTGCGGGGCTTCGCTGACCTGCTTCTCCAGGGCGGCGCGGAATCGCGTATTCGCGTCCTTTCCGGCGGCGACAGCCATGGCCTCGACAGTGCGGGTCACCATGTTGGTGCGGGCGCGCTGAATCTCCTGGAAGGACAGGGTCGCGCCGCCGCCGAAGGTCTCGATGTTCGCGGTCTTGACCTTCGTGGATACCTTTCCGGTCTTGAGAGCGTCGCCTTCCTTCTCCTGCTTGCCCACAACGACGGTGTTTTCCTTGAGTTCCGTGTACTCCATGGTCATGCCCTCGGCGGGGAGCGGACCCGTCGTGAAGTGGCGTGCGAGGGGGTTTGCCTCGTCGATGATCCGGGTGAGGTCCTTGATGAAGACCGGGGTGGCGTTACGCCCGTCGTCGTCGATCTTGCCGCCGTTGTAATCGCGGCGCATGAGCGGGGTGAGGGCCTCGCGTGCCTGGTCGTCGCCGGAGGCGAGGGCCTTGAGGTACTCGCCCGCGCTGCGGCGGTCGGGGCCGGTGGGCTCGGCGGGCGCCGTGCCCAGGGCGGTGCGCCGGTCGAGGTCTGCGAGGTGGGCGCGGATGCCCTCGAGGTCCTGTGCGGTGACCTCGGGCTCCTGGGGGCTGGTGGTGTCCATGGGGGTTCCTTCCTGGTGGGGGGTCTGCTGTTGGCGGACGTTCGTGATCTTGGCGTCCTTGTAGGCGGGGTTGAGGACGACTGAGAACTCGATCGCCCGGGCCTTGGTGATGGTGTTGACGGCTTCGCCGTCGACGGTGTCCTCCCGGGATTCAATGAGCTCGAATCCGATGCTCATGGACTTGAGAACGCCATCTTTCATGAGGGTGTAAACCTCGTCACCGCGGGCGGTGTGAGAGATGCGCGCAGTGATCTCAAGACCAACGTCGGTTTCTCGCGTGCCCGTGATCGTTCCGATGGGATCGTGGTGCTGGTAGACAAGGACCGCGCCGGTTGCATCGACGCTGCCCTTCTCGAAACGCTCGCGATATCCCCATCCCATGTCGTACACGGGACCGTACGGGACGCCGATGGCGGTGAGCTCCCTGGTTCCCTCGTCGATGGATCGGGTGTTGAGCGCGATATCCAGGGTCGCGGTGCGCGTGTTCATACAGTCTCACTTTCAAGGGTGGTGTGGAGGGGTGTGAGCCCTTCGATGGATCGGACCTCGTCGATGGTGAGGAAGCCACTGCGGATCGCGATTTCGTGGGCCTCATACCGGCTCTTCGTGTCAGATCGGAGGACGGCGTCGAGATTGAAGCGCGCTTGCTGGCCGCGCGGGAGGAGCCAGGTGAGCATGTCCTCGATAGGGGTCAGATACCCCATAAGGGTGTCGCGCAGCATATCGAGCGAGGCCGACTCGACGTTGTGGTAGGTCAGCGAGGCGCCCTCGATCGCGATAGCGAGCTTTGCTGGCGGGATGCCGAACAGACGCGCGACGCGCGTTACTGACCACTTCTGCGAGTCCAACCACTGCAGGTCGGAAGGCTTGACGCCGACGGGCTGGTAACTCAGGCCCTGACCGAGGACAGCGGTCTTCCCGGCATGTTGCTTCTGCGCCCATTCTTCGGCGGCCGCGTCTGCGGCGTCCCGGGTGAGGGGCTGATCAGTCGTCAGGACACCGGCGGGGGTGCCGCCGCGCGTGAAGAGCTGATCGGCGTATCTGGCGACGTGGGCCATGCCGTCCAGGCCGCGCCGGGCGGCCTGGACGGGGCCGAGCCCGAGGGGACGACCGGGGAGGACCAGGTAGCGCAGATGCGCGATCGTGGAAGCGTCGATCTCGACGCCGTCGAGACTGTAATGGGGGATGCGGCGGGCGTCCAGGGCGACGGCGACCCGGGCGGGGTCCACGACCTGGAGGCTGAGGAGGTCCCCCCGCTCGCCGCGGCGGATGAGCCAGAAAGCGTTACCGGTCAGGGACAGGGCCGAAACTGTTTCGGTGATCCATTGGCGTTGAGTGCGCCAGGGATCGGGACGAGCGACGATCGTACTGTCGATGAGGGCCGTGCCCTTCCACGTGTCGATCGTTAGCTGCCCGGCGAGGGTCTGCAGGTAGGACAGGGCTCGGTACACGGCGTCTAGGCCAATGATCTCCTCCAGGCCCACCGCTGCTTCGGCGCGCGAGGGCGGCATGACCCGAGGGGACAGTGCGGTCACGTCGGCGCGCTTGTGGATGCCGAGGGCGGCGAGGAGGTTCATGCCGACAATGGTGCGTGCGGGTTTCTACGTTTCCCGGTACAGGCGTCGCCGGGCGGCGTCAAACCCCCTCGCTGCTTGTGTGCCGCCCGCGTGGCAGGAGCACTCGTGGCCGCGGGCGGCCCTCCAGGCTTCAACGTTGGAAACACGCGGGATGTAGTCTCGCCAGCCGCACGAGCAGACGGCGAGGAACGTGTAGGCGCCACGGTCGATGCGCATCCGATAGTGTGAGTTGTGCGTCATTGCGGGTCCTTAGAACAGTTGGAGGCGGTTGCGGCGTTTCGCGGCGCGGTGGGCGGCGAGGGCGAGGGCACGGATTGAGTCGATGGGCTTGGGGGACTTCGTCGCGCTGAAGGCTTGGGTCCCAGCGATTGGGGTCGTGACGGCCTCTTCGAGGGCGGTGCGGGTGGCTGGGTCTCCGTCGTGGCGTATTTCGCCGGTCTTGACCTTGTCGATGAGCCACTGGCAGGCCGCCGCGTAATCTCGGGAGGTGCCCACAGTGACGGGTATCCCCTGCTCGGCGAGCTCGGCGAGGACGGTGCGGGTGGGGCCGGTCGCGTCGGCGACGATATCGACGTATCCAGCGCGGTACATGCGCGCGATCGCGTCGGTGACCCAGCGCGCCCCCGCCTGGGAGGCCAGGCACACCGCTTGCGTTTCCTCCCCCGCCCGGTACGCGCCGTAGATCGTCGCGGCGCTCCCGTCGGCGGCGACGTCGACGGCGACGGTGATCAGGCCGGGGCCGGGAGGGTCCAGCTGGTCGCCGGAGACGGCGAGGCTATCCCAGATCGCAAGGTCGATGACGGCGGATTCTCCGGTGAGGTCCTCCAGGTTGAGGTATGAGCGTTTCCACGTTGAGAGGGGCTCGTCGCGTCCGAGCGTGAGGAGCTTGTCAAACGTCTGCGTGTGACCAATCGCGGGGTGGAAGGCGAGGGTCTCGCGGCCGTAGGGGTCCGCTGCTGCGAGATCTGGATCAGCGCTCCACTCAAAATAGGCGACGCGGCTGGTGGGGTCCTTGGTTGCCGCCCGGCCCTGCGTGATAAGCCGGTTCAGGTAAGCAGATTTCGCGGTTCCTTTGGTTGAGACGATCCACAGTTGCGAGTCCACGACGGTGGCGAACGTCGGGTTAATCGCCGCCGTTAAGGCGTTCCCTGACTCCTCATCGAAGGCCCATGCCTCGTCGATCATGACGAGGTTCAAACTGTCGCCGTGGATCGCGGTGGGGGTCGGCGCGAACGGGCTGAGCGTGGACCCCGTACGCTTGTAGGTCAGTGCTTCGGAGCCTTTTGAGGCGTACTTTTTGAACGCCCGTTGGTGGTGATCCACGTCGAGAGCCGTGATGATCTGGTCCCACCGCTTGCGGGCGTCCTTGCCTGTCTGCGCGGTCATCTGAATCACGTGATCCCGGTAAGCCAGGAGCCGGTCAGCGGCGACCGCGCGCATGAGCGCGGTCTTTCCTGACTGGCGCGGGACCGAGACGACGACGGTCGGGTAAGCCCACTCCCCCGGCTGGTCAACGTCCAGCTCCAGGGCCACGTCGGCGACGAGGCGTTGCCAGGGCATGAGGGGCGTGCCCATGACCTCGGCGGCGATATGAGCGACCCGCTCACCGAACGTTGGGCGCTCCGGGGTCCGCTGGGTCGCATAAGCGGGCGCCGTCATGCTAGCGCCTTCGCGGTGAGGGCCTGGATTTGTGCGTCCAGGGCATCGAAGTAGGGTTCCTGCCCCGTCAACGGCTCCGGGAGGGAATCGAGAGTGTCAATGAGGACCTTGGTGAGGTTCGCCGTCGCGACGCTCACGCCCTTGGGGCCGCCGAGCATCCCCTGGTCGACGGCCCGCGCCGTCGCCTCAAGGGTTGCCGCGATCGCGACGTACTTCCCAGTGATCAGGCCGTCTTCCTTGAGCGCGGTGAGAGCCGCGATCGTCTGAGACTCCACTGGGCCGACGACTTGAGCGGGGGCTGGTGCCTCCATGCCTGGCAGGACGCTGATTTCACTGGCGAACACGTTTTTTTCTCACGTTTCCTTTGATTTTCTGCCCTTCCCGCCCGTTTTCTGTGCGTTTCGGGGGGAGACGGAAGTTGGGGGCGGGGTTTCCCGCCCAATCGGCCTTAAAAAATGCCCGCGACAAGAGCCGAGCGGACCGGAGGACGCACCGAGCGGACCGGACGAGCGCCACGCGAGGTATTGCAATGCAGATGAGAGAGACGCAGATTTGCGAGGTCATCCCCACCACCAAGCGAGCGCGGGGTCACATGCTCCACCGACGCCGAAAGCGGATCAGGATAAGCGCGCGCCATGTCGATCGGCCCACTGCACACGTAACAGGCCGTGCCGTGAACAGCGGCCACCTGCCACTTGAGGCGCGCGACCTTCCGCCCACCCCACCGACTCAAGACCTCGGCCCCATCGGCGGCGCGGGCGGCGGCGGGTACGACGCCGCGATCTCATCCCTGATCTGCCTCGCCAACGCCGCGATCTGCAGCGCATGACCCGCGAGACGGAACTGCGGCGAAGACATGCTGTAAGGCGACGCACCGTTGAGCTGCTCGTGCGCCCGCATGGCGGCCGCCTCGATATCCACCGCGATATCGGCGACCACGGCGCGCGCATCCTGATGTTCACACATTGATCAACTCCTTCGCCCTGGCGTCCGTGATGGTGAGGCGTGCCCACTGCCTGGGCTCAGCATCCGGGTGAGCCGTGCGCATGTACTCCACAAACGCGGGAGGCCACGAGGCCCCGGTAGCCCCTCGGTCCGCTTGCTCTTCTTCTTTGCGCCGCCGCTGCGCGGCGGCTTTCTCGGCCTCCGCTACCTGCTGCTGACGCATGATCGCTTCGTACTTGCAGGCGTTGCACCGGTCGGCGGACCGCTGCCCATGCTGGCACTCAACGGATAAGTACTTGTGATAAGACGGCCGATGCTTCATATAGGGATCCTTTCGGGTGGAATCAATCTCTTCACGGGAGGAGCGAGGGGACGCCGATGCGGCCCCCTCATCCCGTAGGGAAGGATGGGGCGTACTCATGTCCACATGGGCCGCGCCGACCGGCTTGGGCCTCGCTGAATTGCGACGGAGCCGGTAGAGCTGGATGCGCGCGCGTGTCGCCGCGTTGCGCGCGCGGTCTTCGGCGTCAGAGGCGCGGCGGAATGCCAATGTCCAATCGACTAGCGTGCGCTTGATGACCTTGATGACGCCCATGGTCGGCGCGCCCATGCGGATACCACCCCGGTGCCACTCGATCACGCCAGCATCTTCGAGCCATTGGAGGCAGCGGGACGTGTGGCGGAGCGAGTAACCGGCGCGCTTTGCGAGCTGGCGGGCCGTGGTCTGTACGACGGCGGACAGGTCGGCGCGGGTATCGTGCGCCAGGAGCGCGAGAGTATCCAGGATCGCCCTGGATGCCGCGAACTCCCTGCCCCTGAGTGGTCCCCATCCGATCCGAGAGAGCGCTGCGAGAATGGAGGTGAAGCTCATGCCGGCATTGAGGATGCCGCGCGCCCTCGGCGCTAGCACGGTCGCCGGTTGGGCGGCGGCATCCTCGGCACGCGGGCCGCTAATCGCAGCGCGAGCGGCCGCGACAAAGTCAGCGCGATCAGCGTCCGACCATGCTGTGACGGCGTTCATGGCTGCGTTTCCACCATGTACCGAATCGCCACAGTTACGTAGCAATGAAGCAGCTTAATTTTCTGGGCGCGATCCTTCGGGCGCATCCGCTTAGCGCCGGTGACCTGCATTTTGGCAGCATCGTCGGCGAGCTGAATACTAAGCGCTTGCGCTTTGCGCAGAAGTGAGCGGACGATCGCTGCGTCTGACCCGCTAATCACGGCGTTCTCCGTTCGCTCGGGCGTCCAGCTGATCGGCGAGCTGGCGCAGGATGATCGCAAGATCAGCGGGAGGGATACGCGAGTGCTTCACGTCAGCGAACGAACAATCGAGAGGGATGTAGATTAATGCCCCCGTGGACGCTTCGAGCTGATCGAGCGAGGCCAGCAGGCCGGGGGAGACGTTGTCTTCGAGTCGCTTACTCATGGGAAGCACCCTCGCGTTCGTGGAGGTCGCGACGATAAAGCCACACACCAAACGCGACAAACGTCGCAAGCGCAGAAGCAATCGCTGCGTGAGGCCACGCGCCGATAGCACATAACGCAATTGTCATAACATAGGTGACCAGCATGGCAATTGCTGCCAGGAACTGGAGCCAATCAATGCGAAATTTCATGATGATGCCTCCAGGTTGAAGGCGCACTCAAGATTGAAGGTCACGCGCTCTAAGTCGCCGTGCATGACGGATAGCTCATAACCGGCGACCTCGAAGGCAGAGCTATTGAGCTGGTCGATGATGTTGTCCAATGAATCTATGAGGTTACGCAGCGCCTTTGCGGTCTGCTCTCCTGTTGCGCTCATGATCGGGTCTCCCTATCGAGGGTCGTGGCGGTGAGGTGAATGGGGACCCCCGCGCCCGCTAGGCGATCCAGGTCATTGAGAGACCAGCGGCGTGAGCCTAGGAGCTTCTTCGAGAGGACGGACTGTTGGATACCGATTGCAGCGGCCATGGTCTCTTGAGTGAGGCCAGCCGCGCGCATGTATCGAGTCACTTCAAGGGTGACGAAGTCCTGAGCGAGAGTCATACGGCTGGTTTAGTTCATTTCGGACTAATAATCAACAGGACGGGCCAGTTAATTTGTGTACGACAGTCACACTCTTATGCCATTTTGGACTATCATTGACACATGAGCACACTAACTAGCTTCTCCCCCGCGCCCGCGATTACGACGCGCGATGTCGTCGCGGCGAACGTTCGCGCCGAGGCGGCGCGGGCTGGCTTTAACCAGGTGCGACTAGGGCAAAGACTCGGCATATCGCAGGGTGCCATTACGAAGCGGTGGCGCGGTGAGCGGCCTTGGCAGCTTGAAGAATTGGACAGTCTGGCCAGGGCGCTAGGCGTCTCGGTCATCGATCTGGTAACTCCGACCGGGCGAGAAGTGCGCCTCCGACAGGACTCGAACCTGCAACCTCGGGATTAGAAGGCCCTTGCTCTATCCATTGAGCTACGGAGGCGTGGCGCTGCGCGCCGCCTGTAAGACTAGCTGAGGTTAGCGCACCTTTCCACCAGCGCGCCCCAGCAGGAAGGCGAACAGCGGGAAGAGCAGCACGGACATCGCGCCCGCGACAACGAGGAGGGAGGCGAGCCACGAGGGCAAGACACCGGTCGTCACGCTCAGCTCGGTGACGGCGACGATGATCGGCAGGCCGGTCGCACCGTACAGGCCGATGCGCGTGGCATCCGTCCAGCCGACGCGCTCGATCGACCCGCGGAAGCACTCCAGAAGGGCAATGGGCACGCCACGCACCACGAGGATCGCGCCAACGAAGGCGACGAGCAGGAACGGAAATCCCGCAACCGCCCTCAGCGAGATGTTCATGCCGGAGGTGACGAAGAACAGCGGGATGAGGAAAGAGAAGCCGAGGGTGCGCAGCTCGCCTTCGACCATCGAGAAGTTGCCGGGCGCCAGTGCGCGCACGATGATGCCGGCAGCGAACGCGCCGAGCACCATGTCCAGTTCCATGACGGCGGACAGCGCCATGAGGCCGGTGAGGACCAGCATGACGACGCGCATGAGCGTCTTTTGCGAGGTCTGCGCGCCGTGTAGGATCGTCCGCCCGATCGCGGGATGCTTGAGGATGAAGCGCGTCGGGATGGCGACCGCAAGGACCGTGGCCAACGCGAAGAGCAACAGAACGATCGCCGCGGCCCACGGGCTTCGCGCCGACAGCAGCAGCGACATGGCGATGATGGGTGCGAGTTCGCCGACGGCGCCGTGGACGAGGACGGCCTTGCCGATCGTTGTCCCCATGACGCCGGCCTCCATGAGGATGGGCAGCAGGGTGCCGAGCGCGGTCGAGGTCAGCGCGATCGCGAGCGCAATGTAGGTGGCGGCGGCGACACCCGTCGTCCCCGACGCGGCGACCGCCACCCAGGAGACGGCCAGGCCGATACCGAAGCACGCCAGCCACGTGAGCAGCGAGCGTCTCCCCGCCCTCCCATGCACCTCTTCGACGTCGATCTCGGTGCCCGCGATGAGGAAGAGCATGCCCATGCCGACCTCGCGGAACACGGAGATCGGCTCGGTGAGGGACGCGAGCCCGAGAACGTTCGGCCCGATGATGACGCCGAGGATGAGCAGCCAGACAACGTCGGGCACGCGCTTGCGCGTGAGCGAGGACAGAAGGGGTGCGATGGCCGCAGCGGCGGCAATCAGGAAGAGGGAGACGATGGCTCCCTCGGTGCCACTCGTGCTCGACGCGGCGACGAGGCCGTGGCCCACTCCCCCGCTCGCGGCGGGCAGAGACAATGGCAGGCTCATGTGCGTTCCTATTCGAGTACTGGAATCAGGCGCGCGCCGACGACCGATAGGGCGAAGGGCACGTATTCAGGAATTGCTGGCATGACAAAGGCCCGGGACAACAAGTCCCGGGCCCGTGCGTGGACGCGAGGTCAGCCCTCGACGTCCAGGAGACCATTCTTGTAGGCCTTGGCCAGGCGGCGGGGCACGCGGATCTCACGGCCGGCAACCT
>ERZ773007.420-NODE-420-length-21594-cov-7.458006_pt1 | contig 21594 bp, 27 predicted proteins | sample MGYA00580665_ERZ773007 | MGnify/ENA primary metagenome ERZ773007 (study PRJEB29015, sample SAMEA2738122) | human oral metagenome | biome: human oral; feature: human-associated habitat; material: saliva | place: China | collected 2167 ... | reverse complement strand
TTTGGTGGCATGATTGCCATGATTTTTGATTGCCATGGAACGGCTTCAGCAGCTTGGTTTGCCCATCAAGAAAAAGGCTTAGACTTGACCCGAGATACAGTCATTGGACGCTTTATCACAGCCCGCTTAGAAGTTGATTACCAGAGCCCGACGCCTATTGATCAGGAAATCATCGTCACTTCGAGGCTTGAGGAGTTGGGAGCAAGGAAAGCTATAATAGTGATGGAGATGTCGGTAGCAGGACAGCCAAGAGCCAAGGCTAAAATGGTAGCAGTTGCAGTGAAAGATCATATGTAGTCAAATTCCCTTGGTGCCTTATATCAAGGGAATTTTAGCATGTTTTGAGTAATTTTATCTTGATTTTTGCAATTAGGACATTATTTTGGTATAATAGTTACTTGTCTTGGGGTCGTTACGGATTCGACAGGCATTATGCGGCACATTTTGCGACTCATCTAGCGGATGTAAAACGCCAGTTAAATATAACTGCAAAAAATAACAATTCTTACGCTTTAGCTGCCTAAAAACCAGCCAGCGTGACCTGATTCGGATTGCTTGTGTCTGATGACCGGTCTTATTATGAGCAAGCTACGGTAAAATCAAGTCTAAGGATTTTACAAGAGATTGATAGACTCGCTTAGCTTGGGCTTGAGCCATGTGTCAAAGCTGAGTTAAATGAAGACATGGCCTATGGTCGTAGACAAATGTGTTAGCAGGTGTTTGGACGTGGGTTCGACTCCCACCGGCTCCATAGGGATATGTAAATGAGGTTTTTGATTATATGAGTTTTTTTGGAAAAATCTTAGGGAAGAGTCAAGATAGTCATCTACCTATTGAGGAAGTTTCTGTTGATTTAGAGAATCTTCCGAATGAATGGGGCTCTTTTTCGACCCTTATTGATGACCGAATGGCTAGTATCCGCCTAAATTTAGCGTTGAATTCTATCGCTCCCTATCCATCCTATACTTATGCACTACGTTTGAGAATTGCTATTTTGAATGTTGATCCAGAGACAGGGTTTCCAGATTATGATGAATTTTCTAATTTGAATCTTATCGAAGATCGTCTTTCAGAAGCGATGAAGCGCATTGCGGCTATCTATGTCGGAGTAGTCATCACAGATGGTCATATAGAATTTTATTACTATTTGAAAGATAGAGAGCGACACATGCCGATTATTGCTCAGGTAATGGAGCAATTTTCGAAATATCAATATAGTTCAGCTACTCTGGTGGATCCTGAATGGAAACAATACTTTGACTTCTTGTATCCAAATGAATATGAGTACCAATCTATCTTAAACCAGCGTATCTGGTATCGCTTAGATAAAGAAGGGGATGACCATAGTCAACTACGGGAAATCACTCATAAGTTTAGTTTTGAGACTTACGATGATCGTGTTTCCTTTATGGGGGATGCCTCTGCTCTTGATTATGATATTTCTTCTAGGAAAAAAGAAGAAGGCGATCCTCAACCTTACAAACTAGAAATATCCCGATTTGATACCACAGAGCTCCCTAGCATCAACCAACATGTTTGGGAATTAATAGAAATTTCGAAAAAATATAACGGAAAGTATAGCGGCTGGAGCTGCAATGTGGTATAATGGATAAAGTTTTGAGAAAGCAAGTCTTTCTCTTTTATGGAAGATTACTCAAGAGGCTTAAGAGGCTGTGTTGGAAACGCAGTAGGCGTGTAAAAGCGTGCGTGGGTTCGAATCCCATGTCTTCCGTTGTATTTCAAGAAGCGCCAAAAGGCGTTTTTTTGATAGCAGGACGAAGAACGATAATCACTTTGTTTAATGCTAGACCCGCAGAATATAGAAGTAAGGATAGTATGTAAGAAATCAGATGGATTCGTTTCCATCTTTTTTATTTGAGAAAAACCTTGAAATTTTTCTGAAAAGGAGTAAACTGTACATAGAAAGTTTCGGAGGTTCTGCATGAAGTTATATGTCCAGTTGATGATTATTTTCTCGATTTCCATCATTGGAGAGGGGATATCAAGTGTCTTCCATCTTCCCATTCCAGGTAGTATTATCGGCTTAATCTTGCTATTTCTTGCTTTGCAGTTTAAGTTATTGCGGCTCCGCCACGTCAGTATGGTCGGAAACTTCCTGTTAGCCAATATGACCATTCTTTTTCTGCCACCGGCGGTTGGTATTATGGATAAATTTCACGTGATTGCTCCTTATCTGCTACCGATTGTTTTGATTATTCTTGGTGCCATTGTTTTAAATGTGATCGTCATTGCCCTTGTCGTACAGTTCATCAAGCAGCATTTTGAAGGCGATTATGAGGAAGGAGGGATGGATCATGTCTAATCTATGGAGTAACCCGCTATTTGGACTCGCCTTGTCCATTTTGGCCTACCTCATTGGGATGCTGATTTTCCGTAGATTTCCACATCCTTTGACAACGCCTCTCCTTTTAGCAGCGATTTTGGTCATTGCTTTTTTGAAATTAACGGGAATTTCTTATAAGGACTACTATGTCGGTGGGGCTTATTTGAACAATTTAATCGTACCGTCAACGGTTGCTTTGGGGATTCCGCTTTATAAGACCTTTCACCTGATGAAACACCACGCTCGCAGTATCCTGTTAGGAACCTTTGTGGCTGTGGTAGTCAATACGACTTTCACGGCTCTACTTGCGAAATTCTTTGGGATGGACTTCTTTTTAGCAATTTCCCTATTTCCTAAATCTGTCACAACAGCAATGGCAGTGGGTATTACTGATAAAATGCAGGGCCTGACAACTGTTACCTTGGTGGTTGTTGTGGCGACAGGGATTTTGACAAGTGTCATGGGACCGACTATTCTTAAACTGCTAAAAATTAAGGATCCAGTAGCGGTTGGTCTGGCTTTAGGAGGGACTGGCCACGCGGTTGGTACGGGAACAGCCTTTAAATATGGACAGGTTGCAGGAGCTATGGCAGGTCTTGCAATCGGAGTGACAGGGATCATGTATGTAATAGTTAGTCCAATCGTCGCAGCTATTATCTTAAAATAAAAAAAACATGAAGCAGTATTTCTGGGAAATCTTGCTTCATGTTTTTATTTTATCTTAGTTGATAGCTGCTAGGAGGGCATCTGCTTGGGCAGATAGCTCAGCAAGCTTGTCTTCTGAAAGGACTAATTGACCAGTTCCCCAAGCTTCTGGATTGATACCGACACCAGTAAATTGGTCTACTACATTCATGCGAATAAATGGAAGGAGGCTACGGTAGTGCTTGAAGACCTCGTCAGGTGAAGTGCCGTTAGCAACAGATGAGACAGTCACCACTTTGGCATTGAGGGCAGAAGGGCCGCTTGGATCTGATAAATCAAGCGCGCGTGAAGTCCAGTCGAGCAAGTTTTTCACAACGCCTGGGATAGCCCAGTTGTAGACAGGAGAGAAGATCCAGATAGCATCAGCTGCAAGGATTTCTTCACGAACCTTGGCAACAGCAGCTGGAGCTGGACTTTCGAGATCTTGGTTAAAGAATGGAACATCCTTGTAATCAAGATAAGATACCTCAGCTTTACCAGCTAGAGCCTTTTCTGCTTGAGCTGCCAACTGATGATTGAATGAACCTTGACGAAGTGAGCCAACAATAAATAGTACTTTAGACATAAATGTGTCCTCCATTTAATCTTTATTTAAGAGGTCTCCCTCTTGTTACTATCTATGTTACAACAATTGTCACTAATTAGCAATAATTTAGCTCAGCTTTTTGAAAGTTTTTAGAATATCAGTATTTTCAGGGGTTTTTAGCTACTTATTCTATTTCTTGTTACCCTATTTGTTACCCCTGAATTTTTTCAAGTGCTGCTTCATAAAAGGAGACAGCTTTTTTGGCATTATCTGGGGAGAGGTGGCTATAGGTGTCTAGGGTCATAGCTATTGTGGTATGGCCTAGGCGGTGCTGTAATTCTTTGTACGGTAAGCCGCTGTTAAGTAAGATACTGGCGTGCGTGTGTCGAAAGGCATGAAATGATATAGGGGGGATCCCTGCTTTCTCGATGTGCTCTTTTAGGTGGCGACACAGGGTCGGATAGTTTGGATATTCTGCTACAAAGGTAAAAAAGACAGTTTTAGGGGATATACCAAGCACCCAGGCTTTTTCTTGCTGCCTGTTTTTATACAGTCGAAGCATGAGCAGAGTTTTCTGATCGAGGTTTAAAACTCGGTAACTGGCTTCTGTTTTTGGACTGGTAACTTTCTGAGCTCGTGTCAGTGTTTTATTAACTGTGAGGGTTGCTGCAGAAAAGTCTATATCTTGCCATTCTAGGGCTTGGATTTCTCCGATACGTAGGCCAGTAGCCAGTAGTAGCTTATAAAATACTGTGTCATATAGATTTTTAAAAGTCGGGCGGAGCTGATCCAGATAATTTAGGAATTTTTTTATATTTTGTTCGTCTAGATATTTGATTTTCTTTTTGTCCTGGGTAGCCTTCCGAGGAACTACAACATCACGAGCAGGATTGCTAGGGATGAGCTGCAGGACTACAGCATACTGGAGTATTCTTTTATTGAGCGAATTAAGCGAGTGATAATTAGCTAGACCGGTTTGGTTGCTGTTATACTCGTTTGCCCATTTATTGACAATGCTTTGTAAAAGGGGTGGTGTTATCTTGTCTATTCTAACTTGCCCAAGTTCTGGGAGTAAGTAGTTAACCATCTTTCCTTTTACTACTACCTGAGTGCTTTCTTTGACTGTATGCTTGTAATTATCCCACCATATAGTGGCCAGCTCTTCATAGGTAGTTACGGGCTGTCTATTAGACTTTGTACAGCCGTTTTGCTGAAACTCTGCTTGCTTTTCTCTGGCCTTGCTCTTTACTTCTTTCTTTGTTCGGCCAGTGATTGTGGTTCGGGTCTTTTTTCCGGTCAGTCTATCTACTCCTAGATAGATATTTGCTCGATAGACTGTAGCACCGCTTTTCTTTTTAATTGCTTGTATGTTCATGATATACCTTTCTATCATCAGCAGGCAAGCGGAAGATTTTAGGTTTATATCATGCTTGGAGCTCACAGGAGCGTCTAGAATCGTTTTTTATAAGGAAAATGATAAAATGGTCGGATAAGCAAAAGAAGCGCTTAAAAGGCGTTTAGTGAGCTTGTGAGGCTTTATAGAATATGCTATACTAGGCTTGTCATCGGTTACCGATTACCTTTCTGAAAAGAGGGGGAAAGGAGGTGATAAAATGAGTAATATCGCTATTGAGCTCGTCCTTTCTGTCGTGGCTGAGATTATCGCAGGTCTAATCCTGCATAGACTCTGCAAGTGGCTAGACAGTGAGGAAAATGACCGAGACTAGCCCATCTATCACCCGTTAAACTATTAGATAGAACGTAAAAAAAGCCCCTTGGAACTGCCATTCCTTGGGGCTTTGGTGATATATAAGTAATATCGCTATTAAGTATATTATATCACTTTTAAGCCCTTTAGGCAAATTATAAAAAATGATCTTAGAAATCAGCAGTAGCTGGCTTTTTGGTTCTTAAAATAGATTTCATTCATTAGAAGATGATGTTCCCTCTATAATTCTCTTATAGAGTTCTAATTGAGTATTAATTATATCTTCTGTATAAGATGATCGGTTGTTTAAAATCAATTCTCTGTTAGGTATATAATTTTTCCAAATTGAGTATATGTTTTCCAATTTTTGGGAGTCGTTTTCAGAAGATTGATATTGACCATTTAAAGCAGATAAATCCTGTAAATGGTTAAAAATATTTTGAATTTGTTTATCAGATAGGACAGTACCACTAAGTGATAAATAATCTAGAAATCTAATAAACGCCTCTTTCTTTATTCCATCCATAACTTCGTTATGAAATTCTATTTCATTTTCTGAAGGATGTTCAACATTAAAACCTAACAAATATCCTACAGATACGCCGAAATACTCGGCTAGCTGTTGGGCATTGTTTGCTTTGATATTACTTTCACCGTTTTCCCATTTTTGAAATCCTCGGCGTGTGATTCCCATTGCATCAGCAACTTCTTGTTGAGTTGCTTTTTTTTCTTTTCTTAATTCTTTTATTCTATTCATTTCTTATTACCTCACTTTAATTATATCATAAAATCAAAAAAAGCTAACAGAAATTCACTTTTTTAGATATTTTCTATTGACAGCTAACTTTTAGTGAGCTATAATTTAAATAAGCTAACGAATGTTAGCGAAAACGAACGAAAAGGAGGTTCAAACCGATTGCTTATTACCTCAACACAAGCAAAGGCTATTCGCCGAAAGCAGGCAGACAAGAAACTGACTGCCAAGCAAGCAGGCGAAGAAATTGGAGTGACGCAAGTCACCTATCGGAAAATCCGAGACGGTGGCGAGGTCAAGCCAAGTGTTTACCAGAAAGCTATGGAATGGCTAGCACAGGACTACTAGAAAGGAGCATGAATATTAGGGAAACAAAAAAGCCATTTACTCAAATTTTGGCGAAGGCGAGTAAATGACAAACACTAAGGTACATAGAAAGTAAACTTCCTAATACTTTTTATGTACCTAGTATAGCACAAAATAGAAAGGTACACAATGACCAATATTAATAAGGCACCATTCACACAAGAAATTTTGCGGGATGTCTATGATGATAATGGGATGATAAGTCTGGATTTGCTAGCTAATCATCTTCCTGGCTGGACGGTTGACGAGATTAAAAGGCGGCTGGGGCAGTGGCGTTTTCGTGGAGTGATTCACTATACACTGAAAGATGGCGAGATTGAAGAGTTTGAGCTATTGAAAAATAAGCAGGAAGAAACTCAAGAAATCACAGAGGGACGGAGATTAAAGCTAGATATCTACTTTAGGCAGGTTCTAGCTACGACTGAGATTATCGAAAAGACAACCGCCAGTGATACAAACCGTCTTAAAGCTCTGCAGTTGCAGCAGCAAGCCTTGAATGAAATCCCTGATCTAGTCTTTAAAGAACTAGCGGAGGTATATAGATGACAAAATCAGTCATTATAAAGCTCTATAAAAGAGCGTGTAACTTGATTTCAGAATATTGTCACGGGAATATGGACGAAGATGAGTTTTCTAAAGCTTGGCAGAGGCTAACTGAAAAAATCAAACATGAACGTAAATTAAGCAAAGCAAAATAAAATCCAATATCAGCAGGCAAGCGGAGGATTTTAGGATAATGAGGATAAAAACATGGAACAATTTTTTAATGATTTTGATCGAAAATTAATAGCTGTAGAGGAGAAGTTAAACATATTAAGTGAGTGGCATTTTGCAAAAGGTCACGAAGGAGCGGCTGATATAGCTGAAGAGTGCATGATGACAATCAATAAGCTATGGTTTGAGTTTGACAAGCTATCTAAAATTTATAAACAGCAGGAAGCCGCTCACGAGGATTTTTTTAACGCCAATGTGGAAAACTTGCTGGGAGAATTAAAAAAATATGATGACGAATGCACAGAAAGGTATGGTGAAGATCCTGACTGGTTGCTATTCAGTTTCTTAGATCAAGCAATAAAAGAAAACAATTTAAGTAATAGGATCAATCACACAACTGCTTCAACCTGGACGTATTTACGTAGTTTAGTAGTTGCTGATCTGCGAAAAAGAGGGCTATTAAAATGAATGAGCTACTAGGTGCAATTTTAACACTACTACTTTTCTTTCTGGCCGGCGTATGTGCTGAGCTGTTTCACTCCTGGGCTATTGCTTACAGACGCCGAGGATATATCACAAAACGGCAACTCAGAAAGATGGAAAAATGGCTTGAAGTTATGGAGACAAGGGGATGACTTATAACATAGACATTTCACTAATTAGTGGACTAACAGATCATACGTATTTCACTAAAAAGATTTTTGTAGCCAGTTGCCAACGTGAAGCAGAGAATATCAAAGTAGTCAGCGAGATACTGGAACATAGTATCATAGACCAAGAATTAAAAGAAAGGGTTCTAAAAGTAATTAAACGCAGCCAAAAGCTGTACATTGATATGATTTACAGCGCTGGAGCAGGTCAAATACTTTTCACAAATCAGGAGAAAGGAGAAGACGATGACTGACGGAGTTTTTAGTAAGAACTTTGAAGAGACTTTACTGATTAGAGCACTTGAAAGTGTGGATCAGTTCCTGAAGGTACATGACCAGCCCAAGCCTCGTGTTTTAGGATTGATTTCACAGCCTGAACTCAGGGATGAATTAAATATTAGTTTTAATACTTTGAGAGACTGGGAAGAAAAAGGATTGAAGCGATATCAGCCACCTACAGAAGATGGGAGGAAGATATATTATAAAATTAGTGATGTTCTCATCTTTTTGGGAGTAAATAGCAGGGAGGTGACACAATGAGAATTGTAGAATTAATCTTGCATAAAGATAAGCTGGATGATTTTGATTTTTTAAAAGACTACCCTACAAAAACTTTTAAGAAAGATGATTGGTATAAGTTTTTATATTTTGAGCCAATCGGTGAAGTTCTAGATAGTCAGACCAGCCCGAAAATGCTTCTAAGCTTTTCAGAGGGTAAAAGGGGAGGCTTAGGCTGGGTACTAGTCCGAAATTTCCCAATAGGTACGCTGCAAGGAGATTTATTGGACTTATTGAAGGCTTTTGATACTTACAAGTTGAAGCAAAAGCGAACAGGGGGAGGGATAGAATTTGCGGGTCTGATTTTGGATTTTGTAGCTTATGGTCTCTATACTCGTGAGGATGTGAGTCTATTTATGAGGATTATGTATGTAAATGGCTATGATTTTGGGGAAGTTCTTTCTGTATTTACAGGTCTTGTTAAAAGAAAGTCCTTGTTAACAGATTTCTTGAAATTGGCCAGCATGTATTATTTTAAGGAGGTGGCATGAGCAAAGAGCAGGCTTTTGAAAACTTAAAGCATGATGAGCAGAGGCGATTAGAGGTTATCAGTGGGAAGCCGCCAGAAGAAGAAGACACTAAGTTATCAACTTTCAAAAATTGGCGCTACATTGTTAGCGAGTATGTAAAGACCAAACAGGAACAACGCTATAACAAACTATTAGAGCAGGGGAAGAGTGAGGCAACTGCACGGGTAGAGCTTGAAAAAGTCTTACCACCTACTATTGTGGCTGGTTATATGAGGGAGTTGCTGCATGTCTGCCGGATTGAAACAGATGACGGTAAGAAGCCAGTTTACTTTTATCACCCGGACAAGGGAATTTATATCAATGATCCTGAATTTTTAAAAGACTTTATCAACGTGATCGAGTACAGACACAATGAAAGACGGGCTAATGACTGTATTTATTCTTTGACCCGACAAGCTCCTTATAAACGTCTAGAGGATAACTCTAGTTTTATCATTGTAGGTAATGGAATATACAACCGTCAAACTCACCGCCTAGAACCGTTCACTCCTAAGAGAGTCTATACAAGCAAAATAAAGACTAACTTTAATCCTCAGTCAAAGAAAGTCATTATCAAAAACTGGGATTTTGAAAATTGGTTATTAGATTTATTTTCTGGAAATAAGGAAATGTATTTGCTGGCTCTGCAGTTATTAAGTGCTGTGGTTCGGGGTGAGAGTTTTGGCAAGATGTTCTGGTTTATTGGTGAAGGTGGGACTGGAAAAGGAACCCTGCAAGAGCTTTTTATCAATCTAGTCGGGCGAGAGAATATAGCTAGTATCAAAATTACAGACTTAGATATTCATAATCGCTTTACCTTGGCTCAGGCAATCGGCAAACAGGCAATCATAGGGGATGATGTGCAGAAACATGCGAAAATTAAAGATACTTCTAAGTTATTTTCTCTAGTTGCTGGTGATACAATTTCTGTTGAAAAGAAGGGGAAAGATGCCTATAGCACCTTTATCAAAACCGTTGTCATTCAATCGACTAATGGAATGCCGATTCTTGACGGAGATAAGAATGCGATTATGCGACGGATGGTGATTCTCCCTTTCTTGAATGTCTTTTCAGATGGTAAGAAAAAGCCTAATAGAGCTATCAAACATGATTATATCAAGCGTCAGGAAGTATTGGAATATGTCTTAAAGTTAGTAATAGATCTTGATTTTGATGATTTTATCCAGCCTGGTATTTCTCGGGAGTATCTGGCTGACTATCAGCAGTCTTTAGATACAGTGAGACAGTTTGCAGATGAACTCTTTGATAATATCCAATCTACTTTTTTGCCTAATGATTTTGTTTGGTGGCGGTTTGTTGGCTTTGTGGAATTCCACAATCATACGAACGATTACACAAGCCAGAAGCTGAATAAAAATTTCTCCCAGTACTTGCCAGATGATTGGGAGAAGACCAAGTATCCTGTCACAATCCCTAAAGGATGGGATTTACCTAAAGGATTTCACCCTAAAGAGGATACACCGGCTTATCAGAATAAAAATTACGGTGCTTATCAGAGCAAAGGAGGTAATACAGTAAGAGGATATATGAAAATCACTACAGATAATAGAGATACTACAGAAAATACTATACTTTAAAATTTAAGTGTAGTAGTCAGAAAGATTGATATTTCTGAGATTATATTCTATCTACTACACTACTACACTTAAAGATATAAAGGTATATATAAAAGAAGATATATATCTATATATAAGAAAAAAGTTTCCGAGTAGTGGGAATAAGTGTAGTAGCGTAGTATCCACTCTAAAAACGTTGATTTAATAGGCTTTATTGTTACTATACTTATATAATCAAGTATAGTATAAGTGAAGTAAATTTATGACATGTGTAGGAGGAAAGATGACCGAATTACACGAAGGTTGGATTTATTTTCTTAATCGTGGTATAATTAAAGATGTAAAGCTTCCAAGATATGGGGAGTTGGTTCTAAAAGTTTCTGATGGTGTAGTGACCCTTGCAGAAACTAAAACACAACAAAAATTTTAAATACTGACTTGAAAACAAGAGGTAGGACATAAGACGTAAATTACGTTTTTGTCTTGCCTCTTGTTTTGAGTTTGTGGAAAGGAAATATAAGAAATGGAATTACAAGAGGCGAAAAAGATTTATTTTAGATTAGTACAGGATTATAATCTATTCAAGGGTAATAGGCTAGAGTATGGTATTAATGTTGCGGTTAATGCTGATTACTTAAGACTTGGTCTATTGCCTGATATTGTTGAGTTTTTATCAGAAAAAGAAAAGAAGGAGTTACTTAACTTTGCAGACGAAATCAAGATAAACATAGAAAAATATTGGACAACCCGTGAGGAGTTTAGGATTAAAAAGAGCGCTCTTTTTGAAGATAAATTTTTAACCAGTAAGCAAAAGGACAAGAGAGCTATGGAATTTCGCAAGGAAGCTATTTCTCTTCTTTCTGTTCTAGTAGAAGCAAATCAAGCTCTTGAAAACAAGCAAACTAAAGTTTTTTCAAAAGTTAATGATATACTGAATAAAATTCGTAAGGCTCTAGGTGAATTTGCAGATGACAGGGTTTTGGTTGATAATGTCAATCTTTTTGCAAATGATAACGAGTGTACAAATCGAAATGAAATCCAATATTTTGCGGATGAACTATATACACCCTTACCAAGTCTTGAAGAGAGAGATTTTGGATATTATAATCAAATTGGTGAGGGAGTAAGCTATCAACGACACTTGTCGGAGGAAATGAAGAGGCTAGGATTTGAAGCCTTTCTTCCGGGATTTGCTGATGAAAAACGGAAAAAATATTGGCGTGAACATGGTTATAAGTCAGAAACAGAATGGTTTGCAAGTATTCACGAAGATTACAAAGAGCGGGAAGAACTAGATTATATTAATAATCAGAAAATGAAACTTGCTTATGAAAACTTAAAAAACGAAGGGAAAGAAGAAGGGTTCTTTAAGAAGTTTTTAGGAGGGTTCAGTAATGCAGCGAATTAAAATAAAAGGTGCGATCATTTCAAACGATAGCATAAAGGTTTATAAAGAAGCAGGGAAAGAATTCACTGCATTAAAAGATATTAATATTCCTTTCCCAACTGAACCGCTAGAGGTAATCATCAATTCAGGTGGAGGTGATGTATATACAGGATCAGAAATTTATAGTATGTTACGGGAACACCAGGGGCATGTTACGGTTAAAATTGTGGGAGTTTGTGCAAGTGCTGCCAGTATGGTTGCGATGGCTGGTGATACGATTGAAATGAGTCCAACAGGCTTATTAATGATTCATAATGCTATGGGGTGGACTTTTGGAAATACACAAGAGCATGAAAAACAAATCAAATCGTTAGAACAGGCGAATGACAGTATAGCGAAGGCATATCAGCGAAAGACGGGGTTGCCACTTAATGAAATACGCCAAATGATGAAAGAAGAAACATGGTTCTCTTGTGACAAGGCAATCAAGTTTGGCTTTGTTGATAAAGAAATGTTTGTTAATAGTATTTCTCGTGATATGGTGGCGAGTATTCTTGAGTTTGTTCCAAAGGCTGGGCAATATGAGTTTATTGAAAAAGTTGTCAAAAAGAATATGCACTTAATTAAAGACGTGCCTACTCAGACTGCAGACAATACAATGGAAAACAATAAGAAGGCTAGCTCGCAACTGTTGACAAAAGGTATTGAAAGTAAGCGGCAGATATCTTCTGAACAAAAAATCAACATTGCAAAGAATGCTGAAAGGCTTGTAACTATGCTAGCGCTTGAGGCTAAACTAGAGTCATTGAAAGCCCTAAAAGAACACCAAAAAGAAAGAGCAAAGGAAAAGACAGATAGTGCTAGGAACTATAATAATAAGTACTACAATCAAGGTTATTGTAATGGGGATATTGTTCTAGATAAACAAGGAAAGACCGTGATCGTAGCAGATACCCAAGAAGAGTATGAAAGAATTGTTAGACAATATTTAAGATAGGTTTGTGCCTATCTTTTTCTTATATCATTTATGAATTCATTATTTTAAAGGAACAATGAATTCATATCACAGTATCTTAGTAGGAGCTTACTACAGTAGGACTTTAGCTAGATAAGCGAATTCACTAGAATGTGTAAAACAATGAATTCATAAGTCAAAATGGAGGAACAAGAAAGATAATTTAAACTGTAAATTTGTAAAATAACAATTAATTAGCAGTCAGAGAAAAGAATAAATAATACCCCCCGGTCAAAAAAAGTGCCATAAAATAGAGGTTGGGGAACCGGTTAATGGGGGGTAACTGTCCAAATTTTTAATGAAATTTTGAAGGGTGAGGGGGTAGAGGTAAAAAAATATGATGAATTTGAAAAAACTCCCACTTTTTGTGAGAGTTTTATCTTGCCTGCTGAACTCATGTTTTTATTACACTTTTTGTTGTCCTTGGGTTAAAACTTATTTAGATAAATTGAAATCAAGATACTATAAAAAAGTTGATTTAAGTAGGTTTATAGGCTGGAATGAAAAGTTAAGATATAGGTTTTTAAAAAGCAATAATTTAGCTCAGCTTTTTGAGAGTTTTTAAAATCCGCACCAAATCTTCTTTGTCGTTTTGGGAGAGGAATGCAGTCATATGGCGGATATTGGCGATGTGCTCTGGCAAGACAGCCTCGATCTTTTTCTGGCCTTGGTCGGTTAGTTGGATGAGAAAGGAGCGGCGGTCATTGGGATCGCAGCTGCGACTTATCCAGCCATCTCTTTCCATGTTTTTGATAACGACCGTCATATTTCCCGATGTAGCCAGCATGCTGTCAATCAAATCTTGAATCCGCAGTTCTCCTTTACTATATAAGGTTTCCAAAACAGAAAATTGGGTTGGCGTCAAATTATGCTTTTTAAAAATTTGAGCTTCGAGATTACGAATGGTGCGCTCAGCCTTATGGAGCACGATAATCGTTTTAAGGTCAAGTAGAGTATCCTTGTCTAGGTTTTCAGTTATTTTCATAGCAACATTTTATCAATAAGTAGTAATAAATGCAAATGTAATAAAAGTCCTAGAAAAATCAGGCTATTTGTAGTATAATGATTCAGTGAAACATAAAATTAAAGAAAGGGCTAAATTTCCTATAAGGCACTATGCCATTGGGCTTTTCCTAGTCCTCACGGCGCTTGTTTTTTCATTTTTTATGATCTTGCACCTTGCTATCGAGCCTTGGCAGTCAGCCAAGGAGGGTTCTCAAAAAATCGCTAAGAAATATGCAGATTTGGAAAGTCTGACGAGCTTTGCGATTTATAATGGCAAAGAGTCATATTATAGCTTGATTGGGAAAACTAGTAAAAAAGAGGAAGAAGCTGTTCTGATTTCCAAAAATTCAAACAAGATCCATGTCTATCGCTTGCAAGATGGGATGAGTCAGGCAGAGGCAGAACAAGCAGCCAAGGAAAATGGAGCGACTTCTATTGATAAGACCACTTTTGGTTACTTAGACGGTCAGCCTGTTTGGGAAATTAAGTCTGGAAGCACTTATTACAATATCGGATTTGAAAGCAAGACATTGCTCAGCAAGGAGGGGCTATGAAATTATCCAATCGTGTTTTAAATATGGAAGAAAGCGTGACCTTGGCAGCGGCAGCTAGAGCCAAAGCTTTAAAGGCTGAAGGCAGGGATATCCTTTCTTTGACCTTAGGAGAGCCAGATTTTCCGACGCCTAAGAATATCCAGCAAGCAGCGATGGCAGCGATTGAAGATGGCAGAGCTAGTTTTTATACGGTGACAAGTGGCCTGCCAGAGCTGAAAGCAGCGATTGTAGACTATTTTGCCAAGTATTATGGCTATGAGATTCAGCCTAATCAAGTGACAGTGGCAACAGGTGCTAAGTTCTCTCTTTACACCTTTTTTATGAGTGTGATTGATCCAGGAGATGAAGTCATCATTCCAACGCCTTGTTGGGTTAGCTATGCCGATCAGATCTTGATGGCCGAAGGAAAGCCTGTTTTTGCTCAAGCGACAGAGGAAAACAACTTTAAGGTGACGGTGACCCAGTTGGAGGCTGCCCGTACTGAGAAGACCAAGGTCTTGGTTCTGAACTCTCCGTCCAATCCGACTGGTATGATTTATACAGCAGAAGAGCTGCTGGCTATCGGGAACTGGGCTGTTGAGCATGATATCCTGATCTTAGCCGATGATATTTATGGCCGCTTGGTCTATAACGGCAATAAATTCACGCCGATTTCTAGTCTGTCAGAGGAAATTCGCAAGCAAACAGTTGTCATCAATGGGGTTTCTAAAAGCTACTCTATGACGGGCTGGCGGATTGGCTATGCTGTAGGTGAGCCTGAAATTATCTCAGCGATGAGCAAGGTTGCAGGGCAAACGACTTCTAATCCGACAGCGGTGGCGCAATATGCTGCCATTGAAGCCTTGACGGGCGATCAGGATACGGTCGAAAATATGAGATTGGCCTTTGAAGAACGCCTAAATACTATTTATCCTTTGCTGGCTCAAGTGCCTGGCTTTGAAGTTGTCAAGCCTCAGGGAGCCTTCTACCTCTTTCCAAATGTTAAAAAAGCGATGGAAATGAAAGGCTATACCGATGTGACGGCCTTTACCACAGCGATTTTAGAAGAAGTAGGAGTTGCTTTGGTGACAGGGGACGGATTTGGTGCGCCAGAAAATGTCCGCCTCAGCTATGCGACTGACATGGATACACTAAAAAAAGCGGTTCAACGCCTCAAGGATTTCATGGAGAAGTAAGGATGATTGATCATTTTGAGATTAAAGTAAAGGATTTACAAATTTCAAAAGACTTTTATACAAGCTTTCTTGCTCCTCTTGGCTATGAATTGGATTTTAAAACTGACTCTCTACTCAGTTTTGTTGCCCCCAACAGTCCTCATCCTGGTGGAGATTTTTGGCTAGGAAAGGGAGAGCAGGCTCCTATTCACTTTGCTTTTTTTGCAGAAAACCACGAGCAGGTTCGAGCTTGCTACGAGGCGGGTTTGAAGGCAGGTGGAAAAGATAATGGTGCACCTGATTATCGGAGTGATCATCTACCTTACTATGCAGCCTTTGTCCTAGACCCAGATGGAAATAATGTCGAAGTAGTCTGCCACAAAGAATAAAAAATAGAAAAGAGAAAAAACGTGTCGAAGAAAAATGTAACAATTATTGATGTAAAAAATCATGTTGGTGAAGAAGTAACGATTGGTGCTTGGGTGGCCAACAAGTCAGGAAAAGGGAAAATCGCTTTCTTGCAGTTGCGTGATGGTTCTGCCTTTTTCCAAGGTGTAGCCTTCAAACCTAACTTTATTGAGAAATTTGGCGAAGAAGTAGGACTTGAGAAGTTTGATACTATTAAACGCTTGAGCCAAGAAACATCTGTCTATGTGACAGGGATCGTCAAGGAAGACGAGCGCTCAAAATTTGGCTATGAGCTGGACATTACAGATATCGAAATCATCGGCGAGTCTAACGACTATCCAATTACGCCAAAAGAACATGGGACTGACTTCCTCATGGACAACCGTCACTTGTGGCTCCGTTCTCGTAAACAAGTTGCCATGATGCAAATCCGTAATGCCATCATCTATGCTACCTATGAATTCTTTGATAAGAACGGCTTTATCAAGTTTGACAGCCCGATCTTGTCAGGAAATGCGGCAGAAGATTCAACTGAGCTCTTTGAAACAGACTACTTTGGAACACCAGCTTACTTGAGCCAATCTGGTCAGCTTTACTTGGAAGCGGGGGCTATGGCTCTGGGACGTGTTTATGACTTTGGACCTGTATTCCGTGCAGAAAAATCAAAAACTCGCCGTCACTTGACAGAGTTCTGGATGATGGATGCAGAGTATAATTTTGTTACTCACGATGAGTCACTCGACTTGCAGGAAGCTTATGTCAAAGCCTTGATTCAAGGTGTTCTTGATCGCGCTCCTCAAGCTTTGGAAACATTGGAACGTGATGTAGAACTCTTGAAGCGCTACGTTGCTGAGCCTTTCAAGCGCGTTACCTATGATGAAGCAATTGATCTTTTGCAAGCCCATGAAAATGATGAAGATGCAGATTATGAGCATTTGGAACATGGCGATGACTTTGGATCACCACATGAAACATGGATTTCAAACCACTTTGGTGTACCAACCTTTGTCGTGAACTACCCAGCAGCTATCAAGGCTTTCTATATGAAGCCAGTTCCTGGAAATCCAGATCGTGTCCTCTGTGCAGACTTGCTTGCTCCAGAAGGCTACGGAGAAATCATCGGTGGCTCTATGCGTGAGGAAGACTACGATGCTCTCGTCGCTAAGATGAATGAGCTTGGTATGGATACATCAGAATATGAATTCTACCTAGATCTTCGTAAGTATGGATCTGTTCCACACGGTGGCTTCGGTATCGGTATCGAGCGTATGGTAACCTTTGTAGCAGGGACTAAGCATATCCGTGAAGCCATTCCATTCCCTCGTATGTTACACCGTATTAAACCTTAAAATCAATAAAACGCCCATGTGGCGTTTTTTCAACAATGAACTATGAAATAATCCAAATATAGAATTTTAGAGAAAGAAGAGGTAGGAGTCATGTAAACAGCGGATTAACAAGTGATAAAGGATAGAAATGAAAAAACACTTGTTAAAGGAGAAAATATGTTTAAAAAAAGTTATCGGAAAAATATCGGCCTTATGGCCGGAGTTGAATTTTTTGCCTTTCTAGGCATTACTAGTTTTTGGATTTTATTTCTAAGTCAAAACGGCATGTCCCTTTGGCAGATTGGGCTTTTGGAAAGTATTTTTCATGCCACTAGTGTCATCTGTGAAATTCCATCTGGGATGTTGGCGGATCGCTTTTCCTACAAGACCAATCTTTATCTGAGCCGAATAGCCGGGATTGTGTCTTCTGTTCTCATGTTGGCCGGGCAGGGGAACTTTTGGGTTTATGCACTGGCTATGATGATTAGTGCTTGGTCCTATAATTTTGATTCGGGTACAAGCGCAGCCATGGTCTATGATTCGTCTGTAGAGGCTGGACTAAAGGAACGTTACCTATCCATCTCCAGCTTTATGTCGGGGGTGGCTGAAGCGACTCGGTCTTTGGGAACGGTCTGGGCTGGATTTTTTGTCCACGGACAATTGCATCTGACCTACTATATCATGATTGGTACCTCTATTATCGTTCTGTTCTTGACTTGGATGCTGAAGGAGCCAAGTGTCAAAGCAGAGAAAGCAGAACGTCTGACCATGAAAAAGATTATCTGGGCTGTCAAAGAGGAGTTGCAGAGAAATCCCAGCCTTTTTATCTGGATGATTCTGTCCCAAATCATCGGAACGCTGATGTGTATGTTTTATTTTTACTATCAAAATCAATTGCCTGACTTAAAAGCTTGGCAAATTTCGGCGGTCATGCTGATTGGCAGTGCTTTGAATATCTTAGCGGTCTATCTGGCGAGTGTGATTGGAAAGAAATATTCTGCCTTAAAACTCTTTCCTTCAGTAGTTCTTTTAACTGGAGCAAGCTATCTGCTGTCCTATTTTGGAACGCCAATCATCTATATTTTGATTTACCTAATCAGCAACGCCTTGTATGCTCTTTTCCAGCCAATTTTTGACAATGATTTACAAAAGCAGCTGCCAAGTGAAGTGCGGGCGACCATGCTCAGTGTTTATTCTATGATGTTCAGCCTTAGTATGATTGTCATCTTCCCTATGACGGGTTGGTTGATTGATAATCTTGGCTTCGATTGGACATTTATAGTTTTGGGCGGCTTCTTATTAGCAGCGACACCGTTTTTGTATATGGTTCTAAAGAAAATAAGCCAAAACTTACAAGAAGTCTAATATCAATGTTCTCTTTCTGCTGGTCAGAAGGAGAATATTTTTTTCCCTTTGAAAATTATGATAAAATAGAAACAGTTTAATGGAGAAGTAGGCAGTATGAAAGATTTATTGAGATATTTCAAAGGCTATATCAGGGAGTCTTTGCTGGGGCCTTTGTTCAAGCTTTTGGAAGCTAGTTTTGAACTCTTGGTTCCGATTTTGATTGCTGGGATTGTGGACGAAACTATTCCTCGAAAGGACAGCTCCCATCTCTACTGGATGGTTTTTCTTTTGATGGGCTTGGCTGCGCTTGGCGTGGTGGTAGCAGTGGTGGCCCAGTATTATTCGTCAAAGGCGGCAGTGGGCTTTACCCGCCAGATGACAAGTGACCTCTATCAAAAGATTTTACGCTTGCCCAAGGCTAGTCGGGATGAGCTGACGACTTCTAGCTTGGTGACTCGGCTGACGAGCGACACCTATCAGATCCAGACGGGCATCAATCAATTTCTTCGTCTCTTTCTGAGGGCGCCTATCATTGTTTTTGGCTCCATCATCATGGCCTTTACTATCAGTCCGGTCATTACCTTGTGGTTCTTACTCATGGTAGCAATTTTAACGGCTATTATCGTTTTCATGTCTCGTCTGATGAATCCTCTCTATGCCAAGATTCGTCAGCTGACTGACCAGCTAGTCAATCTGACGCGTGAGCAGCTGCAGGGCATGCGGGTTATAAGAGCTTTCGGTCAGACCCAGCGTGAGGTTCAGACCTTTCGCAATCGCAACGAGCTCTATAAAACCTGGCAAATCAGGACGGGGGCTTTGGCTAGTCTGATTAGTCCTCTGACCTTTCTTACGGTTAATGGTACCCTAATTGCTGTGATTTGGCAGGGGAATACCTTTATCGGCAAGGGCTTACTGACTCAGGGGATGCTAGTGGCCTTGGTTAATTATTTATTGCAAATTTTGGTGGAATTGCTCAAGCTGGCTATGCTGGTCAACTCACTCAATCAAAGCTATATCAGTGCAGGTCGTATCAGTCAGGTCTTCGAGCAAGCAGAAGAAGATGTCCTGCAGGAATTAGTGCAGGAAACAGCTTTGCCGAATCAAGCTATTAAAGTCCAGCAGGTCAGCTTTTCTTACCCAAATGCAGCTAGCCCAGCCTTGACTGGTCTGACTTTTGGTTTGAAAAGAGGTCAGACTTTGGGGGTTATTGGCGGGACAGGTTCAGGGAAGTCTACTCTGGTTCAGCTGCTGGCTCATCTCTATCCAGTGGCTGCTGGTCAGTTGACCATCTTTTCCCAAGGACGCAGTCCCAAAAATCTGAGCGAATGGAGGTCCTGGATCAGTCTGGTGCCTCAAAAGGCGGAGCTTTTCCAAGGAACTGTTCGCTCCAATCTGACTTTAGGATTGTCAACCAAGCCAACAGATGAAGACTTGTGGCAGGCTTTAGAGATTGCTCAGGCAGCAGGCTTTGTCTCTCAGAAGGAAGGTGGCTTGGATGCGACTGTAGAGGCCTTTGGTCGGAATTTTTCTGGCGGTCAGCGTCAGCGTTTAACCATTGCCAGAGCTGTCTTGCGGAAATCACCTTTCTTGGTTTTAGATGATGCGACCTCTGCTCTGGACTATCTGACAGAGGCTAGACTCCTGCAGGCTATTAAGAAAGAATTGACAGAGACCAGTCTGCTCTTAATCTCTCAGCGAACCAATAGCTTGCGCTCGGCGGATAAAATTTTAGTCCTAGATAAGGGAGAACAGGTGGCTCTTGGTCGCCATGAGGAACTCTTGGTCAGCTCTGCCATTTACCGAGAAATCCATCACTCACAGCATAGTCAAGGAGAGGAGGACAATTATGAAGCATAAGACATCACCTAGCAGCTTGAGGCGTTTGACTCGAGATTTGCTGCAGGCGCGCTGGCTCTTTCTCCTAGCTAGTCTGGGAACGGTGGCTCAAGTAGCTCTGACTGTTCTTCTACCAGTTTTAATCGGGAATGCGGTTGATAGTGTTCTTCTTCCTCAAGCGGAGCAACATTTGATGCCGATTTTGGGCCAGATGCTGTTGGTCATCTTAGTCAATACGCTGATTCAGTGGCTCAATCCCTTGCTCTATAATCAGCTGGTCTATCGCTACAGTCAGCAGCTCCGTCAAGGCGTTATCAAGAAAGTACACTATCTGCCATTGGCCTATCTGGATCGGCAGGGAACTGGCGACTTGGTTAGTCGGGTGACGACGGACTTGGAGCAGCTCAGCAATGGCCTGCTTATGGTTTTCAATCAATTTTTTGTGGGTTTGCTGACCATCTTAGTGACTATCATTAGCATGGCCAGATTGGACTTTTTCCTCTTGCTTTTGGTTCTGCTTTTGACGCCCCTTTCTCTCTTCTTAGCTCGCTTTATTGCCAGAAAGAGTTTTAGCTTTTTCCAACGGCAGACGCAGGCGAGAGGAGCCCAGACCCAGCTGATTGAGGAAAGTCTGACCCAGGAAAGTCTAATCCAGGCATTTAATGCTCAGGAGCAGTTTGATACAGCTTTTACTCGCAGTAATCAAATCTATGCAGACTATTCGCAGGCGGCTATTTTCTACTCTTCGACGGTTAATCCTTCGACTCGTTTTATCAATGCCCTGATCTATGCTTTGATTGTAGGCTTTGGGGCTGTCCGAATCATTCAGGGAACAGGCTTTACGGTTGGGCAGCTAGTGACCTTTCTCAACTATGTCAACCAGTACACCAAGCCTTTCAATGATATATCGTCAGTCATGTCGGAATTGCAGAGCGCTTTAGCTTGTGCGGAGCGAATTTACAGCGTTTTGGACCAAGAAGAAATAGCAGAGTCTGGTCAGGAAATCCTCCAGTCGGAAGATGTCAGAGGACAGATTAGCTTTGAGCATGTGGCTTTTGGTTATGAGCCTGGCAAAGAGCTGATTCAGGATTTGAATATAAGGATTCCAGCAGCTAGCAAGGTCGCAATTGTCGGGCCAACTGGTGCTGG
>ERZ773007.416-NODE-416-length-21672-cov-6.466115_pt1 | contig 21672 bp, 20 predicted proteins | sample MGYA00580665_ERZ773007 | MGnify/ENA primary metagenome ERZ773007 (study PRJEB29015, sample SAMEA2738122) | human oral metagenome | biome: human oral; feature: human-associated habitat; material: saliva | place: China | collected 2167 ... | reverse complement strand
ATATTAAAGTTAAATTCCGTATATACACGTTATATGAAGAGTTCGTTGCTTGTTCTAATAGTTTTCGGAGTTCATTTTTTTGCATTATCATATGTTGCTTCTGCGTTAGCATCGACTATGCCAATTCAAAAATTCAAGTCTTCGGATTATCCTTATGATGCAATTTGGCATTCTAACAAAAATAATATTGAAGAAGGCAAAAAGATATCTGAAAAATATAATGGCTATTTTCAACATTGCAAGGCGATTAGAATGACGTCTTATAACGACAGTAGACAAACGGCAATTTCAGCAGATGCTTTTAAGAAATTAACGGGACATAAAATTAATCTTAATAATAGGGAAATAGTAGTTGTTGTAGAAGAAAGGGGCACAAAAAAAGCAGCAAAATTTAATGACAAGGAGATTACTTTCTGCCTAAAAACACTATACGCAGGTAAGTATAATGCTGAAAAAGCCGATTATATACTTTCAATGAAATATGACAAGCGTTATGAATATAAGATTAAACGTATTTACAAAAATACTATAATTGGACAATATTCAGATTCTCATTGGGGTGGCAATCTCATTGTTATGTCAAATTCAGAATTTAGAAAATTATATGATCAAATGGTTCAATCTGGGAGTGAACCGACGGAGTTAATGTTATATAAATTTCTTAAAAAAAATAAATTTCAGGCCTGTGGTGAGTTAAAAAGAGAAGTGAAACAAAGCGGCGTGACAGGTGTTAATGTAGATGGTGGAGCTGAAGAATTATATTTGACGCATGCATATACTAATCAGCTTAAGATGCATCAGGCAGTAAATCTTATGACAAAGAGCATTATACTTATTGCTTTGTTGCTTAGTGCTGTACTGGTTTTAATAATAAAGCTGGAAAATGAACGTGCGTATTTTAATAGAGAATATAGGTTTCTAAATGATATGGGTATGAGGAGAAGAAATATTCGTCGTACTTTGATAACGGAAATTGAAAACCTCCCACGTATTGCTTTAAGCATTAGTGTGATTTTAGCATTAATTCATGCAGCGGCTTTGAAAAAGCTATGTGAAAATGGAGGAGATAGCTGGGGAATCACCGTGGAAGGTAAATTCTGGAACTATATAATAATTATAGCGTCTATCTATATAGTTGTTGTCATAATACTGCAAAGAATATATTCATACTATGCGGTTAAGAGCATGGAAAGGATGGTACGATAAGAATGAAAGTAATGGAAGTCAGAGATTTAGTAAGAGCATATAATAAGAACTGGAAGGTTACCCAGGATACTGACTTGCGTGTTCTTAAATCAATATCATTTGATGTTGAGGAAGGTGATTTTTTAGGTATTATGGGACGCTCCGGATGTGGCAAAACAACACTTTTGAAAACACTCGGATTGATTGATAGACCATCAGATGGATCAATTATTCTAACTGGACAGAGTATCTCTAAAATGACAGAAGACGAATTGGCAGACGCAAGGAGAGATAAAATAGGGTTTATATTTCAAGATTTTTATCTAATGGATAGCCTTACGGTGAGAGAGAATATTATGATACCTCTTATTTTAAAAGACGAAGACCCATGTAAAATGAAATCGCTTGTGGATGTATATACAAAAAAGTTCCAGATAGAATCTCTTTTAAGCAGGCATACAAGTGAATTGTCGGGTGGAGAAAGACAAAGAGTTGCCATATGTAGAGCACTTATTAATGATCCAGATATCATTCTTGCAGATGAACCGACAGGGAATTTAGATTCTAAGTCAGGTAACATCGTAATAAATACGTTGAGTGAGATCAACAAAGTAATGAATAAAACAATAATTATGGTTACTCATGATCCGCTGATGGCAAGTTACTGTAGTCGAGTAGTATTACTTAAGGATGGACTAATATTAAAGAACCTAGTGAATCCAGGCAATCGAGATGAATTCTATCAAACTGTTTTATCAAATATGGCAGAATTATGAATTGTAAAAAACACTTTATGGCTCAAAAAGCCTTATTTATTTTTATTATAATGGATATTATTGTATCTGCTATAATTTCTGGAATTTCCCCATACTTTCTCGGTAAAATAGTAGATGCAATAACACTATCAAGTCGCCCTTTGTTTATGAGAATGATAGCAGTCTACATGGTTTTGTTGTGCTTGAATGTTGTATTAACCTATGTAGAGAGCATTTTAGGGCAGTATATTGTAAATAAAATTGAAAACTCATGTAAACAAGATGTCATAAACAAAATTTTGGCAATTCCTGCTAAACAGCATTATAAATTTGACGTGGGGGAATTATTTACTAGAGTTGATTTTGATGTGTCTACAATTGTAAATTATTATGTTGATATAATTAATAGCTCGTTGATGTTGGCAATTAATTTAATTGTTGCATCATATTTTATGATTAATATTTCAATTAAACTGTCATTAATAGCTCTAACTTTTATACCGTTGTTGTATATAATAAACTATTTAGCCCGTGATAAAATTAAAAAAACTGAAAATGAAGTAAAAAAAACAAATGAAAATTTTTATGGGCTCATGTCTTCTATACTATCTCAACTAAAGCAAATTAGAATTTTTTCTATTGAATTATTTATACTTAAACATACAAAAGAAGCGCTTGAACACAGAACAGATAGTGAGATTAGAAACGTTAAGTTATCAGAGAAAATAGTACTAATTCAAGGGATTATTAATTGCATATTGACCATTTCTATTTTAGGGGTGGCAGGTTATTACATAATGGAGAAAACGTTGACTATTGGTTCAATGATAGCATTTAATTCTTATATGGAGAAATTAATATTCACGGTAGGGAGATTACTTCAAATTAATAGAAATAAACAAGGTGTTTATGTAAGTAAATGCAGATTAGAATCACTAAATTTTGAAAGACCAGAAAATGAAATTCACTGTAAAGGTATAAAACAAATTGATTCTATTAAGTTTAATCATGTATATTTCTCATATAATACTAATAGTCAGGTGCTTAATAACATTAACTTAAATATATCAAAGAATGGAATGTATGGTTTAGTTGGAGATAATGGTAGTGGGAAAACAACGATTTTAGGATTGATTGATAATATATATGATTGTGATATTGGTGAAATTTTAATAAATTCGATACCGATAAATAGCTTCTCGCCGGAAGAGATTAGAGATAAAATCACCTATGTATCAAGAGAACCGTTAGTTTTGCCTGGAGATATTTGGTACAACCTCAAATTAGGGAACCCTGATATTTCTAACGATAAAATTATAAATGCATGTAAAAAAACAGGAATTCATCAAGACATTATGGGATTTGAATCGCAATACTGCACTTACCTTGAGGTTAACGGAGGGAATTTATCGGGAGGTCAATTACAGAAATTGGCTTTTGCCAGAGCTTTATTGAAGCCAACATCAGTGTACCTATTTGATGAAGTTACATCAAATATGGATATGCAGTCTGAATATAATATATGTAAAATCATTAAAGAGATTTCTAAAAGTGCTATAGTTCTTTTAATCAGTCACAGAGAGCAGCCTCTTGAAATGTGTGATAGAATTTTTTTCCTTAAAGATGGTGCAATAAATGGTTTTGGACAGCACAAGGAATTACTAAATCAGCTTGGAGAGTATCGAAGATTTTTTAATGATAATAACTGTGCAGATTCTGTATTTTCATCAAATGAAACGAAGTTGAAAAAAAGAAATTAAGATCTTCAAAATGATATATTTGCAGCACACATGCTACTGGTGGACTATTAAGAGGAGGACAATAGTGAAAATTCATATAAGATAGAAATTAGTAAAGAATTGTGAAAACAAAGGGTCATGAATACAGTAAAAATTAGAAATATTGAAATCGGCTCTGGACTACCCAAGATTTGTGCACCAATTATTGGCACAACTAAAGAAGACATACTGGTAGAGGCAGAGAACATAGGAAGTTTACCTGTAGATATAGCTGAATGGCGTGTCGATTGGTTTGAGCATGCGCTCAATTTTAGTAAGGTAGAAGACGTACTGAAGGATTTAAGAACAGCCCTTGGAGAGACTCCACTGTTGGTGACATTTCGTACATCGAATGAGGGCGGTGAAAAGTCTATTAAACCTGATGATTATGCAGAGTTTATCGTAAGTGCATCTGAGACCGGATACGTTGACCTGGTCGATGTGGAAGTTTTTATAGGAACAGATATCGTAAAAGAAATTATCGCTGGTGCTCACAATGCCGGTGTCAAGGTTATCGGATCGAATCACGATTTTAATAAGACTCCAGACAAAGACGAGATTGTAGAAAGGCTCCGCAAGATGCAGGATTTAGGCGTTGATATACCTAAGATTGCAGTTATGCCAAAAGACATGAAGGATGTAATCACACTACTCGCCGCTACAGAGGAGATGCATAGAGAATTTGCCGACCGGCCAATCGTCACGATTTCGATGTCTGAAACAGGAATGCTATCTAGGATTTGTAGTGAAGCATTCGGGTCAGCGATTACCTTTGGCGCAGCCAAGAATGTATCGGCGCCTGGTCAGATGGGAGTGAATGATCTCAGTACAGCAATAAAATTGCTGCACGAGTATCTATGATAAATAGGTGATATATAGAGCGTTCTAATTGAAGAAAATCAACTTAAAAGCTCAATCGACAAGGTGCAGTTAACATGGCGCAATTAAGCCAAGACGCATTATAAAAGCAATGCCCTGTAGACCAAGACATTGCTATATATTACAGTTTATTCTGAACTGCGCAGCTTCCAAGCTGTCATCTACCCTGAACTTGATACTTAGCTCGGGGTATTTTTCTTCAAAATACTTTTTATTCTCACCACTATTACCGACGGCGTTTGAAAACCACTTAGGAGAAGAGAAAACATCGACTTTTACCCGAGATAGCCTCTGCTGATTAAAACTTTCATTTACCAAGTCCCTGCCTTGCAAATGGTTAGCTATGAGCTCACATGACTTATCGCGACGTTCTCTGATCTCGTCTACTATCCTATCGAGTTGTGGCTCAATCTCATCCCGTGCTATCCGCCCCTCGACGAGCTGCCTAAAAGCAGGGTGATAAGTTCCGCCGTTTATCGATCCGCCTTCACCAATTATATCAGTGCTCTTGAGCCCAACTCTCATAATCGTAATGCCTGCTTCATCGAGTATCTTATACATTGCCGCCGTCCTCGTAACGGCTTCCTCCCTACTTAGCGGCTGATATTCGCCGCGCTCATACATTTCTAGTAGCTCCGTGTCATCAATAACGATGGTCGGGTATAACCTAGTCAGTGATGGCTTTAGCTTAACGGTCTCTTTTGCCGAATAGATACACGTTTCAAGCGAATCTCCCGGAAGCCCAATCATCAGCTGGATTCCGAATTCAAATCCATACTCTTTAATCAGTGAGACAGCCTCGTACACCGCAGCACTGGTATGTCCACGATTCGACTTACGAAGCACCTCATCGTCGAAAGACTGAACTCCGAGCTCAATCGTATCAACCGAGTATGCCTTTAGATTATCCAAAATGTCTTTATCTATATAGTCGGGGCGCGTCGACAGATGGATCTTGTCGATGAGCCCTCTATCCTTGTATTCCTTGGCAATGGCGAGGTACGAACGCTGTTCCTCTAGCTCTAGTCCTGTAAAGCTTCCACCGTAAAAAGCAATTTCGACCGTCGGAACTTCTCCGAGTGTCGTGAGCCAAGTGTCAATCGTATTTTTTACCTCATCCGCAGTCGGGGCAGTCGTGCGAGCAGTGATTTTCCGCTGATTGCAGAAGACGCAGTCGTTGGGACAGCCTCGGTGTGGTATGAATATTGGAATAATAGCGTGTTTTTTCATATATATCCTTAGTCAGCATCAGATTTTGTAACCGTAATTATTGAGCCGATATCTTCAAGCTCGTATAAACCAAACCACTTGCAGCCGAGGCCTCGCTCCTCTATAAAACCGGCAATTTCTCTAAAGTTTGGATGTGCCGAGAGGTCGCCGTTAAATACTATTTTATCGTCTATACGGCCACTTGCACCTCCTATAAACCCAGTACCAGCACCGCGCAGCTTCACAAAGCCTGATTTGACTAGCAGCACGTTCATGCCTGCTGCTTCACAAGGCTTTGCTATTCCTTTATCGTATGTGATGATAGAGTTTTCATCTACTATGACAGTGCTGCATTTTGCATATCCCTGACGAACATTTATAAGCTGCAGCTCATCTCCAAAGCTTGCCTTTGCGGCAGCTAGGAGATCTGAATCAGTTATATCCAGTCTGTGGATAAAAAACTTTCCAGTACAAGCCGCATTGTATCTGCAGTCACCAGGATAGACAGGGCTTAGTGCGTTAGGAGCACCTTCATATATAGGAGATTCAGGCTTTACACCTAGCTTGCACATCAGTACATCTGGATGATTTGCAACTAGACTAGATACCGTGCGGAGTTCGGGGAAATTGTGGATAACGTGACCAGCATTTTCAAGATAAGTGCATAGGTCAGGGTGAGCAAGCGATGATAGATATGCTATCTTCATTGGTTCAGCTCTCCGCGCAGGTCGGCCTCTATGAGCCTGCTGATCTCGCTGTGCTCTAGACCTAGGCTGAAGAGGTAGTAGAGTTTAGCTACTGTCGCTTCTGTAGTCATATTTGAACCAGATACCGCCCCTGCCTTTGCAAGCTCTGAACTCGTCTCATACGCCCCGAGTCTGACCGTTCCCTGTGAACACTGCGTGCAGACTACTACTGTAGTGCCATTTGCAATAGCGCGGGCGATGAGGGGAGGCAGTGCTTCGTCGTAATTAGGGATATTGCCTGTGCCAAATGTCTCAAGCACTAGAGCATCGAGTCCGCGCGTTACGATTGGTGCGAATAGCTCAAACTGGATTCCCGGGAAAAGCTTGATAACGCCTACCTTAGCTGGCTTGATCGACTGCACGAGGAGTTCTCCTCGAGGCTTTTGCATAAGGCGAGGCTCGTTATATGTGATATCAATTCCAGCATCTGCAAGTGGAGGGTAGTTCGGCGAAGAAAAGGCGATAAGCCCATCCGCTGAAGCTTTCATAGCACGGTTTCCGCGTAAGAGCTTGTGCCCAAAGTAAAGCGCAACTTCGTTTACCTTGCCAGAAGCAGCAATCAATATAGAAGTTATGAGGTTGTCCTTGCCATCGCTTCTTAGCTCGCAAAGTGGAATTTGTGACCCAGTGAAAATTACAGGCTTACCTAGATTCTCGAGCATGAAGGAAAGTGCCGAGGTGCTGTAAGCCATGGTGTCTGTGCCATGTAGCACGACAAATCCATCGTAGTCATCGTAACGGGATGCAATCGACTCAGCAATCATGTTCCACTGCACGTAAGTTATGTTGGAAGAATCGAGAAGTGGCGTGAACTCAACAAGCTCATACTTAGGCATCCCATCAGCATTAAGGTCATCGATGCGGTCTAGCTCATGCTGAAAGTGACCCGCTATTGGTGCGTAACCACTGTCCGTTCTGGACATGCCGATTGTTCCACCTGTATATATGAGACAAATCTTCTTATCTTCTATTCTCTTTGATTGTTCTGTTCCGGCCATAGGGCACCTCTCAATTCATGCACAACTTTAAATATTCATATACATATGTACATATGCCACGACAATAGTGGCACTCTCTGTGATTGATTATATCACGCAGCAATTTGAAAATGAAAATGCAACATTGATAAGTAAATGATTTTATTATATACTTTATTGGTAACTCCATATGCTGCTGTGGCTCAATGGTAGAGCACTTCACTCGTAATGAAGTGGTTGCGAGTTCGATTCTCGCCAGCAGCTCCAAAATTAAAAGCCTTGAAAACGCCTTTTGATTGGCGGATTCGAGGCTTTTTCATTTAAATAAATTTTAGTTATAGGACAGAGTTATAGGACAAAATGTGTATGCATAGTCTTCCACTGTCTAAGCTTGATGTTCACCCAGAATCCATAGATTCCAAGCGTCACAATTGTAAGTAGCAGCCATTTTATCCAGTTTCCAAATAGCTGCACAGCGGTACCATCAAATTCGAGGCGCCTACCCTCTATTACAGTGTGCTTTATCTCCCAGTTGTAAATCATGCAGTATGCCCAAGGCAGACAAATGCCGAGAGTTGCAGTTGTAATAAGGGTGCCAAGTATGCTGTAGCCAATGAGCTGAAATAGTCCGCCATCAAAATAAGATTCTTCGTGATTCATAGTTCTGTTCCTCCTTTAATTCTAATAGTAATTTTGCATGAGTTGTAGATTATCACTTATGAGAGTCTATGTAAATAGGGGAGATAACATTTTTTATTCCTGATAATCAATAGAAAATTATGGAAATATAGGATAACTAAATTGGAGGCGAGCAAACCTTATTAACCGATAAAATACTTGAAAATACAGCATCTGTAATATAAAATTATTCTATTACATGATACATATTTTTTAAGTGAGAGGTTGAAATGGAAAGAAGGAACTATAACTCTATACTGGCGTTTATATGTAGCAGTCTCGTGTTACTATTTTTTTTGGTCGTATTTTACCCAATTAATGTAAACGCTGATGACGAGAATCCAACATGGGATGCCGAGAGCGATAAGGTATATTATCTATCACTTCCGTCAACAGATGGTTCGCATAGTGATTGCACACTCGTTCAAAGCAACGGCAAGTTCGGTATGATCGATGCGTCAAACCCTAGCGAATATGGACCATATGCTGCTCAGGGTGGTAATGGCAAGACCGTAGCGGAATTTATGAGAAAGCTAGGCGTTAAGCATATTGATTTCGCAGTTGCTACGCATGCGCATTCAGACCACATAGGTGGATTTATAGATTTGGTTGACGAGAAGAATTCCGACGGGAACCCGTTCTTCGACTCAGATACCGTTTATATTCATAAGAAATATTTAAATTGGGATCCTAAGTATGAAGATCCGACATGGCAGACGGCTGAATACTTTAAGGAAGTTACACGAAAGCTAACCGAGGCAAAGGTTACTATGGTCGATATCACCTCCGATGATACGAGCGGACTTTCTAAGATAGGTGCAACGATGACGAAGAAGGGCGACTATAGCGACAATATTAGCTTTAAGTTTGGCAACCTAGATATTGCGCTGTACAACCTAGATAGTATTGTCAACAAAGAGGGTTATACGGAGAACGACAACTCCATAATCACGCAGATTACCAAGGGGCTACACAATGCGGTAGTACTCGGAGATGCATCTGCGATGATCGATTATAAATATGGAGAGGTTATTTATAAGAAGTCTGGCACTATAGACACTCTAAGAACTGGTCATCACGGCATCTCAAGTGCAAATGGTAAGCAGTTACTTGAATTCCTGGAACCTAAGAACTTTGTGCTCTCGTCAAATGGACCACTTCGTCAGCTGTCATATAAGCTATATGCAGACAAGCACAATACCCCAGCTTACAAAGCTATCGAAAATGTAGGGGCTATCGTAGAGGACTTTGATAAGTCATCCGCAGATCTGCAGACTTTTGCCGATGAATCTTGCAGAGCTTTAGTAAAGGCAAAGACTTACCATCCTGTTATCAGGGGATGGCAGATCTGGGGAGATGCTACCGCACCAGATGGATGGACTTACGCTTATATTAAGGATGACGGCAAGTACGCTACAGGATGGCAGTATATCGATGGAGCTTGGTATTGCTTCGACTCGGAAGGCTATAATTTAATGCTGCAGGACACTGTATATTACGACAAAGCAGCAAAAAAGAAATATGTATTAACGAGATCTGGAATCATGGGCACTGGCTGGGTGAAAGACAAGGATAAGTGGTATTTTGCCGATTCATCGGGTGCACTCAAGACAGGCTGGGTAACGTACGGAAAAGATTGGTGCTTCATGGATAATGATGGTGCTATGCAGACAGGCTGGGTAGAAGACGGTGGCCACAGATATTTCCTTGATGCAAGTGGATTGATGAAAACTGGTTGGGTACAGGATAATAACAAGTGGTATCTTCTAAACTCCAGCGGTGCAATGCAGAAGGGATGGCAGTACTCTGGCGGTGCTTGGTATTACCTAGGTAGCGACGGAGTTATGCAGACTGGCTGGATTCAGGAAGGTGGCAATAGCTATTATCTAAGCTCCAGCGGTGCGATGAAAACTGGCTGGCTACAGGATAACGGAAAGTGGTATCTCCTAAACTCCAGCGGGGATATGCTGAGGGGCTGGCAGTACACTGGCGGTGCTTGGTACTACCTAGGTAACGACGGAGTTATGCAGACTGGCTGGGTACAGGAAGGTGGCAATAGCTATTATTTAACCTCCAGCGGTGCGATGAAGACCGTCTGGCTACAGGATAACGGCAAGTGGTTCTACCTGAACTCCAGTGGTGCGATGCTCAAAGGATGGGTGAAGCATTATGGCGTATGGTACTACCTAGGGCAAGACGGCGTAATGTATACAGGCACACATGTGATTGATAACACAACGTATAATTTTGATACAACAGGGGCACTAGCATAGCAAGGCTAGTGCCTCTTGCTATAACAGTAAACCAAACTATGATTCCAAAGGGGGGTTAGAAAAATGGATCAGATTCAGCTAGCTCAGCAGATATGCCAGGAGGCTCACTACGGACAAGTGGACAAGGCGGGACAGCCTTACTACCTACACCCATTTGCAGTCGCAGATATGTGTGAAACTGAAGAGGAAAAAGTTGTCGCCTACCTTCACGACGTGCTCGAGGATAGCGAGTATGACGAAATGTATTTGCGCATGTGCGGATTTAGCGATAAGGTGGTTGAAGCGGTGAAAACTCTTACAAAAGGCGTAGACGAAGACTACGTGCATTACATAGATAGGATCTCGCAAAATAAGCTAGCGACTTCCGTCAAGCTTGCCGACCTAAGTCACAATATGGATATTGATCGCATAGAGCACCCTGTCGAAGCGGATTATGCAAGAGTCGAGAAATATAGGGCAGCGATGAAGAGGCTTTTGCAGGGGAATTCCAACTAAAAAGTGGGGATTTCTAGCAAAAACACGAAATAACAGCACAAAAATAACGCACTATTGAAAATACTAATAATTGCCGCTAAGTATTAATATTACTGATTTTAATACAAAATCCTTGTTTGATATACTCATGATGATAAATCGATATTATTTAAACAAGGAGGATACAATGAAAAAAGAAAAAAGTACCCTTATGATCATTACTGGGCTCGTGGTCGGTGCGGCTGCAGTACTTCTCGTTAAGTATGGCAACCCTGCTAACATGGGCTTTTGTATTGCCTGCTTTTTGAGAGACACTACTGGTGCTCTTAAGCTCCACACTGCTCCAGTTGTGCAGTACGTTCGCCCTGAGATAATCGGACTTATTCTTGGCGCATTTATTATGTCCGTTTGCGGAAAAGAGTTTAAGGTTCGCGGTGGTTCATCTCCGATGACAAGATTCGTACTCTCGTTCTTCGTCATGGTAGGAGCACTCATGTTCCTCGGCTGCCCTCTCAGAATGATTCTCAGAATCGCTGGTGGAGACTGGAACGCAATCATCGGTCTGATTGGATTCTTCTGCGGAATTCTCGGCGGAATCGTATATCTCAAGAAGGGCTTCACGCTCAAGAAGTCAGTTCCACTAGGACCAACAGAAGGCATAGCGATGCCAGCGATAACAGTAGTACTGCTTGTTATCCTATGCGCATTCCCAGCACTTCTCGCATTCAGCAAAGAAGGCCCTGGATCTATGCATGCACCGCTCGCAATCTCGCTAATCGCAGGACTTGTTGTCGGCGTATTAGCACAGCGCACCAGACTGTGCATGGTTGGTGGACTCCGTGATGCAGTGCTATTCAAGGATTTCTATCTACTATCCGGATTTATCGCAATATTTGTTGCAGCCCTCATCGGAAACCTAGCACTAGGCTTCTTCCACGCTGGATTTGACAAGCAGCCGATCGCATTCAATGACTCTCTATGGAACTTCCTAGGAATGGTTCTCGTAGGACTAGGCTCCTGCCTACTCGGTGGCTGCCCACTTCGTCAGGTTGTACTTTCAGGAACTGGAAATGCAGACTCGGGAGTTGCAGTTCTCGGTCTAATCGTAGGTGCAGCTTTCTGCCACAACTTCGCACTAGCATCGACACCAATGGGACCAACTCCAAACGGAAAGATTGCAGTTGTGTTCGGAATTATCGTTACTGTAATTATCGGTCTGATGAATATAAGAAAAGCTAAGGAGGCATAAAATGACTAAGGTAGATGCAAGAGGGTACTCGTGCCCTGAACCAGTGATTATGACTCAGAACGCTGTAAAGGCTGGAACACCTGTTGAAGTTCTCGTAGACAGCATGACACCAGTTAAGAATATCTCTAGATATGCAGCTAACAACAAGCTATCTATGGAATACAGTGAAACGCCAGAAGGCGATTACCTGATTACACTCAAGTAATGTTTATCGCAACTTTCCATACGCATTTTGGAGCACAGCAGTTCCACAAGCAGCAGAAAAGCATAGACAAAACCGCAACACTTATGCCGGTGCCTAGAGCGCTTAGCGCAGCCTGCGGTATATGCGTTTCGTTTGAGGTGGATAATGTCTCAGAACTCATTGCAAATCATCCCGAAGATATCGAGGGAATATATCTGAGTGAAGGTTCGGAGTTCAAGGTTCTGTTCGAGGCTCCAGAAGAATAGCGTGATATACGTGATATAAATAAGCAATTTAATCAGGAAATGAAATGACCAGCCGCAAGGCTGGTCATTTGCTTATAAGCTTACTAATAAAACGATTAACAGGGGTTAGAACATGCATTCCTCAGATAATCTGAAAACCTACATTTTCTCTGCAAACAGACCTACCTTCGACTTCAGGTCGATAGGACCGTAATATGAAACGGATACGTATTTATTGCCTTTTCTTAGTAAGAGTAACTGGTCACGTTTTGCAGTAGTATCATTTGCCTTCTTCTCATCTACGATATATGCGGCGTAGTCGAGGTCCTTGTAATCGAAACGGAATTTGTCTATAGACTTATTTGATACTTTGATGTCAGACTCCTCAAGTGCATTTTTACTATTGTATTTCATAAATTCCGTTGCGATCTTAGAAGATTTTGCCTTGTAGAGATTAACACGGTAATAAAGATCCGTTACAGTATCTTCATCATTCTTAATATCTCTATCTACCTCAAGCTCCTCAGACACCATTCTAGGCATCATTAGAGTTTTGTCCTGATTGACATCAAAGGTTATCATATCGCCTTTGCCATCGTGGTAGTACTCGATTTTCTTATATAAAGTCCTCCATGTATCTGGGTCAAATTCCGAGAAGCGCACAATCTCGTTACCCTTATACTTAAGAGCCTCCGTGAAGTCGCCGGATGATGAGACATCTACTGTTCTAGGGATATCAACTATACTCCATAGGAGTAGGACGGTTAAAGTTATAAAAAGTGTCGCATTGGTGTAATATTTCAATCTAAATCCTGAAGTCCCATAGTAATCCTTTTTCCTGTTTTTATTTAGTATGCTAATATATGTAAACATATACTGAAACCAGTACAAAAGTGCCAATGGCAACCCTATAAGACTCATAACAACAGAGGAAAGCGGTTGATCAGCACTGCTATAGAGAAGCTCTGAAGGTGATAGAGTGAATCCTTGCAAACTTCGACTGATGATAAAAAATACATCTGCTAGGAGAATTGCCATAGTAATAAAATTAGTAATCAAGCTCTTTCTATAGTACTTATGCTGACTCTGCACATCCGTAAATGGCTCTGGGGCATCTGGGTCATCCGTGTAGAATATCATCACTGAGCCATAACCGTATATCAGATGCCAACCACAAGAAGCATATAAATCCAGTTCCTCCTGCGTCGTCTTGCTATGCTTGTATGGCAATATGCGATACCGCCTATCTCTTGGCTCGTCAACGGTGAATCTGCAAGTAAGTAGATTATCGTTAGCGAGCAGCAGACCTTTTCTTGCCTGATATTCAAGCCAGTTCTGCTTATAGAACATATCAACTATGCCAAAAGGGTCATACTTTAACTTTGTTTTCTTATCCATGACACACCTCGTGTAGAACATTTTGCGATAACAATTGAATACAATGCAGCTACATCTTTGCTGCGAACAGTCCCACCTTCGACTTCAGGTCGATAGGACCTTGATACGCAACTACTACGTACTTATTTCCCTTTCTGAGGAAGAGCATCTGTGTACCTAATGCATATGCAAATTCATCCTTTTCAGAAGCTCTGATATATGCCGCATAATCAAGACCATCGTATTTAAACTTCATATCTCGTATGCGTCTTTTCGATACGTCGAAGTTCATTCCTTCTAGCTGATTTTCTATATTAGATGACATAAAGCGTGCAGCAATTTTAGACGACTTAGCCTTGTATAGCTGAACATGATAGCTAAGCCCTGCCACTGGTGGATCACCCTTATCTGTTTTAGAAGAGACAGATAGGTCTTCCGAGGACATCTTTGTCATCATGACATTGCGGTCGTAACTTGTCTCGTATGTTATGTCAGGATTATCGATATTTTTATTACCATCTCTGACTATCATATTCGCACGGACCTCATCCCAAGCGGATGGGTCAAATTCGGAAAACCTTACAAGCTCAGCATCCTTATATGCCAAAGCTTCTTTAAAGCTGCTTGTCATGATTCTCTTATCTGGAACGAAGATCACATATATAAAGAGACCCACCAGCAGCACGATAATCGCATTAATTAAAATCATATTTACATAACGTCTAACCTTAAAGCCAGAAGTCCTCTTAAAAGCTTCTCTTTTCAGTTGCCATATTAATCTAGCGTACTTAAAGACAATCGTCAGAGAAAACAAGACTAATAGTGGGCATATCACTAAATACAGGCATATAAATGGAGATAGCTGATCAGCTAGCTGATAATAAAAATCAACTGGATTTAAGACAAAGCCCTTCGAGCTGGGTCTTAGAATCCACAGTATGTAAATCGCAGTAACTATAGATGAAATGAGTGCAGAGAACAATCGCTTAGCATAATACTTCTTCTCTGTAACGGCATCTGTAAAAGGCTCTGGTACATTCTGATCGTCTGTATAGAACACAGTCGATGCATGCGTTCCTCGCACACATGTCCATCCACATGACTCATATATATCCAGCTCTTCCTGTTCGATCTTCTTTCTTTTCTCTGGCAGAATTCGGTACCTTCTCTCAGTTGGCTCGCCATATGCAAAGTCGTATATAAGGTAGCCGGTATATGTGAGAAGGAGTCCCTTTCTAGCCATATCCTCCAGCCAATTCTGTTCCTGATATATGTCAGCAAGATCAAAATAACAAATCTTCTGTTTAATCTTATCGCTCATAACTGCACCTCCGTGCATCACTAAGGCATGCTTCTAATCTTCGGATTTCATCCTGATATAACTGCTCTCCGCGCTCTGTAATGCTGTAAGAAATTCTCCTGCCATCTGGGGGCAGCTTCTTAATCAAATCCTCTGCCTGAAAAAGTGAGAGGAGTGAGTACAGAGTCCCTGGTCCTAGCTTGACCCTTCCGTCCGTGAGATCATTTACATAACTCGATATCTCCGTCCCGCACATATCAGAGCGGTGGAAACAAAGCAGTATGTAGAACATCGGCTCGGTTAATGGTTCTAATGATTTTTTGGCCATGTATAGCACCACCCCTTAATCAAATTTGCTGTAAGACTTCCTAATATCGTTAATCGATATTTCTAGCTAAAATATAATATCGTATTACGATATTGTCAATGAAATATGCAAAAAAATAATAGCATGTACTTTTTTAGTACATGCTGGTCATCTATATAAGTGATTTTCGCTATCTCTGTTGCTCGATTTCCGAAGCTAAGCGTAGGGCGATATCGCTAGCCATATCTTCAGACTGCCTTAGATAGCCGAGATTTTCTTGCTTGAATTTAGAATATGTCCATCCTGCCGCACGAAATAATTTTCCATATGCAGTCCAGACAGCAATGGTTGCAACCCTCATGAGGAGCTGTCTTTTAAGCTTAAGCCATTTACTCTCTTTAAAATGACCTAGTGTATATGATTGAAAAATCACATGAGGGAGCTCATCGTGAAGCATTTGAGCGCAGATCCTCTTTAGTGCCGGTGAGTCCGTAGCATCACTTAGAGCTGAGTAATAGGAGAGGGCGATAATCTCTGCCGTTACGAGGGTTACGACCTCAGGACGGAGATCGCTACGTCTACGGAGGCGGCGAAATGTCCTGTCGAGGAAATTGCTCTTGCGGAGCGGGAGCTCGTGATAGCGCATAAATTCGCCCAGGTATGAGGAGTGGAAATTCTCCTCTCTGATAAATAGCTTCATGACTTCGGGATATGTAGGTTCGTCAAACTTGCGAGCAAATGCCTCAGCTGCCTTGAGCAGATGAATCCCATCGCTATGCTCGCCGATTTGAAATGCAGAAACAGAAGGCAGTATCAGTGCCTTGATATCAGAAGGTAGAGCGGCCTCCTTCGAGAAATCTATCTGCAGCCTGTGCTTGTCGTTCTCTCGGAAAAACTCCAGCCACTCGTCATAACTGTATTTTACAGATGGATCATTTCTGAGTTCGATCATATGACCTCGCTTGTCTCGATTTACTTAATAATTCTTGTGTGAAATATTACAATTGTAAATTTCATAGTATACCGTATAAATATTATATTCAATACTTATATTTTTTGTGTGTACATGTTAATTATAAGTTAGATAGTTTAATTTCAAACATATATATAATACTTTTGGAGATACTTATGAAGATATTAATTAATCTAGTAACGAGTATATGCCTTATTACATTAATGGCGCTATTTGAATATAATAAGATTAATTCAATAATATATGTTGTTCTTTCAATATTATGCTTGATATTAAACTTTTCACTAATAAAATACATAAAAGGAGATAAATAAGATTTATGAAAAAAATGAGTAAATTATATAAAAATATAATATATATCTATGAAGCTGTTTTCTTTCTTGCTTATGGAATATATAACATATTTGATGTATCTCTATTACATTCTGCTATTAGAACTGGATCGTCAATATCCGTTATATTAGTCTTAATATATACATATAAAATGTTCGGGGAAAAGAAAGAGGCTACCATGACGGTTATGTGGCTATCGCTAAATTTTATGATTATTGTAGGGTTAGGTATTCATTAAAGTTACATATCCTATCGTTATAGAAGTAACATTGTGTGCTATATTGTTAATAACCAAGAAATGATATTAAGCGTCATGTATACATGCAAAAGAAAAACCAGGAGTGCCAGCTCCTGGTATGTTCGTTATTATAACAGAAGCAATCAATAACTGAAAATCTGAAACTGTTATACTGAAAATAAGCCTTTTAGCACTAGTTCGTATGTTATCATAGTGGCAGATTAAGTCTCAAAAAATTAGGTGATATGGATGCTTACAAAGAAACAGTTTCAAACAAAATATAACTTAATGAAGAGAGAAGTAGACGGTATCTGCGAATACTATGGGATAAAGAAGAATAAAGGTCAGTTCCAGATACCCGATGACGCTGTGCCTGTTTATATCCCTGACAAGAGATATGTAGATAAAGAGTTCTGTTTGTATCTCTTCGTTGCAGATGCAATTCGCAAGAAATTGATTCTGGTGCCCGAGTTATTCTATTCGACAGACGATGAAGTGCGAACTGTAGTGAGGGTTATGCGTGATAAAGGGCTTCTCGTCAGAATTGAAGGTAGACCGGAGGATAGTTTAGAGTATCAAGATTATATTCTTGGGCCTGAATTTGCGGAATGGAAGAGAAATGCCACTGAAAATTTCAAGTTGGTTAAGGAAATCCTGGGAATCGCAGTTGAGTCTAGCTCGAAGGGCGTGACTTCTGCGGTGCTTGAACACTATACGAGCATGTAAAAGAATTTTGACAAATAAAAACACCGTAACTCGTTAGAATTGCGGTGTTTTTATATGGTGTCCCGAAGAGGATTCGAACCTCCGACACCCGCTTTAGGAGAGCGGTGCTCTGTCCCCTGAGCTATCGAGACATGGGTTGGGCGCTTGCGGATGACGCCTCCTGTGAACGTAATCCCAGATAAATCTCTGATTAACTACAATCATCAGCGTTAAACACAAGCTTAATTATAATATCACTGAATAGCATTTAGTACAAGCGATAAGAGTATTATAAAGGGGGAACCTATGAGAATAGGAATGATTGACGCACAATTAAATTTTTTTCAATTAATTTGCCCAAAATGCTTGACCTGAAGCTATTTTTAGTGTAATTCATTATGTAGTGAAATGTTGTTTCAAAATATTTGTGCACAACATAGTCTCAATAAGTGTTATATAAGTTCAATATTGAAAGGAGCAAAAGGGTAAAATGAAAGAGACAAAGGGAATTATTGCAGAGTTTAAGGCATTCATCGCTCGTGGCAACGTGCTAGACATGGCAGTAGGTATCATCATCGGTTCAGCATTCACAGCAATCGTTACTTCACTTGTTAATGATATCATCATGCCAATCGTAGGCGTAATTATCGGAGGAATTGATTTCTCGGGACTAAAGGTTACAGTTGGAAGCGCTGCTATTAACTACGGTGTATTCATCCAGGCGATCATCAACTTCCTACTCATCGCGCTAACCGTTTTCATCATCATCAAAGCTCTAAGCAAGGCTAAGAGAAAGCAGGCAGAGGAGCCAGCTGAGGAAGAGCCAGCACCAACGCCAGAGGTTGAACTCCTGACAGAGATAAGAGATCTTCTGTCTAAGCGCGACTAGTTCTGGTATATAGATACGGTATTCACCCGTCGTTATGGTAGCGAGTGGCTAGGTCTATAAAGGATTTTACAAAGTCAAATCAATCAAAAGCGAAGGACATGGGGTCATCTCATGTCCTTTTCTAGTGCGAGAATACTCGAGAATCCGATATGATTCATGATGCATCATCTGCCGCTGGTTGACAAAAACTACTAGAATTCAACACTGAAAGATAAGCAAATATTAAGATTTGAGGAGGCCTGAAGAGGCTTAAATGCTTGAAAAAAAGCCATAAATGGGCTAAAATAACTTTGTCCTTTTGCCACAAAAAAGTTTGCGGTAAATAGTGACAATTTAGGAAAACGGAGGGACAACTATGTACGATATCAGTCAAGTGCAGAGTGAATACAAGACTAAGTTAATCGATGCAGATTTCGCTGCCAGCCTTGTTAAAAGCAACTATAGGCTGCACTTCGGCGTGGGAACAGGGAGCTCCATTTACATGGACAGAGCCCTTGGCAAGCGCCTCAAGACCGATACACTCCTTCGCGGATTAGAGATTCAGACTGAAGTTGCTGTGAGAAATGATCTACTAGAGACTTTCAAGGCGACGAGGGACGTAAACACAGTTAGATTTTATTCATCTCATTATACCGCTATGGACAGGATGATGGCAGATGCTGGCAACTGCTGGTATGTACCGATTCTATTCAATGAAGAACCATTATATTGGGGGCAAGAGGGCAACGGATTCGATATCTGCTGCATTCAGGTTGCACCGATGGATAGATATGGCAACTTTAATTTTGGACCTACTAATGCTGACCTTCTCGGAATTATCAGAAATTCTAAGATTGTCATCGTTGAGGTTAACGAGAAGATGCCGATTGCGCTCGGATATGAGTCGCACATCAATATATCCGATGTAAACTATATAATCGAGGGAGAGAGCCCTGAGCTAGCTGAGTTCAAGGCGGCACCGGCTAGCCCTGAGGATAGAAGGATTGCTGAGTCGATAGTGGATCGCATTAGAAATGAAAGCACGCTCCAGCTCGGAATCGGAGCCGTGCCAAATGCTATAGGTGGTCTGCTCGCAGAGTCCGATATCCGTGACCTCGGTGGTCATAGCGAGGTAATCGTAGATTCATTTATGAATCTCTATTACGCTGGTAAGCTGACCAATAAAAAGAAGGTTGATAAGGGACTGACCGTATATACGGCAGCAGTCGGCAGTAAGGCACTATACGATTTTATCGATGACAACCCTATCTGCTGCGCGGCACCTGTTGATTACGTCAATAGCGTGCACACCATTTCACAGATAGATAACTTCATTTCGATTAATAGCTGCGTTGGGGTCGATTTGTATGGGCAGGTTTGTTCAGAGAGCTCAGGCTTTAGGCAGCTTACGGGAACTGGCGGACAGCTAGATTTTGTGCTCGGAGCTTTCTTATCCAAGAATGGTAAGAGCTTCATGTGCACGCATTCAACAAGAACGAAGCCTAACGGTGAGGTTGTATCTCTCATTCACCCTACGCTGCCGAGAGGGTCAATTATCACTACGCCTAGGACGGCAACTCATTATGTAGTGACCGAGTACGGTGCAGTTAATCTAAAGGGCAAGTCGACATGGCAGAGAGCCGAGAGTCTCATCAGCGTGGCACATCCTGATTTTAGGGAAGACCTGATTCAGGAAGCCGAGAAGATGGGAATCTGGCGTAATACAAGTAAGATTGAATATATTTAAGGTATATTTAATTCATATTTAATAATCCTCAAGTACTATTAGTGCTGGGGAAGGGATTTATAGCAAGGCTTTACAGAAGGTCGGTTTGCGATGCGAATCGACGGGGTCATAAAGTCGTGGCAGAGGCGCGGTGGCGCAATGCACAAGGAGGTTTTTATGATCACAGCAGTTGTAGGTGCTAATTGGGGCGATGAAGGTAAGGGTAAAATCACAGACGTACTCGCGCAGGAATCCGATTATATCGTGAGATTCCAGGGCGGAAGTAACGCTGGTCACACTATCAAGAATGAATTTGGTAAATTCGGGCTTCACCTCATGCCATCAGGCATTTTTAACAAAGAAGCTGTAAGTGTTCTCGGAAATGGGGTGGCTGTCAACGCCAAGAAGTTCATCGAAGAACTTGCGTCCATTGAGGAAGCGGGCGTTCCGCATGGCAAAATCATCATTTCAGATAGAGCACAGCTAGTAATGTCATATCATATGGCGCTTGACGCTTATGAAGAGGAGAGACTTGCGGGGCACTCGTTTGGTTCGACCAAGGCGGGAATCGCACCGTGCTTCTCCGACAAGTATGCCAAGATCGGTTTTCAGGTTGCGGATCTCTATGCGGACAAGGAAGTTCTGATGGAGAGAATTGAGAACGTATGCACTATCAAGAATGTCCTGTTCGAGAACTTGTATCACAAACCGCAGATTAAGCCAGAAGATATCTATGAGGAATTAATGGAATATGCTGAAATACTGAGGCCATACGTTGCTCATACTTCGCAGGTGCTTAATGATGCGCTTCGTGAGGGCAAAAAAATCTTATTAGAAGGTCAGCTTGGAGCACTTAAGGATACTGACCATGGCATTTATCCGATGGTAACATCATCGTCGACACTTGCAGGCTTCGGTTCTACCGGAGCTGGACTTCCGCCATATGCAATTGAGAGGATAGTTACGGTTGTAAAGGCTTACTCTTCTGCGGTTGGAGCAGGAGCTTTTGTAAGCGAACTATTCGGAGATGAGGCAGATGAGCTTCGTAGGCGCGGCGGAGATGGCGGTGAATTTGGAGTAACTACAGGCAGGCCTAGAAGAGTCGGCTGGTTCGATGCTGTTGCAACTAGATATGGCTGCATGATGCAGGGAGCTACGGAGGTTGCAGTTACAGTTGTAGATGTTCTCGGATACCTAGATGAGCTCAAAATCT
>ERZ773007.415-NODE-415-length-21673-cov-26.128180_pt1 | contig 21673 bp, 22 predicted proteins | sample MGYA00580665_ERZ773007 | MGnify/ENA primary metagenome ERZ773007 (study PRJEB29015, sample SAMEA2738122) | human oral metagenome | biome: human oral; feature: human-associated habitat; material: saliva | place: China | collected 2167 ... | reverse complement strand
AGGCCGTGTTCGCGGCCGCCGAGGCCGAGGGCGTGGACGCCGTGCGCATCGGCACGACGGGTGGTGACATGCTCGCGATCAGCGGCGTGGACCTGCTCGCCGCCGAGGGCGAGGGCTGCGGCTGGATCGCTTCGATCGACGAGCTGCGTGAGCTGAGCGAGACGGGACGCAAGCGCTTCTGAGTTGCGTCTGATCGAGCGCCTAGGGGCGCGGGCCTGTCGGCCCGCGCCCCTTCGCTGTGCGGTGCCGCTGGTGTTCCGGGCGCCCTTCGCACTGGTGGGGCTTGTGTTGCTGTGTGTTGCCTTGTCTTGTTCGTCACTCGGCGATGTCGCACGTCATTCCCATGTCTTGCTCAACACTCAGCAATTTCGCACGTAATTCCCCTGCCTTGCTCAACACTCAGCAATGTCGCACGTCATTCCCCTGCCTTGCTCGACGCTCTGCAATGTCGCACGTAATTCCCTCGCAAGTATTTCAAATATTGAATTCAGGTCGTTGGAATTGCAACGTTTTCGGGTGGTCTCGAAAAATGACCGAGGGAAATTACGTGCGAAATTTGTCGGGACTGCGACCTGCAGTCCACCGGCACAGTCGTCGACGCGAACCCGCTAGTTCCGATGACGCAGCCCTCGACGATGCCTGAGACTGAGCTCCCGACGATGTCTGGGACTGAGCCTCGACCAACACGCGTGTCCTCTCTCCACCCGCGTTGCCCATGCCGGGGCCGTGACGAACGGACGCCGGCCCGCGAATCGCTCGATTCGCGGGCCGGGTCGATGAGGCGGCAGTGTCGTCCCCGTGGAAGCGTCCTCCTACGAGAACTTCGGGTCTGCCCAAATGGCGATGACGCTAATGTCGCTCTTGCGGCTCTCTCCCTGCGCCGCCTCCGCGACGACCTTCAGCTTGAGGCGCGGAACCGACGAGACGTCGATGCTGAACTCCTTCGCCTCGTTGAGGGGTAGGGACGCCGAATCGAGGACCTTGTCCGAGATGGGGTCGGAGATCTCGAAGGTCACGGTGACGTTTGTGTCCCGCGAGTAGTCCGACTGGCCCGCTGTGATGGTGAAGGTCTTGGCGCCTTGCGGCACAAGGAGTTCAACGGAGCCGTCGTCCAGTTTATGCCTGAGGTCGCATTTGAAGCCGTTGTTGTAAACCTTGCGCGAGATGGCGGAGGTGTCGCTGGAACCCGCCAACGTTGTCCAGTCAGCAGGCCGGTAGTCTTCACTCCCGCAGTCGCTGTGCGCCACCGCCTGGTCCAGCGTCGGGTTCCACTCGGGGGACTTGCTGGCCATTGCGCTCGGCGTCGGTGACGCGATCGACGCGGACGGGGCAGGAGAGGATGTCGTGGCCGTCGGGCTCGGCGAGGCCGTGGTGGGCTCCGGGGTGGCGGTAGGAGTGGGCGTGGCGTCCGGCTTGGGGGCGTGCGAGCACGCCGCCAGCAGGAGCGACAAGCCAGCGGCGATGATGGCTGCGCGGCGCTTGGACCCGGTACATTGAGAGTGAAACATCGTTGTGTTCTCTTTCACTGGAGAGGAATTGCTCTGAGAATAGATTCCCGGGAAAGGTCTGTCAACTAGGGTATTAGTAGTAATACAGGCGTGCCGATCATGCCCGTTTCGCGCGGTAGCCCGGGCGTCTCGCGCCGGTGTGGCGAACTGTCCGAAGGGGCCTCCGACGAGAACGCCGTGGCGTGAGAGGCCGCAGAGGGTCCTCTCACGGGTCCCCATGCTCTCCGCTCATTTTCCGCGTCAACGGACGACGTGTGCAGACAACCGACGCGGCGACGCTCCCCCGTCCGGCATGCTCTCCCATGCAATCGGAATAAGGAATGGCGTTGACCATGGTGAACCGAAGTAAACCCGACGCTACCGATGAGATGAAAGGGACGCGTCGGCCCGCCGAGCCGCGTGGTCTGTCTCATGTCCTACCGATTGATCACCAATCTTTGGCATACTGTGGAACGGAAAATAACCGTCCTACAGGAGCCGCCGTGCCCGAAGAAACCACCATCGACACCCAATCGCACAACGACGCCCAGGCCTCGTCCGCGACACACAAACCCAGCCTGGGCCGCGTCATCGCCGCGTGGGGGGTCCACGCGTTCACTATCTCCGGTCTCGTGTGGGCGACGCTCGCCCTGTTCGCGATCCTCAACAACAACATCCCCATGATGTGGCTGTGGCTCGTCATCGCCCTGGTCGTGGACGGCGTCGACGGCACCCTCGCCCGCAAGGTCGGCGTGCGCGACGCCATCCCGTGGTTCGACGGCGGCGTCGTCGACAACCTCGTCGACTACCTGACGTGGACCTTCCTGCCCGCCCTGTTCATGGCGCTGCACCTGCCCTTCGGCTCCCAGCCCGTGCCGGTCGTCATGATGATCGTCATCATCGTCTCCTCCCTGTTCTGCTATGCGAACGACGGCGAAAAATCCAACGACAACTACTTCGTGGGCTTCCCCGCCGCGTGGAACTGCGTCGCGATCGTCATGTACGTCCTGCAGACCCCCGCGTGGGTCAATATCACCGCCACGATCATCCTCGCGATCCTGACGCTCGTGCCGTTGCACTACACGCACCCCGCGCGCGTCAAGCGCTTCCAGATCCCCAACATCGTCGGCGCCGCCGCGTGGATCGTCGCCTGCGCCTACCTGGTCGTCGTCTACCCGTTCCAGCCCCTGTGGACGCTCGTGCTCTTCTGGGTCGGCGGCGGCTGGTTCATGATCGCGGGCTTCATCCGCACGGCCACCGGCGAGGACAAGTAGCTCCCGCCCCACGATCACCGACGAACACCCCCGGGCCTGGCGCTCGGGGGATGTTTGTTATGCGAGTCTCGTTCGGGCGGCGACGAGGCCGGGGCCGGGTGGCGCGAGCGGCGACGAGGCCGGTGTGGGCTTCGAGGTGACGCGCCGCAGGCCCCCGGCGCGGAAGGTCGGCGGGCGACGGGCCGCTACTCTCGGGCGCTCAGAGTGGTTGGGGGAGGGACGCGGGAGCTATAGCTGCTCCGAGAGACCTTTCTTGACGGCCCGGTCGCGCTGGTAGCGGAAGACCTCCAGGAAGATTCCGCCGAAGAAAATGCAGGCGATGGCGGTCCACACGCCCGGGGGAGCGTGGCGCCCGTACATGAGGAAGTACACGTAGGGGGCGAGGAAGGTGACGGCGGAGGTGATGGCGCCGACGATGCGGTGCCAGAGTTTTTGTCCGGCGACCATTTCGATGAGGCCCCACGTGTAGGGGATGGCGGTGATCATGTCGATGGCCCACAGGATGCGCCAGTCGCCCCGGAAGTGCGGGACGTACATGACGGGCACGGCCCGCGCCATCGAGTAGACGAGGACGACGACGTAGGCGATGAACTTGGGGTTGCGGCACAGCTTGAGGAAGGCCGTGCGCTCAATGATGGAGGCACCGACTGCTCGCGCGGCTCGGGTGGCGCGTGACGCGGTGGAGAGCGTGTCGAGGCCGGCCATGGCGACCCGCATGAAGGCGCGTTGCTCGTCGGTGCCGTCCGCCCACGCCTCGAGCAGCGCGAGGGGGGACAGCGCGATGGGCGTGTAACCGCCGGAGGGGGCGCCGGCCTCGTGAATGACGTCGGAGCCGAGGGCCTCGCGCAGGCGCGGCAGCTGGTCGGTGGGGATCTCCGCAATCCACAGGCGTACGCGGCGTTGGATGGCGTCGTGGAGCTCGTGGGAGAGCGCGTGGCCGGCGGCGGAGTGGGGGGAGAATCCTTCGGCGGCGATGTCTGCCAGGGCGCCGGGATGTTCGACGATGCGCGTCGTCAGGTCGCCGGCGCGGTCGACGCCGGAGACGGAGATGATGGTGGCGGCATCCCACTGGTAGGTGCGCGCGATCTCGATGTCGAGGATCGAACGGAGCGTGATGAGGGATGCTGTGACGCTCACGGGTGGCCTTTCGTTAGGGGTGTAACCATCCAATTGTGCCTGACTGGCCGGTCGGAATGCGCGCTCAGGCGCTCACGCGGGTGGGACGTAGAATCGTCGCATGGCGAAACGACGCATTGATCCGGCTCAGGGAATGGAGGCGCTGCGCGCGTGGCGCGAGGCGGTTGAGCGGGGCGGGGAGGCGCCGCGCCCCGTGGTCCTGACGGCTGTGCGCTTCACGCTCGAGGAGCTGGGGGCCCTGCACCCGGGGCGCTCGGTCGAGGTGCGTGTGCCTCCCGCGGGCGCGGTTCAGATCCTGCCGGGCACGACGCATCGGCGCGGCACTCCGCCCGCCGTCGTGGAGACGGACGCGCGCACGTGGCTGTCGCTCGCGTGTGGTGTGCTCACGTGGGACGAGGCCGTGGCTGGCTCCCTGGTGAGCGCGTCGGGAGAGCGCACGGACCTGGGGCCCCTCCTGCCGCTCGTGTGAGGGGCGGGGAGGGGATCGGGTTGGTGAGGCTCAGGCTTCGATCTGGGGAGCGCCGAAGCGTGCGATGAGCTTGGGGGCCAGGTACTTCTGGGAGCCCTTGTAGGCGTAGCGCTGGGCGACGGCTGCGACGGCGGCGGTGGAGGCCGCGAAGAGTACCAGCGAGGCCAGGGTGACGTCGTCGGCGTCCTCGGCGGGGACGGGGCGCTTGGTGACGGCCTTCCAACCAAATTCAAAAATCTTGGAGGCTGCGAAGGCTGCTCCGGCGATGACGGCGGTCGTGGCGATCTTGTCGATGGTGGCGGGATCCATGTGTGTCTCCTGGCGTGGGTTGATTGTCCCTGCGCGGGCGCGCGTGCTTCCATGATGCCCCACACTCCGGTCTTGTGCGAGGCCCAGCGGCTGTCTGTCTTATGCTTAGACGCAACTGTTCCCGTCAGAAGGATTCGTCATGGCTCGCGCCCGCTTTGTTTTTGCGCTGTCAGCCCTCGCGGCTGCTGCTACGGCCCTGTCGGCGTGTTCGTCGTCTGTGTCGTCGAGCGCCCCACAGGATCCTTTCGCGGCGCCGGTCGTTCCCGGCCAGGGTGCCCAGGGCTTGCCCGGTGACTTGCATGGCACGATCAACGCGCCGACGCCTCGCTCAGGTTCGGGCGTGGTGACGGTTGCTCTCGTGGGCGGCGCGCAGCTGCCTACCGAGACGGCGGAGGCGTTCACGAAGGCGACGGGTTTCTCGGTCGCGGTCGTCCCGGTTGATGGCGTGGCCATGGTGCCGAAGGCTGATGCGGACGTCGTCTTAGGCTTGGATGGCGCGGATGCGTTGCAGGCTGCGAGGGCGGACATGATCGCTGGCGCGCCCCCGCAGGACACGATGACTCTCGCGGGGACGGCCGTTGATGGCGCGCCCGCGGCTGTGGCGTACGGGCGCGACGACGTGTGTGTCATTGCCGACAAGTCTTGGATGAGCGCGAATAATCGTCCCTTGCCGACCTCGTTCCACGATCTGTCCGACCCGCGCGTGCGCGCGCTGCTTACGGTCCCCGACCCGGCCTCGTCGTCGGTGGGACGCGCGTTTGTGCAGGAGGCTGCCTCTCAGACGGGCGAGGGCCTCGGGCCCTTCGTGCAGTCTCTGAACCCGCGCGTGGACGCCTCCCTGGGCGCGACGATCGGCGCGTGGACGGCCGGCGCGTACGTGTCCGACAGCTATCTGTCCGAGGTCGTGGGTTCCGAGTCAGGCAAGTCCGGTTCCTACCCGCTGGTGGTTGCTCCGCGGTCGCTGGCGGCTGCGGCCGCGACGAACACGGGCGCTGACTCGTACGGCACGGCGGTGACCTCAACGTGTATCGCGCGCATCATGTACGTGGCTGCCACTCAGGCACCCGCCTCCGACGGTGCCGAGTCCCTCATTGCCTGGCTCCAGGGCGAAATCGCGCAGCGTTCCCTGGCCACGACGGGTGCCGCGTACCCGATCGACGGCGTGCTCGCCGCCGACACGAAGGCCGAGTGGCTCATGGGCATCAGCGGAAACGCGGTCGTTACCGACGAGACGATCGGTTCCCTCGACGCGATGAACGCGTGGCTGTCGACGTGGAGCTCGGCCATCGAGGCTCCCGCACCGGCATCCACGCCCGAGCCGACGACGGACCCCGCGACTGAGCCGCAGACGAGCTCCGCGGTCGACCCCGTGCAGGACGAGGCCGGGGCGGAAGACGACGGGCCGGCGGCCTACGACGACGAGGAGTAGGCACCCCACCGGTGATGGGAGCGGGGACGCGGCAGTGCCGCGTCCCCGCTCCTCGTGTCGGACTATCCGTTCCCGCGCGCGAATGGGGTCCCTCTAGTCGCGCAGCATCGAGGGGCTAACCCGGCACTCGTCGCCGATGCGCATGGGCGCGATGAGGCCCGCTTCGCGCAGCTCGCGCAGGCGCGGGACCGTGCGTTCGACGACCTTCCACGGGTCGATTGTGTTGAGGTAGATGCGGGTGCCGCCCTCGAAGCCGGCCAGCGTCGAGATGCGCCACTTGAGCAGGATCCTCCAGCGCATCGGCGTGGAGACGGTGGGCGGGCGGTAGTACCACTCCTCGTTGGCGGGCACGTCCGCCCCGGTCGCGGCGTGCGCGGCGTGCAGGATGTCGGAGATCCCGGCCATGGCCTCGTCGCTGACCTCCCAGGGGTTGCGCGGCGAGTGGAGCGGCCAGATCGCGATGCCGGGGAAGCGGTGACCGAAGCCGGCCAGGGCGACGGCGTGCTCATTTTGGGCGATGAGGAGCTTGCGGGTGGCAGCGACCGTGAAGATCTGGTCGTAGATGTCGGGCTGGGCGCGCAGGCGCTCCAGCTCAGCCTCGGTCTGGACGGACATGTCGTCGATGGCGACCAGCTGCTTGTGGAGGTGGTCGAAGGAAGCGCCGGCGGGGCGCAGCCAGTTCTGGAAGGTCGCGACGTAGCGCACCGCGGGGCTGAGGTCGTACAGGTCGCGCATGGAGCGGGCTGTGTACGCGGTGTACTGGGCGTGTTCCTCGGGGGTGAGGGTGCCCGAACCGGCCAGCTGGTGGGCTTCGGTGGCGCCGTCGACGAAGTGGCGTTTGCCGATGATCAGGTCGTGGCCGCCGGAGAAGAAGCCGTTGGCAGCCTGGAGGCGTGCGGTCTCGCTGGTCGCGGCGAATTCGCCTTCGCTCATGCCCGAGGCCAGCATCCGCGCGCGCACGACGTTCATCACGTGGTCGTAGCCCGCGTCCGAGGCCAGGTAGCGGGCCATGCGGTGTCGGTCCTCTTCTGAGGGCACGTGCCCGTGGTTGAGGTGCCAGTAGTTGTAGGAGACGATTTCGAAGAGATTGGGGATGCGCCGGAATTCGGCGACTGTGTCGCCCAGCTTGTCGGCACCCAGGGCGTCGAGCTGCTCCCATGTGCCGTCCTCGCGGCGCACGAGACGCGACTTTTCGGGCGGGGTCTCCAGGTAGCGGCCGGAACAGAACGCGCAGTGGTGTCCGTCGGCGTCGTGGTCGATGGGGTTGCGGTCGGTGCGTGGCGCTGTGAGCGGCCGGTTTCCGCGGCCGGGGACGGTCCACACCTCTGTGCCGGTGAGCAGGTTCTGCTGTTTGACGGTGCCGTCGGCGAGTCGCACGATGGCGCGGTCGGCGCGGGTAAGCTTCGATGCCATGTCTTAATCGTACCTGTTGTCAGAGTCGGTTCATGGTGGCGGGGTGCGATCCGGTGCGCCCGGCCTCGCCTTCGTCGAGCGCGTCGATGCGGGCGCGCTGGTCGGGACTCAGGCTGAAGGAGAAGGAGTCAATGTTGGTGGCCATGCGCGCCGGACTCAAGGTCTTGGGGAAGACGACGTGGCCGCGGTCGATGGCCCAGTGCAGGGCGACTTGTGCGGCGCTCACGCCGAGCTGTGCGCCGATGTCGATGAGGGTTGGGTCGGTGACGGCGCGCCCGCGTGCCAGGGGCGACCATGCTTCGAAGACCATGCCGAGTCCGTGCGCGTAGGAGCGTAGCGCCTCGTTGGGGAGGAATGGGTGTGCCTCGACCTGGAGGGCGTGGGGTGGTACGGAAGCGATGGAGCGGACGGCTTCGATATGGTCGCGCTCGTAGTTCGACAGGCCGATGGCACGCGCGCTGCCCGCAGTGAAGGCGTCCTCGAGGGCTGGCCACGGCAGGGCGACGTCTCCGCCGTAGAGGGTGGGTAGCGGCCAATGCACGAGGAGGAGGTCGACGTAGTCGGTGCGCAGGTCTTCGAGTGATCGCGTGATGGACGCAGCAGCGCGCTCGGGTTCGTGGTTGGAGTTGTCGACCTTGGTGGTGAGGAAAATCTGCTCGCGTTCGATGCCAGACGCTTCGAGCGCGGCACCGACCTCGGCCTCGTTGCCGTACATCTGCGCGGTATCGATGTGACGGTAACCAACCTCGAGTGCGCGGCTTACGGCGTCGTAGGCGTCCTCGGGCGTGATCTTGTAGGTGCCGAAGCCTAGCACGGGGATGGGTGCGCCCGTCGGGAGCGTGAGCGTGGGAATGGGGGACGAGGCCGTGGCCGCGTCGCTCGGGAATGGGGCGTTCATCAGTGAATCCTCCTGGTTGCTTTCAGTGTAGCGTCCCGGGGAGGGGAGGGTCGCGTGCGTCCGCGCGCGAGCTCGATGCGTGCAGCGTAGTGTTGTCTTCGCTTCGGAGCCGCGCGTGGTGCCGGTTTGAGGGGACAGGAGGGCTCATGATCAGTGCATGCGAGACGGAGGATGGTGTCGTCTTCGATATGAGCGAGCTGGAGGCCGACGCGCTGCGCTCATATGCCGATGGGCTTGTTGCCGACCCCAAGCATCCTTTCGTTGAGCTGCTGCGCAGCCAGGGCCTCGTCGTCGGTGACACTCCCGTCCCACACCTTGCTGTGCTCCTTGAGGCGTTCTCGCAGGCGACGAAGGTGCTCACCGCCTGGGTCGTTGCCCCGGCTGGATGTCGCCGCGCCACCTTCTTTGTGGGTCCGCACTCCGCCGTGGTGTCGCGGTGCGACGAGGGGGGACTGTACGCGGGCGAGGATGACCTGTTGTCGGTGTGGTCTATCGACTCCGCGCAGCTGCGCGAGACCTTTTTCGAACTCAGTGCCTTGGGGGAACCCTCCGGCGATGGGATTGTGCCGACGGCGGTACCGGAGGTGCTCTTCAGCGCGCTCGAACGGGGCGACGACACGAAGATTCTCGTGGAGGTGCCCAAGGTTGCCCGCGAGATCGCGGAGATCATCGATTCCGAGATCGACGAGGCGACGGGAGCCTTCTGGGCGGATGTCGCGGATGACTCGTGGGTGGGGCTTGCCGTGCGGGTCGTCGATGCGGCGGAGTACCCGGATTTGTCGGGTGACAGTTGGCGTTTGATTGGCACCAGCGAGGAGGTATGTGAGGTGCTGGCGGGCGTGGAGTTTACTGAGCTGTACCCCGATGAGGTGCCTCTGCTGGCGGATAAGGACGGTGAATTCTGGGCGGCAGTTGCTTCATCATCGCCGGAGGTGCTCTGGGAGGACATCGAGGACGTACTCGCTGAATAGTCCACCTGTCGATCCGCAGGTCTCATAGTCTGAGATCAGCGGGTGTCAATTATTTACTATATATCTGGTCAAATACTAGGCGAGGGTCGGTTTTGGTTGTTTTGGGTGTGTCGGGGCGCGAGGTGTGTCATCTCTGACCGCTTGACTTATAAAACATTGCAATAAAGCTGAAAACCCTGTGCGTGATGTCTGCAACATGGTTGGCACTTTTATTGGAAGCTCGGTTAATTTGTTGCGTGTGCCGCGGAATGTCAAAGGCTTGCATCTAACCAGGCGGTAGGGATTTTGTTAGGTAACCCACCGTCATTTGTCCTCACTATGTAACGATTTGGCGTACGATAGATACTGTTCAACTACGAAAGCCAACGCGTCACTACAACGAACGGAGAGTTATGTCGGTTCGCAATGCACTGCTGGCACTCGTCGCGCAGCAGCCCGCGGGTGTCTACCGCCTCAAGCAGATGTTCGAGGAGCAGACGTGTGGAGCGTGGCCGCTCAACATCGGCCAGGTTTACCAGACCATGCAGCGCCTGGAGCGTGACGGTCAGGTTGTGTCTCACGCTGAGACCAACGCGGGCCGTGACTCTGAGGTCTTCGAGCTGACCGACGCTGGTCGCGATGTTCTCAACGCCTGGTGGTCCACCCCCGTTCCGCGCGAGCACCCCGAGCGTGACGAGCTTGTCATGAAGCTCGCCGTGGCCGCTGCCGACCCCACGGTCGACGTCGAGGCCATGATTCAGACCCAGCGTCGCTCGACCCTGGGCTCCCTGCGCGACGTGACCCGCCTCAAGGCCTCGGCCGACGAGGGCGAGCTCGCCTGGAAGCTCATCCTGGAGCGTCACATCTTCGACCTCGAGGCCGAGCTCAACTGGCTCGACCACATCGAGTCCGGTGCGGTCTCCGAGGCCGCGCGTCGCGCCGCCTTCGCTGCTGCGAAGGGGCGTTCGATGAACTGGGCTCAGGCCGAGGCCGGTATTTCGGAGCGTGCCGGGGTGCGATGAGTCAGCCTGCGCCGCTACCGATCAGGATGGCCGGCGTCGGACATGAGTTCGGCGCAAACGGCGTCCGAGTGAGAGCGCTCGACGGGATCGACCTTGAGGTTGGGCCCGGCGAGCTTCTCGCTGTTATGGGACCGTCTGGATCCGGCAAGTCGACGCTGCTGTCAATCGCTGGCGGCCTTGAGCGGCCGACACGCGGAAGCGTCTACGTCAACGGGATCGATTTGGCCTCGTTGGATAGCGTTCACCGCGCTGAAGTCCGTCGACGCTCGATTGGCTACGTCTTCCAAGATTACAATCTGATTCCGTCGCTGTCAGCCCTCGAAAACGTTGAGATGCCGCTGCAGCTGGACGGGGTGAGTCCTTCGAAGGTACGTGAGGCCGCGATGGCCGCTCTCGCCGAGGTTGGTGTCGCAGAACTCGCGGATCGCTTCCCCGAGAGGCTCTCCGGTGGCCAACGTCAACGTGTCGCCATCGCTCGCGGCCTCGTTGGTAACCGGTCGGTCATTCTTGCCGACGAGCCAACCGGCGCGTTAGATTCTCACACTGGCGAACAGATCATGTTGGTGTTGCGTGACCACATAGATGCTGGTGCAGCGGGTATTCTCGTGACTCATGAGGCCAGAATGGCCGCATGGGCAGACCGAACAGTGTTCCTGCGAGACGGTCGTATCGTTGATCGTTCGCGCGGGGATTCTCTGAGGGACCTGCTCGCCGACGCAGCACCAAGGACCTGATGAGCCGACTCAACACACGGATGAGGCGATGGGGAGTAGTACTCCGCATCGCCTCTCGTGATGCGCGCCAAAGCTTGGGGCGCACGCTCACGGCGGTGTTTCTGATCTCGCTGCCGATCATTATCGCGATCGCGGCGATCACCTTCTGGGATGTCACGACCTCGCAGCGCTACCAGGCCTCGTCGTGGCTTGGACACCGCAGCGACGTGCAGGCGGTGACGTTGCACCGCTCCTCGACAGCGATCGAGCAGAACTTTACGGTGGATCGTCTCGGGCAGGGAGCATCGAACGACGAGGTGACGGTCTCGATGGAGACTCTCACCAGCTGGGTGCCCGCAGGTGATCAGCTGATCGCCGTTGATACCCTCTACCAGCTGCGTCTGGAGACGGCTGACGGCGCGGGCTTCACGGTCAACAACGGTACGCAGACCGCCGAGCTCGAGGCCCCGCGCGTGAACGCGGGAGGCAAGAGCGGGCCGCTGGCCGCCGGCCACGCCGTGATCTCTCAGGATGTCGCCCGAGCGCTCTCGGTCTCGGTCGGAGACAGCGTCAACCTGTCCCTGACGATCGCCAAGGAACGAGCGACGCAGACCCTCAAGGGGAGCGTCGTTATCGACGCAATCATCGGTGGTACCGAGCGCGCCATTATCGGCGACGGAACGCTTCCCATCGATCGCCTAGCTGTCGCGGGGCGCACGCAGACGGCCTGGTACGTGATCGGATCAGAGCCTGTCACCTGGGAAAAGATCCGCGAAATCAACGCATACGGTTTCTCTGTCCTGTCTCGCCAGGTGCTTGCGAACCCGCCCGATGCATCGGTGCTCTCCTCGCAGATTGCGCAGTACCAGGATTCCCAGAACACTCGTCGGACGAACCCCGGGCAGTACCTTCTCCTCGTTGCAGGTATTCTCCTGATCCTCACGGAGTTGATCCTGCTCATCTCGCCGCTGTACACCGTCGCTCAGCGCTCGGTGATGCGCACAGCCGCCATGATTGTTGCGAACGGCGGCGACCGCACGGACGGACGCAGGCTCACGATTGCCCACGGCGTTATCATCGGCATCTACTCGGCGCTCTTTTCTGCCGCCTTGTCTGCGGCTGCTATGGTCGGCATCGGCATGTGGTCGGGCCTGGGCATCGGTATCGTGCCGTGGTGGCCGCTGGCCCTGTCGGTGCTCCTGCCGGTCCTCCTGTCCCTGATGGCGTCGGTGTCGCCGGCGCACACCTCGTCGCACATCGACACCTCCGCGGTCATCGGCGGGCGCGTGTGGGAACCATCCCGCCTCGTGCGTCGTCGCATGATCTACCCCCTGGCGCTGCTGGCCGGACTCCCGCTGTTGGGTATCGCCGCCTGGCGCGGATGGGTCCTCGCCCTAGTCGTTGGTGTTGGTCTGCTCGAGGCCGGCCTTATCGGGTCGATCCCCTACATCTTCACCCGCTGGCGTGCCCCCAATCGTCGCGCATCAATGAGCATGCGCCTGGCGCTGCGCGACGCCGTGCGCAACGGCCACCGCACGTTCCCCGCCATGGCCTCGATCCTGACGACCGTGTTCGTCGCCTGCGGCCTGCTCATCACCCTGTCCTCGTCGAATGAGGCCGGCTGGAACGCTCGTCCCCACGTGGGCCAGCGCGGTCAGGTTTTCGTGTCGACCGTCGACCGCACCGAATCTGTCAAGCGGTCACGTGACCTCATGAAGTCGGCCGTTGACGCCGTTGACGCCCAGCGCGGTGTCACCTCGCAGGTGACGCTGAGCGGCCTGGCGTGGAACAGCGGGCCGGGTGGCCCGACCACCATGGTCGAGGCGGTGCACCCCTACAACGGTTCGACGTTCACGATGTCGGACAAGATGGGCACAATGACGGAGCTGGACCTGGCCTACATGGTCGACGACGGCACGTATCTGCGTGAGGCCGGGTACTTCGCCAACGAAGACGACATGGTGCGTGCAACCGCCACCCTCAACGCCGGCGGCGTCCTCATTCCCGACCCGGACTACATTGACGGTGCCGGCCAGGTGACGCTGCGCAGCCTCGACATGAGCGCCATCGCGGAAGCGAAGGCCGCGGGTGCCCCGGACGATAATCTTCCGGACGCCAAGGTGACGACCGTCCAGACCTTCGTCGCTACACCCCTGACCCGTATCAACGTCATCGTACTGTCACCGACCGCAGCGTCCTACATGGGCCTGCAAGCGCGGCCTCTGGGCGAGCTCCTGACCGTCGAGAAGCAGGTCAGTCCCGTCGATGCTCCGTCGTTCCAGGCGACGATTGCCCGCCAGGTGCCCGGCGCCTCGGCTCAGGTCATCGTGCCGACGATGCGCTCCCTCGTCCTGCCCTACGTCGCAGCGCTTATCGCCATCGTTGCCGCGGCGGCCACGGTCGCCCTCGTCGTCGCACTGTCGGCCTCAGACATGCGGCCCGATCTCGATACCCTCGATGCGATCGGCGCGGCCCCCTCGATGCGTCGCCACGTCACCACGTGGCAGGGTATCGTGCTCGCGCTGAATGTCATCCCGACGGCCGTTCTGTCCGGCCTCGTCGTTGGCGTCCTCACCGTCATCACGTTCGCCAACTCGCATATCTTCTCGACGCTCACCACGCTGCGGCCGGTCGTGCCGTGGGGTGCGCTCCTGGGCATGCTCATCGGCATGCCGATCCTGTGCGCGCTCGTCGCGATCATCCTGACGCCCCGCCATCAGAAGCGTATTCGTCGCATCAACTAGGGGATGCCGATGAGTCAGACCCCCGACGAAGTCGTTATCCCCGCCGGAGCGCTCGCATCGTCATCCGTGCGCGTGGATACCTGGCTGTGGGCGACCCGCCAGCTCAAGTCACGCTCCCAAGCCACGGCCGCCGTGCGCGCGGGGCACGTGCGCGTCAACGGTGAGCCCGTCAAAGCGGCGTACAAGGTGCGCGTGGGGGACGAGGTGCGCCTGCGCATCGAGGGCTTCGACCGCATCCTTGGGGTGGTCCTGCTGCTGAGCAAGCGCGTCTCCTACCCGCAGGCTCGTACCGCCTATGATGATCGCACCCCGGAGCGTCCTCGTTTGCACATCCCGGTTGCGATGCGAGAGAAGGGCAGCGGGCGACCGACCAAGAAGGAGCGCCGCGAGCTTGATCGGCTTCGCGGCTACGACTCCCACGAGCACTACTGATCTCATCGACGAGGCCCGGGCGCCCCTCCGCGGGACGTTGACATGATGGGCTGGTCGTCCTCGTTGCTCGATGTCCTTCCGTGGCCTTGCGGCTCATCATCAGCCGCACCACACACACTGACCCCGCCGCCCATGGGGCGACGGGGTCAGTGTGATCAGGGAAGCTGCGTCACTCGTTCGGGTAGAACGACTTCACGCCGATCTTGTAGTACTCGCCCCAGGTGGGGTCGTAGGGAACTTCGAACTGCGCGCTGCCGTTTCCGTTGCTGTCGACGGTCAGGGTGGCCACGTCGCCGACGTCGTATCCCTTCGACGTGAACGCGTTGTTCGTCGTGCGCACGGTCATGTCGAGCGTCACCGTCGCGGAGGAGAGCATCGCGAGGCCCTTCTTCATGTCCTCGCTGGCCTTGACGGTCACGGAGCACGTCAGAGCCGTAAGCGACTCATTGGCGACGCACTCGCTCGACTCGGTGCTGAAAGCCTCGTTGGGCGTGTTATTGGCGACGAGGTCGTTGATGACAGTCTTCTTGTAGCACTGTTCCTTGACGGCGCTCTGGATCTCGCTGTCCATCGTCACCAATTCGGTACGCAGGTCGTCGAACTTCTTGACGTTCTCGGGGGTGATCTGCGAGCACCAGTAGGGGGCGAACTCTTCGCCGGCCTGCTTGAGGGTCGCTGCGGCCTCGTCGCGCATATTGACAGCGGACTTGGAGGCCTGCACGGTCAGAAGGAGCATGATGGCGGTCATGAGCGCGAGGAGCGCTGCGATGATGAAGGCGAGGCGGTTAAAGAGGGTCAGGCCCTTGCTCTTACCGGGCTTCGCCGGGGCTACGGTGGCGGTGGGAGCCTCGGTGGCTGCGGCCGTGTTCAGGTCACTCATTCATTGCCTCCTGCACCTTCTGATGTTCCTTCTGCGCGTCATTGAGGATGGACTGAGAATGCTCGACGTCCTCCTGTGCCTTTCCGTGCATACCTGTCGCAATGATGCTCGTGCCCAGGAAGAGGACGACGAGGAGCGAGGCGATGACGGCGAGGACGATCTGTCCGCGGGTAGCCTTGGTGGCAGGCGCCTGGGCCACGGGGGTGAACTGCACCGTGGCATTGGCGGGCTGCGGCGACGTCTCCGCGGCGGTGGCGTCGGTGGTCTCGGTGGTGGCCGCGGCATCGCCTGCGGCGTTCGGGGTTTCGGAATCCGTGGCGGTGCTGGAAGCGGGCGCGGCCTGATAGCGGTCGGTCCACTGGGTTCCGTCCCACCAGCGCAGCTGGCCAGTTCCTGCAGGGTCTGCGTACCAGCCCTGGACGGGGTTGCTCACGAGGAGCCTCCTTTCACTGTGTCCCGACTATTCTAAGGGAACTCGAATTTCATTGAATCGGTCAGTGAGGGGCCTCACGTCGCATATGGACGGTGGTGCACGGCACGACGTTGCAAGGAAACCGATGGTCAGGCTTATTCGTTTGGGAAGTACGACGTCACCTGGATGTCATAAGCGGTGCCCCAGCTGATGTCGATGGGAACATCGAAAGATGTCGTTCCGGATCCGCTCGAATCAAGCGTTATGGTCGCGACGTTGTCGATCATGTGTGGGTCGGTGACTAAGTTCGTCGGAGTGTCGGCGACACGCATCCGCAGGGTCGCGGTCGTCGCCGAGTAGAAGCTGAGTCCCTGCCCCAGCGTGTATGGATTGGTGGCCACGGTAGCGGTGCAGGAAGCAGTATCTTCCGACTCGTTGACGGTGCACTCGGACGTGACTATGAATGCCTCAGTGGGATTGTGCGAGCTAATGAGCTTGGCAACTGTCACTTTCTGCTTGCACTGACGTTCGATCTCGCCCTTTTGTTGCGACGACGCTGTGTCGTAGTCCCTAAACAGAGTGGACATCTTGTCGGCGTTCTCCGACGTGATCTGGTCGCACCAGCTGGTCGCCTTGATTTCGAGGGTTCGCTGCTTGGTCTTTTCAGTCGCGCTCGTCAGGCTCTTCACCTCGTTGTTACGGGAAATGGCCTGTGAGAAGAGCGTGATCGTGGCGACCGCGCTGACGATAACAATGAGGGCCAAGATCCGGTTGACGATAGTCAGGCCACGGACCTTGTGCTGCGGGAAAGACAGGGGGCGGGAGTAGTGTTCGCTCACTTGGCTGCGTCCTTCGCTTCCTGGAGCGTCTGTTCTGCCTGATCGTACAGGGATTGTGCGTTCTGCAGGTCGTTACCGGCACTCACATACGCGCTGCCTGCCAGTGCGGCGCCGCCGATGAAGAAGAACGTCAGGAGCACCAGGATTCCCGTGGTAATGAGCTGCGAGGCGGGGGGCTGCGCGATGGGCTTCGCTGCGGGCTTCGCCGGGGCGGGCACCTGGACGGGAGCGCCGGTGGGGGGCTCCTCTACTTGCGCGGCGGGCTGAGGGTGGGTGTCACTGGCTGCTTCGTTGCCGGTGGGTGCAGGGCGGAACTGGTCGCTCCACTGGGTGCCGTCCCACCAGCGCAGCTGGTCGGATCTTTCGGGATCTGCGTACCAGCCCTGGACGGGGTTGCTCACGAGGAGGCTCCTTTCACTGTGTTCCGTCAATTCTAGGCCAGCGTGAATTGATGGAATCTGTTCAGTGATTGGCCTCACGCGTTTGTCAGAGGCTGGTCGGCCACCAGGACGTCATCGAGAACCCGCACTCGGTCTTGTCGGTCATCGCCGGGTCGTAGGGGACGGAGATTGTGAACGTAGCGGGGGTCCCCGGCGTGAGTGTCACCGTCGTCGTCCCCTGGTAGGGGGAGGAGGGGCTCAGCGTGGTTCCCTTGTCGAGTGTGTAGCCGGAAATCGTGAGCTCAAGGGGGCCGAGCGAGGAGATGGCACTCGTGGAGCTCAGCGTGATGGTGCCGTTGATTGTCGTGGTCACCTGGTCGGTCGTGCACTCCGGGACTCCGGGGCTGAATGCGACCTCGGCACCGGCGCGCTGCGCGTTGGCGTACGTCTCCTTGGGGGCGCACTCCTCGTGAATGGCGTCCTTGACGGCCTGCGTCGCCGAATCGTAGGACTTGATGGCGTCGCGGATCGATGCCGCCGTCTCTCGGGTGATGGAATCGCACCACGCCTTGGCGTCCTTGTGAACGTTGGCGGCGTCGAGGCGGGTCTTCGCGTCGGCGATCTGCTGGTCGACCGCAGCCTTCTCGGACTGAGCCTGCTCGGCCTGTGTGTCGTAGCTGGACGCCGTGTGCGAGCGCCAGGCGTTAATTCCGCCGACGACGGCCGACAGGATGATGAAAATGACAGCGAGGGCGGCGCCCGCGACGGTCGCGGCGCGTAGGGGGGCGGGTGCGCTCACTTCTGGGCCTCCTCGATCTGTCGGTTGATGTCTGCGAGGGTGGACTGCGCGGTATCGAGTTCCTGCTGCGCGGTTTCGGCGCGGCTCTTCGCCTCATCGTGGATGCGGCCGCTGGCGCCCAGGTGGGACCATGCGACTACGAGGACCGTGATGAAAACGGCGACAAGCATCCAGGAGGCGACGCAGCCGAGCGTCCACTTGAGGGTGCCGGAGCGCCCCTGTGTCTCTTGGGGGGTCTCGGCGTCTCCGGGCATAGGGATGGGGGCATTGTCCGCTTCGTTCATGGACGAGGCGGGGGCAGGCTCCCATGCTCCCGTTTCCTCGGGAGAGGGGATGGGGTCGGAGGCCTCCCAGTGCGCGGGATCGTCCGGGGAAGGGATCGGGGGAAACTCAGCGTTGGCCTCGGCCGCCGCGGTCGAAACGACGTGTTCGGGCTGAGCGTACTGCGGGGCTCCGTCGTAGGCCGGGATCCCCTCGGCCTGTGCGGGAGCTGCTCCAGCCTGCGTGGGAGCCGGCTCGTAGGGCTCGACGTACTCCGTCCAGGCGTGGCCGTCCCACCAGCGCAGCTGTGCGGCGCCGGTCGGGTCGGCGTACCAGCCTTCCGCAGGTTCGCTCATCGTGGTTCACTCTCCCGTGTCATGTCAAAGCCGAGTGTCTGGTCAGGGAGTCTAGTCGCCCGAGGGATGGTGGGCAACTATACGCTCAGACCCCGCTGGGCCAGATGCTTACAGCGCGGATACCGCAGGATCCCGAGTCAAAGGAAGGTAGTGGAACGTTCGATGTAAGTGTGCCCGTTCCTCCCGCGGGAACAGTGATTGTCTGCTTGTCCACAGGTTGATGACCCTTGGTGGTAGAACCAGGGACGAGGTAGACCTCGACGGTGACGTCGTACGCCGATGCGCCAGCCAAGTTTGCTCCGGTAATGGAGATGGATCCCGAGATCGTCGCCGAGGAGGCACCAGCCGAGCAGGCGGTAGTTTCTGCCTTGAGTGCTCCCTGCGCGGTATCCTTCGCGTATGCCTCGATAAAGCTCTTCTTCTGCGGGCAAATCTGGCCGATGACCTCGCGTCGTGTCGCCGTCAGCGACGAGTAGTCTCGCGCAACCCTGTCGAGCGAGTCGAAATCCGCATTCGCGCTCGTCAGACCGTCGCACCATGCCTGGGCTTCCTTCTTATTGGTCGCCTCGGCGATCTTGGTGCGGGTCGTCGCAGTCTCGGTCTCTGTCTCCTTGGCCTTCTCGCGCAGGGATTGGGCGTCGCTCTGCGCCTGCCGGGCGGACTCTGAATGTGAGCGCGCGGTGAGCCCCAGGGCCACCGACAGGATGAGGAAGAGAATGGCGAGGGCGGCGCCAATAGCCGTCAGTACTTTCAGGCCGCTGTGGGATCCTGCGGGATTCTGCGCGGGCGCCGCCGGAGCGGGGGTAGGAACGTAACTCACTGCTGCAACTCCTCGAGTTCCTTCTTAGCTTGATCAAGCTCCTTTTGTGCCTGGTCGTACTGCCTTTGAGCCTCGTCGCGTTCTTGGACCGCGGGCGTGAGTTCGGCGCGCGCGTGCGAATAGGAGCTGCCCGCGATAATCGTCGTCACTCCGAAAATGACGACAGCCGCCCACACTGCAACTGTCGCGAGGTTCCAGCGCGAGGTGTTCTTCGGCGTCTTGGTGTTTGCAGCCTTGCTGTCCCGAGCATGCTTCTTCGGCTGATCAAACTTGGGTTCGGAGCCGTACGGATTCGACGAGACGGTCGGGGCCTGCTTGTTCGAGGGCAGGTGAGGGCCCACCGGGGCAGAGGTCTGCTGCACGCCGGACCCCTGTGCGACGGCGGCCTGCGCGCTGGCGGCAGCGCTGGGATTGGGTGCGCCTGTCGGCATGGCCTGCATCGGCGCTTGCTGCCCCATCCCCTGCTGGGGGAAACCCTGTGCCTGCATGCCATGTTGTGGCATGCCGTGCTGCTGCATTCCCTGCTGGGGGATCCCCTGCTGTGGCAGGTGCTGCTGCTGTGTGGGCATCGGCTGGAACTGTTCCGTCCACGAGCCGCCGTTCCACCAGCGCAGGCGCTGGCTGCCGACAGGATCCGGGTACCATCCGGGTGCAGGTTGAGACATGACCGTCCTTTCAGTTTCTGGCACCAGTGTAACCAATCCGTGAGGTTCATAACGCAGGTAATGTGACAGTCGGCGGGAACCGCCGGGGGAGCGACAGGTACTCTGAAAGCTATGGCCTCTCTTTTCACGTCTTCACCCTTGCTCGCACTGTTTGTCGTTGTTGCGTTGGGTGCGGCGATCGGGGCCATTCGGATCGGCCCTTTGCGCTTCGGTGCGGCCGGCGCGCTCTTCGTGGGCCTCATCGTCTCGGCGGTGCATCCCGAGGTCGTGAGCACGCACATGTCGATCGTCCAGCCGATGGGCCTGGCCTTCTTCGTGTATTGTGTCGGCATTTCCGCGGGCGCGACCTTCTTCCAGGATCTGCGTAAGCAGACGAACCTCCTCGCGCTGACGACGATCGTGTGTATTGTCGGCGCGGCTATCGCGCTCGCGGGCGGGCGTCTCCTCGGCCTGCCCGCCGGTCTCACCTCGGGCCTGTTCACGGGTGCCCTCACGGCCGCACCCGCCCTCGATACGGCCACCCGCCTGACGGGGGACGCGAACGCGGCGGTTGGCTACGCCTTCGGTTATCCGGTCGGCGTCATCGGCGGCATTGTCATCGTGACCATCACGGTGACGAGGAAATGGCTGGGGCCCAAGGACACGCCCTCCCTGGCGGGTGCGTCCCTCGAGGCCGTCAGCGTGCACGTGACCAAGCAGATCAACACCCGCGATATCGATGCGTGGCGCGAGCAGCGCGTGCGCCTGTCCTACCTGCGACGCGACGGTCGCACGCGCGTCATCGCCCCGGGCGAGGACCTGCTGCCCGGTGACCACGTCGTCATGGTCGGCGATCCCGCCTCGATCAAGGACACGGCTCCCCTCGTCGGCGAAATCCTCGACCACAACCTCGAGGACGACCGCTCCGACCTGGCGTTTGAGCGCATCGTCGTCTCCAACCCCGATGTCGCCGGCCGCAGCGTCTCCGAACTGAACGTCACCAAGCGCTTCGGTGCCGTCATCACGCGCGTGCGCCGAGGCGACCTGGACCTCCTGGCCCGCGACGACCTCGACCTCCAGCTTGGCGACCACGTCGCGGTCGTCGTCCCGACGGAGGAGCTCGACGATATCGCGGAGTGGCTCGGCGACTCTGAGCGCCGCGTCGCCGAGGTCGACGGCATGGCCTTCGGTATCGGCCTCGTCTTGGGTCTGCTTCTGGGCATCGTGTCCTTCCCGCTGCCGGGCGGGCAGGGCTTCCAGCTGGGTGCCGCCGCCGGCCCGCTGATCGTCGGCATGCTGCTCGGCGCGCTGCGCCGCACCGGCCCGCTCGTGTGGACCCTGCCCGCCGCCGCGAACCTGACGATCCGCCAGATCGGCCTCATGCTCTTCCTCGCGGCTCTCGGCCTGAATGCCGGCCCTCAGTTCGCGAGCCTGCTCGGCAGTCCCGACGGTTGGCGCGCCGCCCTTCTCGCCGCGGTCATGGTCGTTGTGTGCTGCGGTATCCAGGCCATCGGCGCGAAATTTATTGGCCTGTCGGCACCGCGTGCCGCCGGTGGTGTCGCAGGCTTCCTCGGACAGCCGGCCGTTCTTCAAGCCGCCGATGCCCGCGTCACCGACGAGCGTATTGAGGCCGCCTATGCGACCCTCTTCGCCTTCGCAATTATCGTCAAGATCCTGCTCCTGCCGATTATCACCTCCTTCCTGTGAGCGCCGTAGTTCCTGTGAGCGCCTTAGACTAGGGTCATGGCTACCCCCGACTTCGTCCTCGAGCTGCGCCGACACGTCGGCCATGCACCCCTGTGGATGCCCGGCACGACCGTCGTTATCGCACGCTCCGCTCCGGGATGTGCACCCATCGATTGGGAGCGACCCATCGCGCCCGAGGCCGTCGAAATCCTATGCGTGCGTCGCTCCGATAACGGCACTTGGACGCCGGTGACGGGTATCGTTGATCCGGGCGAGGAACCCGCCGTCGCAGCCGCCCGCGAGGCGTTGGAGGAAGCCG
>ERZ773007.413-NODE-413-length-21726-cov-4.509206_pt1 | contig 21726 bp, 17 predicted proteins | sample MGYA00580665_ERZ773007 | MGnify/ENA primary metagenome ERZ773007 (study PRJEB29015, sample SAMEA2738122) | human oral metagenome | biome: human oral; feature: human-associated habitat; material: saliva | place: China | collected 2167 ... | reverse complement strand
CGCCAACCACGCACCGCACGTCCAGGCGACGGTCCGCCAGTGCGGAGGGAGACCGACGTGGACTCCATCACCCTGTGTGGACTCCGATGTGATCAATCCCGCGATCTTCGCCAGCCACATGGACAGGACGTGTCCCGTCAACTCGACTCGCTCATCGATTCCATAACAAATAAGCCACGGTCTGTCGGCGTCTCGAGGGCCGGGAAGCAGCGGCAGCAGGGGGTCGTACATGACTCCGATTGAAGCAGATCTACTGACTTTCAGGAATCTCCCTGGTAACGTCCAGTCGGTTGGGGCAATATGGAAACGTGCGTCAAGAACCCTGAAATTCTCTGAAACGCCACGCGCATTCCTGCTGTCAGCCAGGCTGCGGGAGGCTCTCAGGGGATTTGTAGGAAGTCAACATATGGTGGCAACCAGATGGGGTTATTCCTTGATATATCAAGGAATGATGTCGACGGTCACGAGAGGGTGAACTTTCCCTCCCTGGCTTGACTGGCCTTGTCTCACACGCATGTAATTCTTACTGGCAAGAAGCTCGGATCGAAGGGAGGCCGGCATGTGGAACATCCTCGGCGACGGCCCACTGAAGCACCCAGAGGAGCCTGACGCGGAGGTACTGTCGCTCCTCTTCGGTGGCGGTGACGACGTCGATGAAGGTCCTCTGGCGTGGCAGGAGCGCGCTCTGTGCGCCCAGACGGACCCTGAGGCCTTCTTCCCTGAGAAGGGTGGTTCCACACGCGAGGCCAAGCGAGTCTGTGCGACTTGCGAGGTTCGTGAGGAGTGCCTCGAGTACGCCCTCGCCAACGACGAGCGCTTCGGAATCTGGGGCGGCATGTCGGAGCGCGAGCGGCGCAAGCTCAAGCGTCGCGCAGTATGACCCCCGCCGGCTCCACACAGGGAGCCAGTCGGGTAGGAGCCCTGGCCGTCGTCGTGTCGGCCGGGGCGAGCCCGTTTCTGGCGCAGACACTGTCCGCGATCACCTCACAGACCTGCGCGCCCGACGTCGTCCTCGTCGTCGACGTCGCCTCGCGAGCCAACGGGCTGGGGGACGGAACCCCGATCGAGGAGCTCGTGGAGAGGTCGGGGCTGGACGCCGCCACCGCCGTGCGCGTCGTCAGGGCCAAGGAGGCCAAGAACTTCGGCGACGCCGTCTCCCGGGGGTTGACCGCCTATGCCGGGCTCGTCGCCGCAGGCAACCGCAAGCGCCGCAGCTCCGAGGCCCTCGACGGCGCAGAGGGCTCAGATGCTGACACCACCTCGAGCGGGCCGCGCACCTCGGTGCGGGACCTGCTGCTGTCGGGCTCGGGTCCCATCACCGGCCCCACCGGCGCGCTCTCGCCGATCACCGCCTACGAGCAGCGGCTCGTGGCCCCCACCGAGGCCACCCCGGAGATGCCGGAGCACCAGGTGTGGTTCTGGCTGCTCCATGACGACTCCGCGCCCGCCGAGGACTGCCTCGAGCGGCTGCTCACCGCTGCGACCAACGCCCGCTCCGTGGGAATCGTCGGACCCAAGCAGGTGGGCTGGGACAACCCCGAGCTGCTCCTGGAGGTCGGGCTGCGCGCCACCGCCTCGGCCCGCCGTGCCAATGACATCGTCCCCGGCGAGGTCGACCAGGGCCAGCACGATGACCGCAGTGACGTCCTGGCCGTAGGAACAGCCGGCGCCCTCATCGACCGGGCCGTGTGGGAGGAGATCGGCGGCATCGCCCCATGGCTCGGCCCCTTCGGTGACGGCCTGGAGCTCTCGCGCGCCGCGCGCCTGGCCGGATACCGCGTCATCGTCGAACCCACCGCCGTCATCCGCCACCGACGGGCCTCCTACCAGGGGCTTCGTCGTCCCGCATCCGTCTCCCACTCCTCCGACGCGCCGCCCCGCACCGATGCCGAGGCCATCGAGGTCGCCCTTCCCGAGCCCGATCCGGAGCGATCCTTCCGGGCTCGGCGCAGCGCCCAGCTCACCAACTGGGCGGCCTTCTCCACCCGTCCCATCGGTCTGCTGCTGACCTGGTTCGTCGTCCTCGGACTCATGCGGTTCGTGTGGCGCCTGGCCTCCAAGGCTCCGGCGCTGGCCCGCGACGAGCTCGGCGCGGCTCTGGCCGTGGCCGGCCGCGGCCGACGGGTCAGGGCCGCCAGACGTCGGCTCGCCCAGCACACCAAGGTGCCCGCATCCGCACTGGGGCGCCTGTACGCCACGGCGGCCGAGATCCGCGGGGTACGCCGTGATCGCACCCGCCAGGAGCGCGAGCGTCGCGCCCGTGCGGCGGCCCCCAGTGAGCTTGAGCTGCGCGAGCTCGCCGCATTGGCCCGCAGCCGGCGCCGCACCCTGAGCGCGGTCATGGTGCTGGTGCTGGCACTGAGCACCTACGGCCTGTCCCGGCTGCTGCTGACCCGCTCCATCACCGGTGGGGCCCTGCCCCTGTTCAGCGGCGGCTGGCGTCAGATGTGGGACAGCGCCTGGAGCACCTGGATCGCCACCGCGGACGGCTACCCGGGCGGCGTCACCCCATTGCTGGGCATCCTGGCCCTACCGGCGGCTCTGGGAAGACTGGTGGGTCTGGAGACCAGCGCGCTCATCAGCGCTCTGGTGCTCCTGGCCGTGCCCCTGGCAGCGCTGGGGGCATGGTTCGCCGCCGGCACGATGACCCGGAAGGTAGTGCTGCGGGCCTGGGCGGCACTTGTGTGGGCCCTGTCTCCCAGCCTCCTGCTCGCCCTGGGCCAAGGGCGCCTCGGCGCCCTCCTGGTCCACCTCGTCCTGCCCTGGGCGCTGCTGGCGCTGGCCCGCGCAGTGGGCGCCGACCGGCGGGACCTCGTCCTGTCCGGACTGGTGGGTGCCCACCTGCTCACCGACGAGGAGCGCGCCGAGCTCGACCGATTCTCCACCGAGAAGGTCACCGACCTCGCCCACCTGGATGAGGAGGCACAGGCCGAGTCGAAGACCGAGGACACCGAGGACACTGACGACGCCGCGGCCACCGAGGATGCTGCGGATGCAGTGCATGCAGTGCATGCAGTGGATGTTGAGGGTGATACTGCGGGTGATGCCGAACCCGCCCAGGACGGGGAGGCCGACACGACCCCCGCCCGGAAGGATGCCTCGGACGATGAGGATCATGACCGCGGTGAGGATGAGGCGGAGACCGGCCCTGCCGTCCGCGCCCCGGCCGCTCGCGAGCCCGAGGTCGACCTGCCCCCCACGGAGAAGTACGGCTACGGGTCGGCGACTGCTGCCGCAGTCGCAGGGCTGCTGCTGAGCGTCGTCGTCGCGGCCGTCCCGGCCACCGCCGCCGTGCTGGCAGTCATCATCCTTCTGCTGTCGGTGACCACGCGACGCGGCTTCAAGCTGGTCCTCACCCTGGTCCCCATGCTGGTCACCGCCGCCCCGGCCTGGTGGGGCGCCTGGCTCCTGGGCCACCGGGCGGGCTGGGCCGAGGGGGTCCGGCTGCTGCTGACCGACATCGGCCTGCCCGTCTCCGCGCCGGCGCCGAGCAGTCTCGACCTGCTGGTCGGCTCCCCGATGGACCTGGACGCCCTGGTCTCCTCCGGGGCTCTGAGTGTCCTGCTGCGGGTGCTGCTGGCGCTGGTCCCGGTCCTGGGCGTCGTCGGGCTCTTCGTCTCCCGGCGCGTCCGGGTGGCCCGCACCGGCATCCTCCTGGCCCTGGGCGGCCTCATCCTGGCCGGGCTCTGCCTGCGCACCCCGACCGGTCTGGGACCGGACGTTGCCGGAAGCGGCCTGGCTCCCGTCAACGGATGGTCCGGGGCCGGTCTGTCCCTGGCGCTGAGCGGTTTCCTCGCGGCGGCCCTGACCGCCGGCGAGACCATCTGGGACCTGCTTGGGCAGCGGTCCAGAGGCGGCCGTCGAGCGCTGGAGCGCAGGAGCCGGAAGGATGCCGACGTGGCCTCCTCCTCGGCCGCAGACCCGACGGTGAGGCGGAAGCGATCGCGCCGCCTCAAGGCGGTCTTCACGACCGCGGCCTGCCTCGTCCTGCTCGCCCCGGTGGTGGTCGGTGGCATCTGGTCCTACCAGGCTCACCGCGCCAGTAACCCGCGGGTCTTGGCGCTGCACTCCACGCCTCAGCAGATCCCGCTCATTGCTGAGCAGTTCCAGGGCTCGGAGGCGGCCGGACGAGTTCTCAGACTCACCTCCACGCCGCAGGGACTCCAGGCCACCATCTGGCGCGGGCCCGGCACCCAGATCAGCGACGTCCTGCCCGGAGCGGTCAACGTCGAGGCGCGCACCCGTGCCGCCGCGGCACTGGCCGACCCCGGGCTCAAGCCCGGCAAGGACGCTCAGCCGGCCAGGCCCAACAGCGGAGCCTCAGGTCAGGCACTCGTCCTGGACGACCCCGCCGACGTCGAGCTCGCCCAGATCGTCACGCGCGCCACCGCCGGCCAGGACAAGGGGGCCGCTGACGCCCTGGCGGCCCACGGCATCGCCGTCGTCGTGCTCGATCATCAGGAGGGCGACGCCGTCACCGCCGAGGCCCGCGTGGGTCTGGCCTCGACGCCGGGACTGGAACAGCTCGCCCAGACCACCTCGGGGAACTCCTGGCGGGTCACGTCCTCGGCGCACCCCGACTCGGCCCGCCTGAGCCTCCTGGACGCCGGAGGTGTGGTCACCCCGGTCGCCTCCACCGGTACCGGCTCAGGGACCCGCACCGAGATCCCCGCCGGAGCCGGCCCCCGCACCCTCGTCATGGTGGAGCGCTCCGACGCCGGCTGGAGCGCCACCCTCGATGGCCGGCGCCTTGAGGCCACCACGGTTCGCGCCCAGGACGGCAGCTGGAAGCAGGGCTTCACCGTCGGCTCCGAGGGCGGGCAGCTGGTCGTCACCCACACCCGCAAGTCCACCGCCGCTGCGACCTACACGATCTGGGCCGTCTGGGCCCTGACCCTGGTGGCGGCACTGCCCCTGCGACGCGGAAAGGAGATGGCCTCATGACGCAGCCCCGTCAGGACGACGCCGACAGCCAGCAGGAGTCGGAGGAGAAGGCCGAGACCCAGCCCCCGCAGCACGAGCCGACCGGCCCGGCCCCGCAGCAGGCCGACGGCGGGACCGCCTCCGCGGAGAAGACCGACGACGAGACCGCGGATGAGATCGTGGACGAGGCAGTGAACAAGGAGGCGGACACGCAGGCGGAGGAAGGCGATGACAGCCCCGTCGGCGAGGACCAGGAATCAGGCAGCACCCCCACCGACGAGCCCACTGACGACGCCCCCCACACCGATGCCGAGGCGTCGGATGACACCGATGCTGAGACGGTGGATGAGACTGACACTCCCTCCACCAGCCCCTCCACGAAGCGGCGGAGGAGCCCCGCCAGCACCAGGCGGCACCGCCGGTCACTGGGGCAGACGGTCTCCCGCGGCGTCGGTGTCCTGACTTCCCTCGCGCTGGCCGCAGCCGTCGGAGGCGTCACCTGGTGGGGGTACACCGCACCGACCACACCGACCCCGCAGCTGCAGGCCCTGAGCCTGGCCCAGCCCGGAGGCACCACCACCTACGTCTGCCCGCACGCGCCCACCAATACACTGCGGGGCACCGACGTCGGCGCCATGGAGTCCGCCACCGCCATCGTCCCGGCCAAGGGAGACGGGGCCGCCAAGTCGGCCACCTATGCCGGTCGGAGCATCCCCACCGACACAGCCACCTCCATGAGTACCGCCGAGGGAGGCATCCTCACCCTCGCGCCCGCGGACGGCCGGGTGGCCAACGCCGTCGGGGCGGTAACGACTCTGACCAAGAGCGGTGACCTGCGGGGGCTCACCGCCGCCCCCTGCACCCAGCCGTCCGCCATGTCCTGGATCGTGGGCGGCTCCATCGCGGCGGGCTCCTCGGCCGAGCTGCGACTGGTCAACCCCGGCGTCACCCCCGCCACCGCGAAGGTCACCCTCTACGGTTCCATCGGCCGGCTCAGCCTGCCCAGCAACGGGGAGATCACCGTACCCGCGGGCGGCTCCTCCTCCCTGGCCCTGGAGACGAAGGGCAGCCAGGACCCGCGCATCGCCGTATCCGTCGAGGCCGACGGCGGCTCCGTGGTGCCCACCCTCGTCACCGAGTCCCTCGACGGGGAGACCCCCGCCGGCACCGACGTCATCACCCCGGGAGCCGCCCCGGCCACCGACCTCGTGATCCCCGGCGTGGAGATCACCGAGCCGGCCACACAGGGTGAGGTGCCCGACGCCAAGACCGGTGCGGACTCCTCCGACAACCCGGCCGTGCGCATCGTCAACCCCGGTGCCGCCCCGGCGACCGTGTCGGTGACCATGCTCGGCAAGGACGGTGCCCGCCCGCTGAGCGGGGCGCAGTCCGTGACCATCGACGCCGGCTCCGTCTTCGACATCCAGCTGGCCGGCGTGCCCGCGGGCACCTACGGGGTGCAGGTCACCTCGAACACGCCAGTGGGAGCCGCTGTCCGCATGGTGCGCAGCGGCGGCGAGTACCCCGCGCGCTCCAAGGCCCTCGTCCACGACCAGGCCTGGGCGCAGGCCGCGCTGCCCGGTGCCGCGGACTCCGGCCTGCTGGCGGTGCCGCGCGCGGCCTCCCTGAGCTCGGCGGTCACCGTGGCCAACAGCGGTGAGACCACCTCGGTGACCCTGTCCTCCCTCGACGGCTCCTGGAAGCAGGACGTCAAGGTCGCCAAGGGCAGTTCCAGCGTCGTCGAGGTGCCGGCCAAGGTCTCCGCCGTCCGCCTGAACGCGGCCGGTCGGAAGGGCTCATCGGGGACCTCGCACGCCCCCAGTGGACTGGCCGCCGCAACCGTCGTGACCGCGCAGGCCGGTGGAGACCTGGCCGGCACGCTCATCTCCACCGTGCCGGCTCAGCCCGACGCCACCGTTCAGGCCCAGCGCCGCATCCTGCTGGACTGACGCCACCGGGCCCCGGGCGGGGGAGTCCGTCTCACAGGGCCGAGTCGGGATCGATCTCCTCGGGGCGGCGCCCCAGCATGAGGGCCACCTGCTCGACGACGACACGGTGCACCAGGTCGGCCAGCTCGGCATCGTTCGTGGCCCGGGAGGCCACCGGTCGGCGGTAGATGACGACGCGCGCCGGCAGTCCCGCACGGGGCTCAGCGGTGAAGCCGCGTCCCAGCACCACCGAGCGCTCCCAGGGCGCCGGATCCGAGGGCGGGACCTCCTCGACGGCGAACTGGATCTGATCCACCGACGGCCAGCGTCTGGCCAGGTTCTGGGCCGCGTCCACGACGAGCTCGTCGAAGCGCTCGGCGCGAGTGCGCCAGGCCGGCAGATGCGGCGGCAGGAGTGGACCGCGCAGCCCCCGGCCGTGGCGGTCACGACGACTGCTCGGGCGGCGCCCCGGTGCCGCGGCGGAGCGCGGGGGGATCCGCCCGGGCGAGAAGGGGAACAGGTCGGTCACATCGGCCAGCCTAGGCGGCGTGTGGATGACCGGCGGGCAACGGCACGGTAACCTGCGAGCGTGAGAAGAGTCCGACACTGCCGCAAGCCCGGCTGCGAGCGCCCAGCCGTGGCCACCCTGACTTCCGTCTACGCGGACTCCACCATCGTGCTGGGGCCGCTGGCCACTGAGGCCCAGCCCGAGGCCTATGACCTGTGCGAGAAGCACGTCTCCTCCTTCACGGCCCCCCGCGGCTGGCAGATCATCCGCCTGGCCACCGAGTTCGAGCCGGCTCCCCCCAGTGAGGACGACCTCCTGGCCCTGGCCGACGCCGTGCGCGAGGCCTCCCGCGCCCCACGCCCGGTCGCCTCGCCGGCCGAGCACCGACCCCGCCCCGGCGGGATCATGCCGGCCTCCCTGACGGCCCCGCTGCCGCCCCCGCCGGAGATCGCCGAGGACGAGATCCTGCGGCGCGGGCACCTGCGGGTCCTGCGCGGACAGAAGGGGGACGCATGAGCCGGTCGGACGTTCCCGTGCCTGAGCAGCGAGCGGTCCTCCCCTCCGGACTGAGGTCCGCCCTGCGCTGCCCGCTCAGCGGCGAGGAGCTCGTTGACGGCCTCGACGAGGCCGGTCGCCCCGCACTCGTCTCCCGGGGCACGGGCCTGGCCTATCCGGTGCGCGACGGCGTTCCGATCCTCCTGGTTCACGAGGCATCACGCGTGCCCGCTCCCGGTCCCGACCCTCAGGGCTGAGGCGCCGCGCCCCGCTGCGACCCGGGTGGCCCATCGTGGGGCCGAGCCCCGGGGTGGTTCAACGCCGTCGGGTCTCTCCGCCCACCCCATAGGGCGGGCGGGCCATGTCCCGCAGCACGTCCTCCTCCAGCCGACGGTCGCGGCTCTCCAGCACCAGCTCACGGTTACGGCGCTCGGTGAGAACCGCGGCAAGGAACCGTTCGGGGTGCGTGCCGGCGGGAGGCGGGGGAGAGACGTATCCCTGGACCTGAGAAGCCAGCTCGAGTCCCAGCTGGTGGCGGGAGGAGGGCACGAGGGAGGAGGCGCGCTGCAGGAAGGTGCGCGCCGTCAGGCTCAGGTTCCCGGGCAGGGCGCGCAGGTCCGTGCCCGCCGCCCACTGAGCCAGCTCGGGGGGCATCAGCAGCGGTGGCGCCATGTGGGAGCGGTGATGCTCTCGAACCACGTAGGTGCCGGCCAGCATGTCCCCGAACCGCTTCCCCCGCTTGGAGACGATGCTGGCGCACAGGGCCGGCACGGCCCAGGTGCCCCAGATCTCGACGACGGCCAGCAGCGTGCGCACCAGGCAGTGGCGCAGCCTGACGGTACCGCCGTCGTCGCGCACCACCCGGGCCCCGGTCACCATGCGGCCCAGGCTTCGGCCCCCGCTGAGGAGCTCGACGAGCAGAGGGATGACGACCATCCAGGCGAGGAGGGCCAGGGACAGCATCGCCCGGGTCAACGCGAGATTCTCTTGGAACTCCGAGCCCGTGGAGATGGCCAGCACCAGCACCACGACCACGGACAGTCCTGCCCCCAGGGCATAGACGGCGTAGTCGATGAGTCCCGAGGTGATGCGATTGGCGACCGTCGCCGGGGTGATTTCCAGGGCGACCGCCTCCCCGGTGATGAGCAGCTCGGGCTCGATCATCCGCTCGGAGGATGTAGGGGATGCGGCCGTCATGACAGACTCCTTGCGTGGATCTTGATGCTTTCTCCGCGGCGCACCGCGATCAGTGGGAACGTCTCGATGTGCTCGTGGGGCGCGGCCACCTCAGCGGGGCTGAGACCGATGAGCTCGTGGCTCTCTACCGCACCTGCGCCCGTCATCTGTCGCGGGTGCGCTCGGCCGCGCCGGATCCGCAGCTCATCGCCGAGCTGTCCTCCCGAGTGGCCGCGGCTCGCGGCCGCCTGACCGGAACACGGGAGGTGAGGAGCCGTTCGGTGCGCCGCTTTGTTCTCCAGTCCGTGCCGGCGGCCCTGTACCGCATCCGGTGGTGGACCTGCGGGGTCATGGTTGCCGAGATCGCCCTGGCGCTGGTGGTGGGGGCGTGGACCCTGCGCAGTCCGGAGGCCATGGCCGCTCTGGGCACCCCCGAGAAGCTGGACACCTACGCCCATGAGGCCTTCGAGTCCTACTACTCCACGTACTCCGCCCCCGACTTCGCCGCTGCGGTGTGGACGAATAACGCCCGTATCGCAGCGATCTGCGTGGCCGGAGGGATCACGGGGTTCCTGCCGCTCTACATGCTGTACCAGAACGCCGTCGGCGTGGGACAGGCCGGGGCGATCATGGCCGACCACGACATGCTCGGCGTGTTCCTCTCGCTCATCTCGCCGCACGGCCTGCTGGAGCTGACCTGCATCTTCGTCGCCGGCGCGGCCGGACTCAAGCTCTTCTGGACCATGCTGGTCCCCGGCCGGCGCAGCCGCACGGCCGCGCTGGCCGCCGAGGGACGGGCCCTCATCACGGTGGCCGTGGGCCTGACCGCAGCCCTGGCGGTCGCCGGACTCATCGAGGCCTTCGTGACTCCGGCCCCCATCCCCTGGTTGGTCAAGATCGCCATCGGAGCCGGTGCGTTGGCACTGCTGTGGGCATACACCCTCATTCTGGGCCGCTCCGCCGTCGCCGCAGGGTCCACGGGTGACCTCGAGGAGGATGAGGCCGGCTACGTCCAGCCCGAGGCCGGCTGAACCGGGCGTCGTCGCAGTGCGCCTCATAGACGCCCCGCGGCCTTGAGGTCCAGGTAGCAGTCAGCCAGTGCCGGAGCAAGCCCCTGGTCGGGTGCCTCCACGACCTCCACCCCGCCGCGACTCAGGCGGCGGCGCACGGCGTGCATCTCCACCAGGTCCTTCTCCGCGGAGGCGGCCACGTACACCGAGTCGGTGTCGTCACGCGTCGACCTGAGCTCCTCCAGCTCGGGGTCCAGGGCCGAGGCGAGAACAACCGTGTGCTCCCGGGCCAGAGCCGCCAGCGTCCGAATCATCGTCGCGTCCCCGGCGCTGCCGTCCAGGGCGGAGATGACCACCACCAGTGCGCGCTGCGAGAGCGTGGTGCGCACCAGAGAGGCCACGAGGGTCCAGTCGAGCTCGGTCAGGCGCGGCTCCACATCGGTCAGGTGCTCGGCCAGCTCGGTCATGAGCACCGGTCCGGCGCTGCCCCGCACCTGTGCGCGCACGGCGTCGTCCATGGCCAGGACGTCGACCCGGTCGCCGGCGCGGGAGGCCAGGGCCGCCAGCAGCAGGGTGGCCTCGATCTGGGCGTCGAGCCTGGGGGCGTCCCCCAGCCGGGCAGCGGACAGTCGACCCGAGTCGATGATGATGAGAACCCTCCGATCGCGCTCCGGGCGCCAGGTGCGTACCAGCACCTCGCCCCGGCGGGCAGTGGAGCGCCAGTCGATGGAGCGCACGTCGTCTCCGACGACGTACTCGCGCAGGGAGTCGAACTCGGTCCCCTCCCCGCGCACCATGACGGCGCTGCGTCCGTCCATCTCCCGCAGCCGGGCCAGGCGCGAGTGCAGGTGGCGGCGCGAGCGGAAGGCCGGCAGGACCCGGACGGAGGCAGGGACGTCCAATGACGCCTGCCGCCCCGCGATGCCCAGGGGACCCATCACCCTGACAGTCAGTGGCCCCGCCTGGCGCTCCCCCCGGCGTTGGGGCGTGAGCACCGTGGAATGCCGACGGCGCTGGGCCGGGGGGATCGTCATCGCCCCGCGATCGTGGGTCGCCCCGGCGCTGGGGGGCCAGGCATCGCGCAGCAGGAGGCGGGCCGTGCGCCGACCGGTGTTGGTGAGCGTCAGTGTCGCAGTGATCGACTCGCCCAGCCGCACGCCGTGGCTCACGGAGCGCGAGGCCCGCAGCACTGTGGGCGAGGGGGCGCTCACCACGTCGATCACGACGAGGACCATGACCACGCCGGCCCAGGCCAGCACGGTGGCCGGGCGCGGTGCGATGAGGACCAGGGCGATCCCCGCAAGCATCGCCCATACGGCGCGCATCGTCAGGAACATGCCACTCCTGTCGTGAGTCGGTCAGCTGATCGGTTCTGTGCTCGTGGTCTTCGGCGGCCGATGCCTCAGCGCGGGACCGGCACGGTTCGCAGCACGGCCTCGATGACGGACTGAGGGGTGATGCCCTCCATCTCGGCCTCGGCGTGCAGCTTGATGCGATGGCGCAGAGCCGGAAGCGCCAGTGCCTTGATGTCATCGGGAGTGACGAAGGACCTGCCGGCGAGCCAGGCCCAGGCCCGTGACGCGGCCAGGAGCGCCGTGGCCCCACGCGGTGAGACCCCCAGGGCCACCGAGGGCATGGAGCGGGTGGCGCGCACGAGATCCACCGCGTAGGCCAGCACCTCCGGCGTGACTCCGACCGTGCTCACCTGGGCCCGGGCCTGAGCCAGTTCCTGGACCCCGGCGACGGCCCGCAGCCCTGCCGAGAGCAGGTCACGCGGATCGAATCCTGAGGTGTGGCGGGAGAGCACCTCGATCTCCTGGGCCCGCTCGGGCAGGGGCAGCACCAGCTTGAGCAGGAAACGGTCCAGTTGGGCCTCGGGCAGCGGGTAGGTCCCCTCGTACTCCACCGGGTTCTGGGTGGCGATCACCATGAACGGATCCGGCAGGGCCCGGGGCTCGCCGTCGATGGAGACCTGACGCTCCTCCATGGCCTCCAACAGCGCCGACTGCGTCTTGGGCGGGGTGCGGTTGATCTCGTCGGCCAGCAGGAGGTTGGTGAAGACGGGACCGGCCCGGAAGGAGAACTGGGCGCTGCGGGAGTCGTAGATGAGTGAGCCGGTGACGTCCCCGGGCATGAGGTCGGGAGTGAACTGGATGCGTTTGGTCTCCAGATCCAGCGCGGTGGCCAGCGACCGCACCAGGAGGGTCTTGGCCACGCCGGGAACCCCCTCGAGCAGGACGTGCCCGCCGGCGAGCAGAGCGATGACCAGCCCGGTCACAGCCGCCTCCTGACCGACGACGGCCTTGCCCACCTCGCTGCGCACGGCCACCAGGCGCCTGCGCGGGTCGGAGCCGTCCTCCCCGCGGGGGGAGGGCTGGGAGACCTGTGGGGCGCTGTGGGTTCCCGAGGCGTCCGGGCCCTCGGGGGCCTGGGAGTGGGGTGCGCCGGTATCCGCGTCACCTGCGATGCCCGGGGTGCGGGTGGGGTCGGTGCTGTCCGTGCTCATGTGGAGTGAACCTCGCTCTCGAGTTGGTCGAGCTGAACTGCCAGGGTGGCCAGGGCGTTGTCGCTGGTGGGCGGCGGGCCGTAAAGAAGAGAGTCCACCGTGGCCGGGGCGATGCCCGATGCCAGGGAGACGGCGGCGATGACGTCACGGCGCGAGGTCCCGGGGGGCAGGCCCAGGGTGGCGCCCAGACGCAGTGCGGCACCCGAGCGCAGGGCCTGGGCCGCACGGGGCCGGTCCGAGCCCTGACGGTAGAGACGCCCGCGGGCCACCGTGGTCTCGATGGAGCGCACGACGACGGGCAGGTCCTCGCTCACGATGCCGCCGAAGCGACGCCCCTGGACGATCGCCAGCACGCCGGCGATGACGAGGAGCTGGAAGATGAGGACCGGAAGCCAGGGGGGAGTGGAGGAGGAGTTCCACACGGAGGGCGCCTCCATGTGCTCTCCGTCCAACCACAGCACGCGGCTGTGGTGGCCCAGCGCGCGCACTCCCAGGGCTGCGTGCCCCTCCTGGGCCAGGTGAACGTTGGTCACCGGCGCGGGATCGGGCAGGACCCGCAGCGTGGCACCGCTGGGCAGGGAGTCGGTGGCATAGGCGTAGCGGTCCTCGCCCACCGGGAAGCAGCCGACGGCGTCGCCATCGCCCTGCAGGGACACCGAGGCGCGCGTGCCGGCCAGGCTCCGGGCGGCCTGGGCATCGGCGTCGTCGCACTGCGGCGCCCGGGTGGAGGAGGCCGCTGCCGCGGTGCCCTTGGGGGTCATACCCGTCAGCCCCGCCAGGGCGTCGCTGCCGCTCTCGGCTCCGACGACGACGACGTCGCCGCCCGACTCGGCCAGGGCCCGCCGGTCCTGGTTGCTGAGCCGGTCGGCGTTGACCACGGCGATGGTTGCGCCCTGGCGGCCGGCGTCCACGGCCTGGGAGAGGCTGCCGGCCTTGCTCACGGAGATCCCCTCGTCGCGCAGCAGCTCGGCGAGCGCCATGGTTCCCCAGTCCTTGGGGTTGTCGATGGCCAGCGGCGTCGTGGAGGTGATGGTCCGAGTCCACACGGTCACCAGGACGGGGATGAGCATGAGGGCCACCGCGATGGCCCCTGGGCGCCACCGGCGCCAGCGCCGGGACCAGCGCGGACCCGTCACCTGGGGCGGGGCGGCCTCGAGAGAGGAGTCCGGGGCAGGCGGGGGCTGCGACGTCGTCGTGGGGGTGCTCATGCCGGCGTCCCCGGGGCGTGGGCGGAGGCGCCGACGAGGGCGTGTCCGCCGGGGAGGCGGACCGTGGTCATCTGATCGGCGAGCTCGCGCATCTGCTGGTCCTGGGCGCTGGTGGAGACCACTCGACCGTAGAGGACGGCGTCGAACAGGTGGGCGGCCTCGTACAGCGCGGCCACGACCCCGTGCTCGCCGAGGGCCTGGTGGGTGAGCGTGGCCGCCTCCAGGGCCGTCATGCCCGGGTACTCGTCAATGATCCCGCGCTCATCGAGGGAGCGGATAATGGCGCGGAAGCGTTCGACGACGGCGGTGGTGAAGTCGGCCTGCGCGGCCGCCGTGTCCGCGGCTCGGGTCAGGGTGTCGGCATCGCGGTCGTCGGTGAAGACCGACAGCGAGGGCGGCGTCGCCACCCGCCGGGCCGAGGACAGCTTGGTCAGCAGGAGGATCAGCAGCGCGATACCGGCGGCGACGACGAGGACCACGATGAGTGTGGACACCCAGGGGGGAACCCCGGGGACCATGCTGTCGACGTCGAAGAGCCCCTTGAGCCAGCTCCAGAGTCGGTCCCACAGATCGTGATGGTCGTGGTAGATCGGACGGGAGAGCTCCCTGCCCGCGGCGCGCTGGGCCTCGTCGGCGTCAGGGGTCGCCGGGGCCTGCGCGCTGATCGTCCTGAGAGGTGTCACGGCCGGCTCATACTCCGGCGGCGTGACGCAGCTCGACGTCCAGGCCCTCCGAGCGCATCCGCAGGTCGGTGTACATGAGCGCGACCACGGCGGAGTCGAAGGGCAGGATCGCGGCCTGGACGAGACTGCTGAGAAGCGTCGATGCCACCAGGATCGCGAGGGTCATGTCCGGGGCGGCGTAGAGGAGCCCCTGCATGACGATGGACACGCCCTGGGACACGATCTGGGAGGCGAAGAAGACGATGATGAAGGAGAGCAGGCGGATGCCGACGATACGCCAGAAGTAACCCCGCGTGAGGGTCCAGGAGCGGGAGATCCCCTCCATGACGCCGATGTTCTCCAGGACCAGTGCCGCCGGCGCCAGGCACAGCTTGCACATCAGCGCGAAGATCGCCAGCCCGAGCACGATGAGCAGCGCCAGGATCACCAGGAAGACGACGACGAAGGTTCCGGCGGAGTCCTCAGCGGCCCCGTTGGCAATGACGTTCCCCAGGAGGGCCCAGCCGATGCCGACGGCGACGGCGACGAAGACGGCGGTGATGACCGCGAGGATGAGCTCGATGAGGAGCGTCTGGCCGATGAGCGCCCACACTCGCGGCCGGGTGCGCTGCCACACGTCGCCGAGGGACGCCTTGCGGCCCAGAATGGTGCGTGAGACGGTCACGATGAGCAGGCCGATGATGATCGAGGTGGCCATCATACTCAGCACGCTGGTCACGCCGAGCTGGACGAGCAGGCCCACCAACGATGCCCCGATCTTGTCCAGGTCGGCGTCGGAGAGCTCAACCTTCCCGGACGTCAGGTTCGGCAGGCCGAGCCGGGACAGGAACAGGGCTAAGCTGCCGGCGGACAAGAGCCCCACGATGCCCATCACCACCAGCGAGGGCACGAACATGGCTTTGGGATTGGCGCGCAGGGACTCGAAGGCTCCCCCGAGGATCTCCCCGATGGACAGCGGCCGCAGCGGAATGATCGAGGGCTTGGGGGCCAGTGCCGACGTGTAGCCGCCGTAGCCCGGGTATCCGGGGCCGCCGGGAGCTCCCGGATACCCTGGTGCTCCGGGATAGGGGGCGCTTCCGGGGACTGAGCCGCCTGCGTAGCCCGGCTGGCCCACCGGTGGCGTCTGGTAACCGCCGTAGCCGGGGTACTGGGGTCCCGCTGCTGAGCCCGGAGCCGGGTAGGAGGGAGCTCCTGTGAAGGCGCCGGCGTCGGGGGCCTGCCATCCGTCCTGATCGCCTCCGACGAAGTCGCTGCCGGAGGTGCCGTGAGCCTCGCGGTCCGGCTCTCCGCTCGGATCGCTGCCGTCAGGGGGGAAGTCGGTACTCATAAGCCCATGCTGTCATGTCCGGCCGTCATCTGGCCCTCCCCCTGGAGGAGGAAATCGTGCCGCTGGAGCTCCGCGCGTGCCCGGAGCCGGGTTCAGGGGAGCGCAGCGAAGATCACGGTTCGGCCGCAATAATCCCGGCTTCTGGGCGCGCTGACGCCGGTTTTTCCCGTAACTGAGGGGATTCTCTTAATTTCCTGGGGAAACTGTGGGCGCCACCTCGGTGGTCCGGGTGTCCCTCGGGTCCTGGGGCTCATGCCAAGATACGGGCTATGAGCACGCGCATTCTGGTCGTCGACGACGATGCATCCCTGGCCGAGATGATCGGCATCATGCTGGAGTCGGAGAGCTACACGCCCACACTTTGTCATGACGGGGCCAAGGCCCTGGACGCCTTCCATGAGGTCAACCCTGATCTGGTCCTGCTCGACCTCATGCTTCCCGGGCTCGACGGCGTCGAGATCTGCCGGCTCATCCGCTCCGAGTCCGACGTGCCGATCATCATGCTGACCGCGCGCACCGACACCCAGGACGTCGTCGCCGGTCTTGAGGCCGGTGCGGACGACTACGTGACCAAGCCCTTCAAGTCCAAGGAGCTGCTGGCCCGCGTCTCCACCCGCCTGCGTCGCACCAACCCTGGTGCGGCCGAGCACGTGCGCGCCGGGGACCTCGACATCGACGTCGCCGGTCACCAGGTCAAGCGCGGCGAGTCGGTCATCTCCCTGACGCCGCTGGAGTTCGAGCTGCTGGTGACCCTGGCCCGGTCGCCGTGGAAGGTCTTCACCCGTGAGGAGCTCCTCAGCCAGGTGTGGGGCTACCAGCACCCGGCCGACACCCGACTGGTCAATGTTCACGTTCAGCGCCTGCGGGCCAAGATCGAGAAGGACCCCGAGCGTCCCTCGATCGTGGTGACGGTGCGCGGTGTCGGCTACAGGGTCGGCGAATCCGCGTGAGCGACGGCGCATCGGGCGCCATACAATGAACCCGATGCGTAATTCAGGGGGCACGTCGATGGGGTCATCGGTGGGCACCGCGGAGGAGCGGCTGGTTCGGCGTCTGCCTCTGCCGGGGCTGCTGCGCCGCAGCCTCGAGGTGCGCATGGTGTGCACCGCCACCGTCATTGGTCTGCTTCTCATTGTGCTGCTGCTGACCTTCGTGACCGACCGGATCCGCTCCGAGGTGTTCGCCGATCAGCGTGACGTCATCCTCGCCGATGCCGCGTTGCGCGCCAGCGTTGCTCAGGCCGAGTTCGACTCGACCACGGCAGTCACTGTCGACGAGGTCTCAGCCGCCGCCGAGCGGCAGGTCAACGGCGCCAAGGACTCGATCTCCTCCTCCGGGGGAGTGGGGGTCCTCATGCTGCGCAACGAGGAGGAGACCTCGACGACGGTCGTCAACGACCTGGAGACCGACACCCGTCTGCGCTCCCTCATCACCCCTGAGATGACCCGGGCCCTCGATGAGGGCGGGGCGCGCGCCCAGTACTGGCAGTCGGTGGCGGTTCCCAACGATGAGGGGGGCACCGATCCGGGGCTCATCGTGGGGACCCGGGTGAGCCTGCCCCTGGCAGGGGAGTACGACCTCTACCTCGTCTACAGCCTGGCCAGCGAGCAGCGCATCGTCTCCCTGGCCTCGCGCAACATCACCATTGGGGGGCTGGGCTTCCTGGCCATCCTCATCGTCGTGGTGTGGGCCTTCACCAGATGGGTGCTCAGCCCCGTGCGGCACACCGCACGGGCCGCTGAACGGCTGGCCTCCGGGCTGCTGGCCGAGCGATTGAGCATTGAGGGGGAGGACGAGATATCCACCCTGGCCAGGTCCTTCAATCACATGGCGACCTCGCTGGAGGACCAGATCGAGCGCCTGGAGTCCCTGTCCAAGGTGCAGCGTCTCTTCGTCTCCGACGTCTCCCACGAGCTGCGCACCCCGCTGGCCTCGATCCGCCTGGCCACGGAGCAGATCCAGGACGCGCGCGAGGAGATCTCCGATCCCTTCGCCCTGCGCAGCATCCAGGTCCTGTCCAGCTCGGTGGACCGCTTCGAGACCATGCTCACCGACCTGCTGGACATCTCCCGCATCGACTCCGGGAACGTCAAGCTCCGGCTGGAGGAGTTCGACCTCGCCCAGGTGGTCGACACCGTCATCGAGACCACCCAGTTCCACTTCGACGCCACCGGCACCGAGCTGCGCCTCCACCTCCCCGAGGAGCCGGCCACCGCGGAGATCGACGTCACCAGGGTCGAGCGCATCATCCGCAACCTCGTGGTCAACGCGCTCGAGCACGGCGAGGGCAAACCGCTGGACGTCACCGTCGCCGTGGATGCCGATGCGGTGGCGGTGCGGGTGCGCGACCACGGCATCGGCATGAGCCCCGACGTCGTCACCAAGGTCTTCGACCGCTTCTACCGCGCCGACCCCTCGCGCAAGCGCAGCCTGGGAGGCACCGGACTGGGGCTGTCCATCGCCATGGAGGATGCCCGTCTGCACGGCGGGCGCCTCTCGGCCTGGGGATGGCCGGCCGACGGCTCCTCCTTCCTGCTGGTCCTGCCTCGCACCCAGGGGGCCGACGGCGGTCCCGGCCGGCTCAGCGGCCCCGGCCCCCTCGAGCTCGTCCCGCAGGACGCGCCCGCGGTGGCCCGCGCCGGCATCCCCATCGACGAGGAGTCCTCCTTCTCCCCGGTCGGCCCCCTGGGGCCCGCGCCTGCCACCCGCCGGGCCCGCCAGAGCGTCGTCCTGGGCGACATCCCCCTGGCTGGGGAGAGCCACGACGCGGTCACCGAGGACGTCGGCCGAGTCGTCGTCGTCCTTCCCGGCCAGGAGCCCGCCACCCGCACACCCGAGGAGACTGAGGAAGAGGGGTGGCGCCGATGAAGCAGCCGATGAACCGCAAGGCGCTCACCGGGGGGCGCACGTCCTCGGAGTTCACCGAGGCCCTCGAGACCTCCGGGACGGCCCCGTCCTCCCCGTCGCGACGCAGCGCGCTGGGGCTGCTGTCGGCCACGGCAGCCGGCATGCTGGCCGGCTGCACAGCGCTTCCGAGCTCCAGCGGCGTCACCCGCTCCGGGGTGGCCGCCTCCGACACCAACGCCCTCATCGAGACCGCTCCCGGACCGGGTGAGGGGGACTCGGCCGAGGACATCGTCAACGGTTTCCTGCGCGCCACCATCGCGGGGTTCTCCGACGACTTCGCCACCGCCAAGCAGTTCCTCAGTGATCACGCCGTCGCGCAGTGGAGGCCCCTGGCGACGGTGAGCGCCTACAGCGGGTCGACCGAGCCGCAGGTCTCCGTGGCGGCCAACGGCTCCTTCACGGTGACCTCCGGGCAGGTGGGGGTGCTCAACTCCCTAGGTGTCTTCACCCCCGCCCCGGAGGGGAGCACCTATACCGGCGAGTTCTCCCTGGCCACCAACTCCACCGGCCAGTGGCGCATCGTCGGCCTGCCTCACGGCATTCTGCTGCCCTTATCCCGACTCATGCAGAACTTCGCGGTCAGCTCCCTGGCCTTCCTGTCCCGGGACCGGTCCAGGTTCGTCCCCGAGCTGCGCTGGTACCCGCGCAGCTCGCAGGCCGACTCCCTGGTCTCCGGGCTGCTGGCCGGGCCCTCGGACTGGCTTGCGAAGGGGGCCTCCAGCCTCATCCCGCGCAACGCCGAGCGGGCGGGGCGGGGGGTTGTCGTCGAGGGCGGTACCGCCACCGTCCACCTGAGCGCGGACTCCGACCCCGCCTCGGAGGACGCCCGCGGGCTCATGGTGGCCCAGATCGAGCAGAGCCTCGTCCAGATCAGCGGTATCGACCACGTGCGGGTGCTCGCCGGCACCGTCGACCTCGGTGCCGCCGCCCAGCTGACACCGATGGCCCCCGAGGTCGGAGGCATCGTGGGGATGTCGGAGGGATCGGTCGTGCGCGGCACGGGGGCCAGGCGCGTCACCCTGGCCAGTGACCGGGTCCTGGGGACCAGTGACGCGCGTAGCCCGAGCCTGGGGGCCGACGGGGCCGTCTACGCACTGTCGGCCTCCAGCCTGCTGCGTCTGCCCCGGGGGCAGGGCTCCGCCAGCGTCATCCTCTCGGTGGGGGATCCCTCCGCGGGCGCCGGTGGGCTGGGAGCGCCGATGGGCGACCGGCACGGCTGGGCCTGGTTGCTGGCCGAGGGGCGTCTGACCGCCGTCAACGGCTCCGGGCAGCGCGCCACCCTGGAGTCCTCTTGGCTGCAGGACGGCACGGTCGCGGCCTTCGACCTGTCCGTGGAGTCCGAGCGGATCGCCGTGCGGCGAACCGATGGGCGGGTCGCCGTCGCCATCATCATCAGGGACCAGGACGGCCGTCCCACCGGGCTGGGGCCGGCCCTGGAGATGCCCCGCGCCAGTGGGACGGGCACGCGGGGGCTGTCCTGGTGCGCCCCCAACGCCGTGTGCGTCCTGGCCGCTGCCGGAACCGAGGGCGGGGGCGTGCCGGAGGTGCGTCTGGTCCAGGTCGGTGGGGCGGTCAACACGCTGGTGGGGGTGCGTCGGGCCCGTGCGGTCATCTCCGACCGCTCCGAGGAGTCCCTCCTCATCGTCGATGAGGACGGGCAGACCTGGCAGCGTCGCGGGGCGATGTGGCGGGTGCTCACCGCCGAGGTCACTGACCCCTCCTTCCCCCTGCCCTGAGCCGACGCCACTGACACGCGGCTCCGGGTGCCCCCGGTCGGTCAGGATCGTGGAGCACCCGGATATCAGGGGCCAACCCCGCGCCGCGGGGCCGGATGGGGCTACAGCACCTGGGCGTCCAGGCGGATGACGCCGTAGGTCCACCCGTGACGGTGGTAGACGGCACAGGGCTGCTTGGAGGACTTCTCGATGAACAGGTAGAAGGGGTGCCCCACGAGCTCCATCTGGTAGAGGGCCTCGTCAACGGTCATCGGCTTGGCCTCGTGCAGCTTCTGACGCACGATCACCGGGGAGTCGCCGAGCTGCGCCTCAACGGCGACACCCGGCTCGGTGGGGGCGGAGGGGGAGTCCTCGATCGGCGCGTCACCGGTGTCTGGGACCAGGGGCTCCTCCACGCCGGGAGCTGCCTGGAGGTCCTCATTCGGTGCGGCCACGGTGTGACGACGGTGGTGGTCCTTCTTGCGGTCCCGGGCCCGGCGAAGGCGCTCGGTCAGCTTGCCCATGGCGATATCAAAAGCGGCGAAGCGGTCCGAGGAGGAGGCCTCCGCCCGGATGATCGGGCCCTTGGAGACGACAGTGATCTCCACTCTCTCGGCGGTGTCGGCCTGGCGCGGGTTGCGCTCGTGGGTGACCTCCACCTCGACGCGCTGGACCCGGGGGTCGAACTGCTCAACCTTGACGGCCTTGTCCTCGACGTAGTCGCGCAGGCGAGAGCTGATCTCAGCGTTACGACCGACGACGGTGATATCCATGGTGGAACCTCTTTCTGGGCTCGTGGGCCGGCCCTGACGGGCCGTGTGCGACAAGTACCCGCCACGTCTCACGGCGGGTTCGGGACTGGTGTCATCACCTCCTGGTCACCTCGTGAGGGCCCTCAGGCACCGAGGCGGGGATCCGGTCGACTGTCCTTGTCGGCGTCGGGAGCCGCCTGTGCGTTGTGCCACATAAGGTACACCATGTGGGGCTGTTCACGCCTCCCTTTCGTGCGCGCCGCGCCCGGAAGAAGCCTCCTGATCGCCGCAGGCGGACAAGGCGGACGCTCCCGGATCAATCGACGTCACGGGGCTGCCGCGTCCCGGGACCGTCGGGGAGGGTCTGGCCGGCACCGTGACGCGCGCATGCGCCGGAGGCGGGGCGGCACTCAGTGCCAGGGCTCCCAGCACTCGCCCGCCGTCCGCCCGCAGTGCCCGGGCGCAGCTGCCCAGAGTGGCCCCGGTGGTCACGACGTCGTCGACCAGCAGGATCGGCAGGCCGGGGACGGCGGCCAGCAGGCGCGGAGCCTGGGCGCGGTTGCCCCGTCGCTGACGGGCGGATCGGCC
>ERZ773007.412-NODE-412-length-21734-cov-43.873657_pt1 | contig 21734 bp, 16 predicted proteins | sample MGYA00580665_ERZ773007 | MGnify/ENA primary metagenome ERZ773007 (study PRJEB29015, sample SAMEA2738122) | human oral metagenome | biome: human oral; feature: human-associated habitat; material: saliva | place: China | collected 2167 ... | reverse complement strand
TCACCCCTTTCCTATTGTCCGCTCCGGCGCGTTCCCGTATTTAGGCTAGTTTTCCGGGTTAAAGGACGAAAAGAGTTGGTCTGAGCCCGACTTTTCGGCTTTGTGGTGCGGGAAAGTCTGGTTCAAAGTTGTTGGGGGCCAACTTTGAGGGTGGACAAAATGTGTTGGTGAGACGTCGACTTTTCGGCTTTGTGGTGCGGGAGAGTGGGTGTCAAAGTTGGTAGTGGCAGATTCGGTGAGTGAACATCCCGAAATGCGATTCCTGTGGCAGGAAGCTGATCCGGTACGGACTGTCGAAATCGGGCAAGCAGAGGTGGCATTGCACCTCGTGCCACTCAACTGGCGTGCAGCGGATTGATACCTCGGCCAAGCATCTGGGTGAGTTTCTTGCCTGGCTGCTCAGCGGTAATCGGCAGGCGGATATGCCAGGTGGGGGCAGGTCGTTTCGCAGGCGATGCCAGAGCCTGTGGGAGATCTGGCCCCTCGCCCCGGTGGTGGATCAGGTGCATGAGGTCGTGTTCGTTGACGGGATCCACCTGGGCCGCAAAGCGGTCGTCTTGATTGCTCAGTCCCGGGATTTCATCTTGGGCTGGTATGTGGCACGCAGTGAGAACTCGCGCGCCTGGGAAGCGCTCATGAACCGGATCGCCCCACCAGACGTGGTGGTGACGGATGGGGGCAGTGGCTTCGAAAAAGCCCGCAAGAAAGCCTGGCCGAACACGCGGGTCCAGCGGTGCACCTTCCACGCGTTCGGGACCATCAAACAAGCCACCACCATTCGCCCCAAGCTTGCAGCCTCCAAGGAACTGTACGGCTTGGGCAAGCAGCTCTTGCACGTGAAAGACCGAGAGCAAGCGGCCTCATGGATAGACACCTACTTGGACTGGTGCAAGCGCTGGGAGGGCTTCCTCGCGCAGAAGACCAAGAGGGACGATGGCGGGTGGCAATACACGCACGAACGACTCGTGCGGGCCCGCAACAGTGTGAATCGGCTCATCGGAGCCGAGGTGTTGTTCACCTACACCGACCCCCAGTTTGAGGGGGCGTTGCCGGCGATGAACAACCAGATCGAAGGCGCGACCAACGCGCCCTTGCGTCAACTGTTGCGGGACCACCGGGGAATGCGGCTGACCCGCCGGATCAAAGCGATCTTCTGGTGGTGCTACATGCACACCGAAAACCCGCTCCCACCAGCCCAGATCCTCAAAATAATGCCCACAGACACCCAGATTGAAGCCCAATGGGAACACGCCTCGCGCACACACCCCGCAGCCGGTGTCATCCCCAGATGGGGCGACGCCATCGCCTGGCACGACCTCCACCACACAAGCCCCCACCGAAACAACTGGGACTAACCCTCCACCAACTCTTTTTGTCCTTTAACCCGGGAAGCCATGGTGAGTAAGTGGTTAAAGCGCGCAGCATCAAATTTCTGGGTGTATGGAGTTGCTGCGTGCTTGTGGGTCTGGTTCCGGGCGGGCAAGAGCTTAATTAGCGTGAACATACCTAGCTATTTCAGCTAGTCTTTACTCATGCAGGTCAAGAGTAGCATTGCTAGGTGTCCTACGATCTGCTGCAAGTCCCTTTAAGAGAGGTACCAGCAAGTGGCTAATAATCCCGAAGCTAATGTCGAGCAGTTGGTGAAATCTAAACAGCGAGTAGCTGACCATGGTGAGGTCTTCACCCCGGCTCATATTGTTGAGGCAATGCTCGACTTGGTTAAGGATGAGTCAGAACGTATTGATTCACGCTTTCTTGAACCGGCTTGCGGTGAGGGTAACTTTCTGAAACAGGTATTGATACGTAAACTTGCTACAGTTCACGCTAAATATGGGCGCAACGAATTTGAACGACGTCATTATGCATTACTTGGGTTGATGTGCGTCTATGGTATTGAGCTACTTGAGGATAACGCACAATCTTGTAGAGAGAATTTGATTGAAATTTTCATGCAGTTTATTAACGATCCTGCGGATATGGTTTGGGAGCGAGCAGCCAGAAAAGTTGTGGAAGTAAATATTGTGCAGGCTGATGCTTTAACCATGCGTTGTCCTGATGGTAGTCATATTGTGTTCCCTGAGTGGGGATACATTGGTCGCGGTAAATACCAACGTCGTGATTTAACGCAGCGTAGTTCTTTTGTAGGTACGCTTTTCGAAGATCTTGAACAAGACGAAATTTTTGCCCCTAAGGCCAGCTATCCTAGCATGACTGTATATGAAATTGCTGAAAGCTGACGATGATGCTTCAGTTTTCTTCTCATAATCCTGATGTGCTTGAATGTATCGCCAACTTATCTAATGATGAGATTTTCACCCCGCCACAGATTGTTAATGCTATGTTAGATCAACTAACAGATGCTTGGGCGCAAGATAATGATGGCGAAAATATTTGGGAGAATCCTGCAGTAAAATTTCTTGATCCATTCACTAAATCTGGGATATTCCTGCGTGAGATTACTCGGCGGCTTGTAGACGGGTTGGAGTTTAAGATCCCAGATGTTCAAGAACGTATTAATCACATATTAACCAACCAAGTTTACGGTATTGCTATTACTAGGCTTACTGGTATGCTGGCTAGGCGTAGTGTGTACTGTTCTAAATGGGCTAACCGAAAGTACTCTATCTGCACCGCCTTTGATAATGAACAAGGCAACATTTGGTTTGAGCGGACTGAACATTTTTGGAGGGGTGGTAAACCTGAATATAGGGTGGATCCTGTAAGTGGTGATGAAATTAAGGTTTACGTAAATCGACGTTGCCAATATTGTGGAGCTAATGAAGCTGAATATAATCGAGGTGTAGATCTTGAAAGTCACGCTTATACTTTCATTCATACCAATAATGTTCAAGATTTGTTGAAAGAAATTTTTGGAGTAACTATGCAGTTTGATGTAGTAATTGGAAATCCTCCATATCAATTTTCGGATGGAGGTCACGGATCTTCTGCTATTCCGATATATCCAGACTTTGTTAAGCAAGCACAAGCTCTTGAGCCTAAATACTTATCAATGGTTATTCCCTCTCGGTGGTTTACTGGAGGAAAGGGGGTGTCGGAGTTCCGAAAGACTATGCTTGCGGACAGGCAATTGCGGGCAATAGTGGATTATCAAGATTCGCGTGAAGTTTTTAGTGGTGTAGATGTTGCGGGTGGGGTTTGTTACTTTTTGTGGACTAAGGGGAGTAGTGGTTTTTGTAAATTTACTACCAGAGTGGGGGTACAAGAATGGTCTTCTTTACGTCTATTAGACGAACGTAAGAGTTTTATTCGAGACAATCGGGCGTTGCCGATTATCGAAAAGGTGCAAAACCATCATGAGCGATCATTCTCTGAGTTAGTGTCACCTAGGAGGCCTTTCAATATCGATTCTGCGGATAATGGTGATACGTTAGGTGACCTGTATTTATTTACGGCTAGAGGAGATTCTAAAATTTTATCTAGTCGAATTGGAGAAAAAGGTCTTCAAACATTAAATACATGGAGAGTTTTAGTTTCAAAATCTTCTAGTGAACATGCTGGACAAGCGGATAAGCTGGGTCGAAAAAAAGTATTGTCTCGCATGGAACTTATGCCTCCCGGTTCGGTTTGTACTGAAAGCTATCTTGTGGTCGGTCCATTTGAATCAAAAAAGCAAGCTCAATCGGCCCTTACTTTCTTAAAAACGCGTTTTGCTAGGTTCTTAATTCAGACTATTTTATTGACGCAAAATATTACGCGTGACTCTTTTGTAATGGTTCCCTCGGTTGAATTTGAGCATCCATGGGAAGATTCAATGCTTTATGAAAGATACTCGTTGACAGATGAGGAAATTGAATTTATAGAGTCGACGATTCGGTCTATTGATGGAGACTAGAATGGTGTCTGCTACTTCTGAGCTATTACCTTCGAAATCATCTGCGCGTTTACATATATATGCTTGGAGTTTCAAAAATGCTCCTGTCGATTATGAAGGTCTGATTAAGATTGGTCAGACTACTAAACTTGATGTTAATGAACGTATTAGGCAATCACAGGGACAAGTGCAGCAATCATATGTGTTACATGTTGATGAACTTGCTGAACGTAAAGATGGAACTATATTTAGGGATACTGATGTAATTAAGCGTCTTGTGTCGAAAGGATTTGAAAATCCTAAATTAGGTTCGTCAAGAGAATGGGTGCGATGCGCTCCGGCTGACGTGCTTACTGCAATTGCTGAGTTGCGTGATGGTGAGGTATATTCTGGGAGGCATTATCAAACTTTTCCTATGCGTCCAGAGCAACGTGAGGCTGTAGAACGGACATGGGGGTATTTCAACTCAATTTGGGCTGAGAATCCCAATGCTGTACCTAGATTCTTGTGGAACGCGAAGATGCGTTTTGGTAAAACCTTCGCTGCTTATCAACTAGCAAAAACAATGGAGGCTAAACGAGTTTTAGTAGTAACCTTTAAACCTGCAGTGCAAGATGCGTGGAATGAAGATCTTACCAGCCATATCGATTTTGAAGGATGGCAATATCGTAATGCTGCAAGTATGACTGCTGAACCATTCATCGATATGTCTAGCCCACTAGTTTATTTTGGGTCTTTTCAAGATTTACTTGGCCGAGATCGAAAAACTGGTCTAATCAAGCCTAAGAATGAATGGGTGCACACGATTAATTGGGATTTAGTGATTTTCGATGAGTATCACTTTGGGGCTTGGCGAGACTCTGCTAAAGAACTATTTGAAGGTGAAGACAAGAAAGAAGCAAGGAAAGAACTGAAGGCAGAATATCATCAAGAGCTCGATACCTTCGGTGAGGAACTTGAAGAGCTGGGTAATGATGAGGGAGACTTCCTGCCGATTACTACACGCGCTTACCTGTACCTATCAGGAACACCTTTCAAAGCTTTGGCCACGGGTGAATTTATCGAGGAACAGATTTTCAACTGGACTTATACAGATGAGCAAAGCGCAAAACACAAATGGGCTGAAGATTATCCTGGCCAGTGGAATCCATATGGTTCGCTACCAGAGATGAGGTTACTGACCTATCAGATGCCAGATGATCTTATTGCTGTTGCTCACCAAGGTGAGTTTGATGAATTTGATCTAAATGAGTTCTTTTCAGCTACCGGTACGGCCGTTGATGCTAAGTTCAAGCATGAGAATGATGTACAAAAATGGCTTGACCTAATTCGCGGTAATCATGCTCCGACTCAAATCGATGCTCTAAAAACAGGCAGTCGTCCGCCTTTACCGTATGCGGACTCAAGACTTTTACCATACTTGCAACATTCTTTCTGGTTCCTCCCTACTGTTGCTTCCTGCTATGCGATGGCTAACCTTTTAAAAGCAAGGCATAATACTTACTGGCACGCTTATAATATTCTGGTTGTGGCAGGTTCTAATGCTGGTGTTGGAATAAATGCGCTTCCACCAGTTAGGAAAGCGATTGCTGATGGGTATGAAACTAAGACGATTACTCTTTCGTGTGGAAAACTCACTACAGGTGTGACCGTCAAGCAATGGTCATCAATTCTTATGTTGCGTAACCTAAAGAGCCCAGAGACTTATTTCCAAGCAGCCTTTAGGGTGCAATCGCCTTGGTCGATCAAAAATCCCGAGGGAGATGACCCGAGTCGGGAAGAGGTCATTAAACCTGTGGCATTCGTGTTTGACTTTGCTCCTACAAGGGCTTTGAGTCAGCTAGCTGACTATGGAGTTGGGTTAAATCCGCAGGCTAATAACCCTGAACAAGCAGTTGCTGACTTGGTTAAGTTCCTACCGGTGCTGGCATACGATGGGGCAAATATGACTCAGGTGGATGCTGGAGCGATTCTTGATATTGCTATGGCTGGTACTTCGGCTACCTTATTGGCCCGCAAGTGGGAGTCTGCTGTGTTGGTTAATGTAGATAACGAAACACTACGGAAAATTATGAACAATCAAAGGGCTATGGAAGCTGTCATGAACATCGAAGGGTTTCGCTCTCTAGGTCAAGATGTGTTCGAGACCGTAGTTAACAAATCTGAAGCTGTTTCAAAGACTAAAAAAGAAAAGGGGGAAATTTTGGATAAGAAAGAAAAGAAGGAGTTAACTGATGAAGAGAAAGAGTATAAGTCTAAACGGAAGCAAATTCAAGAAAAACTTATCAAGTTCGCTGCCCGTATTCCAGCTTTTATGTATTTAACTGATTATCGTGAAAATACTCTACAAGATGTGATTACAAAGATTGAGCCAGATCTTTTTAAACAAGTTACAGGACTGACTGTAGATGATTTCCATCTGCTTGTTAATCTTGGCGTGTTTAACTCGATTCATATGAATCAGGCAGTTTTTGCTTTCCGTCGCTATGAGGATGCTTCTCTTTCTTATGCAGGTATTTCAAGCCATAAGGGGTTAAGGAAAATTGGTGGCTACGATACTGTAATTACACTGGAGGCGTATTAGTTATTTTGCTGAGCTGCTTGGATCTTAATCCAAGTATACTACCGGGAATAATAGAATGTTAGTGTCCCTTTATTGAAGTTAGAGGAGTATTTATCATGTATGAGAAACAAATTAACTACCCGTGCGCGGTTGTAGATGACAATAAAGAAGGTTTTGATATAGCCATAGATTGGTTAGGTGAACATGTAACAAATAGAGAAAACCTTACGGTCTGGATAGAGCAAAAAAATATGATCAATAACTATAGGTTTTTGAAACAATTCTTACGTGTAAATGCTGTTAAGTTAGTTATCAAAATTCCTTTTGACCGGGTTGATGGTCCGGTGTTAGCAGTTTGTCCACATCTAGATACTTTTTCTTACATAACAAGTGTTACCGGGGTGACTGCATTGGCTGTTATGCGAGGTTCGGAAGATTTATATACATGGATAAAGGAAGTTAATGCTGAAGTTCTTCAGTGTCTTGAGTATGAAGATAATCGATACGTTGGCACTAATTTAGAAATAGAGTCGGAGCTTGCTCCTGAAGTTATCGCTAAATTGAAACAAATTACCTTATCTATCAATCATAATAAGACTATTGCTGCTGGTGATGAAAAGAATATAGTAGTTAAGCATCTTTTGTGGTTACGTAATAATGGATTCACTCTTCCGGCAAAGAGCATGGCTGAATGGGCTATTGCGCATGGGTGGACAAAAGATAATCCGAAAGAGCTTATGAAATTGGTAAACAGAATAAACTCTGGCGTGACTCCACGTTTGTCATATTAGCGATGTATAAGCTATCGAAAACAGCCTGTTGTAATTCTGAAACATGCTGAGAAATAGCTAGTAATAGCTAATCTGGCATGGAAATATATAGATACTCTTCTTGTCCTTTAACTTCGAGGATTAGATTCTCGGGTGGTTGTGCTTGATGTGCGCGGATGACTCTGAAATCTTTCCTCCCATGTGGTGGTATTGAGAAATTATCGCATATGCGAAGCGTTTTAGCTTCTTCTCTATTAACAATTTTTGTTACAATAAGCTCTTCGTCTCCTGGGTTATTAATGCTGTAAATATTGTTCTTGATGCGGGTTATGGTCGGGTGTGGTTTAAGAGATTTATCAATAGAGTGGACAGCGTTCGCTTGTGCTTCCGAGTAAATATTTCGTTTTTTCTGTTCTTCAAGAATTTCGTTAAGTGTAGCTAATTTTTGTTCGGCTATTTCTAAAGTTTTAGCTGCACTGAGCTCCGCTTTTTTGGCCTGCTCGCTAGCCTCTTCGGCCTGTAGCTTAGCCTTTTTAGAAAGCTTTTATACCACCATGAGAATATGGTGCATATAACTGTTGCTAATGCAGATATGGCAGAAATCCAGTTAGGTAAATCCATGATTATTCCTTACTTGAGGAGTGTTTTTGGGAGCAGTCATTGCACAGGCCGAAGAATTCGGCCACGTGCTCTACCTTGGTAAAACCATTGGCTGAGGCAATGTCATGCACCCAGTTTTCAAACAAGGAGCCGGCAATCTCCACCGCCTTGCCGCAGCTGCGGCACACCAAGTGGTGATGGTGGCCCTCGTTAGTGCACAGACGATACAGGGCCTCGCCGTCGTCGGAACGGACCGTATCTACCAAATCCTCCTCAGCCAAAGACTGCAAATTCCGGTAGACCGTAGCCAAACCAACCTTAGTGCCCTCCTCCTCAAGCTCGGCGTGAATCTGCTGGGCAGAAAGAAACACCTGGCTGCGCTCCAACAAATCCACAATCGCGCTGCGCTGCCAAGTAGAGCGGCGCTTAACCTCAGCCACGGCTAGCCTCCACCTCAGGTAAACGCCCATCCACTAGACGCTCATCCTCCAAATCCTTGCGTTTAAAAACTCGCTTAGCGCCCCACGTCAACACAGCCGTCAACGCGTAGGTGGCCACCAGCAGGCACACAATCATGGCGCCGGGCGAGACCGCCACCGCATAGGTGATAAACAAGCCAGCCAGGCAGGCACATACACCCAAAACCATGGCCAGATTCATGGTGCGCCCAAAAGAATGCGAAACCAGCTGGGCAATCGCCACGGGCACAATCATCACCGCGCTCACCAGTAGTACGCCCACCACCCGCATAGAAACAGACACTGTCAAGGCAGAAACTACGGCCACCAAAATGTTGAGCACACCCACCGGCAAGCCGCAGGCGCGCGCAAACTCCTCATCGTGGCATAGCGCAAACAGAGGGCCGCGTAGGCCAATACCCACCGCCAAGATTGCCAGCGCCAACACGGCGGTGGTGCGCACATCGTTTTCAGAAACCGTGGCGATAGAACCAAACAGGTAGCTGTTCAAATTAGTGGTGGTGCCGCCAGCAAACTTAATTAGGATCACGCCCCCGGCAATGCCGCCATAAAACAAGATCGCCAGTGCCACGTCGCCTCGTGTATGGCCAGCCTGACGGATCAGCTCAATCAGCAGCGCCCCCGCCAGGGAAGCCACAATCGCGCCGGGAACCGCCAAAGCGTCGGCGGGGCTAACCCCCAGCCAGGCGCCCACCAGCCAGCCCAGGGCCACGCCGGTTAGGGAGACGTGCCCAATACCGTCACCCATCAGCGCCAGGCCACGCTGCACCAGGTATGTGCCCACCACCGGGGCGGCCAGGCCCACCAGCACGGCGGCAATCAGGGCCCGCTGCATCAGTGGGGAAGCAAGCATTTCAGTGATCATGTCGGCCTCCTCAATCAGCCTGGTTTAGATGCAGGTTAGGGGCGTGGTGGTGCACATAGGCTGGGGCGGCCGAGTGTGGGTCTAGGTGCTCACAGTCCGGCTCACAGTCTGGCTCTGGCCCGTAGTCCGGCTCTGGCTCGCGCCCCGACTCGCGCCCCTGATCGCGCCCCGGCTCCCGCCTCTGATCGCGCCCCGACTCGCGCTCTGGCGCATGGGCAGCCAGGGAGCGGCTGGCAACCAGGGAGCGGCTGGCAACCACGCGCCCATCGGCCAAAGTCACAGTGCGATCGACCAAACCAGCTAGTTCACCCATCTCATGCAGCACCGTGACCAGGGTGATGCCCTGCTCTCGCAGCTGGGCCAGGCAGTCAGCTAAGCCCTGACGGCTGGCACGGTCCACCCCCGCCAAGGGCTCATCCAAAAACAGCAGCTGCGGGCGGCGCACCAGGGCGCGAGCAATCATCACGCGCTGAGCCTGGCCGCCAGAAAACACCTGCACATGGTCATTGGCGCGTTTAGCCAGCCCCACCTGGGCTAAAGCCTCCATGGCCTGCGCCTTAGCGCCCCCGCCCCAGCTAGCAAAAGGCCGCCCCGGGCCCAGCAGCCCCGAGCGCACCACCTCCAGGGCGGTGGCGGGCACGCCCGCTGTGGCCGAGACACGCTGGGGCACATACCCCACCTGCATCCAGGGCACTTGGCGGCGTTTAGACAGCGAAGCGCCAAAAAGCTGCACGTCACCATCCGCCAAAGGGTAAAGCCCCAGGCAGGCCTTAATTAGGGTTGATTTTCCACATCCGTTAGCGCCCAATAACGCCACAGACTCCCCGCGCTCAACCGTTAGCGACACCTGATGCAAAATATGTGTGGAACCCATGACTACATCAATGGAATCCACCTTCAGGGGTGGTTGAGCGGGGGAGTTGGCGTGGGCGTGCTTAAGTGCAGCGCTCACTTGCAGTTCAAAGCCTCACGTAGGTTAGTCAGGTTGGTGGTCATGGCGCCCTCATAGTCGCCCTTTTCGGGGGCGGACTCGATGGGGCTGAGTACCGAGGTCTTAGCGCCGGTTTCCTTAGCTACGGCCTGGGCGGTCTTGGGGGAGACTAGCTCTTCAGTGAAGATGGTGGTGGTGCCGGTCTGCTTAACCACCTGCTTGACCTTGGCGATGTCTGCGGGGGAGGGCTCGGAGTCGGGGTCAATACCCGAGACTGAAACCTGGGTTAGTCCGTAGCGCTCAGCTAGGTAGCCAAATGCGGCGTGGCTGGTGACGAAAGTCTTGCGGGTGCACTGGCTCAGGCCCTGCTTGTAGCTGGTGTCGAGTTTGGTCAGCTTAGCCAGGGTGGTTTTGAGGTTGGCGTCGTAGTCAGCCTTGTGGGAGGGGTCAGCCTTTACTAGCGCCGCGTGCACCTGCTTGGCGGCGTCAGCCATGCGGGTGGGGTCGAGCCAGAAGTGCGGGTCAGTGCTGCCGTGGTCATGGTCGTGATCGTCGTGGGCAGCTTCGGTGGCCGACGACGACGCCGCAGCCTCGTGGTCATGATCGTCACCGTCGTGGTCGGCGTGCTTTTCCAGCTTAACCGAGCTGGCCAGGTTCACCACGGTGGGGCCAGAAACCTGCTTGACCGCATCATCTAGGGAGGACTGGAAGCCGGCTACATAAACCACCATCTTGGCGCCAGATAGCTTGGTGACGTCCTTGGGGGAGAGCTCAAAGTCGTGCGGCTCTACGTTGGCGGGAGTTACCGAGTTGGCCTCAACGTGGCTGCCACCTACCGACTGCACCAGGTAGTTAACCGGGTAGAAGGAGGTAGCTACCTTGATCTTGCCGGAGGAAGAACCCTCAGAGGTAGTGGAAGAGCCACAGGCGGCCGCTGAGAAGGTCAGCGCCAAAACTCCAGTGGCGGCTGCCAGGCGACGTAAAGCAGTACGATTAATATTCATGACAATCATTATCAGTAACAGCTTAGGGTTAGTCAATTTGTGTCCCCAATGTGGACGCCGCGCAAGCTCACAGGCCCAGGGGCGAGCGGCGTCGTCGGCAATAAGCAAAAGCCACTAAACTAGAGGGAGCGCTGCGGGTTTGTTGGCCCGGGCGCATCGTTCCCGCCAGCCAGGCGTGGACAACGAAACTAAAAGGAGAACTCGTGGCTTCAACCCCCTCGCGTCTAGATAACGTAATCAACCTAGCTAAGCGACGCGGATTCGTATTCCCCTGTGGAGAGATCTACGGCGGTACCCGCTCAGCTTGGGATTACGGCCCGCTCGGCGTGGAGCTGAAAGAAAACATCAAGCGCCAGTGGTGGCAGTACATGGTGCGCAGCCGTGCAGATGTGGTGGGGCTAGACTCCTCCGTGATCCTGCCGCGCGAGGTGTGGGTGGCCTCCGGTCACGTCAAGGCCTTCACCGACCCGCTAATCGAATGCACCTCCTGCCACAAGCGTCTGCGTGAAGACACCCTGCAGGAGGCCTACGCCGCCAAGCACGGCGTGGAAAACCCCGACGAGGTGCCGCTAAGCGACCTGGTGTGCCCCAACTGTGGCACTCGCGGCCAGTTCACTGAGCCCAAGGCTTTCTCCGGGCTACTTAAGACCTTCCTGGGCCCGGTAGATGATGAAGCCGGCCTGCACTACCTGCGTCCTGAAACCGCGCAGGGTATTTTCGTTAACTTCGCCAACGTCATGAGCGCCGCGCGTAAGAAGCCGCCGTTTGGTATTGGCCAGGTAGGTAAGTCTTTCCGTAACGAAATCACCCCCGGTAACTTCATCTTCCGCACCCGCGAATTTGAGCAGATGGAGCTGGAGTTCTTCGTGGAGCCGGGCACGGACGAAGAATGGCACCAGTACTGGATTGACTACCGCAAGGCCTGGTACGTGGGGCTGGGTATTGACCCCGAAAACCTGCGTTTCTACGAGCACCCCAAGGAGAAGCTCTCCCACTACTCCAAGCGCACCGTGGACATCGAATACCGTTTCGGTTTCCAGGGCAGCGACTGGGGCGAGCTGGAGGGTATCGCCAACCGCACCGACTTTGACCTCAAGACCCACGCTGAGCACTCCGGCAAGGACCTAAGCTACTTTGACCAGACCAAGAACGAGCGCTGGGTGCCTTACGTAATTGAGCCCTCTGCCGGTCTGACCCGCTCGCTGATGGCCTTCCTGGTGGATGCTTACACCGAGGACGAGGCCCCCAACACCAAGGGTGGGGTAGACAAGCGCGTGGTGCTCAAGCTTGACCCGCGCCTGAGCCCGGTTAAGGCCGCTGTGCTGCCGCTGTCTCGCAAGCCTGAGCTGACCGGCCCCGCCTCCGAGCTAGCTGACCAGCTGCGTCAGTTCTGGAACGTGGAGTACGACGCCGCCGGTGCGGTGGGTCGCCGCTACCGTCGCCAGGATGAGATCGGTACCCCCTTCTGCATCACCTACGACTTTGACTCCCTGGAGGATGGCGCCGTCACCATCCGCGAGCGCGACACCATGGTTCAAGAGCGTATCCCGCTCGACCAGGTGCAGCGTTACCTAGCCGAGCGTCTTGTAGGCTGCTAAATGTCTCATGCTCACGGGCATGGCCACGCACCCGAACTAGCCCCCCAACAGGCTAAACGGGTGCGTGTGCTATTAGCGGCAATTGTTGTCCCGCTGGTGTTGGTGGCCCTGGTTGGCCTGGTGGCTATCTACCCAAGCACAAACACCAAGATGGGTTCGCGGGCGTTTTTGTCTCAGGGCTCTTCTTTGGCGCGCCTGGAGGTCACTAGTTTGGATGTGACCGGCTGCCAGGGTGTTTTTGGGGGTATGCAAAGCGGTTACGGCACTACTGGTTCCGCTGGCTCTAGCGGGGCCGACGGCGCCGGGACTGGTAGCTCTGGCTCTAGCGGGACCGACGGCGCCGGGACTGGTAGCTCTGGCTCTAACGGCTCGGGCGGCGTCGGCACTGATGGGGCCGGGACCAACGCGGGCACTAGCGGGGCCGCTTCCAGTGCGGACAGTAGCTTGCTTAAAGACGCCGTGTGCGCCAAAGTCATCAAAGGCAAGGGCAAGGGTCTAGTGGTGCCAATCCACGTGCCCACCGAGTCACGCAAGTTTGTCTCTGTGGGCGATCAGGTTAACGCCATGTACACTCCGGCTGCTATCAGCGCCGGCACGCCGTTCATTTTCATTGATTTTGAACGCGCCCAGCCGGTGGGGATCCTAGCCCTGGTGTACCTGGTGGTTGTGGTGGCCGTAGCCGGGCGTAAAGGTGTGCTTTCCATCCTGGGCCTGGCTGCGGCGTTGGCGGTGCTGGTGGGGTTAATGATCCCGGCCCTGCTGGCGGGCACCAACCCGGTAGTGGTGGTGTGTGTTTGCGCGCTAGCCATGCTGATTTTGGCTCTCTACCTGGCCCACGGGGTTAGTGTGCGCACCACCACCGCGCTGCTGGGAACCGTGGCCGGGCTGGTGGTGACGGTATTTTTGGCTCAGCTGAGCGCCATCTACGCCCACCTAAATGGGGCCAGTAGTGAGGACGCCATTGCGCTGACCACCTCCGTGCCGGGGATTAACATGTCGGCGCTGCTGGTGTGCGGCATGGTGCTGGCTGGTTTGGGTGTGCTTAACGACGTAACCATCACTCAAGCCTCAGCGGTGTGGGAGCTGCATGGCGCCAACCCCACTATGGGAACCTGGAAACTAGCGCGGGTGGCGATGCGTATTGGTCGCGACCATATTGCCTCCACCGTCTATACCCTGGCTTTCGCCTACGCCGGTAGCGCCCTGCCGCTGATTATGGTGGCGGCCCTGATTGACCGCTCAGTTTGGGCCACCATTTTGAGTGGGGAAATAGCTGAGGAGGTAGTGCGTACGCTGGTTTCCTCTATTGGTTTGGTGCTGGCTATCCCGGCGACGACGCTCATCGCGGCGTTCTTGAGCGTGCGCACCGCCGACAAAGCTGGCATTGCCGACGGCGCCGGTGTGCCAACCGAAAGCTCTGGCGCTAACACTGTAAACGCCGGCAGCTCCCATCGGGGCTCCTCCCATAGGGGCTCCCACCGCGCTGACAATGGTGGCGCTAGCGCCAGGGGTGCTAGCGGCGCCGGCGCCGGCGCCTCTGCTGGCGTTTAGCCGCCAGAAACGTCGCTTTCTGCCAGATGCAGCTGGCGGGCTTGGGCTTCAGTTAAGTAAGGCGAGTCCAGCCAGCCATCAGGCAGATGCGGGCGTTTAGCGTGACCAGCCCGGCCTCGGGGGCGCTCAGCGGCGTCGCCGGGGTAAGGGGCTGAAGCATCCAGGGCGGATAGGCGCTGCTCTAATTCTTCGCGGGTGCTCACCCGCATCAGGGAGTTACGGGCCTCGCCGCCCACGCTGTAACCCTTCAAATACCAGCCAATGTGTTTACGCAGGTCCCGAATGGCGCGGTCGGGGCCAATCTCGTCGCTAAGCAGATCCGCGTGGCGGCGGATCACCTCAAGCACCGCCGCCAAATCAGGGTGGGTGCGTTCAGGGCTGCCGTGCAAAGCATGTACTAGGTCAGCAAACAGCCAGGGGCGCCCCTGACAGCCCCGGCCCACCACGACGCCGTCGGCGCCGGTAGCAGCCAGCATGTTAACGGCGTCGTCACCAACCCAAATATCCCCATTACCCAGCACGGGCACACTAACCGCCTGCTTAAGGGTGCCAATGTAATCCCACTGGGCGCTGCCCGAATAGTGCTGCTGGGCGGTGCGCGCATGTAGGGCAATGGCGCTTACACCCGCATCCTCAGCCTCCCGGGCACTGTCTAGATAGGTGATGTGGTCATCATCAATGCCGATACGCATTTTGATGGTTACCGGCACCTCAAAGTCACGCTTGTCGCTGGCGGACTTGGCTGCCTGCACTGCCGCATTAACCAGGGATTTAAACAAGTCACGCTTCCAAGGCAGGGCTGAGCCGCCACCTTTACGCGTCACCTTGGGCACGGGGCAACCAAAGTTCAAATCAATGTGGTCGGCCAGGTTTTCGCGCACCAAAATCTCTACCGCCTGGGCGGTTACATTAGGGTCAACCCCGTAAAGCTGGATTGAACGCAGGCGCTCAGTGGGGTCAGTGCGCACCATCTGCAAAGTTTTAGGGTTACGCTCCACCAGGGCGCGGGTGGTGACCATTTCGGTAACAAACAAGCCCGCCGGGGCCAGCAGGCCGCCGTCGTAGTGGATCTGGCCGCTGGTAGCCGGGCGCAGCTGCTCAGGCAGGGCCGACTCAGCAAATTCGCGGCAAAGACGCCTAAAAGAAGCGTTAGTAACCCCCGCCATCGGCGCTAACTCCACCGCAGTGGCCAGCGTGTGGGGGCCGATTTTTACCTGGTGGCTTGGTGTTTCAGAGGGGCTGCTTGGGGTGGCAGATAAATTTTGGGGCACGCTCACGCCTCAATCCTTACATACATTCTTATAGGTATGCCCACGTGGTCTTTGACTGTTACCGCCACGACTTGGCAAACATAATGCACATATCCCCCTTTAGAAAAATGTCTGACAAATTATTGTCGCAGTCTTTGTACACTTAGAGTATGTACAAGAACCTGCTCCGCTGGCGCCAAGCCATGCTTGAAGGGGCTAAGGTTCGCCTGCGCCCCGTTAAAGATTCTGACTGGGACATTTACGGCGCCTGGAATAACGACGCCGAGGTGAGCGTTGGGCAAAACGATCTGTTTATGCCTTTCAACGCAGACCAACTAGAAAACCTATTTAAAATGTGGCGGATTGAAGACCCCGCCAGCGGTTTTACCTGCACCATTGAAACCCTAGATGGCCAGGTGGTAGGCACTATCTCCATCTATGGAATTAAATCTCCCGTGCGCTGCGCTACGTTAGGAATAACTATCGCCCCTGGCCACCAAAACCGTGGCTACGGCCGCGAGGCTTTGCTAATCGCATTGCGTCTAGCTTTTGAAGAGTACAACGCACACAAGGTTGAGCTGGAAGTTTACGACTATAACCAGCACGCCATTGGTCTATATGAATCTGTAGGTTTTGTCACTGAAGGTTGCCGCCGTGAAGTGGTTTACCACATGGGACGCTACTTTGACCGAATCCTGATGGGCATCTTGGAAAGCGAATGGCGCCAACGCCAAGACATCGCTCCTGCCTGCGACGCCTAAAACCACGCTGGCCCAGGCTGGCCGCGCGAAGCTGGCCCAGAGCGGACAAAACCAGCGCCGGCGCGCGAAGCTGGCCCAGAGCGGACAAAACCAGCGCCGGCCCAAACCGCGCCAAAGCGGCGCCAATACCAAAACAAGTGGCCCCGGCTGTTAGCCGGGGCCACCATGTTTAGCTACTAGCTGGCTTGCGTGGGCGGCGCGTTAACCACGCCCCGCCCAGCTCAAGCGCTTAGCCGGCCAAAGCGGTTAGCCGGCCAAAGCGCCTGAGCTAGCAAAAACTGCCTACTTGGCTGGGACAATGCTAACCAGCTTGGGGGCGCGCACGATCACCTTGCGAATTTCGCTGTCACCCAGGGTGCGCTTAACGCCAGGAGCCTGCAGGGCCAGGCGCTCAAGCTCAGCCGGGTCAATGTCAGGGTCAACCTCAAGCTTGTCGCGCACCTTGCCGGCCACCTGAATTACGCAGGTGACCGCGTCAGCCTTAAGCAGTGCGGCGTCGGAAACAGTGGGGAAGGGTTCGCGGGCCAAAGAGTTCTCGTGACCCAGGCGCTTCCACAGCTCCTCAGCAATGTGGGGAGCCACCGGGGAAACCATCAAAACCAGGGCTTCGATAGCCTCACGCGGCACCGCCTTAATGGAGGTCAGGTGGTTGTTGAGCACAATCAGCTTGGCGATAGCAGTGTTCAGGCGCATGTTGGCGTAATCCTCAGTTACCCCATCAATAGTGCGCGCAACCAGCTTCTTGGTGGCCAAGTCAGGCTCGTCTTCGCTGATCACCAGCTCGCCGGTGACCTCATCAATGGCGTTACGCCACAGGCGCTGCAAGAAACGCTGCGAACCAACCACCGCGCGGGTTTCCCAGGGGCGGTCCATGTCCAGGGGAGCCATGCTCATCTCGTAAACACGGAAGGTGTCGGCGCCGTAAGCCTCATACATGTCGTCAGGGGTGACGATGTTCTTCAGGCTCTTACCCATCTTGCCGTATTCACGCTTAACGGGCTCACCGTGCCAGGTGAAGTTGCCTTCCTCTTCCTCCTCAACCTCATCTGCGGGCACATACTGGCCGCGCTTGTCCTTGTAGGCGTAGGCCTGCACATAACCCTGGTTGAACAGCTTGTGGTAAGGCTCAGAGGAAGAGACAAAGCCCAGGTCAAACAGCACCTTGTGCCAAAAACGCGAGTACAGCAGGTGCAGCACCGCGTGCTCCACGCCGCCAATGTAGAGGTCGGTACCACCCGAAGTGTTACCAACCTCGGGGCGCGGACCCATCCAGTAAGCCTCGTTAGCCGGGTCAATTAGAGCCTGAGAGTTGTGCGGGTCAATGTAACGCATTTCGTACCAGCAAGAACCGGCCCACTGGGGCATGGTGTTGGTTTCACGGTAGTAGACGCGCGGGCCGTCACCCAGGTCAAGCTCAACCTCAACCCATTCGCGAGCGCGCCCCAGCGGCGGCTCAGGTGAGGAGGAAGCGTCCTCCGGGTCATAGGTGGTGGGGGAGTAGTTGGTAACTTCAGGCAGTTCAACCGGCAGCATCGACTCAGGCAGGGCGTGCACGCCGCCTTCCTCATCCCACACGATCGGGAAGGGCTCACCCCAGTAGCGCTGGCGCGAGAACAGCCAGTCACGCAGACGGTAGGTGATAGCGCCGCGTCCATAACCCTTCTCCTCCAGCCAGGCGGTCATCTTGGCCTTAGCTGCGTCCTTACCCAGGCCGTCCAGGCTCACCTCAGCGTTAGCTGAGTCAACAGCGACGCCGTCGCCCACGTAAGCCTTTTCGCCCAGGTCAATGCCGCGCGGGTCCTTGGCCGGACCAATGGTCTGGACAATGTCCAGGTTGAAGGCGCGGGCAAACTCCCAGTCACGCTGATCGTGGGCGGGCACAGCCATAATCGCGCCGGTACCGTAACCCATCAGCACATAGTCGGCAATGAACAGCGGCAGCTGCTTGCCGTTAACCGGGTTGGTGGCCCACAGGCCAGTAAACACGCCAGTCTTTTCACGGTCTGACGCAGTGCGGTCAGCGTCAGAAGTGCGCGCAGCCTGGGAGCGGTAGGCGGCTACAGCCTCAACCGGGGTGGCGTAGCCACCCTTCCACTCCTCGCGAGTACCCTCAGGCCAAACCGAGGGGACCTTAAGTGCGGCGGCGTCGTCGGAGGCAGCAGGGTAAGTGCCACCCAAAAGCGGGTGCTCAGGGGCCACAACCGTGAAGGTAGCGCCAAAGAGAGTGTCAGGGCGGGTAGTGAACACGGTGATCTGGCCGCCGTCCACGCCCTGGCCGCTAACCGCAAAATCAACCTGGGCGCCCTCAGAGCGACCAATCCAGTTACGCTGCATAGAACGCACCTTGTCAGGCCAGTCCACAGTGTCCAGGTCATCAGCCAGACGCTCACCATAAGCGGTGATGCGCATCATCCACTGGCGCAGGTTGCGCTTGAAAACCGGGAAGTTATCGCGCTCAGAGCGACCATCAGCGGTGACCTCCTCATTGGCCAGCACCGTGCCCAAGCCCGGACACCAGTTAACCGGCACTTCAGCCACATAGGCCAGGCGGAAAGAGTCAACCACGCGGCTCTGCTCCAGGGCGCTGAGCTCATCCCAGCTGCGTGAGTCAGCAATGTCTTTAGGCAGCTCAACCTCGCCGTTAGCCAGCTTCTGACGCAGCTCGCTGACCGGGCGGGCAGCACCCAGGCCGCGACCGTCACGACGCGGCGCCTGGGGGTCAAACCAGGAGTTAAACACCTGCAAGAAAATCCACTGGGTCCAGCGCACGTAGTCAACGTCAATGGTGGCAATAGAGCGGCGCGGGTCGTGGCTCATACCCATGCGGTGCAGCTGGCGACGCATGTTAGCAATGTTGGCCTCGGTGGAAATGCGCGGGTGCTGGCCGGTCCGCACGGCATACTGCTCAGCAGGTAAACCAAAGGCGTCATAACCCATGGTGTAAAGCACGTTCTTGCCCTGCATACGGTTGAAGCGGGCAACCACGTCAGTGGCCAGGTAACCCAGGGGGTGACCCACGTGCAGGCCCTTACCAGAGGGGTAGGGGAACATATCCAGGAGGAAGAACTTCTCGCGCTGGGAACGCTCTCCGGCTAGCGGCCCTACCGGGTTGTCAGCATAGAAGGTGCCATTTTCATCCCAGTAACGCTGCCAATCTAGCTCAATGGACTCAGCCAGAGCTGCGTTGTAACGATAAGGAGTGGGGTTGTCGGCGCTTGCAGGCATCGGTACTTCCTTTTCTGCAGATATTTAATGGCATAAGTGTAGTTCATGCCATGAGTGGTGCTGTTGCCCCATCCGCTGAATGAGTGCGGGGTTACAGAAACGCTGACTTAGCCGATTTGCTGCTAGGCACGGCGCATCTCCTGGACAATTTCCTCAGCGCTCATTGCCTTGCGAGGAGCCCGCCAGATACCCACCAGATCATCAACCGTGGGTAGATCTGCGTGATCTTCTATCTCTTCAATGCGGCGCATCTGCAATGATTCTTTGCGTCCCTGTTGATTACGGGCTAGTTCCCCACGGACACATACCCGTTTTCCTACTAGTTGCTTAATCTCTTCTAGTTGACTGGTTTGGAAAATCACTCTGACCGGATGCTTTTCAGTCTCATCGATAAGACCAAACTCGCATCCGCCACGTGTGTTTATGCGATCAATCTTTCCCGTCACCGATCCAATTGAGGTTTTTACTTGGGTTCTAGGGTTGTTTTTAGGTGAAGCGTGGAAAGTAATAGTTTGGCTGCCGGCAGTAGCAGTAACATTTTCTACTCCTGGTTCAGTGGCTAAATCGCCAAGGCTTTTCAACGCCTCACGACCTTTATCTGACCAAGACTCTGGTACCTTACCAGTCTTTGCGTGAAGCTTAAGGCCAGAGACCAGTTCGGTGAATCCTTCTAGTTCTTCATCCCTGGTTTGTCCGCATGGACTTGCCGCCAACGTAAGAGAACCGATACTGACCTGTGTCATCTGCCAACGAATGCCGTTGTTTGGGGCATCTAAAAGGGCGACGAATGCGGTGAATGCTGCGGCCATAGTTGCTGGACTTATCTGGTCTGCTCGCCCTGATAGGCAGACTTTTAAGGTTGTGTCCACGGCGCTTCCCTTTCTACTTAAAGATATTTTAGTGATCTTTTGACTATGTTTCAATACTGTATTTATAGCTAGATTTAACTATTTGTTGGGGTGGTGTCGGCGTCACTCGTTTGGTTTGGCAGGGCCTGTGGGGCTGGGTGTGGCAGCTGCGGGCTATTCATCACGCCTGCGGGCTGGGTGCGGCATCTGTGGGCTGGGGACTTAGTCCCGACGGCGCTCGCGGGTGGGTGGCTGGGCGCTCGCGGGTGGGTGGCTGGGCGCAAGCAGGGCGAGCGGCGGCGTCGTCCGAAAAAAACTAGCGTAAAAGGTAAGGCTATTCAGCATGGGGGTGGGAGTAGGCCTGGCAGGGGGAGTAAGGTGGCGTCATTATTGAAAATCTGCGGGTCAAGTAAGGCTTAACAACCTCAGATGGACCTTAGTCCCAGGTGAGTAAAGCAGCACGAGCCCTTCACAGTGGGAATTAAATGGGCTTAGATTGAGTTAACGCTTTCGTGAGGCGATGGCCCGCAGCTAGCTAGCCGCGCCCACCTCACCAGAGGCGCCAAAGACTTTTAAGAAGAGGAGAATGAAGATGACTCAGCCCAACCCCGTAGTAGTTAAGGCCCTACAGCAGGCTCTCGTTGACCTGACCGACCTAAGCCTGCAGGCCAAGCAGGCCCACTGGAACATTGCCGGCTCCGGCTTCCGTTCCCTACACCTGCACCTAGACGAGATCGTCGACGAGGTTCGCCTAGCCGCCGACGACGTTGCCGAGCGTATGACTGCCATCCAGGCCATCCCGGACGGTCGCGCTGCCACCGTGGCCGCCGACTCCCAGGTTGAGCCCATCGACGGCGGCGTGCTGCCCACCGACAAGGCCACCGTCATGATCCAGGAGCGCCTGGAGGGTGTTGCCAACCGCATCAAGGCCACCCTGGACGAGGTCGACGAGTACGACCACCTGAGCAACGACATGCTGATCGGCATTGCCACCGGCCTGGAGAAGCACGCTTGGATGCTGCGCGTCTCCGCCGAAGAGCAGGCCTGATAGCAAACTTGATTGCAAGCCTGATTTAGGCGCTCCCTAGGGAGAAAGTACTAGCCGCCTTAGATGCGGGTACTAACTCCCTAAGAGAGCTAAAGCCCTGATCGTCACCGCGACGCTCGGGGCTTTGTTGTGTCTAGAGGGTGGGTTGTGTCTAAAGGGTGGGCAGAGGCATCGCACAGGCCGGGTCCTGACGCAGCCTTAGGCCTTGGAGGGCGCGGGCAGAAGGTATATCGGGAGCGCGGGCCGGGTCCTGACGCAAGCAAAGGCCCGTAAGTGGCGGCGTCAAAGACTTTTATCGCGAACCAACCATAAAAGCGCTAAAGTGATGCCATGCACAAAGAAGCGAGTTCAGACTCCATCTCAGAATCATCAGCCCAGAACGCGCCTGAGCCTAGCTGCAAAACTAGCT
>ERZ773007.411-NODE-411-length-21767-cov-11.384718_pt1 | contig 21767 bp, 20 predicted proteins | sample MGYA00580665_ERZ773007 | MGnify/ENA primary metagenome ERZ773007 (study PRJEB29015, sample SAMEA2738122) | human oral metagenome | biome: human oral; feature: human-associated habitat; material: saliva | place: China | collected 2167 ... | reverse complement strand
GTCTTAAATAAATACAATGTCCAAGCAGACAAATATGGTTTCTATGGTTCCTATGGACACTATGGGGATAATTTGAGTAAAGAATAGAAAAAAATAAAGGGATATTATGGAATTAACACGATCACAAAAAAGAATTATTCTGATGATAGCGGATGCTGTTTTAATATATTTTAGTGGTTTTGTGGCATACTTCTTTTTATCTGAATATGTTTTGCTGTCAGATTTGAGTTTTGTACAAACCTTAACAATGACAGTAGTGCTCTATTTTTTAATTGGAATCAAAACGAAACTTTTTTCGATTATCAATCGTTACACGGACTATAAAACTCTCAGCACGATCAGTCTAACCTTGGTAGGTGCTTACTTTATTGTTTTCTTAGTAGAACTTGCGCTATCCTTGCATACAAGCTATCGTTTTTTATTGCTTAGTTGCATGTTCTCTGTTTTATTTACTATGTCCATGCGTCTTGGCTGGAGAATGTGGTTTAGTTTTAAAAACGGAACAACCTATACAGAGGTTGAAGAAAGCAAAGTAAGTAGAACGCTGGTTGTCGGAGCAGGGGATGGTGGAAGCCTATTTATTAAAACGGCTTTAAAAGAGTCACCTGAGTTAAAGATTGTTGCTGTTGTAGATAGTGATACCAGTAAGCAAGGCTCGTTTTTGCACGGTGTCAAAGTTGTTGGTACGGATAAGCAAATCCCTGAAATTGTAGCAAATTATGAGATAAGTCAAATTGTCCTAGCAATTCCTTCTCTAAAACCAGATGAGTATGAACGACTTTTTTCTCTTTGTAAAAAGACAGGTGCTAAAGTTAGTGCCATGCCAAAATATGAAGAAGTGGTTACAGGAAAGCTAAAAGTACATAAATTACGGGAAATTGATATTGCTGATTTATTGGGAAGAAAAGAAGTTAGACTTGATCAAACGAGTTTGCAATCCAATATTGATGGTAAGACAATTTTGGTAACAGGAGCAGGAGGCTCAATTGGTTCAGAGCTTTGTCGTCAGATTGCTCGTTTTTCTCCTGCAAGGTTGCTACTTTTAGGTCATGGAGAAAATTCTATCTATTTAATTCATAAAGAATTACTTGCTCAATATGGAGATAAAGTCGAAATTGTGCCTCTTATCGCGGATATACAAGATCGAGAACGGATATTCCATATTATGCATGAGTATCAACCTGATCGTGTTTACCATGCGGCAGCTCATAAGCATGTCCCACTGATGGAATACAACCCAACTGAAGCAGTAAAAAACAATATTTATGGAACCAAAAATGTGGCTGAAGCTGCGAAAGCAGCTGGAGTCGCAAAATTTGTAATGGTTTCTACAGATAAGGCTGTGAATCCTCCAAACGTCATGGGAGCTACAAAACGTGTGGCAGAAATGATCGTTACGAGTTTGAATGAGGAAGGGAAGACCTTGTTTGCAGCGGTTCGCTTTGGGAATGTTTTAGGCAGTCGAGGTAGTGTAGTGCCTTTGTTCAAGGAGCAAATTGCGAACGGTGGTCCAATTACCGTCACAGATTTCCGAATGACACGGTATTTCATGACTATTCCTGAAGCAAGTCGTCTTGTTATTCAAGCGGGTGCGCTAATGCATGGAGGAGAAATTTTCGTGTTAGATATGGGTGAGCCAGTTAAAATTTTAGATTTAGCTAAAAAAATGATTACCTTGAGCGGTCATACGGAAGAGGAAATCCAAATTGTAGAAGCTGGAATTCGCCCAGGAGAGAAATTATATGAGGAATTGCTCTCTACCGAAGAGCGAGTTGACGAACAAATCTATGAAAAAATATTTGTAGGAAATGTTCAAGCTTTACCTAATTCAGAAGTAACAGCTTTTATTGCTTCTATTTCCAAATTAGATGGAGCAGAATTGAAAGCTAAATTAATAAAATTTGCGCAACAGTAGGGAGTGAGGAATAAGGATAATAATGAAGAATGATGATTTGAAACCTTTTGAAAAAAAAATATGGCTTTCTTCTCCAACAATGCATGGGGAAGAGTTGGATTATGTTACAGAAGCTTATCAATCAAATTGGATGTCAACGGTTGGTCAGAACATTAATGAAACTGAGCATTTGATTTGTCAGAAAACAGACTGTCGGTATGCAGTCGCCCTGTCTTCTGGGACTGCTGCTTTGCATATGGCTATTAAATTGGCTGGAGTTAGACAAGGCGAGAAGGTGTTTTGTTCAGACGTAACATTTGGTGCGACTGTTAATCCAATTGTATATGAAGGTGGAATTCCTGTTTTTATTGATAGTGAGTATGATACTTGGAATATGGATCCTGTCGCCTTGGAAAAAGCTTTTTCGATTTATCCGGATACTAAAATTGTTGTACTTGTTCATCTTTATGGAGTTCCAGCAAAAATGGATGAAATAAAGGAAATTTGTGATAGATACCAAGCTATTTTAATTGAAGATGCAGCCGAATCTTTAGGTGCAACTTACAAAGGTATTCATACGGGCACTATAGGATTTTATAATGCAATTTCATTTAATGGAAACAAAATTATTACAGGCTCTTCTGGTGGCATGTTTCTAACGAATGATTTGGAAGCGGCTAACAAAGTACGTAAATGGTCTACACAGGCACGTGAAGCAGCTCCTTGGTATCAGCATGAAGAGATTGGATATAATTATAGAATGAGCAATGTCATTGCAGGAGTCGTTAGAGGACAAATTCCTTATCTTGAGGAACACATCCAACAAAAAAAAGAAATATATCAGCGGTATCAAAAGGGCTTGAAAGAATTGCCTTTGGTAATGAACCCTTATGATGAGGAAAATAGTGAACCTAATTTTTGGCTGAGTTGTCTGCTTATTAATGAGGATGCTATGTGCCAGCAAGTGAGGGGGGAGCAAGAAAGTTTGTATATTTCAGAAAAAGGTAAGACTTGCCCAACAGAAATATTAGATACTCTGGCCCGCTTTAACGTTGAAGGGCGCCCAATATGGAAGCCGATGCATATGCAACCTATCTACAGAAATCATGATTTTATCACACGTGAAGGGAATGGCAGAGCTAAAACCAATGCTTATATTTCCGGAGGAGCAAAGGGGAAGGATGGTAAGCCATTAGATATTGGTATGGATTTATTCCATCGTGGTTTATGTCTTCCGTCTGATAATAAAATGACTTCTGAACAACAAGAAATTATAATTAAGATTATAAAAAATTGCTTTAATTAGGGATTAGGGGGAGCGATATTTCTATGAGATTCTATTATAGAAAATACTTCAAACGCTTGTTAGATATATTATGTTCATTTTTAGCCCTTGTTCTTTTTTCTTGGCTAATGATACTTGTAGCTCTTCTAGTGAGAATTAAATTAGGTTCGCCAGTTTTTTTTAGGCAACCTCGTCCAGGGAAAAATGAAGAAATTTTTGATATGTATAAATTTCGAACGATGACAGATGAGCGGGATGGAAGCGGAGAATTACTTCCAGATGAAGTTCGTCTAACTTCCTTTGGTAAATGGCTTAGAAGTACGAGCTTAGATGAGCTTCCTGAGCTGTTTAATATTTTGAAAGGAGATATGACTATTGTTGGGCCACGTCCATTATTAGTACGTGATATGGTATTTATGACGGATGAACAAAGAAAGCGTCACACAATTAGGCAAGGGCTTACTGGTCTTGCTCAGGTCAATGGTCGCAATGATATTGTCTGGGAAGACAAGCTTGATTGGGATTTGAAATATATTCATGAGATTACTTTTTTTGGAGATTTAAGCATTATTTTTCAGACGATTTATAAGGCTTTTATCAAAAAGGAGGGTATTACGGACGGGGATATGGCAACGGCCGAAGACTTAGGGGATTATCTGCTTCGAATTGGGAAAGTAAATAAAGAAACATATATTCATAAGCAAAATGAAGCAAGGAAGTTATTAGAAAACAGATGAACAAGTATAGTGTGTTAATTTCTCTTTATAAAAAAGAAAAGCCAATTTATCTATCTTTAGCACTGGACAGTATGTTAAATCAAACACTACCCCCAGATCAAATTGTTATTGTAAAAGACGGTATATTAACTTCGGAGTTGGAGATGGTATTAAAAGAATATCAAGAAAAGTTTCCAGCATTGTTCCAAATTGTAGGATATGAACAAAATAAGGGATTAGGATTGGCACTTAATTTTGGTTTAGAATATTGTCGAAATGACTTAGTTGCTAGGATGGATTCAGACGATATTTCAAAACCCGAGCGATGTCAGAGACAAGTGGAAGCTTTTAAACAAGATCCAGAGTTAGTTATTATAGGAAGTTCTATAGAGGAGTTTATAGGTACTCCTAGAAATATAACTAGTAGGCGTGTTGTTCCAACTACATATGAGGAAATCTACAATTTTGCCAAAAGACGCAGTGCATTCAATCATCCGAGCGTTATGTATAAAAAGAGTAAGGTATTGGAGTTCGGTGGCTATAGTAATTTGAGAAGAAATCAAGATGTAGATTTATTTGGTCGAATGCTGTATGGAGGCTGTAAGGCTAAAAATTTTGTTGAATCATTACTCTGGTTTCGTTCCGATGATGACTTGGCAAAGCGTCGAAGAGGTTGGGAAAACACATGGAGCTATATTGCAACTATTAATCGTTTTCGTAAGATGGGTTACTCTAGCTTCTCAGATTTGGCAATAGTATTTGGAGCACAGACGTTTATGTTTGTGTGTCCAATTAGTCTTCAGATGTGGCTCTATAAAAAATTTCTGAGAAAGTAGTTTTTCGGTGTTAAAATAATAGTAAATAGATAAGTGGTTATGAAAAATTTAGTAACAGTTATAATTCCTACCTACAATCGAGAACATACAATTTGTCAAGCGATTGATAGTGTTTTACAGCAAACTTATGATCAAATAGAAGTAATTGTAGTAGATGATTGTTCGCAAGATGCTACTCAAAAAGTAGTGGAAGAAAGCTATAGAACTGATAACAGAGTTCGTTATGAACGTTTGCCACAAAATTCAGGTGCTTGTGTTGCACGTAATAGAGGAATTGACCTGAGTCTAGGAAACTATCTGGCTTTTTTGGATAGTGACGATGTATACTATCCTGAGAAGATTGCTTTGCAACTAGACGCGATGAGGAATTCTAATAGTGATTTATGTGCAACCTCTTTTATGAGAGTGTTAGCTGATGGTAAAAAAGAACGCAAGTTAGTATTTCCTGGTACAAAAGATGAAATCTACCAAAATCTGTTGTATTGTAATTTTATTACAACAGGTACATTAATTGGTAAACGAGAGTGTTTTGAGCAGATTCGATTTGATGAAGCTTTGCCACGCTATCAAGATTGGGATATTAGTTTGAGACTCTGTAAGCAATATAACATTTGTCTTTTGAATGTTGATACATTAAAACAAATCCATCAGGAAGTCAGCATCACTAATAGTACAGGACACCAAAAGACTTTGTATGCTTTGGAGTGTTTGTATGAGAAACATCAAACATCCTACTGTTCTAATCCAAAAGCTAATACGCAAATAAATTGGTTGATGGGGATTCATTCAATGTATGGAGGAGAAAAAAGGCAGTACAATCGCTTGTGGATAGGGGTTAGAGGAGATGGTTTTAATATGAAACGCTGCCTCATCTTTCTCATCATGTGTTTACACCTAGAGAGGATATTTGAAGCTAAGATTTAATTATTTGATAATAAATAACGGCTATAGGAAGAAAAGAATGATAGATTTTTCAATTGGGGTATTATTCATAATATTTGCTTATTTTTTTTCAAAATCATATAAAGTTTGGTTTAATCCTGGAAGCATATTTTTGTATATGTGGGGCGGAGTGTTTATATTATACTCTTTTCGTTTATTTTCAATTAATAGTATAACAGGTTCTACCAGAATGGTGTTTTTTGTAGGGATTTTATCTTTTGTTTTAGGGTATTTACCTTTATTTTTAAGTTCGAATAAAGGGTATACTTTCCCATCAGTTGAAGATCCTAAAAATGAGTTGAAAATAGCGAGCAATAAAAGACAGTTTTTTTTATTACTAACTATTTTCTCAATTGTTTTGTACTTTATCCAATTTCTTCAGCTTCTCCCCTACTGGCTATCAGGGGGAGTACCTCTAGTAAAACAAGCAAATGCTGAAAAATTTATTGTAGGTTCAGGAATTGTAGATACACTTGTCACCTTTATTGCAAATCCTATTCAAATTTTAACATTATTTAGTTTTTCAATTGATTTCTTTTTCAGTAGAGGGCGTTATTTTTACATTCAAACATTTCTGACGTTACTTCTTGCTGTTTTAAAATATTTAGTCTCAGGGTCAAAGTTTTCGTTAATTATGTTGATTCTTCCCTTTCTACTTGTTTACTTGATTTATAGTTCAGTCAATAAGTCGCTTGATAAGAGGTTCTCGCTTAGCCGATATAAGTCTTTAATACTGATTCTAACTTTTTTTATAGTTTATCTCTTACAGGATAAAGAAGGAGATTGGGTAAGGAGTCTCTATTTCTATCTGGTAGGGAATATTCCTTTTGGAGATTTCGCCATTACTCATATAGAAAATCAAGATATTTATTTTTATGGTTTTGTAACATTTAATGGTCTTTTCCGTTTGTTTACAATACTATTTAAATTTATAGGAGTTAATTTTGATTTTTTCAACATAGTAAATGAGGCATATGATTCCATGCTTTTGTTTGAGAAGGCGGTTTACATTTCACCAACAGAACAGTACAATGCGTTCACCTCCATATTTACATATTTTTATAAAGATGGTGGAATATATGCTGTTATAGTATTTTCGGGATTTTTAGGATGGCTCTCTAAGCAAGTATATAGAAAATTAAATTACCAATTATCGTATTTCAATGTTTTGTTGTATCTGGTTTTATGCTATGTATTATTTTTTAGTTTAGTTCGAATACAGACCTATAATATTACAGTTGTGTTGGCTTTGTTTTATGCTTTTTTACTATTTCAAGGTAAGGAACTAGATAGGGAGGCTATATGAAAAAATCCAACCTCAAGATAAATATTCTATATAGTATATTTTATCAAATTTTAATTTTAATTGTTCCTCTGGTAACAGCGCCCTACGTATCGAGAGTACTAGGAAGTAGTGGGATGGGGATTTATGGTTACACTTATTCTGTTTCCATGTACTTTGTTCTCTTTTCTATGTTAGGCGTCTTGAACTATGGGAACCGAGAAATTTCGCAGGTAAGAGAGCACAAAGAACAGGCCTCTAAAACTTTTTGGGGTATCTACAGTGTTCAGTTATTCATGGGAATAACCATGACTGTCCTCTACCTTATTTATGTATTGTTGCTTTCAAAGGACAACCAACTTGTTGCGGCTTTACAAGTATTCTATATCTTGTCAGGCGTGCTAGATATCAGCTGGTTTTATTTTGGTATTGAACGTTTTCGTTTGACAACAACAGTGAGTGCCATTAATAAATTAATTACCACTGCCTTAGTATTTCTTTTTGTGCAAAGCAGAGAAGATGTCTACATTTATACTCTGATCATTGCTATTGGTTATTTGAGTAACAATATAATTTATTGGTTCATGCTCAGAAAGTACATTTTGTTTAGGCCTGTCTCCTATCAAGAAAGTAAAAAGCATATTCGACCATTATTGGTTCTCTTTATGCCAGTGATTGCAGTTAGTGTTTACAAGTATATGTCTAAAGTCATGCTTGGATTGATGGTGGATATTAACGAAGTTGCGATTTTTGAAGCTGCAGAGAAATTTATCAATCTGCCTATAGGAGTGATTGCTGCGATTGGTACGGTTATGTTATCGCGTATTACTAATATGATGGCGCATGCAGAGAAAGACGATATCAGATACTATAATTATGTAAGTATGTTGGTCGTTATGTTTTTGAGCATTGGCATGTCATTTGGTTTAGGAGGAATTGGTCAAGTTTTTATTCCATTTTTCTATGGATCTGACTTTGTCCAATCTACAAACGTTCTGCTAGTTTTATTGCCTTCTATTATGTTTGTTAGTTGGGCAAATGTTGTTCGAACTCAGTATTTGTTGCCTAGTAAAAACGACAAATTTTACTGTCTATCAGTCAGCTTGGGTGCAGTTGTTAATTTGATTATCAATTTACTATTGATTCCACAATATGGAGCTGTAGGTGCTGCTGTTGCTACAACCATAACAGAGTTTTCTGTATGTTTATTACAATCCTACTTTTCACGAAAACAAATGGCATTTGGAAATTACCTTGCCAATATTTTACCAATATTTTGCATAGGTATTTTAATGACGGTAGGAATGCAGTGGTTGACACTGAATAGCGAGCTACATACAGTGTTTATAAGAATTGCCGTTGGTGGACTCTTTTATCTTGTTTTATCACTACCGATTTTATATAAGAAAATAAAGAAAGAAGTATCATGAATAAGGAACAAAAGAATCATTTTTTTCAGGTTTTGCCTATTATCAATTTGATACTCGCAATCATGATTATTTTTCATCACGTTTTTAATCTGAATGTTGATGTTGACAAAGATCCGATGCATGGGGGTATTCTGTTGAATATTACTTATGTGATAGAGCGCTATCTCTATAATCTATCTGAATGTGCTGTACCTATTTTTTACTTTATTTCAGCTCTACTCTTCTATCGAAATTTTGATGGTACAAAAAAGGCTTATGTCACAAAAATAAAAAGTAGACTATTTTCTTTAGCGCTTCCTTACCTTATCTTTAATATTTTGGGATATATAAAACATATTGTTTTTAGTCATAAGAGTTTTGATTTTTTCGATTGCATTCGTTCTCTAATTATTTCAGATACGGTTCCGTTGTGGTTTGTGAGAGAGCTGATGTTTCTGGTAATACTTAGCCCGCTAATTTATCAGCTGAGGAAAAAGCTTCCGTGGGGTATTCTCTTATCTGGGCTTTGTATTATTGGTGTAGTTGTAGGGATCATACCTTATCGTTCATTCTTATATTGGTTTCCTACTTACTTTATCGGATCTCTCATGAGTGTTCATCAGGTAGAAAGTATAGCTCAAAAGATTAGTGATCAGAAATTCTTGGCTTGGTCCCTATTTCTGTTATACCTCATTTTCGCCTGGTTTTTACCCAATACAAAAGAAAATATGAACTACTATGGTAATTTTATTTTTATTACTTTTCGTTTATTTAGTATTGGATTTGCCTTATTTTTGGTCGCAATGATAGATGTTTATCATATGGTTGTTCAACATTTGGGAGAATATTCCTTCTTTATCTATTGTGTTCATTTTCCATTAATTACTTTAATAACAAGAATACTAGAGAAATTTTCGACTTCGGATCAAACTCTACTAGTTAGATATTTTGTGACATTTGTCCTCACGTTTTTATTGAGTATAGGATTCGCCCAGTTATTGGAAAGGGCCATACCGCAGGTGTGGTATATTTTAAATGGGGGGCGCAAAACGGATCGTTATAAGAGGGAGAGATATGGGTAATAGGGAAGAGACGATCGTAACAGTCATTATGTCGACCTATAATGGTAGTTCATATTTAGCCTCACAACTGGAAAGTTTGTTGGTCCAAAAAGATGTTTCTATTCGACTTTTTGTTCGAGACGATGGCTCTAGTGATGATACAGTGCAGATCTTACAGCAGTATGCTCATCGCTTTTTGTCCTTAGATATTATTGAAGGAGAAAATTTAGGCGCTACGGAAAGTTTTCATGTAGCCTCACAACTAGCTTTAGAAAAAAATGATCCTGCAGATTATTATGCTTTTTGTGATCAGGATGACATTTGGATGGACAATAAATTAAGCATAGCGGTTAATCAACTAAGCAAGATAGCTTCTGATAAGCCTTTACTATACTTTTCAAATTTGATGATGGTTAACAATCAGATGGAAGAGCTAGGGTATTTACTGGACAATGAAGCGGTCAGCTATCAGCGAATTGATGCTTTGGCTGCAATTTCCACTTATGGATGTACCTGTGTCTTTAATCGACAAACATTAGAAAAAATATGCCGTTTGCCTAGAGATAAATACTCTTTGTATCATGATAATTGGATATTTGTAGTAGCTGCTTTTTTGGGACAAGTGTATTACGATAAGCAGTCTTATATTTTATATCGACAAACCGGAGAAAATGCTTCAGGAGTAAAAAGAAAAGGGCTACAACTTTGGCTGTATCGGTTTGGGAAAATTTTTAAATTGGATCAAGATGAACGTGTGTATGAAAATCTTGCTCTGGAGCTCTTGCACCTTTTTAAAAACGAATTGCAAAATGAAGATCGGCAATTTTTAGAAATGGTCGTATCTTATCGGAAAAACTTCAAAAATAAAGTAAAACTTATATTAAGCAATCGTACCAAAACTAGAAAATTTTCAAAGAATCTTCTTATTTTGGGTCGTTTGCTATTAAATCATTATTAGTGAGAAGGTAGTCAAATTGAAAGAACGAATGACACTAACGATTCATACTTGTGATAAATTTTCTGACATTTGGGATCCAACAACTTATTTGTTGAATAAGAACTGGGCCGATAGAAATGTAAGAACTTTATTCATCACAGATGCTCCAACTGATCGAGAGTTTGAGAATATTGAGGTTATCAGCACAGAAGCTGGGTTAGATATGCCTAAGCGTATGAGTCGTATCATTGATGATATTGAAACAGAATATCTCTTTTATTCGTTGGACGACTATTTCCTAATTCATAAAATTGATACACAGCGTATTGAGCAGTTATTAGATTTAATGGATTATTATAGCATTGACTATCTTAGCTTTAAAAATTTTCATAAAGTTTCTAGGCTTTTAGATGAGAAAGAAGCTTTATATGAGTTAGATATCTATAGTGGGGAAGATTATGTTGTAAACCTCTATCCTGGAATCTGGAGAACATCATTTATGAAAAAATCTCTAGAAGAAGAAAAAAATATCTGGGAATATGAAGCTTCTTTAACTGCTTACGCACAGCGAGAAAAAGCAACTTGCGCGGTGGCTAAGGGTGGTCAGTTTGAGATTTTAGATGGCATTTGCAAAGGTTTGTTTTTCCATAAGTCTTATCGCTACCTGATAGAACATCAGCTTTATCAGGGTGATAGGGGAGTACATAAGTATCGTACAGAATTTAAATTATGGTTTTTGACATTTTTGAAGCGCATATTGCCTCAAAGCATTTCAAGATTTTTGAAAAATTTCCTAAAGAAATTTGGTTTTAAATTTTATAGTTAGTAAGGACAGATAAAGGAAGGGATAGAAGAATATGTTTACAGGAAAAACATTATTAATCACAGGTGGCACTGGTTCTTTTGGAAATGCCGTTTTATATCGATTTTTAAAAACGGATATTGGGGAAATTCGTGTTTTTTCACGTGATGAAAAAAAGCAGGATGATATGCGCCATGAATTTCAATCTAAGATGCCGGACGTAGCTCATAAAATTAAGTTTTACATAGGTGATGTTCGTGATATCCATTCTGTAAAAAATGCGATGTATGGAGTTGACTATGTTTTTCATGCAGCAGCGCTGAAGCAAGTTCCTTCATGTGAATTTTTCCCAGTGGAAGCGGTAAAGACAAATGTCCTAGGAACTGAAAATGTGTTGACAGCGGCTATTGAAGCAGGAGTGAAGGACGTTATTTGCTTATCAACGGATAAGGCGGCCTATCCAGTTAATGCTATGGGGACTTCAAAAGCTATGATGGAAAAAGTCGTAGTCGCTAAATCACGGACGATCTCTCCTGAGAAAACAAAAATTTGTTGTACGCGGTACGGTAATGTTCTTTGTAGCAGAGGTTCAGTTATTCCTTTGTGGATTGAGCAAATTAAACAAGGCCATCCTATTACTATAACAGAACCTTCAATGACACGTTTTGTAATGTCCTTAGAAGAAGCGGTAGACTTAGTACTTTTTGCGTTTGAGAATGGTGCTAGTGGTGATGTTTTGGTTCAAAAAGCTCCTGCTTGTACGATTGAGGTTTTAGCAAAAGCTGTTACAGAATTGTTTGCACCTGGGCATGAAGTTCATACTATCGGAATTCGCCATGGTGAAAAGATGTATGAAACTCTTTTAACTAATGAAGAATGTGCGAATGCAATAGATTTAGGTGATTTTTATCGAGTTCCATGTGATAAGCGTGATTTGAATTATGATAAGTATTTTAAAGATGGGGACATCAAACGCAACTTACTAACGGAATTCAATAGTAATAATACAGACTTATTGACAGTTGAAGAGGTAAAAAACAAACTCTTATCTCTCAAAGTTATTCAAGATGAATTGTCTTCATTTTTAGAGGAAAAATAGAGGAGTCTCATATGGGATTAAATATTCTGATAACAGGTGCCAAGGGATTTGTTGGGAAAAATTTGATTTTTTCTTTGCAAAATCTTCGAGATGGAAAAGATCGAACAAGAACTAATTTACTGATTGAGCAAATTTTTGAATATGACTTAGATACGGATCCAAGCCTATTGGAAGAATACTGCCGACAAGCGGATTTCGTTTTCCATTTAGCTGGGGTTAATCGTCCTAAAGATGAAGCGGAATACATGGATGGAAACTTTGGTTTTTCATCTACCTTATTAAATATTTTAAAAAGATACCATAACACATGTCCAGTGGTTTTATCGAGTTCTACTCAAGCAACCTTGACAGGACGCTATGCTGGGTCAGAGTATGGTAAGTCAAAATTAGCAGGCGAGGAATTGTTTTTTGAATACGCTCAGGAGACGGGAGCTAAAGTATTTGTTTATCGCTTCCCTAATCTTTTTGGAAAATGGTGTCGACCAAATTACAATTCTGCAGTTGCTACTTTCTGTCATAATCTAGCTCATGACTTACCTATTCAAGTTAATGATCCAAATATAGAATTAGAATTACTATATATTGATGATTTGATTACAGAAATGCTAGATCTTTTAGAGGGAAAAGGACATTTTTGCGATTTTAATCAAGGACAAGCAGTAGCGAATCCAAGCGGTCGATATGCTTATGTCCCAACGACTCATCAGGCGACATTGGGTGAAATTGTATCCTTGTTAGAACAGTTTAAAGAACAACCAGATACCCTTTTTATGCCAGCGATTCCTGATGATTCCTTTGCAAAAAAATTGTATTCAACCTATTTATCCTACCTGCCTCAAGATAAAGTGAAATTTTCCTTGAAGATGAATTGTGATGACAGAGGAAGTTTTACAGAGTTGCTCAAAACGAAGGATATGGGACAGTTTTCAGTGAATATCAGTAAACCTAGTATTACTAAAGGACAGCATTGGCATCATTCTAAATGGGAATTCTTTATTGTAGTATCTGGTAAAGCGCTAATCCAAGAGCGAAAGATTGGATTGGATGAAAATGGGAACCCTTATCCAGTTCTTAATTTTGAAGTGTCCGGAGATAAGATAGAGGCGGTGCATATGCTTCCGGGTTATGCTCATAATATCGTCAATCTATCCGAAACCGAAAATCTTGTAACAGTTATGTGGGCAAATGAAGCTTTTGATCCGAACCATCCAGATACCTTTTTTGAAATAGTGGAGGCAACAAATGAAGATGAAAGCTGACTATTCTGATGTATCCTTTCAGAATAATGGCAAGTTAAAACTACTAATTGTTGCAGGAACTCGTCCTGAGATTATACGATTGAGCGCCATTATTAATAAGTGTCGTAAGTATTTTGATACTATTTTAGCGCATACCGGCCAGCATTATGATTATAATTTAAATGGTATTTTTTTCGATGAATTGGATATTGAACAGCCAGAAGTATATATGAATACAGTTGGATGTGATCCTGGTGAAACAGTAGGAAATATTATAGCAGCATCGTATAAGTTGATGGCAAGGATTCAGCCAGATGCCTTATTGGTTTTAGGAGATACCAATTCTTGCTTGTCAGCTATTAGTGCTAAGCGCTTACGTATACCTATTTTTCATATGGAAGCTGGAAATCGTTGTAAAGATGAGTGTCTGCTTGAAGAAACCAATAGACGGATTGTTGACATCATTGCTGATGTAAATCTAGCTTACACAGATCATGCACGCAAATACTTACATGAATGTGGTTTACCGAAGGAGCGAGTCTATGTGACTGGATCTCCAATGGCCGAGGTTTTGCAGCAAAATTTTATTCAAATTCAGTCATCTACGATTCATCAAAAATTAAATTTAGATAAAGGGCGGTATATTTTGCTTTCTGCTCATAGAGATGAAAATATAGATACCGATAGCAATTTTTATTCATTATTTCAGGCAGTCAATAAGCTCGCTGAAAAATATGATATGCCAATCCTTTATTCTTGCCATCCGCGTTCTCGTAAGAAGTTAGAGCAGAGTGGATTTGTCTTAGATTCACGTGTTATTCAGCATGATCCCTTGGGGTTTCACGATTATAATTGTTTACAAATGCATGCTTTTGCTGTTGTTTCTGACTCAGGGACATTACCAGAAGAAAGTAGTTTTTTTACTAGCCGAGGCTATCCTTTTCCTGCAATCTGTATTCGGACAAGCACAGAGCGGCCGGAATCATTAGATAAAGCCGGTTTTGTTTTGGCTGGTGTTGACGAAAAATCTCTATTACAAGCTGTGGCGACAGCAGTGCAAATGCAATTAGATCAAGACTATGGTTTGCCAGTTCCTGATTATGTGGAAGAAAATACTTCTACAAAAGTCATAAAAATTATTCAAAGCTACGCAAGTATTGTAGATAAGATGGTGTGGCGAAAGCATTAGTAAAGAAATATGAAATATGAAAAATAAAAATATAAATCTTATAAATAAGACGATTTTGATCACAGGAGCTGCTGGTTTTATTGGTTCAAATCTTGTTAGGAGATTGTTAGAGTTAGATGGATCGATGACAATCATTGGTTTGGATAATTTGAATGATTATTATGATGTTGCACTCAAAGATCATCGATTAGATCAGATTGACAAGCTTAGTAAGAAACATCCAGAACAAAACTGGCTCTTTCTTAAAGGGAGTATTTCAGATAAAACTTTTATTGATGGAGTTTTTAAACAGTATCATCCTAAAATTGTTGTTAATCTAGCTGCGCAGGCAGGAGTTCGTTATTCGATTACAAATCCAGATGCATACATAGAGAGCAATATTATTGGCTTTCATAATATTCTGGAAGCTTGTCGTCATTCTTATGAAATTTATGATGGAGGTGTAGAACATTTGGTTTATGCCTCATCTTCATCAGTATACGGTGGGAATACGAAAGTTCCGTTTGCAACGGAAGACAAGGTAGACAACCCTGTTTCACTTTATGCTGCAACTAAAAAATCTAATGAGCTTCAAGCTCATGCGTATTCTAAGCTTTATAATATTCCTTCTACAGGTTTACGTTTCTTTACGGTTTACGGTCCTGCAGGTCGACCAGATATGGCTTACTTTGGATTTACAGACAAATTACGAAGTGGATCTGATATTGAAATTTATAATTATGGTAATTGTAAACGAGATTTCACTTATGTAGATGACATTGTTGAAGGAATTTTACGGGTGATGAAATCTGCTCCGGCAAAACAAATAGGCACTGATAATCTGCCTTTAGCGCCATATAAAGTGTATAATATTGGTAATAATAAGCCAGAAAATCTTTTAGACTTTGTGGACATTTTACAGCAAGAATTGATTCGAGCTGGAGTTCTACCAGAAGATTATGATTTTGAGAGTCATAAAAAGTTAGTTCCTATGCAACCCGGGGATGTTCCCGTTACTTATGCAGATACAAGTGCTTTGGAGAGAGATTTTGGTTTTAAGCCAAAAACTTCTTTGCGAGAGGGTCTGAGAAAATTTGCAGAGTGGTATAAAGAATATTATCATGCATGATAATATTCTTTCATGAAAGGAAAAAGTATGAAAATAGCAGTAGCAGGTACAGGATATGTTGGTTTATCTATTGCGGTGTTGTTGTCTCAGCATCATCAAGTAGTAGCAGTGGACATCATTCCTGAAAAAGTCGACTTAATCAATCAAAAACAGTCCCCTATTCAAGATGATTATATAGAGAAATATCTTGCAGAAAAAGAGTTAAACTTGGTTGCTACACTCAATGCAGAAGAAGCTTATCAGGATGCAGATTTTGTTGTGATTGCAGCTCCAACTAATTATGATCCGAAAAAAAATTTCTTTGATACATCTGCCGTAGAGTCCGTTATTGAAACAGTGCTGAAATATAATCCTGAGGCAATCATGGTGATTAAAAGTACAGTCCCTGTGGGCTATACAGAGTCAGTGCGAAAGAAATTTCAGACTGAAAATATCTTGTTTAGCCCTGAGTTTTTACGGGAGTCAAAAGCGCTTTATGATAATCTGTATCCGAGTCGAATTATTTTAGGAACAGATAAAAATAATGAGCGCTTGTTAGATGCTGCTGAAACTTTCGCTGGACTGCTTCAAGAAGGGGCTTTAAAAGAAAATATTGATACATTGTATATGGGCTTTACAGAAGCTGAAGCAGTAAAGCTTTTTGCGAATACTTATCTTGCTTTGCGTGTTTCTTATTTTAATGAGTTGGATACTTATTCTGAGATGAAGGGGCTAGACACTCAAGCTATTATTGATGGAGTTTGTTTAGATCCACGGATTGGTTCTCACTATAACAATCCTTCCTTCGGTTATGGTGGCTATTGTCTTCCTAAAGATACCAAGCAACTTCTTGCAAATTACTCTGATGTTCCTCAGGATATGATGACAGCGATTGTACAAAGTAATCGGACAAGAAAAGATTATATTGCTGATCGAATCTTAGATCTTGCTGGTGCTTATGTTGGCAATGAGTCTTATGAACCAGCTAAGGAGCGAGATATTACTGTAGGTGTCTATCGTTTGACAATGAAAAGTGATTCAGATAATTTCAGACAATCTTCTATTCAAGGTGTTATGAAACGTCTGAAAGCCAAGGGTGTCACCATTATTATTTACGAGCCAACGCTTGAGGATAATATCACCTTCTTTGGTAGTAAGGTGGTCAATGACTTCAAAAAATTTAAAGAATTTAGTCAAGTGATTATTGCTAATCGTTTTGATGAAAGCTTGGAAGATGTAAAAGAAAAAGTTTACACTAGGGATATTTTTAAACGAGATTAAGATTATTCATAGTGCTTGAAATATCCCCCACCCCCCAAATGTCAAAAATATTCCCTGAAATGTCATTTTCTAGTGCCTAACTCTACCTTTTGGCTCTAAAATGAGACCAGATACGATTCTTGCCCCTAATCCTCTCCTTTTTGCGTTAAACTAGTGTTAAAGCAAAAAGATTGGAGTTATAATGGAAATTCAAGAAATTTATAATCAATTCAGAGATTACTATGGGGAGCTTGAGGATGAGTATGCTCATTGTCAAAGGACGAGTCTGGAGTGGGAAAGCCTGCATTTGCGCTATCTGATTTACTATTTGATGCGCTATGGTATTGGGGAGATGAAGTTTTTTAATGCCTATCATTATCGGGCAGCTTATCGCTGGTATTTGCAGTCCTTGATGCTGGGCTCTGCCTGATATTTAGAGAGTGGGACAGAAATCGGTAATTGCTTAGAATTCGATTTCGTCGTCCCACCTCCGCACAGTTGAGTAGGACTGTAAAAGCTGATGAAATCAGCGTAGTAGAGCCCACTCAACCACTGCGTCTTGCTCGACAACCCAAAGACAATTGAGAGGCTAGGACTTTTGTCCCAGACTCTTTTTTATTCCCTTGGGGGGATAATTTATGATAAAATATAAGTAATACGGAGGTTGGCAAAATGGAGAAAAGATCTGGAACCAAGCGACAAGTAGCATTAAGCAACCGTGCCTTTATCCTTGCCCTGCTGGGAGCGGTATTTGTATCAGCGACTGCCATTTTATTCTTCCAAAGCATCATGGGGATGCCAAAGGGAAGCAGTGGGAATGTTGCTAAGGATGCTCCCAAATCTTCCTCGGTTGCAGGAAAGAAGGCTGACTCGAAAACGGTTCGCATTATGGCTAATGGCGATCTTTTGTATCATGATGGGCTTTATATGAGTGCCCAAAAGGCTGATGGTAGCTATGATTTTTCGGAAAATTTTACCTATGTCAAGGACTGGCTTCATCAAGGTGACTTGGTCTTGGGGGATTTTGAAGGAACCATTCGCTCAGACTATCCTTTGGGAGGCTATCCGCTTTTCAATGCTCCAGAGGCTGTTGTGCCCGCCATCAAAGATGCCGGCTACCAAGTGGTGGATCTGGCGCATAATCACATCCTAGACTCAGGGCTTGAGGGAGTCTTTACGACTGCCAAAGCCTTTGAAAATCACGGGATTAGCCCAGTCGGTGTCTATACTCACAAAAACAGGGATAAATCGCCTATCCTGATCAAAGAGGTAAAAGGCATCAAGATTGCTATTCTGGCTTACTCCTATGGTTTTAATGGCTTGGAGTCCAATCTCAGTCAGAAGGAGATTGATCATCACCTATCGACCTTTGATGAGGAGAAGATGAAAGCGGAGATTGAGCAGGCGGAGAAAGAAGCGGACATTACAGTAGTCATGCCGCAGACGGGGATCGAATACCAGCTGGAGCCAAATGAGGAGCAGGTCGAGCTCTATCACAAGATGGTGGACTGGGGAGCGGACATCATTTTTGGTGGACATCCGCACGTAGTGCAGCCTTCAGAAATTCTTGAAAAAGATGGTCAGAAGAAGTTGATTATCTATTCCATGGGGAATTTTATCTCTAATCAGCGGATTGAAACCATGGCTGGTGTGGATACGGCTGAGTGGACCGAGCGTGGTGTCTTGATGGATGTGACCATTGAAAAGACGGATAAGGGGACCATTATCAAAACAGCTCAGGCGCATCCCAGCTGGGTCAGCCGTGTGGAAAAGGGAACTTACTCACCAGAGGGTTACCCGCTTTACACTTATCAAACCCTTATCTTAGAGGATTTCATCGAGGGTGGAAAATATCGCAATCAGCTGGATCAGGCGACCAAAGATCGGATTGATACGGCCTATAAGGAAATGAAAGAGCATGTGCATCTGAATTGGAAATAAGCACAAAAAAGGACACTCCCTTTTGTTTCTTTGCTTTCTTTGATGAAAAACGAACTATTATAGAGCCGACGAGCAAAATAGTTTCATTATCAAAGAATTTTATATATAATATAGGATACAAAAGGGGACAGGTATGTACAGCGTAATAGAAATGTATGGCGATTATGAGCCCTGGTGGTTTTTAGATGGTTGGGAGGATGATATCATTGAAAAAAGGTATTTTGATGATTATTATACCGCCCTCAAATACTATAAACACCGCTGGCTAGAGATGTCTGAAGCATCGCCACTTTATAAAAGCCGCAGTGATCTTATGACGATTTTCTGGGATCCGGCCGATCAACGTTGGTGTGAGGAGTGCAATGAAGATATTCAGCAATACCACTCTCTGCTTTTGTTAGAAAATGAAAGCAAGATCCCCAAGAGCAAGTATCGTCCAGGCTACCGCAAGCAAAATGCTACTGAAAAACACCGTATTTGCAAAATTAAAGTGCGGGCTAGGTAGGATAGAGATCAAAGAATGGAGAAAATTTCTTCATTCTTTTTTTATTTTTTCTCATTTTGTGCGAATAGTAAGGTGAGGAGGACTTATGGTTCAAGAAATTGCAAAGGAAATGATTCAATTGGCCAGGCAGGAAGCGGCCCAAGATATTTATCTGATTCCCAAGAGCACCTGCTATGAGCTTTATATGCGGGTGGGTGATGAGCGGCGCTTTATTCAAACCTATGATTTTGATTTACTTTCGTCAGTCATCAGCCATTTTAAGTTTGTCTCAGGCATGAATGTCGGGGAGAAGAGGCGCAGCCAGCTAGGTTCCTGCGATTATGATTGTGGAGATGTGACGGCCTCGCTCCGTCTGTCAACCGTCGGCGATTACCGTGGCTATGAGAGCTTGGTGATTCGACTCTTACACGATGAGGAGCGTGAGCTGCGTTTCTGGTTTGACAATCTGCCTGATCTTCGTAAAAAAGTCAATTCTCGTGGTCTTTATCTCTTTTCAGGGCCAGTTGGCAGTGGAAAGACGACGCTGATGCACCAGCTGGCTCAGATGAGATTTGGGCAACAACAGGTCATGTCTATCGAAGACCCTGTGGAAATCAAGCAGGAAAACATGCTCCAGCTTCAGCTGAATGAAACCATCGGGATGACCTATGACAGCCTCATCAAGCTGTCTCTGCGCCACCGACCGGATCTCTTGATTATCGGGGAAATCCGCGACCAAGAAACGGCTCGTGCGGTGGTGAGGGCTAGTTTGACAGGAGCCACGGTCTTTTCAACCATCCATGCTAAGAGTATTCGCGGAGTGTATGAGCGCCTGCTAGAGCTGGGTGTCAGTGAGGACGAACTACGCATGGTATTACAGGGCGTCTGTTACCAGCGCTTAATCGGGGGAGGAGGTGTGATCGACTTTGTCAACCAAGACTATCAACAGCACAAAGCCAGTCTCTGGAACCAGCAGATTGACCAGCTTTTTGCAGATGGACATATCACAGCTGATCAAAGGCAGGCGGAAAAAATTATCTACGCCTAAGCAAAAGAAAATTATCGAGCTGTTCCGCAATCTATTTACCAGCGGTTTCCATCTTGCGGAGATTGTCGATTTCCTACGGCGGAGTGCCCTTTTAGAGGAGGCCTATGTCGCGGAAATGCGTTCGGGTTTGGCTGCTGGCCAGTCATTTTCCCAGATTATGAAGCGTTTAGGTTTTTCCGATAATGTGGTCACCCAGCTATCTTTGTCAGAGTTGCATGGAAATCTAAATCTTAGTTTGGGTAAAATCGAGGATTATCTGGAAAATCTATCGAAAGTCCGTAAGAAATTGATTGAGGTGGGGACTTATCCCCTGATGCTGCTTGGGTTTCTAGTACTGATCATGCTGGGCTTGCGTAATTATCTCTTGCCTCAGCTGGACAGTCAAAATATGGCCACTCAGTTCATTCATTATCTACCGCAGATCTTTCTGGGAGGCGTTCTGGTGAATTGCTTGCTGATTTGCGGTGGTTGGCTCTATTATCGCAAGAGCTCTAAGATGAGATTTTTCAGCCGTTTGGCCAAGTTTCCTTTTGTTGGCTCCTTAGTGCGGGCCTATCTGACGGCCTACTATGCGCGTGAATGGGGCAATATGATTGGGCAAGGGCTGGAATTAAGCCAGATCTTTCTCATCATGCAGGACCAGCCTTCTCAGCTCTTTCAGGAGCTGGGACGAGACTTGGAGACGGCTCTAGGCGCAGGTCAGGGCTATGCCGAGAAGGTCGGCACCTATCCCTTCTTTAAGAAAGAGCTATCCTTAATCATCGAATACGGCGAGGTCAAGTCCAAGTTGGGTGACGAATTGGAACTGTATGCTGAAAAGACTTGGGAAGAGTTTTTCCTGAGAATTAATCGTGCCATGAATTTGATTCAGCCTCTCGTCTTCGTCTTTGTCGCCCTCGTGATCGTTTTACTTTATGCAGCCATGTTGCTGCCAATTTATCAGAATATGGAGATTCAATTATGAAAAAATTAAAAACTTTGAAGGTTAAAGCCTTTACTTTGGTGGAAATGTTAGTCGTCCTTTTAATCATCAGTGTCTTGATGCTCTTGTTTGTTCCGAATTTGACTAAGCAGAAGGATGCTGTGTCAGATACGGGCAACGCGGCTGTAGTCAAGGTCGTGGAAAGTCAGGCTGAGCTTTATGAATTGAAGAATGTTAATGAAAAAGCTACTCTAGGAAAATTGGTTGCCGATGGTCGGATTACCGATAAGCAGGTGGCATCCTATAAGGCTTACTATGGAAAAAACAGCAGTGAA
>ERZ773007.409-NODE-409-length-21813-cov-3.676671_pt1 | contig 21813 bp, 21 predicted proteins | sample MGYA00580665_ERZ773007 | MGnify/ENA primary metagenome ERZ773007 (study PRJEB29015, sample SAMEA2738122) | human oral metagenome | biome: human oral; feature: human-associated habitat; material: saliva | place: China | collected 2167 ... | reverse complement strand
ATATTACTTACGTAGATGAAGAAGGCACTCGATTAGAGAAAGGCTCCTCTCTGGATGATAACAAAGAAGGACTTTATACCAAAGGCACTAACCTGATCTCTTTAACAGTCAGTGAAGAACTATTCCAAGGGACGTTACTACAACATCAGGACTATCAGCAACAGTTCTTGCCTGTCTTTATAGACGAAGGACTGGGTTTATCGGTTACGCCTTACTATATCCACAACGAGATGAAGATCAGTATTACGTATCGTGCGAATAGTAAGGCTTCAGCTAAAGCATGGCTAAACAGCATGAGAAGCCGTATCACGCACTATGGTGATGCTTATCCCCATCTACTGCAATACCACTACGAGATAGACGATAGAATCATCTACATCTTATCGGAGATGTACCGAATGGCTAAGATCCATCGTGATCTACCACCATTGGGTGATTGGTTACAAGATCGATTCAGTCATCAGTTCGGTGTGATAACAGATGTCGGTGGTGTAAATACTAAGTTTGCCTTGAGTGAGGCACAGAACACATTTGGTTATTTTAATTTCGATGGCCAGATAGAGGAAGGCCAGAAGGAAGATGGCTATAATACCTGGAATGTATCATTCGAGTATTTAGTCCGTTATCAGAAGCCTGCGGTACTGAATGTCTATTATCCGTTGGTGGTGTGTAACAATATCGTAAACGATAAGTTATTGCCTGTTAATCAGGATGAACACCAGGATAAGCACACGTATAGTGAAGAGTACGATATCTACAAAGAGAGAGGATACTTTAGTCAGTTCGGTTATCTGGCCGATATGCATTCGTCTGCTTATACGTTGAAAGATAAGTTTGCTAACTTAGGGATAGCCGTACCTTATTGGAATGAGTTCATCCCTAAGCCTGAATTTGAAGTAGCAGGTACAAGAAGGTTCGTGGATCAACTCATGCTCTTAGAAGGCAATGAGAAAGAAGGTGATGTATTGATGGATCTAAGACATCTGGATGGATTTACACTACATCCTGATCTACTGGATTTCATCATCAGTGAAGATAAGCACTTATTGATGCCTACTGATAGTGTCTTCCAGATCATGCTCTACGAGGATGATGAGCTATTAGAACGTAAAGTGATAGACATCGTAGATGGTAAGGTAGTATTGAAAGGTAGGTTACAGATTTGTCATACGTACAATATCCGTATCGCTATTTACGACGATTGGTCTTTACTAAACGATGATGCTTTAAGAAGGCTCAAGAAATGGCTCTCTAAACATCCTGATATGCAAGGAATGTTTAAATGGGAGGATGTGTTCTGTAGCAAAGCACCTTATGGTGTGGATCGTGAGAAGAACTCCAAGCTCTACTACGCTGTGGTTCAGTATCTGGCTGGTGATCGTTGCCCATTTGGTGACATGAACGATCACTGGGGACAACGTTACTACGACATGTCTACGATGAAGACCGTACAGACATTCGAGACGATCAACATATCGCCTAAATACAGAGACATCGCTAAAGAGGATGTAAAACATTCGATACGCGCTTAGTAGTATAATACACCTTATACCACCTATACTCCACTACGGGGTATAGGTGGTGTAGGTCTATGCTCTCGCTTTCGCTTGACAGCTACACTCGAGCGTACCTTCGGTATGTTCTATTACTAAAACACTAAGGAGACCCAATCATGTCCATACGCGTCACTACGCCTTTTCCCACTATCGTAGAAGGGCCATTAGTCCTGAAGAAGGTTGATCCAAAATCACGTATTGAGTTTCTGGTTAAAAGACTCAATGAAGCTAACGATGCTTATTACCACACGTCTAAGCCCATCATGACCGATCAGGCTTACGATAATCTCTACCAAGAACTAGAAGAACTAGAAAAGAAACATCCTGATTTGATCAGGTTAGATACGCCTACTAACAATATAGGCTATAAGCTACCACCTAAGGTATTAGATCCGAATAAAGTACCACACATGGAACAAATGTACAGTCTACGTAATGCTTACCATATCGAAGACGTATACAGACACATTGATCGAGTATTGAATGCCGAAGCCTTTAGAGGCATGTCTATTGAACCTAAGTACGATGGATTGGCATTAGAAGTCGTTTACAGTAAGAAGAAACCTGTTAAGGTATCGACTAGAGGAGACGGTAGTGTTGGTGAACTACTGCCTTATGCTATCCCTAGGATGAATCTACCGGTACTGAAGTATACGCAAAAGGACATGATGAAGTTCGTTGATCCTGTTATCTACGGTGAGTGCATCATCACGCATGATGAATTAAAGCGTGTTAATGAGATGCGTTTAGAGAGAGGTGAGATACCGTATGCGAATTGTCGTAATGCAGTAGCTGGTTTAATACGTACGGAAGAAAACTACGGTGTCGAGTTGAAGTTCATCCCTTATCGTGTTTACATGGGTGGAATGCAGTCTATAGCCATGGAAGTATTAGGAACCATGGGATTCGATCCGATAGAAAGACATACGGTAACGGAGAACTATCACGAGAGGATAACTGAAATCATCAAGCGCTATACTGAGATGAGGCCTAGTTTGAATTACGACATTGATGGTGTAGTGATTAAACTAGATTGTCAGGATGAAGAATATCGCTTAGGCTATACAGCCAAGTATCCTAATGGCTCCATCGCCTATAAGTTCCCAGCTGAACAAGCGATGACTCGTTTAACTGATATACAGGTACAGAGAGCACCTAGCGGAAGATTAACACCTGTAGGTATACTAGAACCCGTTAAACTGGATGGTGTGGTAATTACCCGTGTGACTTTGAATAACTTCAAGTACATCGAAGAGATGGATGTTAGAATAGGTGATTATGTTAACATCATCAGAGCAGGTGGTGTCATCCCTAAACTAACTTCCGTCTATCGTGAAGTGAGAAGTGATGATATTATCCGCTACGCAGCACCTACTCAATGTCCTTATTGTTCATCACCTACTAAGATGGAAGGTAAGTACATGTATTGTAGTAATCCTGATTGTAAAGACCAATGATATTATACCGTACGGCATGGCTACTCCTGGTGGGTAGTCATGCTGTATTTAAGATGTGACCTATAACGACGTAAGGATACTAACTCATGGTTAAGCTAGTAACATCCAGCCATCAACCAGAAAAGGCTGAACCGATACACGATAATTTAACGAAACCACACATCGCCCCTAAGGATTTTAAAAGTGCAGTCATTGACACACGGGAGACACGTCTAGACCACATCATCCGTTATGCTGATGGTGGCTATACATCCGTCTCTTACTTTAGACAGCTACTGGGTAGTGATGATAGTTTGTCTATGCATTCTAAAGGACTCTCTAGTGTCCAGCAGCAGTACGAACTCATCGGTAAGATGCAGATTAAGCTACAAGGTTCACTATCGGCTACTCAATCTCAAGATGAGACACGTTCTACTGAGATTACGGTAGATGCTTATTTAGATCCATTTATCATCCCGAATGTAGGCGATATTGTCTTAATGGATATAGGGCGTGGTACATTAGGTTGGTTTAACGTAACGGGTACACGTAGGATGTCACATCGACGCAATACACTGTACGAGATCAACTTAACATTAGCCTACGAAATACGGGATCAGCTCAACGACGATAAACTAGTAGACCTTAATCGTAAAGTCGTGCGTGAATTAGTCTATAGCGATGAATACCGAGCAGCAGGACAAGATCCTTTATTGACACCTAAGAAAGCCGATACGTTTAAGAAACTGCATCATGCCTATCATCGCTTAAATAAGCTTTGGTTTAGGAAGTTCTACAACCGGTTCTACGAGACTTGTTTCTTACCGAATCAGTCTTTAAAGGTATACGATGGTTTCTTCATGCGTACTATAGCTAAATGGTTAAGTGTGGGTGATCATCCTGAACTGATGTACTGGCGCACCTACGACGATGATGAATTCCCTATTTTACGTAATCCTTCATTGTGGGATGCATTAACCGAGCAAGACAAACACATGTTGCGTGAGTGTTTCAGTCGCACTGTTCTGTTGGGTTCTCAGTCTTTTACGCCTGAGTATCAGCTCAGTGCGATACGTTACAGTGACATTGATGCCGTGATCTGTCCTGTGGAGTCTCCGTATACGAATAATGTCTGGTTATTCCCAGTACGTGAAATCGGTAAGGTAGCTCTACCTACACCTTCGATTAACAATGTCAGCTACAAAGTGATCGATGGTGTGCCGATTATCCATCAGGTACTACTGAAAGACGCTTATGTGCTATCCAGATCATTCTGGTTAGAGGATTACGAGGGCATGAGTCATTTGGAAGCCATGGTACACAAGTACCTGGATCAAGATCCGATCGATGCTGAACTACTATTACAGATCGTAGAAGATACAGTCACATGGGCAGAGCAAGAGAAGTATTACTATCTGCCTATTTTAACGATGTTGATTAACTATACAGTAAGGGTCATCTAGATGGCATGGGAAGACACTGAAAATAGACAATACGTCGATCTATCCGAGCAAGATACGACACACTGGAAAGTGTTCCATGAGAAGTTCCTGGTGTCTGTTCGAGCGATGGATTTGATGGATATAGACGATGTAAAAGAATACGGCTATATTACCTCAGGAGACGATGATGTAGACCGTGAATCGGCACGTGAGAAGATCATGGTGATGTTGACGATACCGGAGATGCTGAAGCTATACAGTAACCATGTTAACTTCTATCTACAGCAGTCTACGGATGATAAGCGTTTGTACGACATCATTTGCGACCACATACGCGAATGGCGTGAGTATGCTGAAGTCTCACGTGGCTATAGCTATCGTGCTGTTAATGTGCCTTATCAAGACTTAGTAGACTTAGGTGAGATGGCCTCAGCCTTATACACGATACGTGATAAGACTAAGGATATAGACGAAGAGTTGCGTGTACTTGAATCCATGTTCGTGAATCGTAAGTGGAATGTGTTTGCAGCATTCGAGAAAGTACAGGAAGAAGAGAAGTTACAAGATACCGAGACAGAGGATAAAGCCGCACCTCACCAGGAAGACTTATCTACGATTACCGGTATATTCAATAGAAGGCGAGGTAGGTGATGGAGCTAAATAGTAACAAACACACTTCGTCTAAGATATACCAAGAGATCATCCGTATCATGGCGACATCTAATCCACGTGAAGGATGTACTTATCAGGCTTTCATTAACATGCCGGATAAGCAGATGATGTATCAATGCCTGAAAGTGAGATCAGTAGACATCAATAGGGATTACGATAACCATTTAGCAGATGAGATATCCGTAGTCGTAACAGTATTACCAGGTACATGGACAGACATCATCTTACCTCAGTTAGGTAATCTAGAGATGATACTTATTAGGGATGTAGAAGGATTTGGCATCAATCGTGTAGTGAGTACCTATAGGGCTTACTGTAAGACTCCTAAGGATTTCCGTAAGGATGCGCCACATCTACAAGGTGTGTCGACTGAAACCATCAATAGGATGGATGTAGTCGAGATAGAGTTCCAACTTATCCCTAAGTTAATCGAGAAGCTATTGCCGATACAAGCAGGCACGATATTCAATAACTGCACGATGAAAGATGCCTTATCCGGTATGTTGATGCGTGAGACATTGCTGATAGAAGGTCTGGATGATGCTGATAAGCTACAAGGTGTAGACATCGTAGAGCCGGATAATGACAATACGTATACGTCTATCCCGATACCTCATGCCACTAAGTTGATTAATCTACCTAACTACATGCAGAAAGAATCATTCGGTGTCTATCAGCAAGGCATAGGGCATTATATCCAGAACGCAGTGTGGTATGTTTATCCTAAGTTCGCTATTAAGAGAGAGGATGAGAACAGAAGGTACTTGAATATCTTCGTCTCTTATCGTGATTTCATGCGTCATGCTGATAATACTTATCGTACGGAAGGTAATGATGTCTCGATTATCGGATCGATTGATGGTGAGACCACTGAGGATCAGCATGGTAAACAGTTGACACAAGGCAATGGTGTGCGTGTGGTGAACCCACAGGTACAAGATACAGATGAGAGTCTGGAAGTAAAAGACAATAAGGCTTATGCAAAAAGATCGAATAATGTATCGGAGTTCATCACCAATCCATCTAAGTCGAAGAATGACTTTGCTCCATTAGCCAAACACAATCAGGCGAATGTGAATATTTACGAGCAAGTGGCTAAGACTCAGTTAACATTGGGTAATGTGGTCAGTGTGATTTGGCAGAACTCAGCGCCTGATTTGTTAAAACCAGGCATGATCGTGAGGATACACTATATCGAGAACGATATGGATAAGATGATAGAAGGCGTGTTAATGAAATGTCATCACTTCATCCAGCATGCATCTAACCACATGACGAGTAACTATTACACGTCCACGAGTGGGTTGTTCATCTACGTGAAAGACAGATAGCTTACTATACCCTAGCCTACCTATACCTGTAGTGGGTATAGGTAGGTATAAGGAGTATGTTCGCTACTAAAGCCAACATGGCGATTAGCCATGCCTGCGTAGCCGTAAGGCTTAAGCAAACATGGCGATTTTTTCAAGTATATACTATTAAAGTAGAAGAAGGAAGGAATCTTCCATCTTCCCTATCTATTCAATCGAATAGATAGTCTATTTTTAACTCTATATAGAAAGGAGCCTATCGTGGCTAAATCAAATTGCTCAGTTTTCGTTAAAGACCAATTCATCGACGCTAAAGATGTAAACAATGCTGCATTCACCACTGCTTTCATCATCCGTCCTTCTGAAGAAGTCTTAGAAGAAACCCGCTACGGCATCGAAACCATCAATGCATCTTTCGACGACGCAACCGTTACAGATTTCGGCTTCGAAGATAAGCTGACTATCCGCGAATGGATGGAACGTGAAATCAATGGTGCCGATATGATGGTCAAACGCTTCGTTGGTCGTCTGTATGTTCCGGCTCATGGCCTGCATCTGGTATGTGCCACTCTGACTGGTGGTAAAAACTTCATGCACTTAGGGGCTTATAGCCAACAGGAATTCGATGGTGCATGGTTGAACTCAGCCTTCTTCTACGGTAACCTGGATGCCATTAAAGCGGTGGCTAACCAGACTGTAGAAATGGAAAGCTCTCATTGGGAGGCTTATAAAGCCATCCTGAAAGCCGGTGAAGAAGCAGAAGGCGAAGCAGCCTAAGGATAGACACGAAGAAGACATCTAGAGGACCATGGGTATCCAGTAATGGGTATCCATGGTCCGACGGATGTATCTTCTTTTTTTGTTTACAAGGGCCGGTATGGGAGAAAGTATAGATACTTACTATTAAAGTAGAGATAAGGAAACCATTCTTTATCCATTTCTATTTTTACCCTGTTTTAAACATCAAAAGGAGTCACGCCATGATCGGTGATACTCGCCCTTTATTAAAGACCATCAGCTTACAGAAACAAGCCAACCTTGAGCTGTGTGATGAGATAAAGACATTGAAAGAAAAGATATCGTATCTTGAGTCCATTGGGCAATACAGAACGCCTAAGTTCATCCCTAAGGCCAAGACACGTAACCACAACGATGCCCATCGTTCACCAGATGAGCCGGTTAACTTCATGGAGATACTATTGGAATTATACAACATCTTCAAGAAGACCAGTAAGTATAACCGTACGCCTATACCTGCATTAGAGATGGAAATCATGCTTCTTAGTGACAACACCATCCCTCTAGTGCGTACACGTGTTCAACAAGGTCGTGCAGCGATGTTACGTACTGTAGAGACCACGATAGCTGATATGGATTATAACATCGATATTGATGTTCGTTTGGTGAGTAAGGACTATTACCTAAAGGATATCAAGAACGCACATCTCATGTTGTGTCATTTAGCACAGTTGGAAGAGATATTCACCCTGAATAAAGATACAGCGGAGCTGGCTTTGGCTAATAACGAAGTACCTGCTATTAAGCACAAATACGATATCGAGCAGTCTTGGTTCTATCTGAATAAGATCATCGGTGCCAAAGTGGCTGTGAATGAATACTTAGAAGGATACAAAGAGTATCTGGAAAAGACACATGTAGAAACGCGTTACTTTCAGGTAAACATGGATCTATTCATCCGTAAGAACCACTAGACATGTTGTCTAGGTTGTAGTTACTATTTTTTAACCCCAGTACGCTAAGCGCACTGTGCTTAGTGTAAACCCTATTTTCAAGGAGCATTGAAATGTTAAATATTATTACAGTTGAAGGTCCTAGCAATACTGGTAAATCCACATTGCTGGATATGTTAGAAAAGACCTTTAAAGGCAAAGGTGCCGATGTCTATCGTCTATCAGTCAGTCGTCTGGATGATGGTTTGGTAGACTTACTAAAGAGTAAGGTATCTAAAGACGACATGCAGTCTGTATTGGATCTAAAGTTGGCTAAAGAAGCTACAGTTAAATTGATCGATGAGTATCGTAAAACACGTGCTCATTCTCTACTGATAGAGATAGTGCGGCTGAAGCATGCTCAACTACGTGCTGTAATGGCCTCATTTGAGACTCTAGAACGCGATAGCGGCTTGGGTAATACCTACCTATTGATCGATCGTACACCGCTCTCTACGGTGATCTACGGTGGCCTAGCGGACACTTATCTAAACTTCCAGAAATCACTCTTTAATAGTGGTGTCGCCACACATGGCGTGATCCGTACGTTAAGTACTGTATCGACGTATGTTAATAGCTTCCTGACGATGACTTCTCCATTTATTAAAGACATCCGTCATGAAGTCATCTTCTTAACATCCAGTCAGCCTTATACTGTAGGTGCGACTTACAGTAGTGAGAGTGATGAAGCATTCGATAAAGAATCCAATAGCCAGCATGAACTATTCTGCCATCGCTATCTGGATATTGCTGGTGCTTCTAGTGTTAATCTGGACAAGTTGAATATGGCGCATGATTTCTACCATCTGCGTAATGACAGTGATCCTGAGATTACGTTACACCATGCACTGCGTATCGCCAGTGGTGAAAAGATAGAGAAGACGACTCGTACGAACTATCTTGTAAAACGTATTTAACCACAGGAGGAGGACAGTAGCATGTTCTCCTTCTTTTTTTTTATATTAGAGAAAGGATGTAAAAGATGCAAGTACATTTCGAACACAATCAGTGGCACAAAGCCATCGCTATGTTTAGCCGTACAGACAGTACGATCAGCGAACCACTGGAAACACGTATCATGCACTATCTGGTCGGTATCGCCGGTGAAATAGGCGAAGCACATCAGGCTTTGACGAATATCATCGTTTTGCGTGCTCAGGGTGAAACCGAACCTGTTGAAGTCTACGACGATATGTTGTTAGAAATAGGCGATCTGATTTGGTACAATAGCCTCTTGATGAACACGACTTTGCTGATGAGTGAAGAGATGAGTGATGAGGCTACTGTAGGCTTGGACTACGGTATTGACAATCTGGCTATCGAGCTGGATGAAAATACTGTATCTAACTATCGTGCGTTAGTCGGTACCGATGGCTTTGATGCTTTGGGCTATGTGTCTTTACTGTTAGAGGCACACCTGATGAAACGTGTCACTGAACGACTAGATGACTTTAAGAAAGTGTTCTTCTACAAGACTGAGTTTACTGTAGAAGAGCTGGAAGCATTGAATCAGTTCAGTTACGATACCCATCGCCTGTTGCAGACATGTGCCTTCTTCTTAGGTACGGATGTCAATAAGCTGGCGAACATGGTAATCACTAAGCTGAAAAGCCGCTATCCTGAACAGTTTACGCCACAACTCAGTGAAGAGCGTAATCCTGAAAAGGAAATGGCTGATGTACAGGAAGCTAAAGAGAAAGGAAATGAAGATGAGTCTACTGAAGTTAAGTAAGAAAGTGTTAAAACGATTTGCTGAAACAAGTGATGTTTGGCAAGTACGTGACCGTATGGCTGAAATGCTAAACGAAATAGAAAATGCTGTTTGCACTTTGGATTTGGTTAAAACAGACTATAATCGCAATAGACTTTGCGGTAGTGTGGTGGTCGATCGTGTTCTACCTAGCTATACTCTGGATTTGGAATACAATAGTAAATGTGGTAAGCGCGACAAGATCACGATTAAACAAACCGGAGATGCTCCTTTTATTATTAGCGTTGAGATCAATCAAGTGGCTCTGTTGTCTAAGTTAGTTAACAGAGCCATTGTTGAAGTGAATAAAGAAGACTACTACGCTAATAAGAAGCTGATCAAAAAGCTAGATAAAGTCGTATACTTAGGTCGTGAGTATCTTAAATATTACAGATTAGCTTATAGTGGCGAACCACCACAATGGCTTGATAATGTAATCGCTGAGTTAAGATGGATACCTAATGCTAATCTTCGTGTTCTAAGAATGCTGAAAGCAGCTAAGAAGATGGAGAAAGCATTAGAAGGAGTAAAAGAACACCTGAGGATCGATCCGTTTAAAGAAGTCACTGTAGACGACAAAACCATGATCAATCTGTCTTTCGGTCGTATAAGTGACGATATTGATCTGGTTACTCTTGATACGGATATAAAGATATTTGCTAATCTGATCTTAAATCCCATCTCTATTTACTTAAAGGAAGAGTGTCCTGATCTGCCTGAGAAAGACAGAAGGCGTATCTTGCAATCACGTGTCGCTGTATTGGCCTTGATACAGATTCGTCCACCACAGACCGAAGCATTCGAAGCTGTTAATCAAGCTGTTTTAGCCGTAATGATGGCTTAGCAGCATGTAACAATAATCCCTATACCTGCCTATATTCCCTAGTGGAGTATAGGTGGGTAGGGATACTATTATTTACCCTTATTTAAAGATGGAGGTATGTTAGCATGAATACCATAACTGGAGACTACGCAGTTGTGCTAACAAAGAACCAGCCCGTACCTAAAGGTTCGGAATACTGGAAAGATCGTAAAGAATTGACTTTCCTCTTTTGGAAGTTCAATAAAGAAGTAAAGAGATTGGCTAAAGACATGGGTGCTAAGATTGAGTGCGATGATGAATTCATCAATGCCAAAGTCGTGTGGCGTGAGAGTGGTGAGAAAGCAGATGAACTAAGGCCTTTTCTTATTGGAAGTTTATCTTCACATGCTGAATTCCACGATAAGTTTAGACTCTGTAAAGAGGCCATGGCCTGTATGGATAAGGATCTTTATTATTATCAGCGGGAATATAACCTGCTTAAGAAGTGTCTTGTCGGTAATAAAGAAGAACCGATAGCGTCCATCATGTCGTTAGGCAAAGACATCGATCAGAAGGTAGACGCATTCTATACCAAGTATAGGGCTTATCTTGCTGTGGATGACATCAAACGTTGGTATCTTAACACAAGTAAGTTAAGTAATGCACTTAACGGAATGATCATGTCGTGCCAGTCTTTAACTTTGGAAAACAAAGGTGACTCTCTCGTCTTGTACCTTAATGGTGAAAAGATAGGATCCGTCAGTCGGGATGCCTTATTGGTTAGAACATCAGAAACAGACCGTAGGATAATGTTTAACGATCCTCTGGGTGGCTTACTGATGGATCTTATCCGTAAGCTATCATTGGAACAACGAGTACTACACATGCTGGAAGATAAGAGAGCACTGGGTGACGATACCAGTTGGCGTTACTCAAACCTGAAAGAAATGTCGGTAGATGCTTATAATGCGATGAAAGTATTAGAAGTGTTGTTGAATAATCCGGTTATCTGTATTAAATCGGAAGAGGAAGCGACTAACCTACCTCTTGCCAAAGTACGCGAGATAAGGAAGAACTTATCTCTATTCCAACGCCTTTATAGAAAGGTATTGGGTTAGTTTTCTAAAATAAGGAGCAATGAAATGTCTAGTGAAAATTACAAATGGTATCCACCCTATAAGGAAGATCCATCTTTTAGTCCTAATCTACAGGGTTATCGAGACCGTATCACTAAGCTGGCTTGGTTTCAGTGTAGTATCGTAGCACGGTGGGTGACTTATTACCTGGACGTGCGTGGATGTCTCCATTGGTCGTGGTGGCTTACGATTACGATACGCGCTGTAGTCTGCCTGAATACTACCAAATAGGTCTTCCACCTAGTGCCTATATTAGAGATTGGGCAGATAAGCCGGAGTGGTTGAAAGATTGGGGAGTGTTAAAAGAAATTATCCAAATCACTGAGATCTCAAAGTCAGATAGGAAACACTTGGTTGAAATAGGCTATTACATGTCCATGGCGGCATCACTGGGGGCTTTAATGTCTATAGTGGGTAAGAGTCTTCAAGAGTTTGAACGTAAAAGGGCAGTCCTTATACTCGGCGATCTGGATAAAGAAATTAGCCAAATGGCTGGAAAGATAATGGCAATCTATAGCGTGGATGTGTTAGGTGAAATTAATTATTAGTAAGGAGCGTTTAAATGGAAAATATACCAAGTGTTTGGCAGCCTGCGGTTGCAGTAGGCAAATCTTTATTCATTAGGGATAGAGAAGACGTTGTGGATGCAATGAGTCGGTTGCTTAAGGGAAGTATCGAATGCTTAAAAGGAAGCGGTTATACACTGGAATTTAACTTAGATACCCACGAGACAGCCATTACTAAAGGCAAATGCCAGGATGCATCAAGCATGCGAGACAGAGCTGTCGTCTTTGTAGACTCCAGAAAAGAATGGACAGGTGGAGACTACGGTCTACAACCTCTCTATAATCTTTATCTAATCGTACGCAATGTTGTCTTGGGTTTCATTAAGGATAACTTCTCGTCTGATGTTGTAAGTAAGATAGAGAAAGTTGAGTCAGATGCCGATAAGAAAGTAACATGTTTTATTGAAAAATACAAGGATGTTATTAAAGCGAGATCGGATATCTACTTGCGCATGGTGTTCCAGACAGCCAATGCAAGGGATAGACTAGAGAAACTGGGTTATCGCCTTGAAACAACCAATGTAGATACGGCTATCTTTAAAGGTGGTGTTAAAGTAGTTACGTCTGCTATAACTCACCTTACTGACACAAGACAACGCTTATTGGGTGACTTAGTTAACGACAAACATCTCTGTAAAGTCGGTCTGGAAATCTACACCGTCAGGGATGCATTAGAACGATTAGCTGAAAAAGAGCCTGCCATTAGGGAATACCTCCAGGAAGATGCTGAATCTATCCGCCTAATGGAAGACTTCTTTAAATTAGCTGCTGATCTTATATTTCAAACAGAAAGTTTACACTAAGCACAGTGCGCTTAGCGTAATGTGGTTAAAGTAAGGAGCTTTAAAATGTCAGTTATTGATAATAAACTATTGGTAGATGAAAGTGCTTTCATCGACTACATGGGTAAAGAACTTCGTGATTTCCGAGAGAGAATGGGTCTCTTGGAGAAAGACAAGTATCGCAACGATATTGGTAGTAGTGATTTCCCATTATACGTAAGTGAGAATAAAGAAGGTCTTTACATTGTAGTAGATTACGCCAGAATAGTAGGTTATCGCTACGATGATTGGTTTAAACGTGAAAAAGGCGATGGTAATGCTGTCCTTGATCTATTAAAAGAGAAAGGTTTGGAGCGTGTTGTATACTACGCACGGTGTATTACTGCCTTTTACAAGGATACCGATAAGGATCTGGATGGCACGACTTTTAATTACCTACGTAATAAAGCCAAATGTATCCTCTACGTTTATCTAAACTACAACAGACCACAGCAAACACCGCACGATGTGGTTAAGAAACAAGTAGTAGACATCGTTAGGCGTTTAGAAGGCATCAAAGACGGTAGCTATCTGTTAGAGGGGCGTTATCCTAGTAAACGAGCATCTAGATTGAGACTTCCATTAAAGACACTGGAAACTGAACACAAAGAGTATTATTTTATCTTGAGTTGCGAATCAACCGATAGTGAATGTGTATTGATCCAAGAACATCTGTATCGCAAATATGGTTTCCAATTCGGCGATATGCCTCTGGTTGAGATAGCGTGTTTGTTGGCTTCGCGTAGTGTATTGAAAACAATACTGGAAATACGAGTAGCTATCTTCAAGATGCTGCCTGATGAAGAGAAAATCAAGATGCCGCTGGTTGAACATGTGGCTGCTGTCGCAGCACTGGGTAAAATCAACGATGTAATTACGTTGGATGGTGAAGATCCGTTATGCGATTGCATCTTGGAAACTTATCAGATGTGTTTGGATCTTGGGATGTTTAAGTATAGTTACGCTATAGACAGTGTTGGAAAGTGAGTTAAATCATGATCATTCGTGAAAGATTGACTGATAAGGATGTGTTCCTTCGTTACATGAACGAAGCAGACGAGAAGTTCAAGGAACTGATAGAAGATAACACGGGTAAGAACATCGGTCCTCGTGAAGATCCTATCGTGCTGGATGTTGATGATGGAGATCGTCTTATGGTGTTTCGGTGTGATGGTAGGACTTTCGACTACGAACTTGACCAATGGGTCGTAGATGAAGCTGCTAGAGCGCCATTACAGAGGGAAGAGCACAACAAGTTCTGTTGGTTAAAAGGCAATCGCGCATTGTTCTTTGCACGTAGCTTCGCTGATTTCTTTACGTATATCGATCATTGTAAACGTACAGAATTAGCTAAAGAGATGTTGTCTCTGTCTCGTGATGTCATTTTCTATTACGAACACTTTGGTACTCGTTTGCCTGATCGGGATAAGTTGGAAGATACGGTGGATAAACTTTATAGTAATTTATCCGCTTTGTCTTTTACCTTCTATCACGATGATGGTGACTTTAAGGCGAATGTTCTTTCAGTATCATGTGGTGATTTGGTAGAGGAAAGGCATAAACTCGATATAGGAACTACATTGGAGGCTGGTACCTACATGAAGCTATTGGAATACATGCGAACTAAATATCGGATTGAGGGCAATCTGTTTCTCCAGATGTTGGGTATCTGTATCTTACATGCTGCCTGTGTGGTCATGAAGTTTCGCTTAGAGAACACCGAACTAAATGTTACATCGGATAAGACACGTAAGTTGACTGATGGTGAAATGGAAGTGGCTAATTTCTTGGTAGAGAACTACAAGAAGGAATTAGCAGCTACATTGACTAAAGTAGACATGATCAGTAAGTTACTCAGTCCGATGGATGGTAGTGATACACCAGTAGAGTTAATTGAGCTGGAGAAGATGTGTCGTATTTTAGGTGGCTTACGTGTAGGCTACAAACTTAATTAGAAAGGAATCTTAAAATGGAATTAGTAGATAAGCTTAATGGATTTACCGAAAAGCAACGTGCAGTGATGGAAGCTATAAACACCATGAATCTCTATACAGCAGAAGCATTGAATTGGCTGTTGGTAATGGGGCACAGCGTTGAATTCATCGAAGGTAAGAAAGTATCATTCGGTAAAGGTAACTTTAAGGTCATGACGTTCCATGCTGAAGGCTTTAAACCTGAGGGTACCCTAATCAATGTGCTCTTCGAAAAGCATCCCGAGTTGGTAATACCTTTTTACAATGCTGAGATGATGAATCGACACATTGAACTATTGGTCGTTCCTGTTCACTTGAAAGCACGCCATGAAGAGTACGTGCTGAAACTGAATAAAGCTGCTGAGTTGTTGATGAGTAAGTAATTAGTCAGTCCCTTTATCTTATACCACCTGTATCCTGTAGTGGGATATGGGTGGTGTAAGGCATAGTCTGTCATTTTACTTGAACATACCTGACGGTACGTTCTCGTATGTTATCTAAGGAGCTTAAAATGAATAAAGCAGTACAAGAAACAATCGATCGTTTACGTAAGATTACGGGTAATGAAGAACAGGGTTTTGTTAGTGGTCGATCATGGAAAGAGCCTATCTATACTGTCTTGTTTAAAGAGGAAGGTGAGTACGATGATTTGCCTGATTGTAACGAGGCAGAGTTCACGCCTGTTGACTATATCCGTAACAAACGCAAGGGTGACCATCAGTTTTTGGCATGGGCCAAAGTCAGAACTGATGAGAAAGACGAAAGTAAGCTAGATGAAGCCATTTGGGAAACGGTCATCAAAGCCATCAATTTCTGTCAGTGTCAAAATAGCGATCAAGGTGATGTTGGTTATCTAATGGCGATTACTGCGGCGACAGACGAAATCATCAAGTACACTAAACGTGATCACATCGTTGATTTACGTGCCTTAGAAATGGTCAATAGCATGCTGATCGATCGGTATCTAAATGACATTTATACCAAGCAGAAGTTTATACTCAATAGTGTTAATGGGACCACCATCACGAAACTTCAACCACCACTCTACATGATGCCTAAAGCACCTGAATTTAACATGTTCGAAGCCGGTAATGTAGACCGTTATCTTGAGTTCATGAAAACCAAAGATAAGCGGTTTAAGATCATCTTGGAAGAAGTGGTTAAACATGAGCATAAGTTAGACGGTAGTCGTTTTGGTGCGATGTTCTTGGATGACACGGTGAGATTTAACCTGGTAGACGCTAACGAGAAAGTAGAAGAGAAGTATAAACTCGACTATATTGGTTGGGCTGAAACACATCGAGTTGACTATCCGTATGCGCTGAACGATGAAAATGAGACTTATCGTCCTATACTGAAGGTACTCTACTACAGTCACGCTATTTGCGATGCTATCGGTAAGATGAAGATATTCAATACCAATGGCTTTAAGATGTTGTTAGATGAAGCTCAGGAAGTATTGGTATATTCTAAAGCACACTTCAAGATGTCTGGTAAAGTCAATGACGATCAATATAGCAGTATCGTTAAAGAAGCTCACAATGGCATTAGTAACGTCGAAAACGTGAAGTTCGAGATGGTAGCGATCAGTGGTAAAGATGGTAATACGGATGACTTGGTGTCTCGTTTAACGATAGTGAATGATTGCAATAAGGTTTGTATTAACATTAAAGTTAATAAGGCTGCTTTCCAGTTGGCTTATGTTTACGTTAAACACGAACTCAATATCGGCAGTCATTTGGTTCGAGATGTTATTTGTTTATCGCTCTTGAGTTATGCTGCCCATCGTTATCTGGTTAATAGGCCTCTAAGTAGCGATGTAGATGGTTGGGATATTCGAGCAATGGATAAGGTTGAATCGGCTATTGTTGTTCCATTTACTGGAACGAAAGAAGGTGCGGCATTCGCAGCCAAATTGATAGACGACATTGGTGGCTTGCACTGTACTGTCGAGTATACTTACCAGACACTAGAGGAGTTTTAACATGTCTAAATGGTTTACTCAAGAAGGCATGGATACCATCATGTCACTGAAAGGTATCGAGCGGATACGTCTGTTATTCAGTACAGTGTTTCCTGATACTTTACCAGTAGAGAACGCTACGTATGGTAGGTTGAATAAAGACAATTCCATTGCCATGCTAACGATTAAGGTAAGTGACGATGTCTCTGTCCAAACAGAAGGTGGCGATAGTGATTATATCATTGTCTGCGGTGTGTCTTTTAACTGGAGTCACTTTAAGTGTGGTATCAACACTAAAGTAGGTACTGTAAACGAACACGAGCAAGAAGCTTTACGTAACCTTTGGGCTTATGGTAGTGCACTAAGGAAAGCCTATTCGCTTATCTTAACGCGTTATCAGGCTATCGGTTACGATGCTCTAGATCGTACCCATCGTGTACTGATGATCATCGATCAGGTATTAGTTAGATACATGGAGATGGAAGATGTATTATCATCGGCTAATCGTGAGATCAATGACCTGATCGTATCGGAGACTCGGATATGGAATAAAGGCACTTTTGACCGTATGTTGAGTCGGTACGTGATCACTGATACAGGCCATATCCAACGTGAGACTGATCCTGAAAGTACGGTTACTGTCTTATCCTCCATGTATAAACACGGTGATGGTGGTGATGTCGTCGTAATCGAAGATCATGTTAGTGATGTTAAACCCATCGTGAAGGTATTTGACCTTAAGGTAAGTTATACTTACATTAACGATCAGTTAAACGAGATCATCGAGCAGTATGGTTTAGATGCAACTAAAGTGAAAAAGCCATTAGTTGAAATAACCAAAGGCATGTTATTGACTCACCTCTACCAGAAGCATGTGGATGCTGTGGGTACACGCAATGGTTTAAATAACATCAAGAGCAAAATGGTGCGTCTGTTTGCTTGTGGCCATCTGGATCTGGTTAAGCCCACCTTAGTTCGTATCAGTGAGAAAGCCTCTCGTCTAGCGACTGAAATAACAAAATAGTGTTACTGTACCCTGGTTACTCCAAGTGGGTAACCAGGGTATAAGGCCTATACTGTCATTTCTTTTTTTATTAATGTTATTGCAAATAAAATGGATATATACCATTAAAGTAGTAAGAGGGACTCTTGTCTTTCTTTCTCTATTTAACCTTAATGCGTTAAACGCATCAAGCTTGGATAGCAAGCTATTTTTACCCTGTTATTTTACTAAAGGATATTCGAAATGAATAAATTCATGTTTTCTGTTCTGGTAGCCACACTATTAACTGGCTGCTGGGATGCCAATAGAGTAGCACCAGGCGAAGTTGCTTTTGGACAAGGTTCCAATGGTGGCTGCTATCCAGTCACTACCTACAGAGTCAAAGACATCAAAGAGACAATGTTCTTGCCTGTCGCTACTCAATCAGGATACGCCAACGTCATGGGTGTAAACTATCTCTTCGAATGGAAGATCACCAACTACGAAGACTATCTGTCTAAACACGGCAGATATAGCTTCGAGTCTGTTGAACACACCAAAACGTACGTGAATTCATTGGTGGACTATGCTTTAGTGTCCAATACCATTGAAATCATGGAAAACATCCATGGTGCTTCCAATGTTGCTAAAGAAGATCTCTTCACTAAGGTCAAAACCAGATTGGCTGATGACGGTGTGGAATTGGTGTCTTTACGCGTGGTTAGTGAAGACGCATTAAAGGAAATAGAGTCTAAGTCTTCTCCTAGTGCTGCGTCTGCTGTGATCAGTTACTTGGAGGAACTCTAAGATGGACATGTCAACCGCCAAAGGCTTTGTTGTAGGGATATTAACCAGCGTAGTAATATTCGCTGCTGTATGGCTATTAAGAGTGGGTGAGTATCGCGATACTGTACAGGTACATGTACCGGTGACTGTAGAAGTGATTACACCTAATGGATTGGCAGACAAACAAAGTGCGTTGATTAAGCGCAAGTATGGTAGTGCTGCCGAAGAGAAAGGCGAAGTGTTGCCTAAGAGTGATGTTGAATTTAGCACGGTAAAAGGCCGTGTGCTAATTAAATAAGGAGCTTAGAATGTCTTTAAATAATGCCTTGGTAAACAGCTTCATGAAGAACGATGTGGATTTGTTGTTTGCATTGAAAACGAAGGCTATGCGTAGACTGGTAGAACACACAAGTCCATTGGAGAAATACGCATTCATCGAGCGTGTAATAGATGGTTTACCCGCTGCTGTTACTGAAACCGATATGGTTACGTACAACACGCATGGTGACCAAGGTCTGCTCGTTACAATTAGCTACGCGCCTAAACGTGGCAATGGTAGTGTCCATGGCACCAATAACCTGGAAGAAACATCACGTGATCTTTTCAATCCGAGTAATCCAAGGAAAGAAGTAGGCTATAAATTGTTGTCTTACTTCTTAGCCATACGTGAAACCATTCAGGCTCTGAATAAGGCCTTTAAAGAAATAAAGGAATATGGTGATAAAGTCTCTAAACGAGACAAATACGCCCGTAAGGTGTTAAGTCATCTCGGATGGTTTGTCTATCTTTCCATTTCCGAAGTTGTTATTACCGATAAGGAAAGACAAGCAATAGAGAGGTACTTAAATGGCTTGAATGGTGATGTCGAAGGCCAACTCAATACAGAAGCAGGTAGCTTATTGGGTGGTATAATAGACATCAGTACATTGGCTAGTGAGTTGACTGAAGCCATGGTGGGTGAACACATGTATCTTATCCACATCTCCATGTTTAAGGAAGATGGTCTTCCGTTTATCACTGTACGCAATTCCGATATCGAGATGGATCTGGATAGCGTGAGTGACGAGTATCAGGCTAAGATGGATAACTTCATCAAGCACTATCGTGAGTATCTGTCTGTACATGGTGATAAAGGTGCCGACGATAAGATCAAACGTGTGGTTTGTGGTTTACGTTTGGCTTATGGTGTCGTGAAGACATTGCGTTATCCATCTCCAGATCAGTGCGAAATCGTTAAGCAGTATCGTGAAAAACTGACTAAGTGGTCTGTATTGGCTAAACAGATCTATAATTCAGTTAGTCAGTTCTAGAAAGGAACGATTATGTTAAGCAGTAAAGAAGTGCTGAAGAATGCTTTGGTGAACATCACAGGCATGTTTCTGACTATGCCTGGTGTAAAAGCACTTCAGAAAGCAGAAGATTATCATTCTGTTGTATTGACCATGGATGGTGAAAATGGTCCTCATCAGATCGAAGCATATCCGGTAGGGTATGGTTACTTTGGTTTGGATGACTTGGGAGATGTTGGTGAAATCCTGACTGAAATATACGGTGAGGATCTTGAGTTATTCCGCATTTATTGCGGATTGCACACCATCGTGTCTAAGGAGAGGACAGAGGAACAAAGGTTCTCTATTTGGGAAATCCGCGATGTTATCGATGCTATTAAAGACGACATCAGTATTCGAGTAATCAGCAAGGTTCTGCATTCTGACTTCGTTGAGTCACTGGAGAAAGTACAGTTGTTTATCACTCGTCTGAACTTGATGGGTGTGAAGACTAATACGCCTAAGACCAAATACTTGGACGAAGACTTTGAACGCATCGAGATGGTATTTCCATCTAGCGTGGCAGGTGATGTGGTGTATAGTCATGGCTTTAGCAGTAGGGTGTTTGACGTTTTAAGGCGCAAGGCATTCAATTCTGAATTTAACGACAGCAGTAAAGAAAAAGCTTTTACTGATTTGTTGCTTAAGAAGCCGATTATTAAGACGCTAAATGCTTTCTTTCTGTTATCTTACATCATCGACTATACGTTGAATGTGGAGTATCTGGCTAAAACACGTAATGAAAAGGTTAGTCAGCATGACTTGACGATGATGCACAACATCAAAACACTCTGGCGAGACTTAATACAAAACAATCGTCGTTTATATTCGCTTTGGAGTAGTGTTAAGTCAGACTTAGCCAACCGACGGCCTGAAGGTACAACCATCGAAATCAAAACTTTTGTAGAACTGTAGTAGGCATGCTCGTTAGAGTGTGTCTACTAAAGTGTTAGGCTATCGCCAGATAGACTAAAGTAGCGAACACGTACGCCCTGATTACTCCTAGTGGGTAATCAGGGTGTATGTACTATTTTTAACCACATTTACTAAAAAGGAATCTGAAAATGAGTAATTACGTTTGGAAACAAGTAGAGAGTATCCGTCAGGATATGGTGTCTGTATTAAAAGACTCTGGCTTCAAGGTGATGTTGACACCCAGAGTACTCACCATCCATCGTGGTAATGAGAAAGTAGTGGAAGTCAACACAAAATCCACAGCACCGAAAGAGTTGTGGTCATTAGCCGGTGATAGTTTATACTATCGCCAACAGATCGCCATGATGATGACTGCCATGAATGCTGTTATCTATCTAAAAGGCGATGTTGCTGATGCTGTTAAGGATAAAGCGCATCGTGCATTTGGTCTGTACGTGAAGATGACTGATTATCTGCGTGAACATCCGACTGCGCACCAGATGCCTGTATATTCAGACGATGAACTTCTGGATACCGGCAAGAATCACATGGAAGAGATGGAGACTGAGATCTACGATAATCGTCCTAAGCGTTTTACGGATATTATTTCTGGCGATGGCCACCCAGATATCTACACACAAACTG
>ERZ773007.406-NODE-406-length-21844-cov-23.012208_pt1 | contig 21844 bp, 16 predicted proteins | sample MGYA00580665_ERZ773007 | MGnify/ENA primary metagenome ERZ773007 (study PRJEB29015, sample SAMEA2738122) | human oral metagenome | biome: human oral; feature: human-associated habitat; material: saliva | place: China | collected 2167 ... | reverse complement strand
GGGAGGCGTCCTTGAGCGCCTGCTTCGCCTTAATGGTGCCGAAGGTGACGATCTGCGCGACCTTGTCCTCGCCGTACTTATCGGTCACGTAGTCGATGACCTCGCCGCGGCGACGATCGTCGAAGTCCACATCGAAGTCGGGCATGGAGACACGGTCGGGGTTAAGGAATCGCTCGAAAATCAGGTCGTGGTCGAGCGGGTTCAGCTCGGTGATGCGCATCGCGTACGCCACCATCGAGCCCGCACCCGAGCCACGGCCCGGACCCACGCGAATACCGTTGCGCTTGGCCCAGTTGATGAAGTCCGCCACGACCAGGAAGTAGCCGGGGAAGCCCATGGAGGTAATGACCCCCACCTCGTATTCGGCCTGCTTGCGCACCCTATCGGGAATACCCTGCGGGAATCGGTAGTGCAGGCCCTTCTCGACCTCCTTCACGAACCAGGATTCCTCGTTCTCGCCCTCGGGCACGGGGAAGTTCGGCATGTAGTTTGCCTTGGTGTTGAACTCCACGTTGCAGCGCTCGGCAATCTCGAGGGTGTTCTCGCAGGCGCCGGGAATATCGCCGAAGATTGAGTACATCTCCTCGGGCGAGCGCAGGTAGAAGTTATCCGCGTCGAACTTGAAGCGCTTGGGGTCGGTCAGGGTCGATCCGGACTGCACGCACAGCAGCGCCGCGTGGGCGGTGTGGTCTTCCTGCCGGGTGTAGTGCAGGTCGTTGGTGGCCACGTAGGGCAGGTTCAGTTGCTTGGCCAGGCGGTGCAGGTCCTCCTGCACGTTGCGTTCGATGTCGAGGCCGTGGTCCATGACCTCGCAGTAGAAGTTCTCCTTGCCGAAGATGTCGCGGAAGTCGCTGGCGGCCTGCAGCGCCTCATCGAACTGGCCCAGGCGCAGGCGGGTCTGAATCTCGCCGGAGGGGCAGCCGGTGGTTGCAATCAGTCCCTTCGAGTAGGTCTGCAGCACCTCGCGGTCCATGCGCGGCTTGTACAGCTGGCCCTCGAGCGAGGCGATGGAGGAGGCACGGAAGAGGTTGTGCATGCCCTCGGTGGTCTCGGCCCACATGGTCATGTGGGTGTACGCGCCACCGCCGGACACGTCATCGCGCGAGCCGTCGCCCCAGCGCACGCGGGAGCGGTCGGTGCGGTGCGTGCCGGGGGTCAGGTACGCCTCCACGCCGATGATGGGCTTAATGTCGTGGGCCTTGGCCTGGCGCCAGAAGTCGAAGGCACCGAAGAGGAAGCCGTGGTCGCTGGTGGCCATGGAGCTCATGCCCAGCTCCTTGGCGTAGCTGAAGAGGTCGCCCAGGCGCGCGGCACCGTCCAGCATGGAGTACTCGGTGTGCACGTGCAGGTGCGCAAAGTCTTTGGTTGCCACGGATATCTCCTGAAGGTGTGGGGGGGTGTTCCGACCGATTCGTTTGACGGTCGGCGGGGCGGGGCGGTCCCGGGGTAAGCCGTGCGGCCCCGGGGTGAGCCGTGCGGTACCGGGGCCCGGACGGCTCTCTGACTGAGCTAGGTATGCGGTACCTACCCGAGCTGCACGCGGCCCTCGCGCAGGGCGTCAAGCGCGTAGGCCAAATCCAGCGGGTACTCGCTGGTGAAGCTCATGCGCTCACCGGTGGCAGGGTGGTCGAAGCTGAGGCGGTGGGCGTGCAACCACTGGCGGGTCAGGCCCAGCTCTGCGCTGAAGCGCGGGTCGGCGCCGTAGGTCAGGTCGCCGCAGCAGGGGTGACGCATCGCCGAGAAGTGCACGCGAATCTGGTGGGTTCGTCCGGTCTCCAGGTGCACCTCCACGAGGGAGGCCGGGCCGAAGGCCTCAATGACGTCGTAGTGGGTGATGGAGTTACGGCCGCCCTCAACCACCGCGAACTTCCATTCGTTGCCGGGGTGACGGCCAATCGGCGCGTCAATCGTGCCGCGCAGCGGATCGGGCAGGCCCTGCACCAGCGTGTGGTAAATCTTGTCGACCGTACGTTCCTTGAAGGCTCGCTTGAGCTCGGTGTAGGCGCGCTCGCTGCGGGCCACGACCATCAGGCCGCTCGTGCCCACGTCCAGGCGGTGCACGATGCCCTGGCGTTCGGCCGCGCCAGAGGTGGCCACGGAGATGCCCTCCCCCATCAGCGCGGAAATCACGGTGGGGCCGTGCCAGCCGGGTGAGGGGTGCGCCGCCACGCCGGCGGGCTTATCCACCACGACGATATCGTCGTCCAGGTACACGATGCCGAAGCCGTCCACCTTCTCGGGTCGAATATCGGCCAGGTCGCGCGGCGCGGGGGCGTCCACGACGACCAAATCTCCGGCGGAGAGCTTGTAGGATTTGCCGACCTTCACGGCACGCCCACCGTTGGTGATGCTCACGTGCCCGTCGCGAATCCACCCGGAGGTGCGGGTGCGGGGCGCGTCGAGGGCTCCGGCGAGCGCAGCGTCCAGGCGCATGCCGGCCAGGGCGTCCTCAACGGTGAATTCGGCGCGGATGCGCTCCGCGGTGGTTTCCTCGCTCATGATTCTCTCCTCGCGCTGCGGTCTGTGCTGCGGTCTATGCTGTGGGTTGGCGGTCTGTGCTGTGCGTCGTGACGTATCGTTAGGCGTCGGTGTTCTCGCCGGCGGCTTCCGCGCTCTTTAGGGTCTTAGCCTTCTTCGAGGCGCTCTCCTGCGGAGCCTTCGTGCCGTTGAGGTTCAGGCCTATGAAGTTTAGGAGCACGACGAGCGCCATGCACACGCAGATCGCCGAGTCCGCAACGTTGAAGATGGCGAAGTTCGGTACCGAGATGAAGTCGACCACGTGCCCGGAACCGAAGCCGGGCTCGCGGAAGAGGCGGTCAAAGAGGTTGCCGCAGATGCCGCCGAGCAGCCCGCCCAACGCGAGGGTCCAGGCCAGTGAGCGCGTACGGCGCAGCAGGTAGAGCACCACAATCGCGGCGGCCACCATGACGAGGGTAAAAATCCAGGTCACGTTCTCGCCCATGCTGAACGCGGCCCCCGAGTTGCGAATCGAGTACCACCACAGCAGCCCGTCGATCACGGTGATGCGCTCCCCCAGCTGCATCTGGGTGACGACCAGGTACTTGGTGCCCTGGTCGATGGCGAACACGACGGCGGCGAGCACCAGGGCGCTCAACCAGGCGGTGCGTCCGCTCAGGATGCGCGATGCGCGGCCGGTGCTCTCGGCGGAGGTTTCCGCGGTGCGTAAGGGGGCCGAGGATTCAGCGTGATTCGGGGTGGTGGGCAAGGCTCTCCTCGGGTCGTGTGAATAGTGGCGCCGACAGCGGGGCGGTCCCCGCGACGACGTGCTACGGTGCCCCTCTAGCTTAGCAAATGAGGGGAAATTCTCGTGCCCCGCTCGTCGCCTCGCGAACGGGGTTTACTGGGTTTCCGAGCCCTCCCGAGAGCGCAAAATACCGCCCGGTTCCTTATCCGCGGCTTAGGCTGAACCCGGCAAAACGGGCCGATAAGAATCCGGACGGTAGCGCGCCTCGGCGGGGTCGCGCGGTGCTTTAGGCGGAAGCCTCGATGGACTTGAGGTTCTTCAGCTCCTCCACCTGGTTGTTCAGGTGGTCCAGCAGCTTGGTGCGGTAACGGCTCTCGAAGCCGCGCAGTGCCTCCACGGCAATCTCCAGCTCTTCCTTCTCGTCGGTCAGGCGGGCCAGGACCTCTTCGCGCTGCTGGCGAGCCTCGCTCACGAGGGCGTCGGCCTTCTTCTCTGCCTCGTCCAACAGCTCGGCCTTGGCCTTTTCGCCCTGGGCCACGTAGTCGTCGTGCACCTTCTGGGCCATGGCCAGCAGGGCTGCGGCGTCCTGGGCGCCGGCGGCGGAGGGAGCCTCCTGGGAGACGGCGGCGGCCGGGGATGCGGGAGCCGAGGCGGAGAGCTGCTCCACCTGGCGCTCCAGGGCGTCGCGCTCGGAGTACAGGGCACGCAGCTCAACGACGAGCTCGTCCAGGAAGTCGTCGACCTCGTTGCGGTCGTAACCGGACTCCTCGGTCACGATCTTAAAGCTCTTCGTAATCAGGTCTTCGGGGGTGATGGCCATGTGGCTTCTCCTCTTGTACGGGTTGGGTTCGAAGTTGAGTGCGCCGATGGGGCAACCCGGCGGGAGCGTTCGGCCCCCGCATCGGGCGCGGTGTGCCGCATCGCGCAGACAGTCGTTGGCACCCATTTTACTATCATTGGACCTCGGCTCCGGGGTTTCTGTCGTACAGACAACAAAATATGCGCATGGCGCAACGGCCCCGGCCCCCGCTCCCCCGGAGCGTTTGCGCACGTCCGTGGCCCATTAAGCGCGTGTATCCCGTTAAACGTGTGCGCCCCGCAGAATGTTGAGTAACATTCCGCGGGGCGCATCCAGGCTCCGGTCGTTAGGAGAATCGGGCGGTCAGGCTCATCATGGGGCCCAACAGCATCGAGACGACCACAATCAGGATCAGAAAACCGGTATCCAGCGCGACGTTGCCCACGCGCACCGGGGGAATCACTCGGCGCAGCTTCTCCATGGGCCAGTCCGTCACGGCGTAAACGGCGCTTGCGCACAGCAGGGCAATCCCTTTGGGACGCCAACCGGGTGCGAACATGCGTACCCAGTCGAAGAGCATGCGCAGCAGCATGAAGACGTAGAACAGGTACAGCGCAATCGTCACGAGAGCGAAAAGATAACCCATTAATCAGTCCTTAGCCCTGGTCGAAGGGGAATTCACCCTCGGAGTTAAAGTCTGCGGTGTTCTCGGAGTTGGCGACGCCCAGCACCTCGAGGTTGGAGGGGGTCAGCAGGAAGACCTTCGAGGTCACGCGCTCGATGCGGCCCTCCAGCGCGAAGGCCAGACCGGAGGCGAAGTCCACCAGGCGCTTGGCGTCGGCGTCCGGCATTTCCTCGACGTTCATAATCACGGGGATGTTCTCGCGGAACGCCTCACCGATAATCTTTGCGTCATTGTAGGAGCGGGGGTGGATAGTGGTGATACGACGCAATTCGTCCTCTTCTTCCTCGTAACCGTAGGTGTATCCGTTGGTCTCTTCGGGCTCGTAGCCCTGGTCGTAGTAGCCGTCGTTCGAGTAGGTGTCGGCGTACTGCTCGGTGTATTCGGTGTTCGGCACCGGGGCGTCCTCCCAATGGTCTGCGGGTTCGCTCGCGGGCTCGTGCCGGGGCTCATCACCTCGGCGATCCTCGCGGGGTTCCTCCGCCTCGTCTGTGGTTTCGGGTGTGTACGGGTGTGCGACTGCGGGCGCACCGTGCTTGGATGCGGTGTGCTCCCCCAGCGAGCGGTCTCGCGCGGCGCGGTCGTCGGCTCGAGGCTCTTCGGCGCGGGCCTCTACACGGTGGGCCTCCGCGCGGTGGTGCTCCCCGCCGCGACCCGACTGCTCGTGGGAGCGGGGCTCCTCGGGCGCGGTATCCGCGGTGTTGGAGTCCTGGGCGTCAGAGTCCTTGGCGTTGTAGGGCTCCAGGCCGAGGAAACCCGCCAGGCGGCTTTGCTTCGGCATGTTTCTCTCGCTTCGCTAGGGTACAGGGACAGGCTACTGAACGCGAGCGGCCGCCTGTTGCGGCGATGCCTCTCGAGGAGCACCGCGGGCGGGCCCCTCGTTCAGAAGGTTCGGTCGCACGTCAAAACGTCGTGCACCGGCATGTATATATTACCAGCGTACGGGCTCTTCCAGCCGGTAGAACAGCGTCCGGATTCTCACAGCGGCGGCATATTCGCCCGCCGCTTTAGCGTGCGGGGCGTCGGCCCATGATGTCGCTGCCCACGCGCACGCAGGTGGAGCCCCAGCGAACAGCCGCCTCCAGGTCGCCGCTCATGCCCGCCGAGATTTCGGTCGCGTGCGGCAGGTGCTCGCGTAGCCGGGCCGCCAGTCCGTAAAGCTTCTCGAAAGCGGCGTCCGGGTCCGCGTCCAGGGGTGCCACCGCCATTACGCCGGCGCACCGCAGGTTCGCGTGGTTCTCGATGCGTTCGGCCAGCTCCAGAAGCTCCGAGGCGCTCGTACCGCCTCGCGCTCCCTCTGCGGCGTGGCCGGCCGTCGCCTCCTCGGCCAGGGAGACCTGCACCAGGCAGTCCAGGCCGCCATTTTCCAGGGCCGCGGGGGCCAGCGCCTCCCCCGCCTCATAGCGGGTCAGCTGGTTCGCGTAGGCCTTCGCCAGCGCGTCGGCCAGGGAGGGGCGGTCCACCGAGTGAACGCTGGAGGCGTACTTCACCACGGACTTCGCCTTGTTGGTCTGCAGCTGACCGATAAACGCCCAGTGCGGGGGTTGCACCGCACGCTGCTCGCAGTAGGCGGCCAGCTCGCGGGCCTTCGCGCTGGCCTCCTGGTCGCGGTTCTCGCCGAAGAGGGTCACGCCGCCGTCCAGCAGGGCCGCCGCGTCGGAGGCAGGGAAGAACTTGGTCACCGTCACCAGGCGCACGGGCGCGCTCTGCTCGGTGCGCACCCCGCTGCGGTCCTGCTCCGCCGCTCGAATTCGCTCGAGCACCCGGCGGTAGTTCTGCAGCAGCTGCTCGGCGCGCTCGGGAGTGTACTTCAAATCCTGCGCTTCGACGTTCACGTCAGGTCCCTTCAGTTCAGACATTTTGTTCTCCTTCAGCGACTCTATTCGGCGGGTTCCGCCAGCTTCTCAACCCACACCAGACCCGCGATGCGCCCGGGCTTCTCGCCGCGATTCGTAAACCCGCGGTGCGAGTACACGCTCGGTTCCTCGTACGTGCAGCGGGCGCACTCCGTGGATACCTCCACTCCGGCGGCCTCCAGCACCGCGCGAGCGCCGGCCGGCAGGTCCAGACCCGGGGTGTTCGCGCCCGTCACCGAGTGAACCTGCGGGATCAGCTCGGTCGATTCGGCTCGCATCGCCTCGGGCACCTCGTAGCAGGCACCGCAGATGCTGGGGCCCAGCCACGCGGTGATGCGCGCAGCGCCCAGCTCCCGCATGCGCGCCACGGTGGTCTGCAGTACTCCGTCCAGCAGGCCGCGGCGGCCCGCGTGAGCCACCGCCAAAACGGGCACGGTCTTCTCACCCTCGACGGAACCGACCAGCACCACGGGGATGCAATCGGCCACCATAATCGCCAGCGGGCGACCCTCGACGCTCACCGCGGCATCGGCCACGGGGGCCAGCTTCGCGATGGCGCGGGCGCGCTCGACGGTGCGTTCTGCGGGGGTGCCCGGCGCGTAGGAGGCCGGGTCGTAGTCCTCGGGACGGGCCACCTCAACGCCGTGCACCTGGTTCAGGTAGAAGAACGGTCCCGCACCCAACGCCTCCTCGAGCGCCGCACGGTGGTTGAGGGTGCGCACCATGGAGGCATCCACGCCACCACCCAGCTCGTCGTCCACGTGCAGGCCCAGGTTCCCCGCCTCGCGGGAGGTAAACCCCACCCGCACGCGCCAGGGACCCAGGATGCGGGTGTCGGCGGTGGCCAGCAGCGGAGTTTTGGGGGCGTTGCTCATCATTATGTCTTTCTCGGGGCTGTACGGGGTGCTCGGAGCGAAAGCGGGTAGAGCGAAGGGGAGCTGAGAACAGTTGGACTATTCTCAGCTCCCCTCCATCAAAACCCTACGGGGCGGCGTGCTGACGCACGCGGCGCGACTACTTCAGGAAGTCGGGGACGTCCAGGGTGTCGCGGCGAGCCGGTGCTTCCTCAACGACCGGGGGCAGATCAACGTCGAAGCCAGCGGCGCCGGTGGAAGCCGGAGCGGCGGCGGGAGCGTTGAAGCCGTAGCCGTTAGAAGCCGGAGCGGCAGCGTTCGAGCCGCCGAAGGAACCCTGTGCACGCTGGGGCTGAGCGGAAGCCGAAGCGTTCGAGTTGGTCTCGGGGTTCACGGCGTCAAAGCCAGCGGCAATCACGGTCACGCGAGCCTCGTCACCCAGGGCGTCATCAATGACGGCACCGAAGATGATGTTGGCGTCGGGGTGAGCCACTTCCTGAACCAGGCGTGCAGCCTCGTTGATCTCGAACAGACCCAGGTCGGAACCACCCTGAATCGACAGCAGCACGCCGTGCGCACCGTCGATGGATGCTTCCAGCAGCGGGGAGGCGATAGCCAGCTCGGCTGCCTTCACGGCGCGGTCCTCACCCGAGGCCGAGCCGATACCCATCAGAGCCGAACCGGCACCCTGCATCACGGACTTAACGTCAGCGAAGTCAAGGTTAATCAGGCCCGGGGTGGTGATCAGGTCGGTAATGCCCTGAACACCGGAGAGCAACACCTGGTCTGCCGACTTGAAGGCGTCCAGCATCGACACGTTGCGGTCCGAAATCGACAGCAGTCGGTCGTTCGGGATCACGATCAGGGTGTCGACCTCGTCGCGCAGAGCGGCAATACCGGTCTCGGCCTGGTTGGAGCGGCGACGACCCTCGAAGGTGAAGGGGCGGGTCACAACACCGATGGTCAGAGCGCCCAGGGAGCGGGCGATGCGTGCCACGACGGGTGCGCCACCGGTACCGGTGCCACCACCCTCACCAGCGGTCACGAAGACCATATCTGCGCCCTTGAGGACTTCCTCAATTTCCTGCGAGTGATCCTCGGCTGCCTGACGGCCAACCTCGGGGTTTGCGCCCGCGCCAAGACCGCGGGTCAGCTCACGACCAACGTCCAGCTTAACGTCTGCATCGGACATCAGCAGAGCCTGAGCGTCAGTGTTGATAGCAATGAACTCAACGCCGCGCAGACCAACCTCAATCATGCGGTTGACTGCGTTGACGCCACCGCCGCCGATACCAACGACCTTGATGACTGCCAAGTAGTTCTGGGGAGTTCCAGCGTCCATGTAATCCTCGATTGTTCCGTGTTCCAGCTTCGGAAGACCCCCAGCTAAATCTAAGCCTAAAGGTTTCCTCTAAAGAATGACTTTATCTGTTAGGATACCAAACTGTTTTTGGTGGTTCCTAGCTACACAGCGCAATTACCCCCTCTTTTTGCGGAATTCACACAAAAAGGGGAGGGAAAGCGCCCATTGGTAGTTCCCCTAACGGGTCACCGGTACGCGCGGGGCCGACACGTCATAGACGGTCACCTTCTGCGCCTGGGCACCTGAAGAGGCTTCTTCCTGAGCCCGTTGAGCTACCGCCTGGCGGAGCGACAGAAGCACCTTAGCCTTCAGCTCGCTCTCCTGGGCGGTACCCCACTGCACCGTCGTATTATCCCGCAGCGTGAGGGTAATACTCGAGGTTGAGGTCGCGCTCGCTTCCTTTACCTGAGCCAGAAGCTCAGCCGGCATCGCTGACAAGGCCGTCGAAATCGTGCGGAACTCATCCGAATGCTGCGGGTCATCACCATTCAATCGTACCAGGGGAACCGAGGTGCTCGGCTCGGAGGAAGACTCCATCAGGCTCACCCCGTCGGTGTCCACTGTATGGTAGGTCTCCCCCACCTTGACGATTGCAATGGCGGCGCGCTCCTTCAAGGTCACCACCAGCTCATGCGGCGGGCGGCTCTCCACCTGAACGCTGCGAAGCACGTTGTCCTGACCAATCAGCTCGCGCACGCGCTTCTCGTCGATGCGTGTCAGCGGAACCCCGCGCAGGGGCTCCAGCTTCTGCTCCACCTGGGTGGTTTCCAGCAGGGAGGCACCGCGTACCGTGATGGTCTGAGTGGCCAGCAGGGGCGAGAAGAAGACCAGCACCACGTACAGCACCGCCACGAGGGCCAGCGCAATCGCCGTGTACAGCAGCTTGCGGGCCCGGGTGAGCGGGGTGCGTTCCTTGCGCGGACGCTCCTCGGCACGCAGGCCGTCCAAGCCGGGATCCTTCAGGATGCGCTCGTGCTGCGCCTCCCGGCGCTCACGCTCGCGTTCCTTCTCGATCTCGGCGGCGCGCTGTCGTTCTCGCTCCACGCGCCAGCGGCCGAAGCGGCTTGCGGGGCGGGCCTGCTCGGCGGGCTCTGCGGGCTCGGTCTCAGCGGAATCGTCCCCCGCCGACGGGGAGTCGGCGAAAGTCTTCCGCTCGGAAGAAGCATCACCGTCGCCGGTCTTTTCGGCCCGGTCGGCGCCCTTTTCGGTCTTCTCGCCGTGCTTATCGCTGGGCTTCTCCCCCGCCGCGTCCTTCGCATTTTCAGTCCGCGCGCTTTCAACCTGCACCGACCGACCGGATGCCTTCTCGGTCTCCTTGGGAGAATCTTCGAAGGCCTCCACGTCGAAGAGCTCCTGCGAACCGGAGGTAGCCGCGGGCACGCGACGAATCGCGCCGTCCACAAGGGCCACGCTCTCGGCACGAGCCGGGCTGGTGGGACGAATCGTAGCCCCCGAGGGGCGACGACCCACGGTGGAGGCGGTGCCCGAGTGAGAATCAGAGGTCTGAGACTCAGACCCGTGAGATTTCTTCTGCTCGGGGACACCGGCCGCGGGGGTCTGCGCGTCAGCGGTGGGCTGCGCCTCCGACGCGTGCTGAGCCGCAGGCTGTTCCTGCGCAAGCTCCTGGGCGCGCCGACGAGCACGTGAGCGCGGGGCCTTCGGCGCGCGCGAATGCCCCTCCGATGGGGGCATGGGACTCATCGGCACAGCCTAAGCCTCCGACTTCTTGGTCAGGTCGCCGTCGTGACGAATCTGCAGGGCCTCCAGCAGGCGCGGGCCCAGAGCCGTCACATCGCCGGCGCCAACGGTCATCACAATGTCGCCACTCTGAGCGTACGAGGCGATGTCCTCGATAGCGCTCTCCGCGGTCGCGTAGCGCACCTCGGAGAAACCGGCACCCGTAATCAGCTCGCTGGTCACGCCCTCAATGGGCTGCTCGCGAGCCGGGTAGATATCCAGCACGTAGGCGCGATCGGCCATCGACAGGGACTCCGCGAACTCCTTCGCGAACTCGCGGGTGCGCGAGAACAGGTGCGGCTGGAAAATCACGTACAAGTTGTGACCATCGGCAACGGTGCGGCCGGTCTGCAGGGCACGGAACACCTCGGTCGGGTGGTGTGCGTAGTCGTCGAAGACCTTCACGCCCGCGACCTCGCCGCGCAGCGTAAAGCGACGGTCAGCACCCACAAACTCACCCAGGGCGGCGGCGATTTCGGGGCCCTGAGCACCGGTCAGCAACGCGGTGATGAAAGCGGCCGCGGCGTTCAGCTGATTGTGGATGCCGGGAACCTTCAGCGCCAGCTCCTGCTTGCCCTCGAAGCGCTCACCGCGACATTCGAAGGACCACTCCACCGTCGACGAGGAGGAGGAACCCGCGCTCGTAATCTCACGGATGCGCAGGTCGGTATCCTCGGACTCGCCGTAGGTTACGACCGGCACGCCAGCCGCGCGGGAACGGGCGGCCAGGGAGGCGGCACCGGCGTCATCGGCGCAGGTCACCAGCACACCGCCGGGGGCCAGCGAACCCACGAAGCGGTTGAACGCCTCAAAGACGCGCTCGTCGGTTTCGTAGAAGTCCAGGTGGTCGGGCTCAACGTTCGTCACCACGGCAATTGCCGGGCGGTAACGCACAAAGGAGCCGTCCGATTCGTCGGCCTCGGCCACAAAAATCGAGTCGGGGCCCTGCGCGCCCAGGTGCGCGTTCGTGCCGCGACCGGCGATCACGGTGCCCACGGCGAAGGAGGGGTTGCGGCCCAGCTGATCGAACATCACGGAAATCATGGAGCTGGTCGTGCTCTTGCCGTGGGTACCGGCCACCGCCACCACCTGCGAAAGCCCCATCACGGCGGCCAGCGCCTCGGAGCGGTGCAGAACCGGAAGGCCCTGCGCGCGGGCAGCGGCCAGCTCGGGGTTATCCTCGCGAATCGCGGTGGAAATCACCACGGTGTCGACGTCAACGATGTTTTCAGCAGACTGGGGCACGCTCACGTGGGCGCCGGCGGCACGCAGCGATTCAACGGCCGAAGATTCAGCGCGGTCCGAACCGCTCACGGTCACGCCGGCCTGCAGCATCAGCGCGGCGATAGCGCTCATACCCGCGCCACCGATGCCGATGAAGTGCACGCGACCCAGCGCGTCCATCGCGTGGCGCTCGGGGAACGGCGGGTTCAGGGGTGCCGGCAGCACCATCTCAAGATTCATCAGTTCAGTCATTAGTTCTCAGCTGCCTTCAATACTGCTTCGGCCATAACGCGAGCCGCGTCACGGATACCAAGTTTATAGGCTGCAGCGCCCATGCGCTCCAGTTCTTCGGGGTTTGCCATCAGCTCCGGAATCTCACGGGCAAACCACTCACCGGTGACTTCTGCGTCCTTCACCAGCAGGGCCGCGGAGGCCTCCACCAGGGAACGAGCATTCAGGGCCTGCTCACCATTACCAATGGGGAGCGGCACAAAAATAGCGGGCACACCCACCGCGGCAACCTCACTCACCGTGGCCGCGCCGGCGCGCACCAGCAGCAGATCGGCGGCGGCGTACACGTCCTGCATGCCGTTGCTGAACTCAATCTGACGGTAGTTCGGGGCGCTCAGGGGCTCGCCGTTCTCGTCCAGAACGGTCTTGCCCTTACCGGTGATGTGCAGAATCTGGAAGTCCCACTCTGCGAAGCGATCACGGCAGGCCGACACGGCGTTGTTCAGGCTCAGCGCGCCCAGCGAACCACCTGTCACGATAACGGTGGGCTTTTCCGGGTCCAGGCCCAGGTTGCGGCGGGCCTTCGAACGGTGCGCGTCGCGGTTCAGGTAGGCAATCTCATCCTTCATGGGCATGCCCACCAGGGTCGCGTGCGGGAAGGGTGTATTGGGGAAGGCCACACCCGTAAACTTCGCGAAGCGACCGCCCAGACGGTTAGCCAGGCCGGGCTTCGCGTTCGCCTCGTGAATGACCACGGGAATCTTCGAGAAGAAGGCAGACAGGTACGCCGGCGGGCACACGTAACCGCCCACGCCCACCACGACGTCGGCCTCGGCGTCCTTGAGGATGCGGCGGGTCTTCGACAGGCCACCAAAGAACTTAGCGGGGAAGGCAAGCGCCGCGCGATTAATGCTACGGGGGAAGGCCGCGCGGGGAATGAACTCGATATCGAAGCCGGCCGCCGGAACCAGGTCGGCTTCCATCTTGTCGGAGGTGCCCAGCATCAGAATCTTGGCGTTCGGTTCAAGGTCGCGAACGGCGCGGGCAATCGCAAGCATCGGATTAATGTGACCGGCGGTGCCACCACCGGCGAAGACTATAGAGGGTGCCTTCTTCGTCATAGGTCTCTCTCCCAATACATCGGTACAGCATCATTTTACGCTATCGTCCCGCACCACAGAGCGCGGCGGAACGCCCCCGACCGCGAGCTGTAGCTCAGGTCGGGGGCGCTTTGAAGGAACGCGGGGCCGAGAGGTAAGGCCGTTCTCGACCGCTGTCCACCTCGGAAAATCTCTCTACCGCTCTCCCCCACCGGGCTGACGGCGCGGCGACTGACCGTGCTGACGCTGCTGACGCTGAGCTCGGCGGGCGCGGTCCTCGGGATGTAGGGGTTGCAGGCCGGCGGGTAGACCACCGCGCTGATTCTGCGGACGACGACGCTCCCTGTGCCCGGGACGCCGGCCTCGGGTCTGCTGTTCCTTCGAGCCCTGCTCGGCCGGACGCTGAACCGGACGAGCGGGTCGGGGCTGCTCGGCCTTGCCGGGTGCAGCCTTGCGGGGTGCAGCCTTGCCGGGGGCTCGGCGCTCTCGGGCCTTCTGCTCTCGGGTTTCCCTCGTGCGGGCCGCCTTCTCGCGGTCCGTCTTCTGCCGCTCGGCCTCCTCCCGGGCCTTCTGGCGCTCGGCCTCCTCCCGGGCACGGCGAGCCAGCTTCTGCCTCTCAGCCTTCTCGCGGGCCGCTTCCTCACGAGCCAGGCGCGCCTCCTCACGAGCCGCACGGGCCTCTTCGCGGGCGCGCTCCGCCTCACGCTGCTGCTCGATGCGCTTCAACTCGCGACGCTGCTCCGGTTCAAAGCCCAGCCAGCGCCGGACAAAACCGCTCAGGCTGCCCAGCTTCGACAGCGGATGCTGCTCCTGCATCAGGTGGCCACCGGCCTCGGCACGCTCCGCGGCCTCCTGCTCCACCACAGCCTGCAGGGGCAGGCGGCGCTTCCAATCGGCGTTTGCGCGGCGAATCTCGCGAGCGCTCTGGTTCTCAACGCTCGACGGGGCTGTCGCGCCTCGCAGGGGCGTCTGCCGGGCAAAGGCCAGCAGCAGGCCCGCCGCGCACAGCGAAGACAGCAACGAGGAACCACCGTAGGAGACAAAGGGCAGCGGCACGCCAATCACCGGCAGAATACGGGACACCATACCCATATTGATGATGGCCTGAGAGGTCAGCCACACCATAATGCCGCCCGTCGCCAGGCGCACCAGCGGATCGGCGGTGCGCAGCATGATACGCACCGCACAGTACACCAGACCCACGTACAGCAGTAGAACCGCCATCGTGCCCAGAAGGCCCAGTTCCTCGCCAATAATCGCGAAAATGTAGTCGTTGTGGGCCTCTGCCAGGTAGTTGTACTTCTGGCGCGACTGGCCCAGGCCAACGCCCAGGAAGCCACCGGTCGCCAACGCCACCTCACCCGAGTTCGCCTGATCACAGTTAGCGTTCGTGCACGAACCCCAGATGCCGAAGATACGGGCCACTCGGTTCGGGCTACTCAAAACGCCCAACAGGGCCAGCGCGGCAACCGCGCCGCCAATCTGCAGCATTGATCGACGTGAGGCACCGGCCATCCACATCATGCCCAGGAAAATGAAGCCGTACACCAGGGCCGTACCCATATCGCCGCCGACCATAATCAGCAGAATCAGGGCGCCCACACCGTAGATGGAGGGGAACAGGGTACGCCAGAAGCTCCGCGAAATATCGCCCTGGCGGTTATACACCCACGCCAGCCACATCACGATTGCAAGCTTCGAGAACTCCGAAGGCTGCATCTGCACGGGGCCCAGCTTAATCCAGTTACGGTTACCGTTCACCTCGACGCCGATAACCACCACCGCCAACTGCAGCACCAGGGCCACCGCAAGCATCGCGTTCACCACGACCTGCTTGTGATACCACCCCACCGGAATATTCGTAATGACGGCCATCGCCACCACACCGAGCACCAGGAAGAGAATCTGCGAGGACACCTGAGAGAACGGTGACTGGCCCTGCGAAATCATGGTGACGCTCGAAGCCGAGAGCACCATGATGCAGCCGAAAATCGCCAAACCCAGGGTCGTCACCAGTAGCATGACCGGCACATCCCACAGGTCAGCCTTCAGACCGCGGCGGTACAGGCGCTTGCCGAACGAACGGGCCGGTGCCGTCATCTCCTTCAGGGCAGTCCACGGGGACGAGGCGTGCCCGGTCTGTTCGGAACGGCCAGCCCGCGAAGACGCAGAACGCTTCGAGGATGCGCTGGTACTCACATGCCCTCCTAAGGCTTGGAACGCCGCAACCCACAGCGATGAATCGCGGCGGCGATAACAATTGGGAAAAGAGGCGGGGGTGGAACCCGAAGCGTCCCACCCCCGAGAGCGCGGCTTAGGCGGCACGGGCCGCGAACACCGCTACGCGCTAGGGTACCGGCCGGGGCCGAATAGGCTACGACTGGGCCAGCTGATCGGCCACGGCGTTCGCAAACGCCTCGCCGCGCACCGCATAGTTCTTGAACTGGTCCATCGATGCCGCGGCCGGCGCCATCAGCACCGTGTCACCCGGCTGAGCGATCTCGGCGGCCTTCGCCACCGCGGCGTTCATGACGGCGATGCCGTCCGAGGGGTCGGCCACAGAGGCGGTCAGGTTGTAGGTCGGAACCTGCGGGGCGTGGTTGGCCAGAGCTGCCTTGAGACCCGCGGTGTCCGTGCCGATGATGAGCACGGCCTTCAGGCGCTTGGCGTGAGCGGTAATCAGCTCGTCGTACTCCACGCCCTTCGACAGGCCACCGGCGATCCACACCAGCGAGGGGTAACCGCTCATCGAGGCATTGGCCGCGTGCGGGTTCGTGGCCTTCGAGTCGTTCACCCACATGATGTCATCAGCGTACCCCACCAGCTGGTTGCGGTGCGCGCCGGTCTTGAAGGAACGCAGACCCGCACCCACGGCCTTCGGATCGACGTCGGCGGCACGGCACAGGGCGGCCGCGGCCAGGGCGTTCTCGACCGTGTACTGGGCCGGCATCTTACCCGGCGCGGGGGCCAAATCCTGCACGACGCCCAGTTCGAGCGCCTCGTTGTAGCGGTTCTTCAGGAAGGCCCGGTCCACGATGATGTTCTCGGCCAGACCGAGCATCGACACGGCAGGCATCTGGGTGGCGCTGAAGCCAATCGCGCGAGCGCCCTCCACCACGTCGGCCTCCTCCACCATGCGCAGGGTGTCGGCGTGGTCGGTGTTGAAGATGCAGGCCACCTGGGTGTTCTCGTACACGCGGGCCTTATCGGCCTTGTAACGTTCGAAGGAACCGTGCCAATCCACGTGATCCTCGGCAATGTTCAGCACGACCGAGGCGTAGGGCGACAGGGAGAAGGTCCAGTGCAGCTGGAAGCTCGACAGCTCCACCGCGAAAAACTCGTAGGGCTCATCGTCGGCAATCGCGTACACAATCGGCATGCCCACGTTGCCCACCTGAATGGATTTCTTGCCCGCGGCCTTCAGAATCGAATCCGTCATGCCCACGGTCGTGGTCTTGCCGTTCGTGCCGGTCAGGCACAGCCACTTGGGGCTGGGGCGGCCGGCACGGTCGTTGAGGCGCCAAGCCAGCTCCACGTCACCCCACACCTGGATACCGCGCTCGTAGGCATCCAGCATCACGGGGTGGTCGGGGCGAATACCCGGAGAGGTCACGACCAGCTCGGGGTCCTCGCCCTCGACCTGCGGCAGGGCGAGCATGTGCTCGGGGCCGAACAGGCCGCTCACCGGTCCGTACGCGTTACGGTAAACCTGGATGCGCTCACGCTTCTCGGGGGTGTCTGCCCCATCGATAACCGTGATGCGCGCACCCAACTGCGCGAGCACATCCGCGGCGGCGTCACCGCTGGTGCCCATCCCCACGACCACGACGCGCAGACCGGCCCAGGGGGCGTCCCAGCTGGTCAGCTGCGCGAGGCGCTCGTTCTCGTACACCGGGTTGACGGCAATCGCCTGGGCGTTTGCCTCGCGGCGGGCGCGCAGTGCGTCCTGTTCCATAGTTGACATTAGTGAATCACTCCAGAAGTCTGAGAGAACCAGTCGCCGAAGAAGAGAGCCAGGGCCACCAGCACGCACAGGGCGTTGACAACCCAGAGGCGGAACACGGAGTTCACCTCGCCGCTGCTGACGGTGCCGGGCTCCAGGCCCTTCTTATCGATTGAGTACTTGCCGTTCAGACCGGTCTTCTCCATGTGGTGGTGGAAGGGGGTCATACGGAAGTAACGGTGCGCGTGCAGGGGCTTCTCCCCCGCCGCAACCGAGCGCTTGCGGCTGACCTTGAAGACAAACTTCTGAACGATTACGGAGAAGACCTCCAGCACCGGAATCAGTGCCATGACCAGCAGCAGGAGCTCGGTGCGGGTGAACAGGGCGAAGGCAACCATCGCACCGCCCAGGGCCAGGGAGCCGGAGTCGCCCATGAAGATCTGCGCCTTCGAGACGTTCCACCAGAGGAAGCCGGCCAGGGAACCGATCAAGGATGCGGCAATCAGCGCCAGTGAACCCGGGTCGCGCACGTCGTAGCAGGCGGTGCCGGCGCCCGCGGTGCAGGCGTGCACGTACTGCCAGATGCTGATGGTCAGGTAGCCCGAGAAAATCGTCATCATCACGCCACCGGCCAGGCCGTCCAGGCCGTCGGTGAAGTTCACGGCGTTCGTGCCCGACAGGGAGATGAGGGTAATCCACACGGCCACCAGGATGGACCCAAACACCGCACCGGCGGCAAAGAGGTCAATCGGCAGGTCGCGCACAAAGGAAATCGCGGTGGACGCGGGGCGCGCGCCAGACTCGTTGGGGAACTGGAAAGCCAGGAAGGCGAAGGGAACGGTCACCGCGAGCAGGCCGATGGTCTTCTGACGCTCGGTCAGGCCCTCGTTGCCCTTGTGCCGGAACTTCATGATGTCATCCGCAGCGCCCACACCGAGCATGCCCAGGGTAAAGGCGATGGTCAGCCACGCGGTGGCGCTCGGCAGCGGCGAGGTGCCGAAGAAAACGGCGCTAATGCCCATGGTCAGCAGGTACGCAAGAATCGCCGCCGGGATGAAAATCAGGCCGGCCATGGTGGGGGTGCCCGCCTTGTACTGGTGGGCGGCGGGGCCCTCATCGCGAATCAGCTGACCGAGCTTGAGGGACTTCATCTTCTTGATGAACACCGGAAGCGCGGTCAGGGAGATAAGGAACCCAAGGATTCCTGCAATCAACACGGTAATCATGAAGCGTTACCCTTCGTTGGTGGTCTGTGCGGAGGTGCTGGACTCGGTACCGTCCAGGTGGGCGGCCAGGTGCTCGCTCAGGTCGGTAGCCTCAACAAAGTCGCCGGCGGAAAGCCAGGTCGGGGCCTCCTCCTCGGCAGAGCCGAAGCTCTCCTCGGCGAAGGCGAATTCGTCGCCCAGCAGGCCCAGCTTCGCGCCGTTCGAGGACTTGAAGAGTACGATATCGCCGGGATGCAGCTCGGCGCGCAGAATCTGGGCGGCCTCCTGCGGGGTCTGAACCCAGGTCGCCTCATTGCCCCAGGAGCCTTCCAGGTGCGCGGCGTTGTAGATGGGCTTAGCGATGTCACCGACCGCGATGAGCTTCGAAATGTTCATGCGCACCACGAGGCGGCCGAGGTGATCGTGTTCCTGAACGGACACATCGCCCAGCTCCAGCATGGCGCCCAGCACGGCCCAGGTGCGGTGCGGCTGACCGGTCGCCGGGTCCACGGTGCGGCCCAACTGTGCGAGAGTGCGCAGCGCCGCCGCCATGGATTCGGGGTTAGCGTTGTAGGCATCGTTAATGACGGTCACGCCGTCGGCACGGTCGGTGCGGGCCATGCGCCACTTGGAGGCAGCCGCCGCGCCGTTGAGCGCGCGGGCAATCTTCTCGCCCGCAATACCGCTGTTGTAGGCGACAGCCGCAGCGGCCAGCAGGTTGTGCACGTGATGCTCACCGATCAGGCGGGAGGAAATCTCGTACTCGCTACCGTCGGGCAGGCGCAGCGTGAACTCGGGGCAACCGGCATCGGTGGTGTGCAGGTTCAGCGCCGCCACGTAGCGCTCGTAGGGCTGGCCGTTTTCGTCGGTCTTCTCCCCCACGCCGAAGTAGGTGACGGGGGCGACCGAGCGGGAGGCCATGCGTAGCACGCGCGGGTCATCCGCGTTCAGGGAGAGGGAGCCGCCGGGCTGAACGCCCTCGGCCAGCTCGCCCTTGGTGCGCTCGATATTGTCCACGCCGCCGAATTCGCCGGCGTGGGCGGTACCGACCTTCAGGATTGCGCCGTGGTCGGGACGCGCAATATTCGCCAGGTATTCGATGTTGCCCACGTGGTCAGCACCCATCTCAATGACCAGGTAGCGGGTGGATTCGTCCGCGCGGAAAACCGTCAGCGGCACACCCACCTCGCTGTTGTAGGAACCCACCGGAGCGACCGTGGGGCCCTCGGGGGTGAAGATGGCGGCCAGCAGATCCTTCGTGGTGGTCTTACCGGCCGAACCGGTAATACCGACGACCGTCAGCTCGCCCTGCGCGCGCATCTGCTCAATCGCGTAGCGGGCCAGGTCGCCCATGGCCAGCACCACGTCGGGAACGCGGATGCTCGGGTAGGGAACGCCCTGCTCGTCGACGACTTCGCGCTCGACCAGGGCAAGGGTTGCGCCCCTCTCGAACGCCGTGGGAACGAACTTGTGACCGTCCGTGACGGCGCCGGGCTTTGCCACGAACAGGGTGCCGGTCTCCACCTCGCGAGAGTCGGTGGTGGCGAAGGTCGCGTGCAGCTGCTCCTCACGGCCGTCCAGGCCGATTGCGGTGCCGCCGGTCGCCTCCAGAATCTGGGCGGCGCTGAGCTTAATCATTCTCTACCTACCTTCAGCGGTCTCGGTCGTCTCGGTGGCCTGCGCGGCCCCTGCGGTGTCAATCATGCGACGGTAATCGGGGAGCACCTCGAAGCCGTGGGCGTGCAACGCGCGAGCGGTCTCCACACGGTCGTCCAGGGCGATGTCCACGCCGTCGACGTCTTGCTCGGTCTCGTGGCCGCGGCCGGCAATGAGAATCGCATCGTGCTCGGTGGCCAGGGCAATCGCCGCATCGATGGCCGCCGATCGCGGGGAAATGTTCAGGATCTGCTGGGCGCGACGGTTCTGCGCCTTCTGCGCGCCTTCCTCGACGGCGGCACGAATCGGGGCGGGCTCTTCACCGTGCGGATCGTCATCGGTCACGATGACGATATCGGCGTTCTGAGCGGCAATCGCGCCCATGATGGGGCGCTTGAGGTGGTCTCGTTCGCCGGTCGCGCCGAACACAATCATGACCTTGCCGTCACCGGGACGGTCCATAGCCTCCAGCGCGCGGGTCAGGCCGTCGGGGTTATGCGCGAAGTCCACGATGGCGTGCGGCGCCAGCGAAATCAGCTGCATGCGGCCGGGCACCACAGGGGTGAGCGCCGGACCGGAGGCCAGGGCCGGCAGCAACAGCTCGCGCTCGGCGGCATCGGTATCGAGGTACGCCATGAGGGCGGCCAGGGCCGCGTTCGAAACGTTGAAATCTGCGGGCAAGCCCGTGTAGCACTCAATGCTTTCGCTGGCGCCGTTCTCCAGGTAGAAGCGGTGGCCCAGACCCTCGCGCTGCACGCGGACCACGGCCCAATCGCGCTCGCCAAACTCGGCGGGAACCTCGGCGAGGCCGGCACCGCGGGCGGTCACCAGGCGGTGCACGTGCTCGGCCCCCATCCGCTCGGCGGCGGAGGCGTGCATCTTCTCGCCCCAGCTATCGTCCGCGGTAATTACGGCCAGCTCGGCGCGCTCGGGAGTGAACAGCTGAGCCTTCGACTCAAAGTAGTGTTCCATCGTGCCGTGCAGGTCCAGGTGATCCTGGGTCAGGTTCGTAAAACCAGCCACGGCGTACTTCACGCCGTCGACACGGTGGTAATCAATCGCGTGGGAGGACACTTCCATCGCGGCGCACCGTAGGCCGTGCTCACCCATGATGGTCAGCAACGAATGCACGTGGGGCGACTCGGGGGTGGTCATCTTCGAGGGCACGGACACGCCGTCAATCAGAATCTGAATCGTGCCAATCAGGCCGGTCTTCACACCCAGGCCGGTGCGGAACACCGACTCCAGCATGTAAGTGGAGGTGGTCTTACCGTTCGTGCCGGTCACCGCGTAACGGTGAGTGGCGGGGAACGACGCCGAACCGTAAATCTGTGCGGCTAGAGAGCCTACGTACTCACGCAGGTGCTCGGTCACCAGTAGCGGAACCGCAGCCTCACCCAGCAACTCGGCACCGGCGGCATCGGTCAGAATCGCCGCGGCTCCCAGCTTCAGGGCACCCTCGGCGAATTGCGCGCCGTGCACCTTCGCACCGGGCAGGGCCACGTACAAGTCTCCCGCGCAGACGCCTCGCGAGTCCATGCTGATGCCGGTCACCTCAACGTCCTCAACAGCGCCGCTCTGTTGCGCGGCCGGACGCGAGCTCACCTCGGCACCGAGATCACGCAGGGTGTCGAGAAGGTGCCCCAGGCTCACGGGGCGCACAGATTTCGGGCGCAGAGTCTGGGCATCGCCGCCCAGCAGATTCGGGCCGGATGCGTGAGATGCGGTATCCATCATCCTTCTTTCCTCTCCGCGGATTGGGCGGGGAGCTCGCTATTGTGGTGCCTCGGGGCACACGGGGTCATTCAATATTCTACGGTCTTAATCTCTTGGCGGGTGTTCAGAATCTTGATTCACCCGCGCAAAGAGACGGTCTCTACCCGTTACTCTTACCGTCCGCGAAGATCGGAATTATCTCCGGTTCACCGGTCGACCGCGGCACATTATAGGTGTGCAGGGTCTTCTCCATAATCTTGGAGAACTCAGCCG
>ERZ773007.405-NODE-405-length-21845-cov-25.364112_pt1 | contig 21845 bp, 16 predicted proteins | sample MGYA00580665_ERZ773007 | MGnify/ENA primary metagenome ERZ773007 (study PRJEB29015, sample SAMEA2738122) | human oral metagenome | biome: human oral; feature: human-associated habitat; material: saliva | place: China | collected 2167 ... | reverse complement strand
GCGGGGAGGTGAAGCGTACACGCTCCAGGCCCTCAATCTCACCGCAGGCACGCAGTAGCTTGGAGAACGCCTGGCGGTCACCGAACTCCACACCGTAGGAGTTCACGTTCTGGCCGAGCAGGGTCACCTCAATAGCGCCGTCATCGACCAGCGCCTGAACCTCGGCGAGGATGTCGCCGGGGCGGCGGTCCTTCTCCTTACCGCGCAGCGAGGGCACGATGCAGAAGGTGCAGGTGTTGTTGCAGCCCACGGAGATAGACACCCAGCCCGAGTACACGTGATCGCGCTTGGTTGGCAGGGTGGAGGGGAACACCTCGAGGGATTCGAGCAGCTCGGCCTGCGCCTCGTGGTTGTGGCGGGCACGCTCCAGCAGGGCCGGCAGGGAGCCGATGTTGTGGGTACCGAACACGACGTCCACCCAGGGCGCCTTCTCGATGATGGCGTCCTGATCCTTCTGCGCCAGGCAGCCGCCCACGGCAATCTGCATACCCTCATGGCGGCGCTTGACGGGGGCCAGCTGACCGAGGTTACCGTAGAGGCGGTTAGCGGCGTTTTCACGCACCGCGCAGGTATTGAAAACAACCAGGTCGGGTTCGACGCCCTCCTCAGCGCGAACGTAGCCGTTAGCTTCGAGCAGACCCGACATTCGTTCGGAGTCGTGCACGTTCATCTGGCAGCCGAAAGTGCGCACTTCGTAGGTGCGGGGGCTGGTTTCGGGGGTCTGGGCGGAATCGCTGAGGGTCGAAGTCATGCCCTATAGGGTATCCGATGGGGGATAATGGCTCTATGCAGGTTTCCCTTAGTAGTAACTTTTCGCGTTTTTCACCGAACGATTCCTCTGGCTCTTCCGATGCCCCCGCACAGCAGGCGGAGGCTCCCGAGGCGCTAAACCCGGAGGAGGTCGCCCCCAAGGCCGAGCGCTCCCCTAGCGCCGAGGCCGGCTCTACCGATGATGCCCTCATCGAGGAGGCCATCGCCCTCTACACCCCCGTGCCGCCCCAGGCGAGCGCAGACTCCGCCGCGATGCGCCGCAACCTCTCGCGCATGCTGGCCTGGGTGAAGGGCCTGGAGCAATCCGGCGGCCGCGACCTTGCGAGCGTACGGATTCTGGGCACCGGCATGCGCTCGGTCGTGGTGCGCGTGAACTTTGAGGCAGCCGACCCCGCGGAGGCCGCCGAGGCTCTGCCGTCCTCCCTGATTCTTAAGCGCTACCGCCGCAAGGATTCCACGCAGAACGCCGGCGGCTTCGGCTACCTGCGCGAACGCTACGGCCTGCCGGCCCTCAACGAGCAGGTGCCCGGGCTCTTCCCGCGGTTCTACGGTGCCGATGCCGAGCTGCGGGTCATCGCGCTCGAGGATGTAAGCGCCGGAACCGCCGAGGGTGAGCAGTACTCGGTCGCCCGCGCCCTGACGGAGGGCACCAAAGAGCAGGCCCTGAACGCGTTGGACTACTACGTGGGGGCCTACCGTTCGCTGGCGCGCGCCGGCATCATGGGCGAGGCCGTGGAAAGCTACCGCGCGAACCTGGCCCGCGCCGACCGCAAGGCGCAATTCCCCGGGGCCATCGCATCCCCGGCGCTGGCCGAGCGTGGCCTCAAGCGAATTTACGGCGTAGACGAGCAGGAACACCTCGAGGACCGCGAGGGTTTTGAGCTTCCCGAGGACCTCGAATCGCGCAGTACTCTGCCACCCGCCGTGGAGGAGCTCTCCTTCCGCTTCCGCCGCGTGGTGCAGCCCTTCTTCACCAAGCGTCCGCCCGTTCCCGAGCAGTTCAAGCTCAACCGCGGACGCGTCTACATGCTGTCCTCGGGCGATTTTTCGCCGCAGAACGTGCTCATCGGCCCGGCCGAGGACGCACCGGTGCGCATCGTGGATGCTGAGGGCACCTGCCTGCATCACCGCGGCTTCCCCTTCGTCGAGGCCATGCTGGGCTTCCCCTCGTCACCGGAATACCCGCGCTACCGGGTGGACCGTCAGCGGGCCCTGCCGGCGCTGTACTCCGCGCTCTTCGATGATGCTCCGCTCGAGGCGCACCTGGCCGAGGATCTCGCGGTGTGCACCGCGGTCACGGTATGCGTGCTCGTGGAGCTCTACTCCGCTTCCCCGCGTGCGGTTCTGCTCCCGATGATTCGCCGCGAGGGCGCGCAGCTGATGCGCCTGCTCCTGCAGATTTCGGGTTCGCAGGATGCAACCCTGGCCGAATGTGCCAAGCGTCTGGACTCACCCGAGTAGGGAGCGGCCATAGGCCTTCGGCAGGGCGCTTTATAGGGTTTGAAAAGGGTGAGCCCGCCACAGAATATCTCTGTAGCGGGCTCACCCTTTTGCTCGTCATAGTGCCGAGCGTAGCTGCGCAGCCCTCCTGCCGTCCTCCTGCCGTCTTCCTACCGCAGGCCCTTACCAGAGGTCGTCCTCCGCGCCGTAGGCGGCGAGCTCCTCACGAATCACCGACATCGATATCGAGGAGGAGTATCCGCGGCGCGCAAGCATCCCCAGCAGGCGGCGGGTGACCTTATCCTTCTCGGCGCGGTCGCTCAGGCCCATGCCGGGGCGTAGCTTCTTGCGCACCAGCTCGGCGGCGTCCTCACGTTCCTGCTCGTCGGTGCGCTGGGCCAGGGCGTTCTCCGCTTCCTCGCCGCGCACCCCGCGTTCGGCCAGCTCGCGGCGCAGCGCGGCGCGCGAGAGCTTCTTGGTGCGGCTCTTCTGCCGCACGAAGGTCTCGGCGTATTCGGCGTCGTCGATGAGCTTGGCCGCCTCGAACTTATCGAGCAGCGGCTCGATGAGCTCGGCTTCGAAGCCTTCTGACTGGAGCTTCTTGCGCAGCTGTCCCCTGGTCTTTGCCGAGTAGGCCAGCTGGTTGTACACGATAGTCTTGGCCCGGGTGTAGGGGTCGGCTTCCTCGGCGGCGCGGGCGGCACGCACCTTCTGCTTCCAGGAGGGCCTCTGTCCGTCCATCCCCACGGAGCCGCTCCCGCCGTTTCTCGGCGCGCGAGCCCCGGAGGCTTGAGAGGTTCGGGGCGCGGCCGGGCGCTTGCCGTTGCCGATACCCTGAGCCTCCTCCTCGGCAATGCCTCGAATAAAGGCTTCCTCGGCCGCGGTGAGCTTCTCGTTCAAGCTGCTTCCCTCCCTGAATAGGTTGCTCCCCGAGCCGCGACCCGCGGGGCTCTTATGGGTTTCCTCTTCCTCGCGCCGGGCCCCGAAGGCGGGCGCGTAGGGCGAGCGCTTCTGCATCTTCTCCCGCTGCGCCGGGCTCATGCGACGGAATCCGCGCTTGTACTCGCTCGGCTTCTGCCTGTTCGAGCGCTTCTTCTGCTGCTTCTCCCGCTGCTGTGCCTGGCGCTCAATCTCTTCTTTTTCCTCCGCGGTAAGTCCCGACCCGATGGATGCGGCCCCGGCCCGGCTCATGCGGCCGGCCGCCATGGGGCGGGGTTCCGCGCCTCCAGGCATGAAGGCCCGCACGGGGGCCTCGTCGATGGAGACGGCCGGCAGGTTCGGATCCACTCGCAGGCTGCGGCGCGGCGAGCCTTCCAAAGATTCCTCGGAGCCTTGCCCTGCTCCCCCACCCGGTGCGGGTTCGAGGGGCGCCGCGGGTACCGGAAAGTAGCCGGGGTAGTCGTCTCCGAGGTTGCGGGCGATGGGCTCCTCACGGAAGCCGTGGGCCGCCGGATGCCAATCGGGGAACTCTTCGGTCGCCTCTGGGGCCGTCATCTTCCAGGAGGTCTTTTCCCCGGAAATCTTGCGCGGGGCTGTGTTTCTCCGGGTTACGTTTTCCTGCGCAGGTTTTGCCTGCGCCGGTTTTTTGGGCTCGGTTTCCACCGCCCGCGTTGCTTGGGGCGCGGAGGTCTTCGGAGATGCTTCCGGCGGTGTTTTCGCGGGCCTGTTCGCCCCGGACTTCTGTGTCATCGGTTTTTGCGCTACAGATCTTTGCGCCCCGGATTTTTGCGATACGGGCGCTTCCGGTACCTGACGCGGCACGGCGGGTGCGTCAGGATCTGCGGATGCGTACTGCGGAGCCCCCCAGTCGAGGAGGGGCTCGGCCGGGGCGGTGGGTGCTTCAAAGGTGAGGGGTTCAAAGCCTCCGTGAGCCGCGATACCGCCGTCCTCCGATTCAAAACCTGAAAAGCCGTCGGTGCCCGACATCGCGCCACCGAAGTTCTGCGCCGGAGAGGACCCGAAGAAAGGTTCGGTTGCGTCCAGGGCGGCGAAACCGGCCTCGTCCTCGCGCATACCGTCACGCTCGCCGCCGCGCGCGTTCTCGTCTTGGCCGAATACGCTTCGTTCCATCTGCCTGTCCCCTCCTCTCTTTCTAACCCACCGGAGCCCGTGTGCCTCCGGTTGGAGGCGCTCCCCCATTGTATCGAGCCGCACCGCCGCCGGTTCCGGCTTAAACGGTAATCGCCGCGCACCGTGCGAAAAGCACAGCGCACGGCGATTACCACGCGTTGTCGAGCGGGCCGCACATCCTATTGGGGACGGCCCACGGGCGAGGGTTTAGAACTCCTCGGCCAGCTCGTCCAGCGGATCGTTCTCGGTGCCCTCGGCCTCTGCGGCCTCCTCGGCGGGCTCCTCCTCGATGATGCCCAGCTTCACCAGAACCTTGTACTGCAGTTCCTCGGTCAGCTCGGGGTTGTCCTTGAGAAGCTTACGAACGTTCTCACGGCCCTGGCCCAGCTGCTCACCGTCGTAGGTGAACCATGCACCGGACTTCTTGACGATATCGTTCTCCACGGCCAGGTCGAGAATACCGCCTTCGACCGAGATGCCCTCGCCGTAGAGGATGTCGAACTCGGCCTGCTTGAAGGGCGGAGCCATCTTGTTCTTCACAACCTTGGCGCGGGTGCGGTTACCAATCGGATTCGCGCCGTCCTTCAGGGTCTCGATACGGCGAATGTCGATACGCACCGAAGCGTAGAACTTCAGGGCCTTACCACCGGTGGTGGTCTCGGGCGAGCCGAAGAACACGCCAATCTTCTCGCGTAGCTGGTTGATGAAGATCGCGGTGGTGCCGGTTGCGGAGAGGCGACCGGTAATCTTACGCAGAGCCTGGCTCATCAGGCGAGCCTGCAGACCAACGTGGGAGTCACCCATATCGCCCTCGATTTCGGCGCGGGGCACCAGCGCGGCCACGGAGTCGACCACCACGATGTCCACTGCGCCGGAGCCGACCAGCATATCCATGATTTCCAGGGCCTGCTCGCCGGTGTCGGGCTGGGAGACCAACAGCTGGTCGATGTCCACGCCCAGCTTAGCGGCGTAAATCGGGTCGAGGGCGTGCTCGGCGTCGATGAACGCGGCCACGCCGCCGGCCTTCTGCACATTAGCGACGGCGTGCAGGGCCACGGTGGTTTTACCCGAAGACTCGGGACCGTAAATCTCAATCACGCGACCGCGAGGCAGGCCGCCGATGCCGAGAGCGGCATCCAGGGCGATGGCACCGGTAGAGATAACCTCGGTGGTGGTGGTTTCCTTATCACCCAGGCGCATCACGGCGCCCTTACCGTAGTTCTTATCAATCTGTGCCATGACGGCTTCAAGTGCCTTGGCGCGACCCTCTTCGGGAACGCGAGCTACGCTCTGAGACTTGGTGCTCTTAGCCACGTTAGTACCTCGTTCTTTGTGGTGTCAGTGATGACGTCAATAATGTTTCTAGGAATCGGCGGGGCTCGTCGCCCCAGCTTTTCGCCTGCCGGTTCCTTCTGAGACTACTCTAGGGTCACGGCCTGACAGGATAAGGCCATTCTCACGATTTGTGGAAAAATCCCGCGGATTTTTCGAAAAATTCTCGATGTGGAAAAGTCTAGCACGAATCGAACAAAATTACGAGGCATTTTCGAATACCTCGCATAAGATTTCGGCAAATATTTTCGAATATTCGAAACCCGCCCGAGGATGCCTCGTCCGATGCGCGCTCATCTTCCGAGGCCGGGGGCGCACCGTAATCCGGCCGCCACGCTCCCCGCGGCGCATCCCCGCGGCGCATCCCCGCGGCGTTTAGACACACCGCCCAGGCACGCGCCGAGCTAACGCAACGGTTCCTTATCCGGACCCCAGCGGCGCTCCTGCGGGATCTCCTGTTCCTCGCAGATGGCAAACCAGACCGTCTTCGGATTGACACCGGCATCCAGCGCCTCCGCCGCCGTCCGGTGATTCAGGGAACCCAACACCAGATCCCGGGCCAGCACCGGGGCGTACCCGGCGCCAAATTCGTGCTCCATGAGCGCCCAAAACTCGCTCAGCTTCATCGCAACCTCCTTCACCGCACCCGGCGGCAGCGTGCTCGTTGGCGGAACGCCCACCCGGGCTCTTCGTTCTCACAATTCCGTCTCGCCATTGCTCGACAAAGAACCGATGCCGCACACCCGTTCGGGGTGTACGGCATCGGCCCAATAGCGGTGCGGAGCTTCCGCACCCTCACGTCTTAGAGAGAGACGTAGTAGTCGTTCTTGTAGCGCTCGGACAGCTCAGCCGGAACGGTATCCGGAATCTGAACGCCCTCGGCGACGGCCATACGATCGGCAACCTCGCGCAGCATCTGGGACATCGGGATGTCCAGGGCCTGGCAAATCCAGGCCAGCAGCTCGGAGGAAGCTTCCTTCTGACCGCGCTCAACTTCACTCAGGTAACCGAGGGAAACGCGGGCACGCTGCGAAACCTCTCGCAGGGTGCGGCCCTGACGCTGGCGGACATCGCGAAGAACCTCACCGATGGCCTGGCGGAGGGGAACAACTCGTGCTTCCTCAACGACCGGAGCCACCTGCTTGGGGGTCTCGTCGATTTCCTTCCACTTCGTAATACCGTTGATTGATACGCGCTGCTTAGCCATGAGCTTCTTTATCACTTTCCTGAGTAGTTCCTCCCGACGCGCGGGACTGTACAGAGTTAAGCCTAACTGATTTTTGGGATGCGAGCTACAAAACTCGCTGTTTTCGTCATCTTCTTCAGACTTGTATCCATTCAAACAGACCAAGCTATGTGTTTATTCCCTTGAAGCTGGGAGAAGACTGGGAAATTCTTTGAATCGTAAAATATCCTCCCCGAGTCTTTCCCCTGTGCCTTCCCCAAAGCTTCACGAGCACCGCCTCACGTGCCTCACGTGCCGCCAGGTCACGCCGCGGGGCTGGGCCCTAGAGGATCTCCCTCAAAGAGCCGGAGGCGCTCCCCCGCACCGCGCGGGCCAGCAGCGCAATCGCATCCGCGCTCGCCGCCGCGCGAACCCGGGCGCGATCCCCGTCGTAGTGGCGCTCGAACACCTCACACCCGCCCGGGGCGTGCACCCCGATAAACACGGTGCCCACCGGCTGGCCGTCCGCGGGGTCGGGCCCGGCCACTCCCGTGGTCGACACCGCGTAATCGGCACCGCACACCCGCGCCGCGCCGGCCGCCATCTGAGCCGCCACCTCCGGGTTCACCGCGCCCTCGGTCGCAAGCAGCTGAGCATCCACGCCCAGCACCCGCGCCTTCACCTCGTAGGCGTAAGAAATCACGCCGCCTCGGTAGTACGCCGATGCACCCGGCACCGTGCAGATCGCACCGCCTACGTCCCCGCCGGTCAAGGACTCAGCCGTGGCCACCTGCACCGGACGCTCCTGGGATGCGCACGAGCGCACCGCATCGCGCAGCAGCAGAGCCGCCGCCTGCGGGGTACCCGAAAAAACCTCGGCACGCGCCAGCTCGGGCGAGGCCGACTGGGTGCCTTCGTTCAGAAGAGGGACCATGATTCATCCTTTCCCGGCGGCTGGGCTGACCCGACCGCCCGTTCACGCACCCGCTCCTTCCGCGAGCGCCCCGGTGCTCGAGCGCTGCTAACGCTCACCCCGGGTACAGTTCGGGGGAGCGGCCCGTGCCGCTCCCCCATCAACGTCTATTGAGCGCGCTGCTTCTGCGCGGCCTGGTTCTGCAACCAGGTGCGACGCAGGTTGTAGGCATCGCGCACGTACACCAGGCCGGTCCACACGGTAATCGCCGTGACCGCGCCCATCAGCACCCAGCCCGGCACCAGCCAGCCCAGGCCCAGCTGACCCAGCGGCAGGAGCATCAGCACCAGCGCCACGGTCTGCAGTACCGTCTTGATTTTGCCGCCCTTGCTGGCCGCCATCACGCCGTACTTGATGACGAACAGGCGCATCACCGTGATGCCCCACTCGCGCAGCAGAATCACGATGGTCACCCACCACCACAGCTCGCCCAGGGCCGAGAGCACAATGAACGCGGCACCGGTCAGGAACTTATCGGCAATCGGGTCGGCGATCTTGCCGAAGCTCGTGATGAGGTTGCGGGAACGCGCCAGGTAGCCGTCGGCCCAGTCCGTGAGCATCGCGAGGATGAAAATCACCCAAGCGAGCCAGCGGTGGGTCGGGTCGTCGGCACCAAAGGTACCGCCACTGACCAGCGCCACAATGAAGAAGGGCACCGCGATGATGCGCAGGACCGTCAGCACGTTGGGGACGTTCCAATTCGACGTGCGAGGCTGCACCGCCCGGACCTCACCGGCGGGGGCTGGGGTGTGAGCGTCGCTCATGGGTGCTCCTTTGAGTCGGCGGGCTCGACGGGTGAGCCCGGTGCTGCAGTTTCGATGCGGGCCGTACACCGCGCGAGGCACGCGCACAGCCACCGTCAAATATTGGCACCGAAGGGTATCGGGAACGCACAAACGCCCCGTACGTCCATTATACGGGTGCCTCATCGGGCACCGCCGAACGTTCGGGGCGCATGTGGATAACGCGTGAGCCTAGCGGCCCGTCAGCTGCCAGGCGTCCTCCGAGCCCTCGTCATCGGATTCGTCGTAATAATCCGTGACCGGCTCCCCCGGATCCACCGCGTTCGCGTACGGGTCGGCCGCAGGGGGCTCCTCGCCGCGAATACGCGCCAGGGTCGCCTGCAGGTCGTCGGGGCGGACCAGCACCTCGCGAGCCTTCGAGCCCTCCGAGGGGCCCACCACGCCCTGCGACTCCAGCAGGTCCATAATGCGGCCGGCCTTCGCGAAGCCCATACGCAGCTTACGCTGCAGCATCGAGGTCGAACCGAACTGCGTGGTAATCACGATCTCGGCCGCCTGCAGCAGATCGTCGAGGTCGTCGCCGATTTCCTCATCAATCTGCTTCTTTGCGGCCGAAACCATCACGTCCTCGCGGTAGATGGTCGGGGCCTGCTTCTTCACGTGCTCAACCACGGCGTGAATCTCGGATTCGGAAACCCACGCGCCCTGAACACGCATCGGCTTCGAGGCACCCATCGGCAGGAAGAGCGCGTCACCCTGACCAATCAGCTTCTCGGCGCCGGGCTGATCCAGCACCACGCGGGAGTCAGTGACCGAGGAGGTCGCAAACGCCATGCGGGAAGGAACGTTCGCCTTAATCAGGCCGGTCACCACGTCCACCGAAGGACGCTGGGTAGCCAACACCAGGTGGATACCGGCGGCACGGGCCAGCTGCGTGATACGCACGATGGCCTCTTCCACGTCGCGCGGGGCGACCATCATCAGGTCGGCCAGCTCGTCCACGATTACCAGCAGGTACGGGTACTCGTGAATCGTGCGCTTGCTGCCGGGCTCGGGCTGAACCTTACCCTCGCGCACCGCCTTGTTGAAGTCGTCCACGTGCTTGTAGCCGTAATGGGCGAGGTCGTCGTAGCGGGCGTCCATCTCGCGAACCACCCACTGCAGGGCCTCGGCGGCCTTCTTCGGGTTCGTGATGATGGGCGTAATCAGGTGCGGAATACCCTCGTACGCGGTCAGCTCCACGCGCTTGGGGTCGACCATCACCAGGCGCACCTGGTCGGGAGTTGCGCGCATCAGAATCGAGGTAATCATCGAGTTCACGAACGAAGACTTACCGGCACCGGTCGCACCGGCGACCAGCATGTGCGGCATCTTGGCCAGGTTGGCCAGCACGAAGCCGCCCTCAACGTCCTTACCCACGCCCATGACCATCGGGTGGTGGTTCGCGTGAGCCTGCGGGGAACGCAGCACGTCGCCCAGGGCCACGGTCTCGCGGTCGGTATTCGGAATCTCGATGCCGATCGCGGACTTGCCGGGAATGGGCGAAAGGATGCGCACATCCGGGCTGGCCACCGCGTAGGCGATGTTCTTGCTCAGCGCCGTCACGCGCTCCACCTTCGTGGCCGGTCCCAGCTCAATCTCGTAGCGGGTCACAGTCGGGCCGCGCGAGAAGCCGGTCACGTGGGCGTCCACCTTGAACTGCTCCAGCACGCTGGTGAGGGCCTCAACCACGTGCTCGTTGACCTCGGAGGATTCCTTGGCGGGCGGCCCGGAAACCAGCATCTCTTCCGAGGGCAGCACGTAGGCGCCGCGGGAGGACTGCACAACCTGCTCGCCACGAGCCTGCTCGGTGGTCGCGGTCTGAGTGTTGTTCTGCAGGGGGCGGGACAAGCCACCACCGGAGCGTGCCGCCTGCTGGGACGCGCCCGGGTTCGTACCCTGGTTTGCGCCCTGATGCGCGCCGGCCGAATGTATGCGGGTCGGAATCGGAGCCTGACCCGCGGCGGCACCTCGGCCGGCCTCCTGAGCGGGTGCGCCCGCGGGCGGAACCACATCGTGGGGCCTGGTCTGCGGGGAGGGCTCGGAGGGAGCCTGCTGCGAGGAGTCGCCGCCGAAACCGTCATAGGCCTCCACATCGAAGAGGGGCTCCTCCCCCGGGATGCGGCCGTGCGCCACCGCGGCGCGCTGCACCTGATCCAGGCGGGCGGCGGGAGCCTGAGAGGCCTCCACGTCAAAGAGGTCGGGGCCGCTCGAAGCTTCGGCGGGAGCCTGGTTCAGGCGACCGGGCAGGCGGCTCAGGCGGTTCGGCTTGGCGCCGGTACGCGCGCCGGGAGCGGGGCCGGCGGGCTGCACGGGCATCTGAGTGGTCTCGGGGTGGGCATCGTCCACCACGGCGTTCACGAAGGCCTCGTCACCGGCGTACTCGTCGAGGGGGCCGTCATCGCCCTTGGAAACGCCAAAGCCCAGCCAGCCGCGCAGGCGCGCCATCAGGCCACCGCCCGAAGAAGAGGCTCGGGCCGGCTTCTCGTCGTCACCGTACAGGTAGCTGCGGTCGTGCTCCTCGGCGTTCAGGTCCACGGTCTGAGTTGCGTCATCCGAAGAGGAGCGCTCGCGGGTGGTGCCGTTGGGTTTCTCACCCAGGGCCAGACCCACCAGGTACCGGGTGCGGGGCACAATCTGGCGAATCGGGGTGTTGGTCATGACCAGCAACCCGACGAGCGCCAGCAGCAGGTGAATCAGAATCTCCACCGCCGCGATGCCCCCGCTCAAACGAACGATGGGGGTGCCGAGGATTACTCCCGTGACGCCGCCTCCGGCCCATACGGCCTCGAAACCGTCCGCGAAGGTCGGGTGCCCGGCGTGGCGGGCGAAGAAGAGGGAGGTCGCAATCAGCAGAATCAGGGAGCCCAGGGTCACCCGGTTATTACGTTTGACCAGGTCGGGGCCTCGGAAGACGCACCAGGCCAGCACAAAGCTGAGCACCGGAATCAGCAGGGCACCCTGGCCGAAAATGCCGCCGAGCATCGTGTGCCAGGCGTCCAGGGGCGCGCGCAGCATGCCGAGGGAGGTGTGGGCGCGCCAGTTGTACCACTCAACACCGGCGCTGATGAGGCCGAAGAGTAGCAGTACGAGCGCGCCGCCGTCACGACGCTGTTCGGGTTCCAGATCGGTGCGCGCCGTGCCAATCGAGCGCACCGCCCCGCCAATAGCGTGAGCAATGCTCAGCCAGACGGAGGCGATGGCGCCGGCGACAGGATTCGTCGCCTCGGCACCGCGACGGGCACCGCCCCTCGAGGAGGTGGTGCGCTTGCGGGTGGTTTTCTTTGACTTAGCGGTCGTACTACGACCCTTCGTGGTCCGTGGAGCCATACCTTTTAGAGTATCAACCTTCCCGTTAATCTAACGATTTCTTCGTTATCAGTGAGCGCAGCGGCTGCGATGGGGCGTCGCGCGCGGGTGCTGGGCCCGCCGACACCCGCCGAAACCCGCCGAACCAGACCGCCCTGCCGGATGCGCAGGGGGCGGGGCCGACACTCGGTATCGACCCCGCCCCCTGCATTTCAGGTAACCCGTTTCAGCCTCGGCCCGAAAGCCGATGCCACCTGCGGGAGGCGGCCGCGCTGATATTTAGTTCTTAGCGTCCGGAGAGGTGCTCTCGATGACCACGGGCACAATCATGGGCTTGCGGCGCAGGCGGCGAGAAATCCACGCGCCGATGGTGCGGCGCACAATCTGCTGCAGCTGCTGCACGGTGTGCACCTTCTCGGGTGCGCGGTGCAGTGCGTCCTCCAGGGCGGCGGTAATCTTCGGGACGATCTCGTCGAAGACAGCGTCGTCCTCCGCGATACCGCGGGCGTGGATGTCCGGGCCGGTCACCACACGCTTGGTCGCGCGGTCAATCGCGGTCACGATGGACACGAAGCCTTCCTCACCCAGGATGCGGCGGTCCTTCAGGTCGCTCTCGGTCACCTCGCCGACGGAACGGCCGTCAACGTAAAGGTACTCGCAGGGAATCTCACCGACCACGGTGGCCACGCCATCGCGCAGATCCACCACGGTGCCGGACTCGCACAGGAGTACGTTCTGTGCGGGAACACCGGTCTCAATCGCCAGGTCGCCGTTGGCAATCAGGTGGCGCACCTCGCCGTGAACGGGCATGACGTTCTTGGGCTTGAGGATGTTGTAGCAGTACAGCAGCTCGCCGGCGGCCGCGTGGCCGGACACGTGAACCTTCGCGTTGCCCTTGTGCACCACGTGGGCGCCCAGCTTCATGAGGGCGTTGATGATGCGGTACACGCTGGTTTCGTTACCGGGAATCAGCGAGGAGGCCAGCACCACGGTGTCGCCCGGCTCAATCTGAATCTTGTGGTCGCCGTTAGCCATACGCGAGAGCGCCGCCATGGGCTCGCCCTGCGAACCGGTGCACATCATCACGATCTGGTCGGGGCGGTAGTCGTCGACCTTCTTCAGGTCCACGAGCACGTTGTCGGGCACCTTCAGGTAGCCCAGCTTCTCGGCGATGGTCATGTTGCGCACCATGGAGCGGCCCACGAGCACGACCTTGCGACCGCGTTCGGCGGCGGCGTTCAGCACCTGCTGCACGCGGTGCACGTGCGAGGAGAAGGAAGCCACGATGATGCGGCCGCGAGCGTCACGGAAGACGTTCGAGAGCACCGGGCCGATGTTCTTCTCGGTCGGGGTGAAGCCGGGAACCTCTGCGTTGGTGGAGTCCGGCAGGAACAGGTCCACACCCTCCTCACCCAGGCGGGAGAAGTGGCGCAGGTCGGTCAGGCGACCGTCCAGAGGCAGCTGGTCCATCTTGAAGTCACCGGTGTGCAGAACCTTACCCGCCTTGGTGCGGATGAACACGGCCAGCGCATCCGGAATCGAGTGGTTCACTGCAACAAACTCGCACTCGAACGGGCCGAAGCGCTCCACCTGGTGTTCCTTCACCGCGAGGGTGTAGGGCTTGATGCGGTGCTCGGCCAGCTTCGCCTCAACCAGTGCCAGGGTCAGCTCGGAACCGACCAGGGGGATGTCGGGGCGGCGGCGCAGCAGGTAGGGAACGGCACCGATGTGGTCCTCGTGGCCGTGGGTCAGCACCATGGCGACCACGTCGTCCAGACGGTCGACAATGTAGCTGAAGTCGGGCAGGATCAGGTCCACGCCGGGCTGGGACTCTTCGGGGAAGAGCACGCCGCAGTCGACAATCAGCAGCTTGCCGTTAATTTCGTACACGGTCATGTTACGACCGACTTCACCCAGGCCGCCCAGGGGCACCACGCGCAGGGTGTCCTTCTTCAGGCGGGGAGGCAGGGGAAGATTCGCTTCAAAGACGCTCATCGTGTGTCTCCTCTTTCTATTTTCTTACTATCTGTTGTGTCGTGATTCGTTCGAGGGGCTCAGTCGCCGGGCCTTAGCGTGCGGGCCTGCGTTCGCATCCTCGTTCGTCACGGGAAGTCTAGTGATATGCGTTCCGGGGCGAGTTTCGCTCCGAATACGGGTTTGGAGTGTTCCAAATGTTGTGGAGTTTCCGGGTATTCCGAGTGTTCCGGGGTTTCCGCGGGTTATGTGACGTGTTCCTGCAGCCTATCGGTGCCGCGGCGGGTCAAGGTCGTTTCGAACACCTCGGGAAATACGCCAGAGCGGACCCCTCGCCGTCGTAACGGCGAGGAGCCCGCGTCGGGGGCCGCGTTCCATGCGTGCCGAAAGCATGCCTCACGGTAATTCGCTATAAGCGGCAAATTACCGCGTGGGCGGCCAAAAGTCTCTCTTAACCTGCTTCACTCCGCCCGGGCACACTAGCCCGGACGTATAAAAGAAGCTGAATAAAAGTTTATGCGTTTTTCAGGGTGTGGGCAAGGCTGGAGGTCATCAGGTCCTCGCGCATGGCGGTCAGCACCTCCGGTTCGGAGAGCACGTGCGGCAGGCGAACGACCGGCTGGCCCAGCACGCCCTGCCAGGCGAGAATCTCCTTGGCAGCCACGCAACCGGGGGCGCGACCCATGGTGGCGCGCACGATCGGAGCCAGCTCCAGGTGCAGGCGCTGCGCCTCCACGAGGTCCTGGGCCACCACCGCGTCAATGAGCGCGCGGAAGAGGTTCGGGGCCACGTGCGCGGTCACAGACACCAGGCCGACGGCACCCATCGCCATCCAAGGCAGGGTCAGGCCGTCGTCGCCGCTGTAGTAGTGCAGATCGGTGGTTGCCATGACCTCGGTTGCTGCGCCGAAATCAGCCTTGGCGTCCTTCACGGCGACGATGCTGTCAATTTCGGCCAGGCGGCGGTAGGTTTCGGGGGCAATCGGGATGCCCGCGCGGCCCGGGATGTCGTAGAGCATCACGGGAGTGTCGGTGGCCTTGGCCACGGTGGAGAAGTGAGCGTACACGCCCGGCTGGGTCGGCTTGTTGTAGTAGGGGGTCACGACCAGCAGGCCGTCCACGCCGACCTTCTCCGCGCGGTGGGCCAGCTCGATGGTGTGCGCGGTGTCGTTCGAACCCACGCCGGCAATGATCTTGGCGCGAGAGCCGACGGTGTCCTTCACAATCTGGAAGACGCGCTCATTCTCGTCATCGGTCATGGTCGAGTACTCGCCGGTGGTGCCGCAAACCACCAGGCCGTCGTGACCGTTGTCGACCAGGTAGTTCGCCAGGTCTGCCACCTGCTTCTCGTCCACGGAGCCGTCCTGCGCGAAGGGGGTGACCATCGCGGTCAGCAGGCGACCGAAGACGGGCTCAACAAAGGTACCGGGGTTAGATAGGTTCTCAGACATATTTCCAGGGTACCCGCGAAATGCAGATTTTTACTATATAACGCATAAATTTTCATATAGTGTCGCGCTGCACCCCCGCAGCGGGTTCCCGAGGTACCTCTCGCGGGCCCCGGCCCGATAGACCGTCCCGGCTCGCCGAACTAATACTCATACGGCAAAAGGGCCGCCCCGGCTACTCCCCCGGCGCGGCCCCTCAACCTTCGGGAGCGCAACCGCTCCTCTCGACGCTCTTAGCTCATTTCCTTCGCGGCGCCACCCGAGCGCAACGACCACGCGTTACGCATCGCCGCGCGGGCGCGCTTGCGCTCGCCCACCGCATCGTACATGCAGGCCAGGTTGAACCAGGTCTTCCAGTTCTCAGGCTCCTGCTCAACCGCCGCCGCGAAGGACTCGAACTCCGCCGCGGCCGCCTCGCGGTCCACCTTACCGCTCGGGGTGCGCGGCAAGTTATCCTCCGCCAAGTCCCCCGAATCGGACAGCTGCTGAGCCATCATCTGAATACGCGTTCCAAAGAGAATCTCACGCACCAGGGCCCACGCGCCGAGCACGGGCAGCAGAATCATGCCGAGCCCCAGCACCACGCCGGCCACCGAACCCGAAAGGAGCAGCGACACGCCACGATCGGCCGTGTACACCAGGTACAGCACCAGCAGCGTGCAGGTCAGCGCGGCGAAGGTCTTGCCAAACCCGCCGGCATCCACGGTCACGAAGACCGCGCTAAAAATCAGCACGCCCAGAATGAAGGCGCGCACCACGATGGGCAGCGGCAGGATGAGCACCGTCACCACCAGCAGAACGCACGCGCACGCCGTCCACAGGCGCAGCGAAGCCCACCAGGGGCCGCGGCTTCGCGCTTCGGCGGGGGCCGGCGAACCCTCGGAAGAAGTCTGTTCAGACATCGTGCCCTCCTAAGACAGGTCCATGTAGGCGTCCAGGCCCACGCTCAGGCCCGGATGCGCCGCCACCTCGCGCACGCCCAGCAACACGCCGGGCATGAAGGAGGCGCGGTCGAAGGAATCGTGACGAATCACCAGCTGTTGGCCGGGGTCGCCCAGCAGAATCTCCTGGTGAGCCACCATGCCGCGCAGACGCACCGCGTGCACGTGCACGCCATCCACCACCGCGCCGCGCGAGCCCAGCGGATCGGATGTCGTGGCGTCCGGGCTCGGACCCACGCCGGCCTCGGCACGGGCGGCCGCCACCTTGCGGGCCGTGTGAACCGCGGTGCCGGAGGGGGCATCCACCTTGTTCGGGTGGTGAATCTCAATGATTTCAACCGAATCGAAGTAGCGGGCGGCCTTGGCCGCAAACTCGGTGGCCAGAATCGAACCGATCGCGAAGTTCGGGGCGATCAGTACGCCCACGCCGGGGTGCTCGCCCAGCAGCTCGCGCAGGGAGTCCAGGCGTTCGGGGGTCCAGCCGGTCGTGCCGACCACCGCGTGCATGCCGTGCTCAACCGCGAAGCGAACGTTGGCCTCACTCGAATCCGGAACGGTCAGGTCAATCACGATTTCGGCGCCGGAGTCGACCAGCTCCTGCAGGTCGTCACCGCGGCCCAGAGCCGCCACCAGGTCCATATCCTCGGCGGTGTTGACGGCGCGAACCGCCTCGGAACCCATACGGCCCGCGGCTCCAAGAACCGCTACCTTCCAAATCTTCTCGCTCATGCGCTCTCCTCGCTTCTTCCTGGTGGCTTCTTCCGTGGCGGTAGGCCCGTTGTGGGGCGGCCCGTCACCGTGTCTTCCCCTCCATTATCGCCGATGCGCTACCGCGCGACCCTCCGGGGGCCTCTTCTCGTCTCTCGGCCGGCCTTCCCGGAGCGCCCGCTCGCGCCCCAATCCCGGCGCTGACGTGCTGGCTCTCGGCGTCATATAACCAGTCCGCTACGTCATCTAATGAAATCAAACCTATAATAGGTTGGTATTTAATTTTCAATCCGTCCCTCGGAGCACACAGACCGTATGAAGTCCCTCTTTACCTCCTCTGTACGCCCATATGAAGCAAACCGGCGTTATATTCTGCCTGGTTTGGACGGTTTGCGCGCCATCGCAGTGCTCCTGGTGATCGTGTACCACTTCTGGCCCACGGTCCTGCCCGGCGGCATGATTGGCGTGGATATCTTCTTCGTCATCTCGGGTTTTCTCATCACTTCGCTCCTGCTACGCGAGGGTGCGCTGAACGGCCGCATCGCGCTCGGTAGCTTCTGGATTCGCCGTGCCCGCCGCCTGCTACCGGCTATCGCCCTCATGATTCTCGTGCTGGGCCCCGTGAGCCTCATCGTTGGCGGCGATATCCAGGTCAACCTGGGCCGCCAGCTGCTGGGCGCGGCAACTTTCTCCTCCAACTGGATTTCCATCTTCGCCGGAAACGACTACTTCGCGCAGACCTCCCCTGAGCTCTTCACGAACTTCTGGTCCCTGGCGGTGGAAGAGCAGTTCTACGTGGTCTGGCCCCTACTGATCGTTGCGTCCGGTCTGCTGCTGGGCCGCCGCTGGCGCCGCTTCAGCGCCGTCATGGTGCTGGGAATCGTCGCTTCCCTGGGAGCTGCGACCTTCCTGCTCATGAACGGTGCCCCCGTCAGCCGCATCTACTACGGCACCGACACCCACCTGTACGGTCTGCTGCTGGGCGCTCTGCTGGCCTTTGCGCGCCCCTGGTCGCTGTACCCGCCGATCGGTAAGAAGGCGCTGTACCGCGTGGCTCAGCCCTTCGGCCTGGTCGCGTTCATTCGAGTGATGGTGAGCTGGCTGAGTCTCTTCGCGCTCATCCCCTACGCGGTTCTCGTGCCCGAATCGGCACCCGGTGCAATCCCCTGGGGCCTGTTCGGCGCTTCCCTGCTGGCTCTCGGCGTGATTCAAGGCATGCTGCCCGATATGCTTGCAGGTGCCTCCGAGGCCCTGCGCCGCCTGCTGAACTTTGCGCCCCTGCGCTGGGTGGGCGAACGCTCCTACGGACTGTACCTGTGGCACTGGCCGCTGGCCGTGGTCATGCACTACGTGCTCGGCGCGGACCGCTCCCCACTGGTGAACGTCGGCGTGCTGGTGGCGACCTTCGCCATCGCCGAGATATCCTACCGCTGGGTTGAGACCCCGATTCGACGCCACGGCTTCCGTGGAAGCGCCAACCGCGTTATCGCTTCCTTCCAGAACGCCACCGTTAAGGCCCTGCCCATCGCCCTGACCCTGCTCGTGATTGCGGCCGCCGGCGCGACCGGCGTGGCCGTGCGCACCGCGCCGGCCATGACCACCGCCCAGCAGTCCGTTGAGGACGGCAAGCGCGCCGCGGCCGAACGTCTGAAGGCCCGACAGGAGGCGCGCGCCAGCGCCTCCGCGAGCGCTTCGGCCAACCCCACGGCCAAGGACGGAAAGGATGCGAAGGCCACCGCCTCAGCAAGCGCCTCGGCCTCCCAGGAGGCCACCGGCCCCATCAATTCCTCGCAGGTGACCGTCGTGGGTGACTCCATCGTGGTGGCAGTCTCCCCCGATCTCTACGACAAGATGCCCGAGGCCCAGATCGATGCGGCTGAGGGACGCACCATCGCTAACGCGCTGCCCATTATTAAGACCATGGGCGCCAACGGTCAGATTCGAAAGACCCTGGTGCTGTCGGTGACCGCAAACTCGACCATTCTGGACGGTCAGCTCGATCAGGTGCTGGCGGCCATGCCCGCCGATTCGAAGCTGGTGCTCGTGACCGGTTACGGCCCGCGCAACCTGAGCTGGATCGAGTACTCGAACGGTAAGATTCGAGAGTTTGCTTCCCAGCACTCCGACCGCGTGATTATCGCGGATTGGAACTCGGCGATTCGCCAGGCCCTACAGACCCAGAGCGGCCTGCTCGCTTCCGACGGCGTGCACCCCGAGGCGGCCGGCCAGGAGCTCTACGCCCGGGTCGTGGAGCAGGCCATCGCCAAGGCACAGAAGAAGTAGCGCGTCGCAGCCACAACGCGCAAGTACCCGCGTCGAACCGACCCGAACCGGCTGGCCCGGTGACGCTAACCCGGTGACGGTTCTGACGCGCTGAAAGGCCCGTTGGTCACTCTCATGAGAGTGACCAACGGGCCTTTCAATTTCACGTAGCTCTATTTCAAACGGCGAGGGGCCAATGCCCCGCACGAGCTACCGCACGATGGTCGTAATCATCTGCTGCTCACCCAGGAAGGCGGCGAGATCGCGTACCTCATCGAGGGATACCGCGCGAATCTTCTCCAGCAGCTCGTCGGTGCTCGTGAACTGGCCGGAATCCATCTCCGCGCGGCCCAGGCGGGACATGCGCGAGCCGGAGTCCTCGCTACCGAGCACGGTGGAGCCGGCCAGCTGGCCGCGCACCTTCAGCAGCTCCTCCTCGGTGATGCCGGCGGCCGCGAGCTTATCGAACTCGTGGCTCATGACCTCGCGCACCTGCTCGGTCTTGGCGGGCAGGCAGCCGGCGTACATGCCGAAGTAGCCGGCGTCCGAGTAGGCACCGGAGAACGCGAAGGTGCTGTATGCCAGGCCGCGCTTCTCGCGGATCTCCTGGAACAGGCGCGAGGACATGCCCGCACCGAATGCGCTGGTCAGCACGCTCAACGCGTAGCGGCGGTCGTCGCCGGCGATAATGCTCGGGCAGCCCATCACGATGTTGGTCTGCTCAAAGCCCTTCTGCACCTCGCGCAGCTCGCTCAGCGGTACGATGCCGCTGTCGGTACGCACGCGGCGCGGCGCGGGGGCCACGCCCTCCCGCAGGTCCCAGCCGTAGCGGGTGAGCGACTCCAGCACGAGGCGAACCATGGTGCTGTGCTCCAGGGAACCGGCGGCGGAAATCACCAGGCGATCCGGGGTGTAGTAGCGCTTGTAGTGCTCCCACACGGCGTCACGCGGGACCGCCTGAATCTCCTCGGGGGTGCCGCCGATGGGGCGGCCGAGGGGGTTGGCGCCCATGAGCTGCTCCACGAAGTTCTCGAAGGCGACGTCGGTTGGGTCGTCCTGGTCCATGGCGATCTCTTCGAGGATCACGCCGCGTTCCTGCTCAAGGTGAGCAGGGTCCAGCAGAGCGTTGGTGACCATGTCGGTGATGACGTCCACGGCCATGGGTGCGTCATCGTCGAGCACACGCGCGTAGTAGCAGGTGTGCTCCTTGGCGGTCAGCGCGTTGGATTCTCCGCCCACCGCGTCGAAGGAGGACGCAATGTCGAGCGCCGTGCGGGTACCGGTGCCCTTGAACAGCAGGTGCTCCAGAAAGTGCGTGGAGCCGAGCATGCCGGGAGCCTCGTCACGCGAGCCCACCCCCACCCAGAAGCCGATGGACACGCCGCGCGTGCCGGGCATCTTCTCGGTGATGACGCGCACGCCACCGGGCAGGATGGAGCGGCGCACCTCGTTGCCGCCCGCGCCCTCGTAGATGAGGCGGCCACGCTCGTAGTCGAGCTCCTCGGCGATGGCGTCAAGCTCGACGGGCAGGGAAATAGACATTCAGTGTCCTTCGATGTGAGTTCGGTTAGCTAATCTTTTGTTCGATGGGACGCGGCAGGGTAAAGAGCGGAATCCGGAGCTTTCGTGCGCAGTACCCCATCAGGAGCGAGGCGAGGATCGCAAAGATCGTACCGCCCACCAGGAACAGAGGTACCGAGAAAAGACCAGACTTCGTCAGTACGAAACGGAAAGCGGCACCGCACAGAATGTGCGCGATAAAGATTTCCAGGGAGTGGCGTCCCAGGTAGGCGAGCCAGCCGCTCCACGGAACCCGTGCCAGCAGGTAGGAGATCGAGAGCACCGCCAGCGACGACAGCAGGGAGGCGACAATACCGATAGCAACGGCCGCCGGGTTGTTCGCAAAGTACGGCACGACGGTCGGCGGAGCGGCCTGCACATTCACCAGGATGACGGTGTAGACGACCAAACCAACGACCGCGATAACGGCATGAACCGCCAGCGATACAGACTCCATCATAGCCTGGAACTTCTCGTGGCCAAGAGCCACGCCAAGCATGAAGAAGACCGCCAGGGAGATACCCTGCGTTCCCACGTAGTCACCGCTGTAGCCCCAGAACGCAACGGCAAGGATTGCGCATACCGCCACAATAACGTAGGCCTTGACGTCCTTCTGCCAGACGCGCCCCAGCACAGCGATGATGGTGACAATCATGAGCCAGGGGAAGAACCAAAGTTGCCCTTCGGGCTTCCACAGCTCCAGCAGGCTCATCACAGTCGTCTTATCGGAAGAATTAGACGGAAGTACAAGCCTCATACCCACCTGTAGAACCTGCCAAATGACGTACAGGTATCCGAAGAGAACCAGACGTTTCGTCAGGTACGAGGAGGGAGTAATCTTCAACGCTCCTCGCGACACGAACAGGCCGCTCAGGAAGGCAAAAACTACCAGGTGCCAGAAGTAAACCCCGTAATCCAGCATGAAAATGAGGGGCGCCCGGCACACCCGGCGGGGAGTGAACCGCACCGGGTACGTACCGAACGCCCCTCATCATTAGACGGGTCGACTACTCGTCGTCGCCGCCCTCAACGACCGGTGCGAGCGAGAGCTTGCCGCGGTCATCAATCTTGGTGATCTCCACCTGAACCTTCTGGCCCACGGAGACAACGT